>JAEEGL014955721.1_pt1 | contig 14140 bp, 8 predicted proteins | sample 9134231 | NCBI WGS metagenome assembly JAEEGL01 (sample SAMN16246548, study PRJNA631951) | gut metagenome | biome: gut microbiome; feature: rumen; material: fiber-attached | host: Bos | place: Iran: Karaj | collected 2018-10 | reverse complement strand
GAAGTAATTGTAATACCTCTTTCTTGTTCTTGAGCCATCCAGTCCATAGTAGCGCTACCTTCGTGAGTTTCGCCAATCTTATGGATTTTTCCGGTGAAGTATAAGATACGTTCAGTAGTAGTTGTTTTACCAGCATCGATGTGAGCCATGATACCGATATTTCGTGTATGAGCTAAGTCAAATTCACGTGCCATTTCAACAACCCTCCTGAATTACCAACGATAATGTGCGTAAGCTTTGTTAGCTTCAGCCATCTTGTGAGTGTCTTCTCTCTTCTTGACAGAAGCACCTGTACCGTTAGCAGCATCGATAATTTCGTTTGTTAAACGATCTTCCATTGTTTTTTCGTTTCTTAATCTTGAGTAGTTAACTAACCATCTAAGGCCAAGTGTAACTTTTCTTTCAGGAGAAACTTCTGTTGGAACTTGGAAGTTTGCACCACCGATACGGCGCATTTTTAATTCAACTTCTGGCATGATGTTGTTTAATGCTGTTGCAAAAACATCCATTGCAGGTTTGCCAGTTTTTTCTTCGATCTTCTTGAATGCTGTATAAAGGATCTTTTGAGATGTACCTTTTTTACCATCAAGCATGATCTTATTAATTAAACGTGTAACCAATTTTGAATTATAAATTGGATCTGGTAACACGTCACGTTTTGTAGCATTTCCTTTACGCATAGTTACTAATCCTCCTTATTAATTGCTTGATTTTGGTTTCTTTGTTCCGTATAAAGAACGTCCTTGACGACGTGCTTCAATACCGGCACAGTCTAGTGTTCCACGTACGATATGATATCTAACACCAGGTAAGTCTTTAACACGGCCGCCACGAATAATGACAGTACTGTGTTCTTGTAAGTTGTGTCCTTCACCACCGATGTATGCAGTAACTTCATATCCATTAGATAATCTAACACGAGCGTACTTTCTTAAAGCTGAGTTAGGTTTCTTAGGAGTCATAGTACCGACACGGGTGCAGACACCACGTTTTTGTGCAGCTGGTTGACTTGTCTCTTTTTTCTTTAAAGAGTTCCATCTTTGTCCAAGAGCAGGTGCTTTGGATTTCCAAGATTTATTTTGTCTACCTTGACGCACTAATTGGTTAATGGTTGGCATATATAATGCTCCTTTCACTCATAGTTCAGTTTGTGCATTTTCCACAGTACCGGGTGTATCACTATTCCTTCTTTAAAAAAGTGACCTATAGGTCTGTGTTTGGCACACGCTTAATAATATAGAGAAAAAATAAACACAATGCAATAGAAAAATTATATTTTTTTCTTTCACATATCCAGGTGTGTCAAAATATAGTGAAAATCCCACTACTATTGAAAGAAAAAAGAAGCCATAATTAGTGGCTTCTCTTTCACCTATAATTTTTCTATTATTTCTTGTTTGCTTCAATATATTTAATAACATCGCCTACTGTAGCAAAGTTGATTGCATCATTGAATTCAACGCCGAATTCATCTTCAATTGCCATAGCAAGCATCATAATACCTAAGCTATCAAAATGTAGATCTTCAAATAATCTAGTTTCCTCTGTAACACCTTCAGTATTAACTTCAGGCATAACACCACTAATAAGCTGTTTTAATTTCTCTAACATACATGCGTTCCTCTTTATTATTTATTATAAATAGATATTCCTTCGTGATAGTTTAATAACATTCTTGATAGATTAACAAATGTCTTTTCATTAGAGTTACCTCTAGCTTTAACAATTGTCTTTCTAGCGCCTAATACGAACGCTCCTCCTAAGGAGGAAATGTCATATTTGGACATTAAGTATTGCACTACTTCCATGAATTCAGGTCTATTATTCTTTTTAGAATATTTGACTATATCTGTAATAAGGTTTTTAGCCATACCTTCGGTATTCTTTAAGACTTGGTTACCTGCAAAGCCATCACATACTAATACATCACAATCACCACTCAATGATTTATTACCTTCAATATTACCTACAAAGTTTAAAGAAGTATCTGCTTCTAAGATTGGATATGTTTCTTTAACTAGTTTATTACCTTTAGTTTTTTCTGCTCCATTAGAGAGTAATCCAACCTTTGGAGAATCTATCTTATAGAGTTTCTTCATAAAATCACTACCTAACTTAGCGAATTCATGAAGTTGATAGCTATCTACATCAATAGTAGCACCAGTATCTACGATACAAGTAAATGCATCTTTAGCGTTAGGTAAAATAGCAGCCATACATGGTCTAGTTCTTTGTTCATTCATTAAGAATCTAACTGAACCTACTAGGATAGCACCACTGTTACCAGCGGTAATCATGCCAATGTATTTGTCGCTTGATCCTACTAACTTCATAGCTTGCACTAAACTTGCTTGTGGTTTTGTCATAATACCAGTCATAGGATTTTCAAAGTTTGTAATAGTTTCATTAGCGTCCACGATTTCCACTCTAGACATATCTGAACCTAATTCTTTTAATTTAGATTCGATTAAATCTTTTGGTCCAACTAGAGCGAAACTTAGACTAGGAAGTTCCACTAATCCTTTAGAAATACTTGAAACAACCATTTCAGGCCCTTCGTCAGCGCCTAAACAATCAATAACAATAATTTTATCAGTCATATATAATATGCCCTCTCAGCAAATGTATTTTATCACATATTTATTTAAGGGTTAAGAAAAGACCTCCATTAGGAGGCCTTATCTATTTTAGGATTAAGCAGTCTTTTTCTTTTTAAGAACTAAGAGGACTACTAATACTGCTGCAGCGATAATTACGACACCACCAGCACTTAATCCAATAATTAAACCTGCAGGAACTGCATGTGCAGCTGGAGTTAATAATTTGGAGTTAGAAATATTGCTTGTGATAAATAATTCGAAGCTATTACCAACAGTTACTGTTGAACCATCATCAAGTTCTAGTTCCGCTAAAACTCTAACGAATTGGTTACATTCAACTTCAGAAACACCTTTAATTGTATCTCCATCAAGTTCTAATCCTGCTGGAAGAGGTGTATATTCATCGATTCTATATGTAACGTTTGTGATAGCTTTGCCATTATAGTCTTCATCCATTTCAATTAGGATGTTAACTTCATCGCCGAATTTACCTGTATAGACATTATCAACTACACCTTCAAAATACATATCAGCTTGTGGAGTGACTGTATTTTTTGTCATTGCACCACATCTTAATACCATGTAGAGAGTTTCCTTAACGGACTTTCTAACTGCGTACCAGAATGAATATGTAGGAACTTTTTCACCACCACTAGTGAATACTGGGCAATGTTGAGCGCTATCCCAGCTAACTTTTAAGTAATCTGCGAAGCTAGATGAGTCTAATTGGTTATTACAACCTGCTAATAAACGGTTGTGGATGTTTTCATAACAGTTGAAGTTAACTGAAGAGTTACCATGGTGAGTCATATCGGAGATGATAGAACCTGTGAAGCCCCATTCTTCTCTTAATACTTCAGTTAATAATGGATAGCTTGCTGCTGTTTCCATTAAACCTAAACGGTTATATGAAGACATGATACCAGTTGCTTTACCTTCTTGAACTGCCATTTGGAATGGTTTTAAGTAACATTCACGTAATGCTTGTTCTGTTAAGAATGTAGAAGTACCTTCTCTGTTTTTCTCTTGATCGTTAACAGCGAAGTGTTTGAAGTAACAATAGACACCTTTTTCAGTAGCGCCACTTACGACTCTGCCACAAATACGGCCAGAGAGGAATGGATCTGCTGAATAATATTCGAAGTTACGTCCACCGAATGGAGAACGGTGTAAGTTACATGCTGGGCCAGCCCAACCGAATGTACCTGATAAGTGAGATTCGATACCGACCATTTCACCTTGTTCGTGTGCTAATTCAACATTATATGTAGCAGCGACGATTGGAGCACCAACCCACCAAATTGTTTGGAATTGAGAAGGACCATCAGATGAACCTGTGCCTGGTTTACCAGCACGAGAGATTTCTGGGTTTTGGTTATTACCACCTAAGCAGAATGGAATCATTTCTGCCCAAGTCATTTGGTTCATGAATTCTTCCCATTTTTCATCTTCATAATCTAAACCAACTAATTCGTTGAATTTAATTGAATTTGCTGCAGAAGTTGTTGTTTCTGCTTGTGTCCAACCAAGAGCAGCGATATCTTCAGCAGTTTTATGAGCTGCTTCTGGGATATATTCTGTATTATGGTCTAATTCAATGTCATCCATCTTGAATTCGTGGCAATAGTATTCTTGAACTCTACTTCCTTCTTTTAAAGTACGTTCTTCTACTGTTGGGGAATTAGGGAATGTGCCTTCCATATCAGCACGTGACATTTGTTCGAAGCCAATGTCTTCTTCTTGAGGCATTGAAGAATAGAAATCATTACCTGAGAATCTATTTTCAACTTTATTTCCAGTAACACGGTCGTTTTCAAATTTTAAACCATCGTTACCGACTTTGAATTTAACTTTATCAAAGACTTCGTGAGCGTTCTTATTACAAGATAATTCATAATTACCTTTATCTAATTCATAGCCTTTGAAGCCATTGTTATTCTTGTCTGCAAAGTCATAGTTAGCGACATCTGCTAAATAGAAGCTTAATTCTAATTCTTGAGAATCGCCTGGTTCTAATACATCAGTCTTATCAAAAGCACATAAAACTTCATATGCTTTTTCAATGCCGCCTTCGTAATATGGTGCTTTCCAATATAATTGAACAACATCTTTACCAGCGACATCGCCTGTATTAGTGACTTTAACTCTAACTTTAAGTTGTTCTTTAGTGTCATTTAATGTTTTATTTGCTTTACTTGCTGCGACGATTTTTTGAGAGAAGCTTGTGTAACTTAAGCCATAACCAAATGGATAAATAACACCACCTTCACCTGCATACCATTCGTCTGCTGCTGCTTGGTTTTTCTTAGCAGTTTCTGCATAACGAGTTTCGTAATAACGGTAATCGAAGTAAATGCCTTCTTCATAGCTAACGTATGATGATGGTTTAACACCATTAAGACCTGCTTCTGGTACACCATATTCATCAACTGTGTAAGTTGCTTTCTTTAATGTACCTGGGGATCTAACTGGAGTTCCATCAGGATTATACATTGTATCTGCTGCGTGATAGCCAGTTAATGTATCTCCATCATAAATAGGATTATTTTGAGCGTTTTCTGAGAAGTTCTTGAAAGTTGGATCTTTTGTGAAATCTCTTGCCCAAGTATCAACTGTATGACCAGATGGGTTAACTTCACCTGTTAAAATCTTACCAACAGCGTTAACGCCGACAGCACCAGGAGTACCAATCCAAAGGATACCTTTAACTTGGTCATCGTTTTCGAATTGATCAACTTGGAAAATATTACCAGAGTTAATTAAAACGATAATGTTATCAAAATGTTCTTTAACAAAGTTGAATAAATCTTCTTCGTTTTTAGAAAGTTGAAGCGCATGTCTATCACTTACTGGATCTGCTGGAGTAGTATTAATGTTAGTTCCATTTGCGTTAGGAGCAAAGTCTCTTGCATCACATGGTTTAACGTCACAACCTTCACTGCCTTCACGAGATAAAACGATAATAGCAGCGTCGTTATATTGGTCAACTGATGCTAAAACAGTTTCTGGATAGATGGATAAAGGAGTTTCACCAATTTGAACTTGAGAAATACCTCTCCAGCTTGAGTTACCATTTGTTCTACCAATACCGGATTTGTTACTGTCCTTGTAGAAGTTTGTAAGTGCACTGTTGAGAGTAAAACCAACGTTTGTTAATGATTTTTGTAAATCAACAGCAGTTTCACCGTTAACTCTACCAGAACCTGAACCACCACCACCATAAACAAGGTTAGTAGAACTCTTACCGAAAACAGAGATGTATTGAGCGCCATCCATTGGTAAATAGCCATCTTTGTTCTTAAGGAGAGTAAAACCTTCTTCACAGATGCGGTTGTTTAATTCTGAACCCGCTTTAATGTAAGCAGTTCTATTTGAGTATTTCGCAATGTATTCAGCGTTAGCAGCCATTGGATCTGCTGAACGAGATACTGAAATAGCCATACCTGCAACAAAAAGCGGAACTAAAAATAGTTTTTTATTCATATTTTTCCCCTTTGCAATTAGATTGCATATGAAATGCTTTCCCATTCTTTTTGAATTGAAAAAACACTTAACATATTTATTCTATCTACTTTGTTTTATCTTATCAATTAATTGATAATAAAAAGCAAAAGAAAAAAACTAGGGTAAAACCCTAGCTTTTATAGTTTTTTATCGCTTATTCAGCGGCTGGTTCTTCTGCTTTTTTACCTTTTGATAATAAAGCAGTTGTAATTGCAGCAGCACCCCAAGCAACTAATGCGACACCAAGACCGATACTAGCAACAGTAAGAGCGACTTCCCAGTTAGCTGGTTTGTAACCCTTAATGTTAGCAGCCATAATATTAGAGTTAGCGACACAATAGCAAATTCTATGTGCAGCTTGTCTTAATAAGTTAGCGTCTTTTGGATCATTTGCAGATACATAAGGTGTGCCTTGGACATTAGATGTTTGAAGTTTTTGAGGTTCAAGAGAGGCTAAGTTAAGGTCTCCACCTGCGTATAACATTTGTTTACTATCCATATAGAAGTCTGTATGGAAGTCACAAATAACTGAACCAACGAATCCCCATTCTTTTCTTAAGACTGTTGTAACTAAACGATAGCTACCACCAGCCCATTCTGTACCGATTCTGTTGAAGGAAGTCATTAAACCACGAGATTTACCTTCTTTAACAGCGAATTCGAATGGTTTTAAGTATAATTCACGCATTGCTTGTTCATCTAACCAAGTAGCAATGCCTTTATCAGATCTATTTGTTTCTTGGTCGTTAACTGCAAAGTGTTTAACGTTAGCGTAGACACCTTTAGTTTGGACAGCTTTGATAACTTCTGCAGCGAATTTACCATTAACAAATGGATCTTCGGAGTAGTATTCAGTATTACGTCCAGAGAATGGTGAACGATGTAAGTTGACGCCTGGAGCATACCAACCTGGGTAGCCAAGACCATCACCACGTTCGTTACCAATAAGTGCTTCTTCACCAATAGCGATACCTTGTTTTTCAGCAAGTTTAACGTTATAAGTTTGAGCAACTAAACATTCAGAACAGTAGTAACAGCAACCATAAACTGCTGGTTTAGCACCTGGTAATAAGTTACCTAAGAAGCTAACTAATCCTGTAGGACCATCAGCAGATGTTGTAGCTGGAACTAAGACTTCACCTTCTCTTTGAATGAATGTTGTGGAGTAACAACCTTCATTGAAGAGTTTTAAGTAGTCAGAGAATGTCATTTGATTGAGGAATGTTTCCCAATCAGCGTTATTGTATTCTTTACCAACTAAATCTTTTAATCTAACTGTGATTTCTTTAACGCCCATTGTTGGAAGTGCGTCATAATTTTCATTGTTAGTTGTTTCGTAAGATTTAAGTTTTGCTAAGAATTCAGAAGTAATTTTACGATCTGCGTCAGTAATCATGTGAGGGAATGTACCTTCAAAGTCACTACGAGACATACTTTCTTTCATGTTATTTGTTACATCATCGAATAATGTTGTAACTTCATAACCTGTTTCAGAATCTTTATCGTAAAGGATTTCTGCTGGTAAGTTCTTTGTGAAAGTATCAAAATCAGTATGAGCATCTGTTGCTGCATGGAAGACATAGTCTCCAGCATCAAGTTCATAAGTTTTCTTGCCATTTCCGTTAGCATCATGTGAGTCGAAGCTAGCGAAATCATATGGATCAACAGAAATTGTGACTGTTTCATGTTCGTTTTTAGCTAAAGATTTTGTTTTAGCAAAACCAACGAGAACTTTATCAGCTTTTTCAATCTTACCGTTTGTGTATGGAGTTGTTACATAAAGTTGAACAACTTGTTTACCTGCAACATTACCAGTGTTTGTAACTTTGATTTCAACGTCAAACTTTTCACCTTTAGCAATATTTGCAGCTAAATCAGCTTTGTTTGTAATTTCTTGAGTGAAAGAAGTATAGCTTAAGCCAAAGCCGAATGGGAACATAACGTGTTTGTTATACCATTCATCAGCAGCAGCTTGGCCACTTGCTTTCTTAATTTCTGCATAGCGTGTTTCGTAATAACGATAACCCATGTAGATGTTTTCTTCGTATTCGACGAAGTGGTAGTCAGTTTCTTTACCTCTAGCGTTGTAGTATAAGTCACCGACATCCATGTTACCACCGAAGTTTTGCCATGTTGGGTCAGTCTTATAGTCTGTGTAGACAGTATCAACTGTGTGACCAGATGGGTTAACTTCACCACTTAAGATTCTACCTAAAGCCATGATACCATTTCCACCTGGAGAACCGATGTTAATGCAAGCATCAATCTTGCTGTTATAAGCAGGATCGCTTGTAAGTTTTAAGAAACCTGTATCAATGTAGTTAGAACCGTTAAGTAAGATAATAACATGTTCGAATTTGTTAGAATCACAAATTGCTTTTAATAAAGCTCTTTCTGCATCGTCTAATTCAAGATAGTGACGAGTTGGATTGAGTGTTTCTTCTCTTGGTAAGTCCCAGTTTTCACCAGCAATACGGCTGATAACGACTAATGCAGCATCACCATATTGGTCATATGTATCTGTAATGTCGCTTGTGTATTTATCTTGTGGAGTTTCACCTGTAGATAAGGATTTAACACCACCATTTTCCATTTTTGGGTTAGCTGGACGGCCATTACCGGATTTTTTGTTATCTTTGTAGAATTGTTCAAGTTTCTTATTGTATGAGAAACCTGCATCTTCTAAAGATTCAAAGATTGTTTTAGGATCAGATTCGCCAGGAGCAGCGGAACCAGAACCACCACAAACAATATTGACTGAGTTTTTACCAAAGACGGAAACTTTAGCGCCTTTCTTTAATGGAAGAGCGTTGTTTTCGTTTTTAAGAAGGATCATGCCTTCTTCACAGATTTGTTCTGTAACTTTGTTACCATTTTCAGTTGCTTCTTTTTTGTTTTGAGCTTCTCTTTCGAATTTGATACCTGTATCAGTTTCGTCAAAGATTGGCTTTGGTTTATCGTTTAAAACTTCACTAATAATTGTTTTTGCTGTTGTTCTAGCAACAATATTAGCAGCGATGATAACCCCCATTAAAACTACTGTCGAAGCGCCCCAAATGATAACGCGTTTTTTAAGTAAGTTTTTAAAATTCATTGTAATTCACCTATTAGTCAGCAACGAGATTAACTTGGTTCATTTTGTTCCATGTAATTGTGCTAGAAGAATATAACTTAATGCAGTCAACACATGGTGCTGTAGAACCAACTGTACCAAAGATTACATCAGAGTTGTTAACTTTCATTTGAATCTTGTTTGGACCAGCATTTAATGAAACGTTTGCACTAATTTCGAAATCTTGGCAAGGAATGAATGATTTAGAAACGACGTTATGGATTGTAATGTCGTTGTATTGAAGTGCTGTGTCATTAACTAAAATTTGGAATTGTTGGCTAGAGAAAGTGAATAAAACTTCTGTTTGTTCGCCTAAAACTCTATCGTGACCATATTCACCAGTTAAACGAGCGAATAATTGAACGTTAGTTGCAGCAGCACTACTTTCGATTTCCCATGTTAATGTATCGCCTTCAACGTACATATAGTGAATAAATGCACCATGAGTAGCGTCGTAGTGTTTTCTTTCTTTAATTGGATAATCATCAGCTGTTTTGCCTGCTGGTAATGGATTTGGAATATCTTCTTCGAAGTAGTATACATCTGCTTCTGGATCATCTAAATCAAGAGAACCATCTTCTGTTTCGTAGTAATCAAAACCTTCGATAGTTGTACATTGATATTCATCATGGTTATCAATAAAGACTAAGCCTTTACCTTTTTGACCACCGGAATATGTGGAACCTGGCATTTTAGTACCAGCAACACCACCAAATGCTAATAAGTCTGGACAAACTTCAGCTTCTAAGAATTGAGCGTTTAAGTTAGCATCGACATAGCAAGGAACGAGTTCGACATCACCCATAACTTTGTTTAAAGCAGCGTTATCGAAGTCCCAAATTTGACCACCATTTTTGTTGTTTTTCCAGCCAAGGAATTTCTTTCCTGCAGGAGCTGTTGGATCTGCTGGTTTTGTTAATGGGCTGTAAGCTTCAACTTTAGTAACGTCACCACCATTGATTTGAACATTGTATTCTGGAAGTGGGATTACTTCATAGCTTTCATCTACAAAACTTCTTGGTGTTCTTGATTTTGCTTGGCTATTATCTCCGCCACAAGCTGCTAATGCAAGAGCTGTGAGAGAAACAGCTAAAAGAGTGAATTTTGATTTTTTCATATTAATAATCATTATTCAGTGAACCCTAGTATATTTACTGAATAAATTCTCCTTTCTAGGGTTTATCTATGAACTAGTTTTCATAATCGATATGATATAGAAAACTTTGTTTCCAATATTATAATGCATATACGCACATATTACACGCACAAATATGCAATCAAACTGCTAGGCCGAGTTTGACCTAGCAGTTTGTGTTTAAATTGTATTAATTATTGCTAATTAAGCAGTCTTTTTCTTTTTGAGAAGAAGTACGACTACGACTGCTGCTGCAGCGATAACGAGAACGCCACCACCGACAGAGCAACCAATAACTAATGGAGCATTAATGCTACCACCTGTTAAACCACCTTCGTTAGAAACTGGTTCAACATTGAATGCAAACTTGAATGCAATAGCTTGTTGTTTGCCTGCTGCATCTTCGTATTTACCGATAACATCGATTCTGTATAAACCGATATTTTTGAATTTACCAGATAAAGTTGTACCATCGAATGAAACACCATTTGGTAATTCAACACGGTAGTTGAGTTCGTATTCCATTTCGTAGTCTAAGTAGTTATCTGGGAGGTAGTCTTCGACGTTGACACTGAATGATTTACCAACTTTGACATCGATAACTTCATCAGCAACTGCCATTGTGACACCTTGTGCTTGTTTTGTACAGTTAGCGAACATATACATATTTTCTTTGTATGTTCTTCTAATTGCATTCCACCATGTGTAAGATGGGACTTTTTCACCATTGTATGTGAATGCTGGGCAACCTTGTGCGGAATCCCAATCCATCTTTTGAGCGTTCTTTGTTTGGTTAGAGAAACCACCGGAGTCGAGTTGTAAGCTACAACCTGCAATATTTCTATTACAGACACATTCGTAGCATTGGAAGTCAACAGAACTGTTACCAGAGTGAGTCATATCAGATAAGACAGCACCTTTGAAGCCCCATTCTTCTCTTAAAACGGATGTTAATAAGTAGTAGTTAGCAGCTGTTTCCATTAAACCACAACGGTTGTAGGAACCCATGACGCCTGTAGATTTACCTTCTTCAAAGACCATTTGGAAGGATTTTAAGTAAATTTCACGTAATGCTTGTTCGTTAACGAATGAGATACCAGATTCTCTGTTCTTTTCTTGATCGTTAACTGCGAAGTGTTTGAAGTAAGCGTAGACGCCTCTGTCTGTAGCTGTACCGACAACGATAGCAGCCATTCTACCCATTAAGAATGGATCAGCAGAGTAGTATTCGAAGTTACGTCCACCGAATGGAGAACGGTGTGTGTTAACAGCTGGACCCCACCAACCACATTTACCAGTTAATTGAGATTCAACACCAACACATTCGCCTTCTAATCTAGCTAATTCTGGAGAGAATGTAGCAGCAACGATTGGAGAAGAGACCCACCACATAATATTGAATTGTTGAGGACCATCACCTTCAAGACCGTTTTGAGATTTTTTACCAATGTTATCTAAAGCTGGGTTAGACATTCTGTTACCTTCAACATAGTTCATCATTTCTGCATATGTTGCTTCGTTAACAAAGTCTTCCCATTTGTCATCGTCCCAATCTAAACCTTTCATGTCGTTTAATTGGATACGATCTGCTTTAGCTTTAGTTGAGCTTGCTTGTGTCCAACCTTCAGCATCTTCAGCTGTTCTTGTAGCTTCTTCAGGAATGTAATCGTAATTGTGTTCAACATCGACATCAGCGATATTGAATTTGTATGTTAAGAATTCTTCGTAACGGCTTCCTTCTTTAACTTTTCTAGATTCTTCATCTGGAGTTGTTGGGAATGTTTCAGCGAAATTAGCACGGCTCATTTGTGTGAATTCGATATCGTTTTCACCTGGCATTGAGCTGTAGAAACCATGGTCTGTGAAGTGGTTTTCAACTTTATGACCTGTGAATCTGTCGTTTTCATATTTGATGCCTTTGCTTTGAACTTTGACATCAACATGATCAAATTCTTCGTGAGCGTTCTTGTTAATTGTAATTTGATAGTTACCACCATCGAGTTCGTAACCTTTGAATCCATTGTTGTTAGCATCACTGAAGTCATAGTTAGCGACATCTTGTAAGTGGAATTTGAGGTGAACGACTTGTGTTTCGCCTGGTTCGAGAAGTTTTGTCTTATCGAATGCACATAATACACGGTCAGCTTTTTCAATGCCACCTGCTGTATATGGAGCTCTCCAATAAACTTGGACTGCATCTCTACCAGCGACTTCACCTGTATTTGTAACTTCAACTGCGAGTTCGATAACATCGTTCTTTGCAGTTAATGTTTTACTCTTAGCAGGATTAATTCTTAAAAGTTTTTGTGAGAATGTTGTATAGCTTAATCCGAAACCGAATGGGCGAACAACACCTGTTTCACCGTTGTACCATTCATCAGCAGCTTCTTGGTTTTCTTTAGCCATATCAGCATACTTTGTTTCATAGTAACGGTAGTCAACATAGATACCTTCTTCATAGCTGACATAAGCAGCTGGTTTAACACCATTGATACCACCTTTGACAACTTTGTGTTCTTGGTCATCCCATCTTGGTGAAGCGTGGTTCTTATAGTCTTTATCAGTACCGTAGGAGAGCATTGGTTCACCATCTTTAGTAAACATTGTATCTGCAGCGTGGAAACCTTTTAAATTACCATCTGCATCATAGTATGGGTTATTTTGAGCGTTATCAGAGAAGTTCTTGAATGTTGGATCTTGTGTGAAATCACGTGCCCATGTATCAACTGTATGACCAGATGGGTTGACATCACCACTTAAGATTCTACCAACAGCGTAGGAACCGACATCGCCTGGGTTACCAATCCAGAGAATACCAGCAACCTTTGGATCTTTCATTAATTCATCGATTTCAAAGATGTTGGAGGAGTTGATAACAAAGACAACGTGGTCGAAGTTTTCTTTAATCATTTCGAATAAAGCTTCTTCGTTATCGGATAATTCAAGAGCGTGTTTAGCACTGACTGGAGATGTTGGACAGAATGATTTGTTTGTGCCGTTTGCGTTTGGAGCAAAGTCACGAGCGTCACATGACTTAACGTCACAACCTTCAGAACCTTCACGTGCGATGACTTGAATAGCTAAATCGTTAAAGTTTGCGAATGTTGCTTTCAATGTGTCATCGTATTGAGACATTGGAGTTTCACCGATTTGAACTTGGGAAATACCTTTCCAGTTTGAGTTACCGTTTGTTCTACCAATACCGGATTTGTCATCATTATTGTAGAAACTTTCTAATGAGGAGTTGATTTCAAATCCTGCTTGTTTGAGGCCATTATTGAGGTTTTGGCCTCTGTCATTATCAACGTTATCTCTACCTGAACCAGAACCAGCACCACCTCTTGCTAACTTTGTACTTGCTTTGCCAAAGACAGAGATTTTGGAACCTTTTGCTAATGGTAATGTTCCATCGTTCTTTAATAAGACGAAACCTTCATCAGCCATACGACCGTTAACATCTTTACCATGAGTGATATAAGCGTTTCTGTTTGAGTATTCGCCAACGTAGTAACCTCTTGTTAATTTGATTTCTTCGTTAGGCATCGCTAAAGGTAAAGCCATACCGGCAAGAAAAAGTGGAATTAATAATTTTTTCTTCATATTTTTTTCCTTTCACTTTAGTTTGCATTTTCCAGTTTCCTATAAACATAGAAAACCGAATTAAAGGAAACTTTAGTTTGATACAAATCTAAGTTACCTAAAATGCATTCGTGACTTCAATATATATTGAGTGCGTTTAATTCTATATGACAAAGATTTCGAAATAATTAGACAATTTTTAGATAATTT
>JAEEGL013233256.1_pt1 | contig 14140 bp, 8 predicted proteins | sample 9134231 | NCBI WGS metagenome assembly JAEEGL01 (sample SAMN16246548, study PRJNA631951) | gut metagenome | biome: gut microbiome; feature: rumen; material: fiber-attached | host: Bos | place: Iran: Karaj | collected 2018-10 | reverse complement strand
TAATAATAACTTCCATTATTAAATTTATATATTCCATAACCATTTAATTCATTATTTTTCCATTCACCAAAATATTCTGAATTATCTTTCCAAAAATATTTTCCAATACCATTTTTTTTTCCATTAATAAATTCACCTTTATAATAACTTTCATCATCATATTTTTCTATTCCTATTCCATTTTTATTATTATCTTTAAATTCACCATAATAATATATTTTTATATTATTTTCATTACCATTATTGTAATTTATTAAAATTCCAAAATCATTTAAATTGTTATTTTTTATATAACCATAATATGAATAATCTAAATTTTGGTTTTTAAATTTACATATTTTGTTGTTTTGTTTTTTTCCTTCTTTAAATAATCCTATAAATGTTGAATTTGAATTTGGGAATTTTTGAATTCCAAATCCATCATATTTATTATTGAATTTAGAGCCTATAAAAATATATTCTTCTTCTGGATTTAAATTTATATTTATTTCATTATTTTCTATATCTGAATTTAAATTATCTTTTTTTTGTATAGAAATGTTATTTATTGATTTTTCTTTTATTATTATTTTATGACTTTCTTTTATCAAATTTTTATATTTTTTTAAATACTTTGTTATTAACTTTATCTTATAGTTTAATTTTATTTTTTCAATTTGGATTTTTTCTGACATATAATTATAAATATTATTTGATATACTTGATTCTGAATATATATTACTTGGAAAAAAATCGTTATTTGTAATTATTTTAAATTTAGAAAAATTATCGAAATTATTCTGAGTTATGTTATCATTTTCTATGGTTGGTTTAAATATTAATGAAAAATTTTGATTTATATTTGATAAATTATCTTCTATTTTTAATAAATTAACATTATTTTCACAACCTTTACAAAATTCTTGACCCATTTATAAACTATGAATATTCAATTAATTTTAATAATTGCAATTAAATTATTTATATAGTTTATTATATTTATATATATTTAATATTTAATTTTATCAAGTTTAAATCATTTTATTATTATTAATTAAAGTTTTATCAATTATAGAACTTATTATAAATTTTATCAACTATTTCTCTTAAAATATCATTTTTACTAAATTCATATTTAATTAATAATTCTTTTCCACAATTTTGATTAAATTGATTAAATATTATATTTTCATTATTTGTATTTTTTTTAAGTAACTCTCCCTTTTCAATAAAAAAAGATATATTTTGAAAAACAAAAATAAGTAAATCTTCATCATTTTCAAACCTTGATATAGAATTCATTAATTCATTAAAAAACCCTTTATTAATTATAATAAAGAAATTATCATAATTAATGTTACAAATTATTTCTTTCAAAGTAAGTAATATTTCCCTTATTAAATTTTTATCAAAATTTTCCTTATAATTATTGATAATTAATTCAATGAATCCTTTTATTGAAAATAATAGATTTGAGATTATTTCATTGCAAAATAATAAATTTCCTAAAGTCCAAAAAATATCAATTTTCATTTCAATTGAATTATTATATTTTGATAAATTTAAAAAAAGGAAATTTAAAATTTTATTAATTAAATCTATATCATTTATATTATTAATTGATAAGTAATTTCCCATTACTCTATTTGTTAAAAGTAAAGTTGAATAATTATTAAAATATTTAGTTTTATTTAATATTTTTTCAATTAAATTAATTGATATTATTTGTGTTGAAATAGAATCATCATCAATATAATCATAAAATAAGATAATAATATTTAAAATAATTTCATATAATTTAATTATTTTAGTATCAATAAATTTTAATAATATTTTAATCATTAATATTTTTATTTGTTTAATTTCTAATAGTTGATTTTTATCATAATTTTTTATTTCAATTGAAATTAAGTTATAGAATAAATTAAATCCTTGTAAAATAATATCATAATAAATATTTTTTTCATCATTAATATGATTAATTAATTCATTTTGTTGTAACAAACTTAAAATTTTATTTTTAAATAAATTTGAAGTTATTATAATATAATTAATTGCATCATTATCATCAGATATATTTTGAAATAACCATATAATTAAACATATTAAATGAGTATCATTGATTGAGAAAATTGATTCAAATAATTTAAAATTATTATTAGATAATAAAAAATTATTTATTTCATTTTTTGAATTTAAATAATAAATATAATTTGTTAAAATCCATAAACAATAAAATAAAACTATTTTTTGATTTGAGTATTTATTCATACATTCAATGATATTATATAATAAATGTATATTTGCATTAATGGAAATTTCATTATAATTTGTATAATATTCTTTTAAAAAAAATAAACTTAATTTTACTTCTTCAAAATTATTGGATTTTAAATACATAAACATTTCATTAAAAAAGGATTCTAATGTTAAATATTTTTTATTCTTTTGATTAAATGGAAGATTAATTCTATCAAATGAAATAATATATATTGATTTTTCTAATGAATTATTATATTTATTTAAATTTCTTTTTGAAAATAAATAATCTGTTATTTTTATTTTTCTTAATGTTAATTTATTATTTTGAATTTTTAGAATTAAATCATTTGGAAAATAAACTATATTTATTTATAAATTATATTTTACTTTGAGAAAATTGTTTATTTCTTTCTTCAAATCTTTTATCATCCATTTCTTTTTTAAAAATTTAAATTTAAAAAAAAACTAAATTTAATTATCATTAAATTAAAGTTTTAAAATATTCATTAATTTATAAATTTTCTTTTTTTGATTTAAATTAACAATTAAATCATATTAACTAAAATTTTAATAAATGGAAAAAGTTGAAGAGAAAATTGTTTCATTAGAAGATTTAATGGGAAATTTTGAAAAAAATAATTATGAATATAGTTTAAAATTAAGTGAGTTGTCTGATTTAAAGGAAAAACAAATGAAGGATTTATTTTTAAAGAAAAATGGTAATGTGAAAAAAATTCAAAAAAAATATATCAAATATATTTTTAGTGAAGTTGATATTGGAAAAATTTTAAAAGAAGAAAAAAAAAATAAAAATAATAAAAAAAAATGTCATAAAAATCCAACATCAATATCAATTTCAACAAAATTAGATTCTAATGATAATGATAGTAGTAATTAGAAATATTTCATTAATTATAATTATTAAATTACTTAATTAATAACTATTTTAAATACTTGAAAATCATAAATTTTAAAAAATTATTTTTTAAATATTTAATTAATGAATGAATTTTTTTTATTATTTAATTATTTTTTATTTTGAGTAAAAACAACATTTAAATTTTGAATAACATAATAAATAATAAAAAATACAACTATATTAAAAAAATATTGTAAAAAATATATATTAAAAAAATGAATTCTTCATTAACTAATCATAATTTACCTGGACAAAATCTATTCGAAAGTAGAAATATTATAAATATGGACAACATAGAAAATCAAAATCCAAACTTTTTATTTAAACTATATCAAATATTAGAGACATCAGAATTTAAAGAAATAATAAATTGGAGTGAAAATGGCAAAAGTTTCATTGTTAAAAATATACATGATTTCGCTGAAAAAATATTACCTAAATATTATAAACATAATAATTATTCTTCTTTTATAAGACAATTAAATATTTATGATTTTCATAAAACAAGAAATAATAATAATTTTCATATTTTTCAACATAAAAATTTTATTAAGGGAGAAAAAAAGTTATTAAGAATGATTAAAAGGAAAAATAAAAAAGAAAGAATTAAATTTAGATTTTTTAAAATTCAAAATTTAGGGAATAAAATTATTAATAATTCTATAAAGAGAAAAATAACAAAAAGTTCATTAGAGAAAAATTTAAATTATTTAATTAAAAAGATTAATGAAAATTATAATAAACAAAATTTTTTAGAAGATAAAATCGAAAACTTAGAAAAAAAAAATAAAGATTTTTTAATACAAAATATAAAAATGATACAAGAAATGATTTCTAAATCAGAATATAATAAAAAATTAGAAGCTGTTATTTATTTTATTTTAGAAATAATTGTTAAAAAACAAAGTTTAAAAACAGGAAATGATACTGAAAATAGAATTGATGTAAATAATGTAAATAATTTTTCTGAAATTGATAATAATACTATTAAAATAAATATTAATAATTTAAAAGATATGAATAAATTAATGATGCCTTTATTTCAAAATAAAAAAAATCTGACTTATATTAATAAAGATAATTTTCAAAATTTTGTAAATAAATATATTGAAAATAATAAAAATAATTCATTGTTTAATCTTAAAGAAAAAATTCCAATGTTAATTACAAATAATAATGATGGTGAATTATCATCAAACAATATTTGTAATACTCGAATGGATTGTAATAATACTTCAAATAATTTATTTATAAATAATATAAATAATAATTCATATTCTGAGTTTGTTAAAAAAAATTTACTTAAAAATAATAATTTAAATATAAAGTATGATGAAGATATTTGTTATAATGATTATTATAATAATAATTTCCTAAATAATAATTCTAAAGAATTATTTGATTTGGAATTTAATAGTTTTAATGATTATGACTTAAATAAATCTAATTTAAATATATCTTCATTTGATAATTCTTTAAATAATATTTTTGAAAATAATGATAAATATTATAATATAGATATTAATGATAATGATATGAATGATTTAAAAGTAATATTTGAAGAAGATAAATAATTTATTATTTATTTATTTAATTATTTACATAAAAATTTTGAGGTAATTTAATTAAAAATTTTTAAATAAAAAACAAATATATAATTATATTATTTTCTATAAAATATATTATAATGTTTTTTTATTTTTAATTTATTTCTTTTTGAATAATTAATTATTTTTTTCTGATTCTGAATAGTCATCATCATCTTCATATGATAAATTAGAGAAATCATATTTTGAAATCTCATTTAAAAGATTTGAATATTTAATTTCTTTTTTTATGATATTAAAATTGTCTTTTTCATAATCATCTATATCAAATTCATTTAAAAATAATTGAAGAAATTGATAATATTCTTTTTTTATTATTTTATAATCTTTATAACTATTTTCAATAAAATTAAATATGCATAACATTAATTTTACTATTTTACAATAAATTTCTACTTCATTTATTTTATCAAATTCAGGATGCCATAATCTATTTCTTAATTTAAGTGAATTTTTAAAAAAATTAGAAATTAAATTTGTATTGTCTGAATTATCTTTTGTTAATTTTAATAAATTTTTATTATTATTTAAACATAATACAATATATTTAAATTCAATATTATCTTCATCATAATAATAATTATTATTTTCATTTGAAATAACTTGTTTTACATAATCCGATTTTTTATCTAATTCATATATTTTGATTTCAATAAATAATAATTCTCTTAATACTTTTTTATATATTGTTAAAACTTTTGATATATGATGATCAAGGAGATTTTGTTTTGAATTTGAATATAACATTTAATAAATAATTATTATAAAATTTCTTTAAATATTTAATGAACTAATAGAATATTATTTTAATTTTTTTATTTGTATTTTTAATTTTTTTATGTTAGTTTTTAATATAATGAAAATATTAAATAAATAAAACATTAAAAATCTAAAACATAATTTTGTAAATATAAAAATTAAATAAATTGTTCATTATGAAAACATAAAAAATAAAAATGAATTAAAAAGAACTTAAGTAAAATTTCTTTCAGGAACTAAATTCTCAACAGTAAAGAATCCAATTCCTAAATTTTCCTTTTCCAAAAAATGTAAAGGAAACTCAACAATATGTCCTTTAAAAGAATCTTTTTTTTGTTCATACAACTTAATTAAATTATTATAATCTTCAATAGTTTTATTTTTATAAAATTCTTTCAAATCACTAAAACTTTTATATTTATCATCAGGATAACATCCAAAAATTTGGCTATATAAATAAGTATTATTTTTAGCAGAAGTTTTAAAACAATTAATTAAATTATCACTTACAGGATCATCTAAAATAGGATCATCATTTTTAATACCTAAATGTTCACTCATACAAGCTTTTCTAAATCCAATAGCAAATTTAGCACCAATAAAATTATTTCCATTCATTTTCATATTAACTCTTTTTTTTTCTTTAATAATAACTGCAAATTCACTATCACGAGTTCCAAGCATACTTCTATCATTAATATTAGCACTTCCTAATAAAACTGTAGTATCATCAATTATCATTAATTTACTATGAATATAAATTAATTCAGTTTGAGGAATATTATCAATTAAAGCATGTGTTCTTAATGAATAAAATCCAATATAATTTCTCCATTCATCACCCATTATTTTTTCTAATTGTTCTATTATTGATAAACCATAATTTCTACATATTCCTGCATAAGTATGTTTTAATATTATTTGTAATGTTGAACTTTCTTCTGGTTCACCTGCAAAACCAGGTAATAAAGGTATAAAAATATAAACATGGAATTTTTCCTTATTTTTATATGCTCTTTCTATACGATTTCTTATATGTAATGCTATTTCATTTTCTACTACTTGACTTGTTGCATTTTTACATTTTTTTCTCTCTTCTTCTGTAAATGATTTACTTACAAAAAATTGATTTTCTATATAAATATAATGCTCACTTGTATCAATTAAATGATAATATGCATTTAATATTGAATGCTCTGGTATTGTTACTCCTACACTCCAATAACATGCTGAACGAAGAACTTGAACTGATGCTCTTGTTCCTTTCTTGTAAAAATCACTAAAATGAAATTTTGATTCTAATCTCTCTTCATTTTTTAATATTTCTATTATTTTATTTTTTTTTTTCTGAGTTTCTCCATATTTTTTTATCATTTTTGAATAATAATCTTTATTTTGACCTGATTTTAATTTTGCTTTACTTGGTAACATTAAATGATCATCATCAATTATTATTTTATCTTTTAAAAAATTATCTTCTAATTTTTTTAAATCTACTTCACCTATTTTTTCTTCTATTATATTACTTTCTTCAATTGGTTGTTCTACATTTATAGAATCTGTAAAAGATATTTGATTATTACTATGTTTTTGAGATGTATTTATTTCATCTGTTTCTAATTTAAATTCAATATTAGTATCAATTTCATTTTGATTTCCACTTTCTGTATTACTTACTTCAATTGGACTTTCTAACATTTTTTTTTTATGAATTAATAATCCTTTTTCTTGTAAAGTTTTAGGTTCATTTTCTTCTTTTTCTTTTTCAACAACAATTTCTTTAACCATTTTAATAGTCTTTTCTTTATTTAATTCACTTTCAGTTTTTATATTCTTTTTTTTATCTTTACTTTTACTAACTTTACCAATAATTTTCCCAATCCAAGACTCAGAAATTTTATTTTTCTTATTACTATTAGAATTTGAAATAGTAACATTTTTAACTTCAGTAATTCCTTCACTTTTATCATTAAATTTTGTATAATTCCATCTTTCAACAAAATGTCTAGCAATATCAACAACAGCAGGACCTTCAATTCTTGAATGAACATCATGCCAAGGCATTCTACATTTTTTCCTAGGAATACTTTCAACAAGATAATTTTGAACATTATTAAAATCACATATTCTTGCATTACTATAATCAATTCCAGGAAATAAATAATTTTTTTCATTATTTTCTTCTTCAATTAAAGGATGATCATTAGTATCATATCTTCCCCAACATAAATCTAAACCACCAACATAACCAATCATTTGATCAATAATAACTAATTTTTCATGATGTGACCAAAGTAAATCTAAAGCATCTTTTGGATGTCGTGTAACTTGGATTTTTTTATTTAATTTAATAATAGCATCTTCTGAATGTTTTGAATTTAATGTTAAAGCAAGTGAACATTCACAATAAACTTGAATATATACTTTAACACCAATTTCAGCTACTTTATTTAAAACATCCATTAAACGAGTTAATTGTTTTATTTCATCAATTGATGCTTTTTTTTGATCAATTTCTAAATAAATTCCCTCATTTACAGGACGAATTAAATACACTTCTGGACTTAACCACCAATCAGTTATAAATACTGTTTCTTTTGCATTTAATAATTTTTCATATAAATCTTCAAAATATGATTTTCCATCAACGAACCAATGACATAAATTCATTTCTTTTTCTATTGCATATGATTTATATATATTTGATGATATTGAATTTACAAATTTTTGAACTCTACTATTTATTTCTTCAAACCATATTTCTCTTTCAAAATATGATTTAAATTTTAATGATAATGTTCTTGATACATTTATTATTGATAAATTTGTTTTTCCTTCTCTTATTAATTGAACTCCTGAATCAAACCAATATACATTTTTACCAGTTGCAATTTGAGAAGAATTTGAATAATAAATCATATCATCTTTTAAAACAAACCATCTTTTATTATATTTACTAAAAATAAAACTATCAATACAAGGACAAACAATTCCTAAAAGTTTTCTATAAATTCTTGGATCACTTTTTTTTTCTATATAACCTTCCAATGGTTTTTTTCCTCCATTATAATGAGAAAAACTACCTAATGAAATATTAAAAAATTCCATTAAATAAAAAGAAGAATCTTTTAAATCTAAAAGTAAATCTGTATATCCTTTTTCAACTTCTTTCATTTTTTCTTTATCCATTAAAATTGAATCAATTGAAGAATTTTTTAAATTATTTATTATTTGTTGAATTTTTGCATTTATTCTTATATTTTCTATTGAAATTTCTGTTTGAATTGAATTCATATTTTCTCTTATTTCAATTGCTTTATGATATACTGTCCATTTAAATTTTTCTACTGTTTCTAACATTATATCAAATTGTAATAAATCTTCATCTGGATTTGATGATGTTTGAATAAAGTTTTTTAGAATTTGTGATATTTTTGTTGATTTTAATTTTATTTCTAGAGAATTAATTATGAATTCATTTGAAAAATCTTGAGAACTTTTTGAAGAATATGATTTAAGATCATTTGGGTCATTTTCTTTTTCTTCTTCTTCTTTTTCTGATGGCTTTGATGTTGTATCTATTGTTGTTGAATCATCTTCTTTCATTTTTTTTATTTCTATATGAAAATCTTTAATACAAATTTATTTTATATTATTTATATTTTTATTATAAAATATATAATTACAAAATTTTTTTGATTTGTTTTAAGGAAAAAATAATTTTTTTAAAATCATTTATTTAAGAAAATTGGAATTAATATTAATATAAAAAGAAAATAATAATTATTTTTTGAAAAAAATAAAAAATGAATTGCTATATTTAATGTTTATTATTAAATTTTATTATTTATCAAAATTTATTTATATTTTAATAAAATAATAAAATGTTTTATTTATCTACAATATATTTATATTTTCCCTCTTTTATTTCTAATTTAATAATTTTTTAAATTATCTATCTTTATTATTGATTAAAAATCCAAATTAAATTAATATTTGTAATTAATATATAAATTTAATTTTAAAGTTGAAGAAAAAAAATATAACATTTTTTTAATTCTAAATTTAACAAAAATAATTGAAAATTTGCAATATATTTATTTAATGAATAATTGAAAGAATATTTAAAATTGTAAAAATATTAATTGCATATATTTTTCAAAATTTAAAAATTAACAAAAAATACTTTAATTATTAAAGAAAATTATTATATATTATTTACATTAATGATATTTATTTTTTATTTAAATGTTCTCAAAAATTTTAAAAATTAATTTCAGTTTAAAAAAAAAAAATAAACTTTAAAAAAATATATAACTTATAATATTATATTAACCAACTAACAATAATAGAACCTAAAAGTAACTGGTTTTTGTTTTAAAATAATATTATCTTGCTCTAAAAAATTACAATCTTGTAAAATTTTATCATTTCTAAGTTTATTTTCATTATAATAAAGATTCATTTCAACAATTGATTTATTATATTTATAATGAATTTCTTGTTTTAAATCATAAACAGTTGAATTCATAGTCATCATGACTGAAAATTCATTTCCATTTAAATCATGAATTTTGAAAGTAGTCTTTCCTCTTTTATAAGTGTCTTCGGCAATATCTCTATAAAAATTGATCATTTTTTTTTATTAAATTAAATTAATTAAATCATAAATAATATATTTAATAATAAAAATAATTTGAAATAATAAATAATAAATTATAATATTAACTTTTTTTCATATATTTTCAAAGATATCATCATTAAGATGAATAAATCTTAATAAATAAATAAAAGTGGAAATTATAAATTCCAAAAAATAAAAATTAATTATTCATAATAATTAGTTTTTATTTTTTTTTTTTCTATTTCTTTCATGAATATTTTCATAATATTTAATTATGTCGTTTTCGACAATAGATTTCATTTTTTCTTTTTGTTTTTCATCAATTTCTAAATTAACAAATAAATAATTGCTTTTTACTTTAAATATATTTTGAAAATCTTCTTCATTTATACAGATATAAATTTTATTTAAGTAATCTATAAAGGTATAATTTAAAATAACAATAAGTAATTCATCTTCATTATTATCTTTTTCTATTTTTTGAATAATATATTGATTCTTAATTACTTCCTTATTCTTTATTTTTCTTGTTCTTTCCATTAATAAAATATCTTTAATTGTACTATTAAAAAATTGAAGATTTTTTTTTTTTTTTCCATCTCTTATTAATCTTCCACTTATTTTTTGTAATTTTAATTTTGGATTTTGATATTTTTCCCAAATCAAATCATTTATTAAATATAAAATATTACGCATACAATTAACTTTTAATTTATAAATGATATTATCATTATCATATTTCGAATGAATAATTTTATTATCATTATCTTTATTATCTCTCTTCTTTCTTCCTCTTTTTTTTTTATTATTTATGATTGCATAACATTTATTTGAACTAAAATATGTTGAAAAAGAATATTTAAAAAAATTATCATTACGATTATTTAATTCACAATCTTTAACCCACAAATCATTTTCATTAATTTCATCATCAGAATAGTAATTTTCTAAGTTTAAATTGTTATCACAATAAGAATTATGTGAATTCATTGAATTTTATTTTATTCCCTTTAATATAAAAATAATCAAATATTTTCTGCTTATAAGTATTTATTATTTAAAAATTTTTTTTTTAATATTCAATTATAACCATTTTCATTATTTCAAAAAAAATTCTTTAAATTCTTTTCATCATTATCAAAAGGAGAAGAAAAATTTAAAAATATCCATAATATTATTATTGGAAACTACAAAAAAAAGAAATAATTCAAATAAAATATCTTTTCATCAATTAATTATTTTATATAGATGAAAATAAAAAGAAAAAATAGTGACTTATACATAATATAGAATAATAATAAAAAAACTAGAAGACAATAAAGAAATCAATCAAATAGATTAAATCATAAAAAAATAAGAAATAATGGATTTGATAAAATATGATTTTCATTTCCTCATCAAAGGAATAAGTAAATTAAAAAAAATGAAAATGAAATATATAAATAGAATTAATATTAAATAATGTAAAAAACTATTTAAACAAAGAGAAGTACTTTAATGATAATAAAGTTATCATAATAGGAAATAATTTAAATGATATTAAAGAAAATTATCTTTTTGGAATATATGAAAATAATTAATTAATGTGTTTTTGTTCTTTTAATATATGAATGATAAAGATTAAATTAATATTAAATATTGTTCTTTGGAAATTAAATCAAATAATTTTTTATTTAATTATTCATAAAATTGAAGTTATTGAAAAAGAATAAGGAAAAATTATCTTTTAAAATATTAAAATAATATTGATTTTATTTAGAAAAAAAGCATGATATGAGTTTTAAAGTGAAATATATATGAAAAAAATATTCTATGATTAAATATATTGAAAAAGTTGATTTTATGTTTATAGGAATTGTTAGTTTGACTATTGTATAAAAGATACTTTCAGAAAAGCCTATGTAATTATTATTAAATTATATATTTCAATTTTTTTTAATTTTTTATTTTGTTTATTTGTTTCTTTGTTTTTGATTTGGAAATATAAAAGTTTTTGATTTTTGTTTTGGACTTTTTTATTTTTATTTTATTATTAATCTGTTTTATAAAAATTAAACATACAATAATAATAAATAATATAATGTTATTTAATTATTTTTTAAATTAAATAAACATATGAAAGATAATAACAAAGAAAAAGATGATGAAAAAGATGATAATGATTTTTTAGAAAGTATTGGATTAAAAGCAACTTATTATAATGATTTTGTAGAAAGATATTTTTCAAAACATTATATAAATAAAGGAAAAGAAAATGAACAATATATTTTTATTCATTCAAATGGAATAATTTTATCAGGAATAGGAAAAAATAATATAATAACAAAAGTTAAAATAAATGAAATTATTGATTTAAAAAAACCAGGTAAAATTACAGGAAGAAGAAAACATGGTGCTCATTTTTTAAGTGAAAATGAATATGTTATAAAAATAATTTATGATAATGAAAAAAGTTATAATTTTTGTCCTATGATTAAAGGGAAATTATTAGAAGTTAATCAAAATATTATTAATGATAATAATTTATTAATTAATTCTCCAGAAAGTTTTGGATTTATTTGTATTATTTTAGTTGAAGGAAAATTTCTTGAACAATTAAAAGAAAAAATTGAAAAATTTGAATAAGTATTCTTTTTTTTTTCACATAAAAAAAAATTTTAATATATAAAACATTTAATTTTTGTAAAAGCTAAATAAAAATAAACAAAATAAATTTATTATAATCTAATAACATTAAATATATATTTTAATTATACAAAAAATTAAAAACACCAAAAAAAAAAAGAAAAATTTAAAAAAAACCCAATAATGAATCAGAAACAATAAAAAAAAACCAAATTTTTATTATATAAAAACCCATTTGCAAAACCTTCTATAAAAAACCAAAATAAAAAAATAATAATAAATATAAAAAAAACCAGAAAAAACAAAATAAAACTAACATTTATCCATTAATTTAGTAAACTCATAATAATCAACTTCACCATCTTTATTTAAATCAGCTTCATCAATTAATTCTTTCCAAACATTATCATTAACATTAGTATCACCTCTTCCTAAAACTTGTCCTAATTCTTTAGAATTAATTTTATCTCTATGATTAATATCAAACATTTGAAAAGCAGTTTTTAAATTATCTTCAGTTAAAATAACTTTTTTATCTAATCCAGCTCTTAAAAATTCTTCATATTCAATAAAACCATTTCCATCTACATCAATAATATCCATTAATCTATTAACTTCTTTTTCACTTTCTTCTTCATTTAAAATTAAATTTAATCCTTTTATTAATTCATCTTTAGTTAATCTCCCATCACCATTATCATCAAAATTAATAAAAATTCTTCTTAAATTATCAGTATCTTCTTTCTTTGTTAAATTATGTACAATATATGCTAAAGTTGCTTGTTGTAATTTTTGATTAGCTGAATATTTTCTTAAATTTTCTACTGCTTGTAATAAAATATTTTTATCTAATTTTTCACCTTGATTTTTCATATTAACAATCCAAGGATGATTTAAAGCTTCTTTAGCAGAAAATCTTTTTTTAATATCAATTGTTAATAATTTTTTAATTAAATCTTTTGCATCATTTGATACATAATCCCATTCTTCTTCATCAAAATTAATTTTACCTCTTTTAACAGAACAATATATTTCATCATCATTTTCTCCTGTAAATGGTGGTACACCACAAAGCATAATATATAATATAACACCACAAGACCATAAATCACATTTTTCATTATAATTATTATTTAATACTTCAGGTGCAATATATAAAGGAGTACCAATTTGTTGTTTAAACATTTTTCCTTTTGCTAATTTATCACTTGTACCAAAATCAATTACTTTAATAGTAAAATATTCTTTTTTAGCTTCTTCTTCACTTTCAATTAAAATATTTTCTGGTTTTAAATCTCTATGAATAATATTATTTTCATGACAAAATTCAACAGCAGATAATAATTGTTTCATAATATAACCAGC
>JAEEGL011180988.1_pt1 | contig 14140 bp, 8 predicted proteins | sample 9134231 | NCBI WGS metagenome assembly JAEEGL01 (sample SAMN16246548, study PRJNA631951) | gut metagenome | biome: gut microbiome; feature: rumen; material: fiber-attached | host: Bos | place: Iran: Karaj | collected 2018-10 | reverse complement strand
CCAGGGCCTTCTCAAGGCAGTAGGCCCTTACCAGGGGCGAGGGACGGTACATCATATAGAAATCCCTGATATCTTTGGGAATATCGATATAGGGGGTATCATCATCCAGCTCCTGCTTGATGAGCTCGTCACAGAATACGGGCCTTAGGTCATCAAAGCCCATGGGCTGTTTGGTGCCGGGGTTTAAGAAGGGCGCGGGCTTTTGTTTCATATCCGCCCTCACATTGTACCATTTCTCGGGTATCTCGTTCTCGCTCAGATAAATCTTGTAGGGAATCTTTTTTTCTTCACTCATAACACTATCTCCTTTCTGCGCCGATTTGACTTGTCAAATCGTGCGCTTAGGTTCAAACTTTTGTTTGAACCGATCCGGTCCGCTTTTTGGACCGGATCATTTCCTCAGTGCCGATTTGCTCTGCAAATCGTGCGCTTAGGTTCAAACTGCGGTTTGAACCGATCCGGTCCGCTTTCTGGACCGGATCATTTCCTTAGTGCCGATTTGTTTTACAAATCGTACGCTCAGGTTCAAACTTCAGTTTGAACCGATCCGGTTACTGTAATGGGATTTGGGAATAAAAAAACTCCCATCCCAACGTTTCTGCCGGGACAAGAGTATAACTCCTGCGGTGCCACCCTGCTTGGTATAAATATACCCACTCATGCGTACTAAGGAAACCTTTGGCCTCTTCAGACCGACTGCCTGCCATACGCGGATCTTTGATAACGGAGGATCATCTCCGGCGCCCATACTGAAACGGAAGCCCGTTTTCTTCTGTTTGCCCTCAGGAGCCCATTCACAACCGGCTTCTTACCGCCATCCCACCATCGGCGGCTCTCTCTGAAGAAGTTGACGGAAGCTACTCACTCTCCTTCAACGGTTTAATTCATTAAAGCATGCTCTTTTTTGTTTGTCAACTTTTTTTTATTTTATTTAAGAATTTCTTTAAGTGTCTGTATGAGCTGGGCGACATCAATGGGCTTGGCGACGTGGGCGTTCATCCCGGCCTCCTTTGCCTCGTTGATATCCTCCGTAAAGGCGTTGGCCGTCATGGCGATGACCGGAACCGAAGCGCGCTCCGCGTTATCGAGAGCCCTTATGGCCCTTGTAGCCTCATAGCCGCCCATGACCGGCATCTGGACATCCATCAGAATGGCCCTGTAATAGCCGGGAGCGGTGGCCGACACCATGTCCAGGGCGATCTTTCCGTGCTCGGCGGTATCAAGCTCAAAGCCGTACTCCTGAAGTATCATGGCCGCGATCTCACGATTGACCGCGTTATCGTCCACAAGCAGCAGCCGCATGCCGGAAAAATCGGACTGCACAGCCTCATCCCCGGCCTTTTCGGGAACGAGCTCAGGCTCCTCTGAAAGCTCGAGCTTAAGACTTATGATAAACTCCGAGCCCTTCCCCTCCTCACTCTTAACCTCTATCGTGCCTCCCATCAGGTCAATGATGCTCTTGGTAATGGCCATTCCCAGGCCGGTGCCCTGTATGGAGGCCGCGGATTTATCCCTGGAATACTCCTCAAAAACGGTGGCCGCAAACTCCGGGCTCATGCCTATGCCCGTATCCTTTACGCTGATGACGTAGAGAGACTCCTTCTCGGAGATCTCCTCCTCCTTAAGGGTAACGCTCACCCTGCCGCCGTCGGGGGTATATTTACAGGCGTTGCTTATCAGGTTTAACAGTACCCGCTCCAGGCGGTTGTTGTCGCAGATGACCATTTTATGAACCACGCCGGCGCAGTCTACCTTATAATTAATGCTCTTTGCCCCCATCTGGGCCGCAAAAAGCTCCTTCATCTCATCAAAGGCCGTGACAATGTTCATGCTTTCAGGCTCCAGCTCCATCTTGCCGTTCTCTATCCGGCTCAGATCCAGCACATCATTGATAAGGGTCAGAAGATGCCTGCCTGAGGCCTCGATCTTTGTAAGATAGGCTTCGATCTCGGGCGGGACGTTCTTTTCTTTTTTTGCAAGAGTCGTGTAGCCGATTATGGCATTCATGGGAGTACGGATATCATGGCTCATGTTAGAGAGGAAGGAGCTCTTTGCGCGGCTGCTCTCCTCCGCCTTTATCTTCTGCATCTCTATCCGGCTCTCACGCTGCATCATGGCCCTGTATATGTTAAGCATTATGACAAGCGCCGCGAAGATGACACCAAGCTGCATCCAGCTGTTGCGCACCATGTCGCCGCTGACCTCGTCCATCTTTTCCTCAAGATATTGCTGGGCCTCCAGGGACTCCTTATCGTTAAGGACAACGTTATGCTCCGAAAGCTCCTCGGTATTATAGTAGTTGAGATCCTTAAGCACCCTTTTTGCGGAATCCTGGGCAGCCTCCCTGAGCCACAGCATGGAGGTGAAAAATATGATGAACAAAAGCACCAGCCAGACTGCCGAGCTCTTACCGAAACGGTTCTGTGTATCCCTGCTGTAGACCAGCCTGAAGAAGAACAGGCCGATGATGCTCCAGATTATGAGGATCAGATAGGATTCCGTGGAAAGAGCGTTGTTAATCCAGGCATTGGGCACCATGAAATAGTAGAAGGACAGAAGAGAGAGCACCAGCCCGATCATGCCGGTTATACGTACTCCTGCTTTCCCGTCCTCCTTTGACAGCTTGAAAGCTGCCGCGGAGGTATAGGCATAGGCTATAAGCGCTCCGATGGTTGTAACGTCCACTATCCAGCCGATGGCGGCTCTGCCCACAAAGGGCACAAAAAGCGACAGCAACATCAGAAAACATACAGCATTGGACGGATTTCCGTCTTTGTTGAGCCTTCCGAACCATTCGGGAAGGATCCCGTCCTCGCACATGGCGTACATAAGGCGGCTTGCGGCGATATAGTTGCCCACAAGGCCGGTAACTATCCCCGCCGTGACAGTTATACCAAGTATCGCTATGCCCGTCTCTCCCATGGCGGTGTGAACCGAGTAAAAGGTTGGTATGGATGCATAGCCGCTCATACTGTCAAGCCTGTCCAGATAATCGACCCAGTTCTTTACCCCCTCCGGACGGGCACAGGAAGCGATAAAGGCAAGCAGTATATAGCAGGCAGCCCCCCCCACCAGAGCCCCTGCCATGATGGGCAGAGATTTTTTTGGAGAAAACTTAAACCCCTGGGTAGAGTTGGAAATTGACTCAAAGCCTACAAAGGCCCAAGGCGACAGCATTGCGATCTCAAGTACCTGTGTGGGAATACCCATCTCCTGAGGCGAGAAGGGAGGATTAAGAAGCTCTGCCCCTCCGCCCTTTACAAGAACCATGAAGGCACAGTACAGAACCCCTCCCACCATGATCATGGCCATAATGGTCTGGATAACGATGGCAAGACGCTTGCTGTGCATACAGATGAGGCCGAAGATAACGATAACGAACAGGGTCAGGATCACCTCACCCATAAAGATGTCATAGCCTGCCACCTTATACTGAAAGCCCCACTGAAAATCCTGTCCGAAAAGGTTACGGGCGATCAGCACTATGGCGGTGGCATTGGCCCACATGATAGCAATGTATACAAGAATAAGGAACCAGGCGCTTAACAGCCCGTGATCGTAGCCGAAGGCCCGGATGGAGTAGGTCAGGGTTCCGCCGGCGTCCGGATACTTATTCATCAGGAAGTGATAATTTACGCCTATGATAAGCATCACCGCAGCGCCCACAAGCATTCCCAGAGCCGTACCCACGGGACCCGCAAGGGGAAGGAAGGTGGTGCCGGGCATCACGAAGGCGCCCCATCCCACGGCACAGCCTATGGACAGCGCCCACGCCTCTGTTTTTGAAATATAACGGCCAAGACCTACTGTTTTTTCCTTATCCATAAGGTAAGCTCCTTAACTGTCCTTACTATGCTACTGTTCGTTGATCCTTAAGCACATCATCGTTATATCATCGAACTGATCAGCGGATCCCGCAAAATCGTCCACCCTTGTTCTGACATTTTTCAGAAGCGTCTGCGGTGAAGCGGCCGGATCCTCGTTTAGCGCCTCAAGCATCCTCTCGCTGCCGAAAAGCTGTTCCTTTTCATTGATCGCCTCCGATACGCCGTCCGTATAAACAAACAGAGAATCGCCGGGAGCAAGCGTAAAGCGGTGCTGTCTGAACCTCTTGCCCTCCATAACGGCAAGCATCATGTCATGCTGATATTCAACAAGCTCGAATTTTCCGCCCTTTCGGCAGATGCACGGAGCCGAATGACCGGCGTTTACCGCTATCCCCTGGCCGGTTTTAAGGTCGATCACGGACAGCCATGCTGTCACGAACATTCCTCTGTCGTTTCCGTCACAGAGCTGGTTATTTACGTAATACAAGGCATCTGCCGGCTCGTACCCCATCTGCATCCAGCTGCGGATAAGCGTTTTTGCTCTTGCCATGAACAGGGCCGCCGGAACCCCCTTGCCTGAAACGTCCGCCATGACCAGCACAAGGCGCCCATCCTCCAGGAAGAAAAAGTCGTAAAAATCTCCTCCGACCTCCTTTGCGGGCTCCATACTGGCATATAAGGAGATATCGTCTCTTTCGGAAAACGTCGGGTACAGCTTAGGCAGCATGCCGGTCTGTATCGAAGCGGCAACGTTTAACTCCGCTCCGATCCGTTCCTTGTCCTTAGTGACCGAGATGAGGTCAGTCATATAACGCTTAAGGCCCGTGACCATGTCCTGAACGGACTCGGACACCGCCTTTATCTCATCGTTTAAGGGAATATCCGGCTCCATGAATATAAGCTCGGAGGGATCCTCTGTCCGGTGGCTCAGTTCCACAAATTGCTCCGCGGAATCCTTAAGGCTGTTCAAAGGACGGGTAACCCTTTTTTTAAGCCACCTTATCATCAGCCAGCATACCACCGTGACCATTATCCAGACCCAGACACCTACAATAAGGCTGTAGATCAGGAAAACCTTTTTGATCCGTGACAGGGATATGTCGGCGCCCATGATCGCAAACGGGACTCCTTCGGAATCGCAGACACGTATAAGTCCGGTATATTCGGGGCCGGAGACTGAATCCTTGTTAAAAAAAAGAACCTTGTCCGAATCTATACATTTTTCATATGTCGAGACCATCCCCGGAGTAAACCGCATTTCCGCAAGCTCTCCAGGTACCACACCGGTCTCCTCTTTGTATTGCTGCGAAGCCTCCGCCGAGATCCCGCCCATCACCCGCAGGGGACTGTCTGCCTTAATCTCTGCGAGCGGTTTGATAATATATATCTGCTCTATATTGAAGCTTTCGGCGATGCGGTTCATATCATACTGTAAGGCGGTGCATTTTTCGGAGAGTATTCCGCTCTCCATACACTTTTCAAGATCATCGCCATCTATCTCTCCAAGGACATAGTCCAGCAGGCTTTTCAGCTCATTCTGATATCTGTTGGTTATTTCCCGGCGAAATGTAAGAAAGCCGTGAAAAGCCATAATGTCGCAGATCAGCAGAACCGTGATCATTATGCCTGTCATGAGGTTTCTGCTCAGTGACTTCCTTTTTGCTTCCGCAACCTGTTTCATGCTGTTCGCATTCCTTTTCATTTTTTGATCAGATCAAAAAAACGGACAGGACCGGTCACTGTCCATCATCATCAATATAGCATAACTCCCTGCTTTCCACAATAATCAAAGGGGCCGCCCGGGCTTATTTTACCTGTTTTATACGCACCGGATCGCGTCCGGGCCGGTGGGTGGGTTGCTGCATAAACGGAGCGTGACGGTAAAAGGGCTGAGGAATTGCAAGTTGACATAATCTTAACGGATATTTATAATAAAGAAAGAAGTATGTGCAGATGAGGAACGGAGTATAGGGGATCCCTCAGATAACGCTGTTATTTGAAAACAGATCCCGGGGTGTCAGGATGACGAGGAAGGTTGCGTTTCGAAAAAAAAGGCAGAACAGGCTCGGAATGCTCCTGGTCTCGATAGTGGTAGCGATGCTTCTTGTGGTCATCATGTTCAGCATGGTGAAGCTTAAGAAGAAACAGAACGGCTATCTCGAGCGGGAGGAAACTCTCAACGCGCTTATCGAGGAGGAAGAGGAGCGTTCCAAAAAGCTTGAGGAATATGAGATATATACCAAAACCTCCAAGTACGTGGAGGAGGTTGCAAAGGAAAGGCTGGGGTTAGTATACGGGGACGAGATCATCTTCGAATCGGAGGATGGCAAATAGCATGAACACACTTGCCCGGTCGGTACTTGATTATATTAGGAAAAATGATCTTATAAGACAGAACAGCAGGGTTATCACAGGCATATCGGGAGGGATCGATTCGGTATGTCTTTTTTATGTGCTTTCAGAGCTTAAGGAGACTCTGGGCTTTGAGCTCTGCGCCGTCCATGTGGAGCACGGGATCAGGGGAGAGAGCTCTTTGCGGGATGAAAGGTTTGTAAGGGCGCTCTGTGAGAGGGAAGGTGTGCCCCTTAAGGTTTATCGCGAAAAGGCGCTTGAGTACGCCGGGGAGCATTCCCTGTCGGTCGAGGAAGCCGCGAGACTCCTAAGATACCGGGATTTTGAGGACGCCCTTTCGGAAATGAAGGCCGATAAGATCGCCCTCGCCCATCATAAAAACGACCAGGCCGAGACCTTTCTGTTCAATCTTATCCGGGGAAGCTCCTTAAAGGGGCTTACGGCCATGGCCCCCGCACGGGACAGGATAATAAGGCCGCTTCTTGACTGTACCCGCAGAGAAATAGAGGAATATGCGGAGGAGAGAGGGCTTTCCTTTGTAACGGATGAGACCAATCTCGATGAGACCTACTCAAGGAACAGGATCCGAAGGGCTGTGATCCCGGAGCTTGAGAAGGTGGGGCCCATGACTGTTTCGCATATCTTCAGGGCCGCCGAGACCATAAGAGAGGCGGACGAATATATCCGTGAAGCGGCGGACGAATTGTATACAAAATGTGTGACAATAAAGGGACAGGGCCCGGTATATACTGTAGATATAAAGATATTTGCGGGCAATGCCCACATACTTAAAAGCTATGTGATCAAGCGGATAATAAAGGAGCTTTGCGGAAAATGGAAGGATGTTTCCTCGGTCAATATCGAGGACGTTCTGATGCTTACGGATAAGCAGAGCGGCAGAAGGGTGGAGCTGCCTTACGGGATCACGGCCTTAAAAAGCGGCGGCCGCATTGTTATCGGCACGGCAGAAAGGATCGAAGGCGGGGACGGCGACAAGGAGGAAACGGTGTGGTTTCGGGTCATAGCCTACGACGCCTCTATGGGTTTCTCCGAAAAAAACTATACTAAACTGATAGATTATGATAAAATAAGATTTGGTCTGTGTATACGGACAAGACGGCAGGGTGACAGGATAGCCGTTGGTCCGGGGCTTTGCGGGCAGTCTCTTAAGAAATATTTCATTAATGAGAAGATCCCTGTCAATGAAAGGGATAAGGTTCTGCTCGTGGCTGACGGATCCGAGATAGTCTGGGTGATCGGAAAGAGGCTCAGCGAGAAATACAAGCTTGACGGCAGCAGCAGGCGTGCCGTTATCATAAAGGCGACTGGAGGAGATCATAATGAGTGAGACTATAAGTGTTTTGATCACGGAAGAGGATATCGACAAAAGGATAGCCGAGCTCGGCGCGCAGATAAGCCGGGACTATGCGGGGCGTTCGGTGCATCTTGTAAGCGTTCTGAGAGGCGGGGTGTTCTTTACCTGCGAGCTTGCAAAGAGGATAACGGTTCCCGTGTCCATCGATTTTATGTCGGTTTCCAGCTATGGGAATGATACAAAATCCAGCGGCATCGTAAAGGTTGTCAAGGATCTGGACGATTCCATCGTGGGTAAGGATGTTCTCGTGGTAGAGGATATAGTGGATTCGGGAAGGACTCTCAGATACCTGCTCGACAATCTTAAGGCAAGGGGGCCGAAGAGCCTTGGGCTCTGCACGCTGCTCGACAAGCCCGACAGGCGGGTGGTGGATGTAGACGTGGATTATACGGGCTTTCAGATCGAGGACAAGTTCGTGGTGGGCTATGGGCTCGATTATGCCCAGAAGTACAGGAATCTGCCCTATATCGGTGTAGTGGAGCTGTCTTAAACTTAGATATGAAATGATCCGGTCCAAAAAGACGGACCGGATCGGTTCAAACTAAAGATTGAACCTAAGCGCACGATTTGCTGAAGCAAATCGGCGCAGAGGAAATGATCCGGTCCAAAAAGACGGACCGGATCGGTTCAAACTAAAGTTTGAACCTAAGCGCACGATTTTGCAAGCAAAATCGGCGCAGTAGGGAGGATGTAAGTGGAAAGCAGAAACAGGGGCATTGGCTTTTATGTACTGATCATCGCCATGTTTGTCTGCCTTTCTTTTGTATGGAAAGGCATGTGGACCGAGAAGCAGTCATATATGACCTATGCTGATTTTTTGAATGAGCTGGAAAATACCGGAAATATTGAAAGCATAAACATCGTTCAGAATTCAGAGGTGCCTACGGGCGTAGTTGAGGTCACCTTAAAGAGCGGTGCGGTAAAGAGCCTGAACGTTTCCGACGTAAAGGACGCGCAGGAGGTTCTTGCGGATAAATATCCCGCCTATACCATGGAGGACGTGAAGAGGGAAAACTGGTTCATGACCTATCTTTTCCCCAGCCTTCTGATAATAGTGGTGGTGGCCGGGCTGTTCTTCTATCTGAATAACCAGGCGGGGGCCGCGGGCGGCGCGAAGATGATGAATTTCGGCCGCAGCCCCGCAAAGCTGTCATCTACCGATAATACCGTAAGGTTTACCGATGTAGCCGGCCTTGAGGAGGAAAAGCAGGATCTTGAGGAGATAGTAGATTTCTTAAAGAACCCCGGAAAATATACCGAGGTCGGAGCGCGAATACCGAAGGGAGTGATCCTTGTAGGCCCTCCTGGAACCGGTAAGACACTGCTTGCAAAGGCCATAGCCGGGGAGGCGGGAGTACCCTTCTTCAGTATCTCCGGTTCCGATTTTGTTGAGATGTTCGTAGGCGTGGGCGCCTCCAGGGTGAGGGATCTGTTTTCGGAGGCCAAGAAGAACGCTCCCTGCATCATCTTCATCGATGAGATCGACGCCGTTGCAAGGCGCAGAGGCACCGGCATGGGCGGCGGCCATGATGAGAGAGAGCAGACCCTTAACCAGATGCTTGTGGAAATGGACGGCTTCGGGGTCAATGAGGGAATAATCGTTATAGCCGCCACCAACAGAGTGGATATCCTGGATCCCGCTATCTTAAGGCCCGGAAGGTTTGACCGTAAGATCGCGGTGGGCTCTCCCGATGTCAGGGGCCGCGAGGAGATACTTAAGGTCCATTCAAAGAACAAGCCTCTTGCCGAGGATGTGGATATCGAGCAGATCGCAAGGACGACCGCCGGCTTTACGGGGGCGGATCTTGAGAACCTTATGAACGAGGCCGCCATCAATTCGGCAAAGGCCGAGCGCAAGTTCATTCTGATGGACGATATAAAGGCTGCCTTCGTAAAGGTGGGCATAGGTACCGAAAAGAAGAGCAAGGTGGTTTCCGATAAGGAGAAGAGGATCACCGCCTATCACGAGTCGGGCCATGCGATACTGTTTCATGTGCTGCCCGATGTGGGGCCTGTTTATTCGGTTTCCATCATTCCTACGGGAATGGGGGCCGCGGGCTATACCATGCCCCTGCCGGAAAAGGATGAGATGTTTAATACCAAAGGGAAGATGCTTCAGGATATCATCGTCTCCCTTGGAGGCAGGGTCGCCGAGTCGCTCATCTTTGACGATATCACGACGGGCGCTTCCCAGGATATCAAGCAGGCTACAAAGCTTGCAAAGAGGATGGTCACAAGGTACGGGATGTCTGATAAGATCGGCGTGATATGCTATGATAACGATGATGACGAGGTGTTCATCGGGCGCGATCTGGCCCATGCCACCAGGGGCTACAGCGAGGAGATCGCAGGGGAGATCGACAGAGAGGTAAGAAGGATAATTGACGAGTGCTACCAGAAGGCCGAGAAGCTTATAAAGGAGTACGAGGATGTCCTCCACAAAAGCGCCGCCCTTCTGCTTGAGAAGGAAAAGCTCAACAGAGAGGAGTTTGAGGCTCTGTTCGCATAAGGCTGTTTCGCAGTTTGAAGCGACCTCTGGCTACCGGATCCGGTGCTGTAAAATGAGGAAGAAAAGTGTTTTTGTGCAATACTTACAAAAACGGACATGCTTTTTTGTAAAGTTTGTGCAGACTACGACTGGACGAAACGGGGTTCAGTATATATAATATCATTCGTAACCCCCAATACAAACGCTTTTACGGGGCTTGCCCCGCAGGCGGAATGATCGCGGATACCCACGTGATCATGTGTGACCTGAACGGTCATACTCCATAAAAAGAAATACCTTCTCCAAAAATGGCAGCTTTCGTGAGGCTGTCATTTTTATGTTACCATTCACGGGTTATGTGAATGCGGGTGGGGTGACCCGTGAATGGTAACATTTTTTTGTACCCCCCGGGAGCACATCAAAAAATCGACTTTTGCCGGATGTTGTGCTATACTTGTTTTTGTCAGCGCCGGTAGGCGGCCTGCGTTTACTAAATATATGACAGGGGAGTATATTTTGGGTCTGAATCAGGATATATACAAAAAGGAACGATATCTGTCAAGCATGCGTCCTATCTTGAATAAGGATGCTCTTTTTTCCGATAATTCACCATACTATATGGATCCTTCGGAGCCCAGTCCCTACGGCACCGTAAAGATCAAGTTCCGGACCGCAAAGAATAATGTGGATTATGTCTTTCTGATAAGCAATAACGAGCGTCATTTAATGGACAAAAGAGAGACAAAGGGTCGGTTTGATTATTATGACTGTACTCTCCAGCTGGAAAACGAGACCGTTCTCTATTACTTTGAGGCCGTAGTGGGTAACGTACGATGTCAGTTCGATCTGCGCGGAGCGGTGGACAGAGCTCAGATGAATTTCTACTTTCAGATAAGACCCGGCTTTTCCACTCCCGCCTGGGCAAAAGGAGCGGTTTTTTATCAGATATATGTGGATCGTTTCTGTAACGGCGATCCCTCAAATGACGTATTGACCAACGAATACCAGTATATAGGTGATAAATCGGTCCATGCCGAGAGCTGGGACAAGTATCCCAGGACCATGGGCGTTCGTGAGTTTTACGGAGGCGATCTTCAGGGCGTCCTCGATAAGATGGATTATCTTGAAGGCCTCGGCATAGATGCCATCTATTTTAACCCTCTTTTCGTATCTCCCTCCAATCATAAATATGATATCCAGGATTATGACAATATCGATCCCCATTTCGGCAGGATCGTGGACGACAGGGGCGAGCTGCTGCGCGATGACCAGAAGGAGAACCGCGAGGCTACCAGATATATCAACAGAGTCACAAATAAGGCCAATCTGGACGCCAGCAACGAGCTGTTCATAAAGGTGGTGGAGGAGGCTCACAGACGGGGCATAAAGGTTATCCTGGACGGGGTCTTTAATCACTGCGGCTCCTTTAACAAGTGGATGGACAGAGAGAGGATCTACGAGAATGCACAGGGCTATGAAAAGGGCGCCTATATCTCGGGGGACAGCCCTTACAGGGATTTCTTCCACTTCTTTAATGAAAACGCCTGGCCCTATAACGCAAGCTATGACGGCTGGTGGGGGCATGATACCCTTCCAAAGCTCAATTATGAGGCGTCCCAGCGCCTTTGCGACTATGTGCTCAGGATTGCCGTGAAGTGGGTGTCCCCGCCATATAACGTGGATGGGTGGAGGCTTGACGTGGCGGCGGACCTCGGCCACAGCTCCGGGTTTAATCATACCTTCTGGAAGGAGTTTCGGCTTGCGGTAAAGCGGGCCAATCCCGATGCGATCATTATCGCGGAGCACTACGGGGACCCTTCGAGCTGGCTGCAGGGCGATGAATGGGATACGGTCATGAATTACGACGCCTTTATGGAGCCCGTGACCTGGTTTCTTACCGGGATGCAGAAGCATAGCGACGATTTCCGGCATGATATGCTTGGCAACGCGGACAGCTTTGCGGAGGCGATGCTTTGGAATTCGGCAAGGCTCCCTGCCCCGAGCTTAAGTGTTTCCATGAACGAGCTTTCAAACCATGATCATTCCAGGTTCTTAACCAGGACGAACCATGTGGTGGGCCGTGTGGCGGATAAGGGTCCCGAAGCCGCTAACCGTGGGGTGAACATGGCTGTTATGAGGGAGGCCGTGCTGATACAGATGACCTGGGTAGGCGCCCCTACCGTCTACTACGGCGATGAGGCAGGGGTCTGCGGCTTTACCGATCCCGACAACAGGCGTACCTATCCATGGGGGCATGAGGATATGGAGTTGGTCAACTATCACAGGGACGTGATAAAGATGCATAAGGAGAATGAGGAGTTCCTCCAGGGGTCTCTGAGGATCCTTTATAAGGATTACAACGTTATCGCCTACGGCCGCTTTACCGACAGCGCCCAGAGCGTTATCATCATAAATAATAATGACTATGAAAAGGAGATGGAGATAAAGTTCGGCTGGCAGACAGGGGCAATGTCGGAATGTGTGGTGGAGAGCATCATGTATTCCGATTTTGAGGGTTATAACACCAACAGGTTCACCTATGCGGTGGAGCGGGGGAGGCTCAGGATCAAGCTCCGCAAGTACTGCGGCATAGTATTGAAGGTGGTTGAGGTATAAAAGACATTGAGAGAGATGGAGTTTAAAATGGAGAGACCCGGGCTCTTAAACGTGGGGGACAGGGTGACTGTCACCGAAGGAGTTCTCCCTACCAGCTTTTATTATACGATCAATCCCTCCCTTGCCATGTCGGCAAACTATTTCCTTCGCGACAGGCTCTCTGCACGGGAGGGGGTCGTAAAGAGCATCGAAGAGCGCCCCAGAGGATATTATGTGATCGTGGAGTTTGAATAACAGTTGTTCACTATAACGCCTCCGGTTCGGTAATACGTTTTTCGGCAGCAACGATCCGTTTTATTAACTCGTGAACAACTGTCACTTTATATCCGAACTATACGTGCTTTCACTCGTTATACAATATATGTAGCGGCAGCCAATTATGTTATCGAGTATATATCGTCAGGGCCGGCAAAAAGAGGAAACGATTATGCATAAACCACTTCCCATTGGGGTGGAATTCTTCAAAGAGTTCAAAAAAAATGATTACTATTATGTGGATAAGACACTGTTCATAAAGGAATTGATAGATAAAAAGGGAAAGGTCAATCTCTTTACCAGGCCCAGGCGCTTCGGAAAGACCCTGACCCTGGATATGCTGCGCTGCTTTTTCGAGGAAGGCTCCGACCCTTCGCTTTTTGAAGGGCTAAAGATCATGGAGGCGGGAGAGAAATATACCTCTATGATGGGGAAGTATCCGGTGATCTTTCTTACCCTGAAATCAGCAAAGACCGGGGACGAGATTTCGGCGTTTAAGGCGCTGCGGGATGAGATCGCCCGAGAATTCAAACGTCACAGCTTTGTGCTTGACAGTGATGCACTAAGCGATGAGGAGAAAGAAAGCTTCAGGAAATTCAGGGACCGGAAGCCGGAACCGGAGGAATATAACAACAGCATAAAATTCTTATGCGAATGTATTAAGACGGCAACCGGAAAAGATACCATCATCCTGATCGACGAATATGATGTGCCATTGGAGAGTTCATTTTACGACGGGTACTATGATCATATGGTGAGCTTTATACGGAGCCTGTTTGAAGGTGCCTTAAAGACCAGCACAGCCCTGGAATTTGCTGTCATCACAGGGTGCCTCAGGATCTCGAAGGAGTCCATTTTTACGGGGCTCAATAACCTGAAGATCAACTCCATCCTGACGGCAAACTATGGCGAGTATTTCGGCTTTACGGATGAGGAGGTTCAAAGTACGCTGGCGTTTTACGGGCTCTCGGATAAGTATGGGGAGGTAAGAGACTGGTACAACGGGTATGATTTCGGAGGAAAGAATGTCTATAACCCCTGGAGCACGATATATTATGTGGATGACCATGTGGCAAAGCATGATGCTTTTCCTGTATCCTACTGGGCCAATACCAGCTCAAACTCCATCGTGAGGGATCTTATCGAGAGGGCCGACGGCGTGACAAAGGCAGAGATCGAGAAGCTCATCGAGGGAGGCAGCATCGAAAAGCCGGTGCATGAGGATAT
>JAEEGL011130156.1_pt1 | contig 14140 bp, 8 predicted proteins | sample 9134231 | NCBI WGS metagenome assembly JAEEGL01 (sample SAMN16246548, study PRJNA631951) | gut metagenome | biome: gut microbiome; feature: rumen; material: fiber-attached | host: Bos | place: Iran: Karaj | collected 2018-10 | reverse complement strand
CTCACCGAAACTGCGCAAGCAGGGCAAGGAGATGGCCCAACTGGAGACCATCAAGGACGCTTATCTGCTTATTGAGGACGGAATTATCAGTAAGTATGGTGCAATGAGTGAGTTCGACACACCCCAGCCTTCGGCCACCCCTCTCCAAGAGGGGATGGTGGAGAATGCAGATGTCGTAGTCGATGCCACAGGCAAGATTGTTTGCCCGTCGTTCTGCGACTCGCATACGCACCTGGTCTATGCCAACTCGCGCGAGCACGAGTTTGTCGACAAAATCCGCGGCCTCAGCTATGAGGAAATCGCCAAGCGCGGCGGCGGCATCCTCAATTCGGCCAAAGCAACGGCTGCGGCTTCGGAGGACGAGCTGTACGATATGGCCCAGCAGCGCCTTGAAGAGGCAATGCGACTGGGTACGGGTGCCATCGAGATAAAGAGCGGCTACGGCTTGACTACCGAGAGTGAGCTGAAGCTGCTGCGCGTGATTCGCCGCTTGAAGGAGAATTCGCCTATGACCATCAAGTCGAACTTCCTCGGAGCCCACGGCATACCGATGGAGTATCGCGGGCATCAGGAGGACTATGTCGACCTGGTCATCAATGAGATGATTCCGCGTGTTGCGGCCGAGGGCCTGGCCGATTTCGTCGATGTGTTCTGCGACAAGGGCTTCTTCACCGTCGAGGATACCGCACGAATACTGGAGGCTGGCATCAAATATGGTATGCGGCCAAAGATCCACGCCAACGAGATGGCCATCTCGGGCGGTGTGCAGGTGGGCGTGAAATACGGTGCCATCTCGGTCGACCACCTTGAGCAGATGGGCGACGCCGAGATTGAGTGCCTGAAGGGCAGCGAGACGATGCCCACCATTCTGCCCGGCTGTGCCTTCTTCCTCAACCTGCCGCTGTCGCCGGCGCGCAAGATGATTGACGCCGGTCTGCCGGTGGCTATGGCTTCGGACTATAATCCCGGCACGTCGCCGTCGAACAATATGCAGCTCATCCTCTCGATGGCCTGCATTCGCTACCGCCTTACGCCCGAGGAGGCATTTAACGCCACCACTCTCAACACTGCCTACGCTATGGGCGTGAGCAACGAGGTGGGCAGCATTGCCGTCGGCAAGAAGGCCAACTTCTACATCACCAAGCCGATACCGAGCTTGGAGTATATGCCTTACTCTTTTGGCGAAAACAAGGTTGAAACGGTGTTTTTGAATGGTAAACAGATATGATTCAAGTACTATGATTCAAGTACAAAATATATTCAAGTCATACGGCTCACTGCAGGTGTTGAAGGATGTCAGTCTCGAGATTCGGCAGGGCGAGGTGGTAAGCATAGTCGGTGCTTCGGGTGCCGGCAAGACGACGCTTCTGCAGATTATGGGCACCCTCGACCGTCCGGACAGCGGCAAGGTGCTTATAGACGGCACTGATGTCACTACGCTTGGCGAACGCCAGCTGGCGCAGTTCCGCAACCGCAAGATTGGCTTTGTCTTCCAGTTCCACAACCTGCTGCCGGAGTTCACTGCGTTGGAGAATGTGTGTATGCCGGCTCTTATAGGTGGACGCACGATGGCGGAAGCTGAAATAGAGGCGAGCGAACTGCTTGAATTCTTGAACCTTTCAAACCGTGCATCGCACAAGCCTTCCGAACTTTCCGGTGGTGAACAGCAACGCGTGGCAGTGGCTCGAGCCCTTGTAAACCGTCCTGCCGTCATACTTGCCGACGAGCCGTCGGGCAACCTCGACTCTACGCACGCCACCGAGCTTCACGAACTCTTCTTCCGCCTGCGCGATCACTACCGCCAGACATTCGTCATCGTCACCCATAACCGTGAACTTGCCGAGATGTCCGACCGTCAGATAACCATCAAGGACGGCGGTATATGCCTTTAAATTCAACGATAATTTTATAATAAACTATGTTTGCCAATCCTAAATACAACCAACCTGGCGGCCAGCGCAGAAACAAGCCGCGAAAAGACGGTGAAAACCAATCGTTTCACGTGAAACATCCCAAAGGCGACAAACTGCAGCTGGTTTGCGGAATGCGCCCTGTTATGGAAGCTATCGATGCTGGTCAACAGATAGATAAAATATTAATGCAGAGTAATTTGGAGGGTCAACTGGCTCAAGAACTCAAGGCGCGCATTCGTCAACTGGGGTTGCCTATGCAGTATGTACCTGTCGAGAAATTGAACCGCACCACCGACTCTAACCACCAGGGCGTGATAGCTATCATTTCGCCTATAGCGTACCGCGATTTCGGCGAATTGCTGCAGGAACTTCTTGATGAGGGCAAAACACCGTTTCTGCTCTTGTTGGATCACATCACCGATGTGCGCAATCTTGGTGCCATAGTGCGCACCGCCGAGTGTGCTGGTGTCGATGCCGTTGTGGTGCCCGACCGCGGTAGCGCGCAAATCAGCGAAGATGCCATCAAGACATCGTCGGGAGCTCTGTTGCGGTTGCCCATCTGCCGCGAGGCTAATTTCAAGACCACCCTCAACCTGGCGCGTCAGCAGGGACTGCAGGTTGTCGCTGCTACCGAAAAGGGGGCCGACGACTATCTTTTGGCCGATTTTACGCGTCCAACGTTGCTGATAATGGGTTCGGAGGATACAGGCATAGCCCCCGAGTTGCTCAAGATGGCTGATGTCCGCGCAAGGCTGCCGATATGTGGCGAGGTTCAGTCGCTCAATGTCTCGGTGGCTGCCGGAGTATTTATGTATGAGGCTCTGCGCCAGCGTGGAAAGAAGTGACAACCCTGCGCGCCTCGGTGCGCAAATTATTTATAAAAAAATCGTCCGAAAGGGCGATTTTTATTTTGCCGTTCAAAAAATGTTATGTATCTTTGCATTGAAAAAGCGTACAAAAATGCCTTTGTAACGTATTGATTTGCAGTACCAGCAATGGCATATGTACAGTATATGTACAGTATATGTACAGTATTTGTACGCTTCTGAAGCGTACAAATACTGTACATATACTGTACATATACTGTACATATGACGGGGAAAATACAGTTAAAAATACCTTTTAAAACCTCATAAAGTTATGGCAAAAGAAAAAATGATGGGCTTGATGCTCAATGGAACGCTCAAACAGAGCGGAGTGACATTTTATCACAGAAACGGTCAGCTGATAGCGCGTACCGCCCACTCGACCGAACGTCGCAGCAACACTCGCGGCCAGTTTGTGGCTCGTATGCGTATGAAGCACACCGTGGCCCTGTGGAAGTCGATGAACCACCTCGACCTGATGTTCGGCGGCGGCAAAAGCAAATATGCTGTCTTCGCATCGTTGGCCAACCGTCTGCCGGCAGTATTTATTCCCAACAGCGGCAAATATGTTGGTGCTGCTATGCTGATGCCCGGCATTCCGGTCAGCAACGGCTCGATGACCACCGTCGACCAGCGTCTTGATACCGTCAACGGCACCCCGGCGCTCGTAACCAACCTGAAAAAGAGCGGTATGCAGCGCAAAGACGGTTTGGTGCTTTATACGATGGTTCAGAATGTCAAGGGTGGCAAGCCGTCGCTTTCTGTCAACGCCCGCAAGGTGCTGATGTCGGAGGTCGTTGTCGTCGACGGCTGCGTAGCGCTGTGTGGCGACGAGTTTGCCGACACGATGCGCGGCTGGGCTTTGGTGCTGGTCAACGAGGATCGCTGCTCGACACAGTGCATTGTGACCAACTGCAACTACTATGAACAATTCACCACCGAGGAGGCTTTCAAGACTGCTGCCGAAAGCTATGGTGGTTTGACAAAGGAAAAATAAACTTGCTTTCAGGAAGTGAACGCTTTTAAAAAGATTCTTGCAAAATACACGGCAACGAGTCTCCTGCTCCGCATAGCCATAGGCCTTGCTGTCGGTGCTGTGCTTGGTTTGCTGCTGCCGTCGTGGGGAGGCATAGGCATTCTGGGGCGTATGTTCGTCAGTGCACTGAAAGGCATAGCGCCGGTGCTGGTTGCGGTGCTTGTCATCTCCTCCATTGCCAAGGCAGGCAAGGGGCTGGGACGCCGTTTCGGCTCGCTGGTGACCATCTATATCCTGTCGACATTCATTGCCGCCGTGTGTGCCGTTGTAGGCAGTTTCCTGTTCCCGGTCACGCTGCAGCTCGACGATGTCGGCAATGCTTTCACTGGTGAAGCGGCGGGGTCGCTGTCCGAAGTGTTTTCCAACCTGCTGACCAGTATGGTTGGAAATCCTGTTGCTGCTGTGGCCAATGCCAACTATATAGCCATCTTGTTTTGGAGCATCATACTTGGTGTGGCGCTGAAGACAATGGCATCGAAGGCCACTGTACAGGTGGTCCACGACCTGAGCGATGTCGTGTCGCGTGTGGTCAAGTGGGTCATACAGTTCGCACCGTTCGGCATTATGGGCCTTGTGTTTACCACCGTCAGTGAGAATGGCCTTTCGGTCTTCACCACGTATGGCCATCTGTTGCTCCTTTTGGTTGGCTGTATGCTTGTCAATGCCTTTGTCTTCAATCCGTTGCTGTCGTTCCTGATGACGCGCCGCAATCCCTATCCTCTTTTGTTCACCTGTCTGAAAGAGAGTGGCTTGCAGGCGTTTTTCACTCGCTCGTCGGCGGCCAACATTCCGATCAATATGGCGTTGTGCAAGAAGATGGGGCTTGACGAGGATTTTTATTCCGTAAGCATTCCTCTTGGTGCCACTATCAATATGGATGGCGCCGCCGTGACGATAACGGTCTTTTCGCTGGCTGTGGCGCATACGGTTGGCGTTGATGTCACTTTTGCTTCGGCATTGTTCCTTGGGGTTGTGGCAACCCTTGGCGCCTGTGGTGCCTCGGGTGTGGCCGGAGGTTCGCTGCTGCTCATTCCGATGGCCTGCTCGTTGTTCGGCATCGGCAACGATGTGGCTATGCAGGCTGTGGCAGTGGGCTTCATTATTGGTGTGGTGCAAGACAGCGTAGAGACAGCCTTGAACAGCAGCGGCGATGCTTTTTTCACCGCTACCGCCGAATATTACGACCGCAAGAAAAGGGGAGAAAAGATTTGATGTATGCACCTGCCGTTCAGCAATCGTGCTGCGGCAGGTGCTTTTGATTTAAAAATAATTGCAATGAAACGGATTGTTGTTATGATGGTGTTGCTGACGATTGGTTTAGGCAACGTTGTTCTGGGTAATGAGCCCACTACATATAAACCGCTGAAGAGTCCCGATGGAAGGATGGAGGCACGCTTCGAGCTGAAGGACGGGGTTCCCTATTACAGCCTCTATCGCGACGGCAAGGCTGTGGTGCTCGACTCGCGTATGGGATTCAAGCTCGAATGGCGAAAGAGCGACCTTGCATCAGGGTTCAAAATCAGCCACGTGCAACGCAACACCTTCGACGAAGTCTGGCAGCCTGTGTGGGGTGAGGAAACCAACATCCGCAACCACTACAACGAGATGGTTGTCACACTGCATCAGGACTACTACCTCGACCACGAGGGCAAGCGGGTGGACAAGCCCACGGTGATGGCTATACGCTTCCGCCTCTACGACGACGGTCTCGGCTTCCGCTACGAATGGCCAGACGCCATTGCGGTAAATCTGGACGATTGGAGCCACGTGTATAACTCGCTTGTCTACTTTTGGCTTACCGACGAGTTGACGGAGTTCCGCCTCACGGGCGACCACACGGCGTGGTGGATTCCCGGCGACTACGACACGCAGGAGTTCAATTACACCGAGTCGCGCCTCTCGCAGGTGCGCGGCCTCTACTGGCAGTCGCAGAAAGGCGGCGGATGGCCGTGGAAGAGCTTTTCGGAGACTGGTCTCCAGACAGCGCTGCAAATGAAGACTGACGACGGCCTTTATATCAACATCCACGAAGCTGCTGTGCTCAACTATCCTACTATGAATCTCGACCTAAACGATACCACTTTCACACTAAAAGTTCATCTAACACCTGATGCCACAGGTTATGTGGGTCGATTGCAGACACCCTGCGTCAGCCCCTGGCGCACGGTGCAGGTGTGCGAGAAGGCTACCGATGTGCTTCGCTCGCGCTTGATACTCAACCTCAATGAACCTTGCGCTATCGAGGATGTCAGCTGGATTCACCCCGTGAAGTATATGGGTGTGTGGTGGGAGATGATTAGCGACAAGGGCACCTGGGGCTACACTAACGATTTCCCGTCGGTGCGTCTGCCGGGCGACCCGAGCGTGCCGCAGTCGTTGCAGGGCACAGCCACCGACTACACGCGCTGCAAGCCTCACGGACGCCATTCCGCCAACAACGATAACGTGCGTCGCTACATTGACTTCGCCGCCAAGCACGGCTTCGATGCCCTGCTTATCGAGGGCTGGAACATCGGTTGGGAAGATTGGTACGGCAAGGAGAAGGACTATGTATTCGATTTCCTTACACCTTATCCCGACTTCGACCTGCCGGCCCTAAACAAATACGCTCACGAGAATGGTATCCGCCTCATTATGCACCACGAGACTTCGTCGTCGGTACCCAACTACGAACGTTTTATGGAACGCGCCTACAATCTGATGAACCAGTACGGCTACGATGCTGTAAAAAGTGGCTACGTCGGCAAGATTGTGCCTCACGGCGAGCACCACTACAGCCAGCCCATCATAAACCACTACCACCGCGCCATCGTGGAGGCTGCCAAGCACCACATTATGGTCAACGCCCACGAGGCGGTGCGCCCCACGGGCCTCTGCCGTACCTGGCCCAATATGATTGGCAACGAGAGTGCTATGGGTACCGAATTCCGTGGCCGCATCAACCCAGGCCATACCACCATCCTGCCTTTCACACGCCTGCAAGGTGGCCCAATGGATTATACTCCCGGCATTTTTGAGACTGATATGGAGAAAAACGCCCCGTGGAACCACGACCTGATGCGCCACACCATCTGCAACCAGCTGGGCCTCTACGTCACTTTCTACTCGCCCCTGCAGATGGCCGCTGACTTCCCCGAGCACTATGAGCCTTATATGGATGCCTTCCAGTTTATCAAAGACGTGGCTGTGGATTGGGACACCAGCATTTATATTGCCGCCGAGCCTGGCGACTATATCGTCACCGCCCGCAAGCCGAAAGTGTCAACGCTCAACCAGGCCGCCGAGGGAGTTGGCACACTGCCCGACGGCAAGAAAGGTGTCATCAGCAACGCCGCCCGCTTCGTCTATGGAATAGAAGACACTAACGCATTAACGCATTCACACATTAACGCATTAAAACCACGTGACACCTGGTACATCGGCGGCATCACTGACGAGACAGCCCGCGAGTTCAGCGTTAAGCTCGATTTCCTCAAGCCCGGCGTGAAATACGAGGCCACCATCTATGCCGACGCCAAGGATGCCAGCGGCTATGTGTCGGACGTTAAAATGGGCTGGGAGGCCGCACAGAAGGAGGGCTATAACCCCAAAGCCTACACCATCACCAAGAAGACCGTCACCAGTAAGACCACCCTCAAACTGAAGATGGCCCCCTGCGGCGGCTTCGCAGTGAGCATCCGGGAGAATCCTGCTAAAACGAAATGATGGACAAAAAAGGTACAAAGACAGTAATTGTATGGCTGTCATCCATTGCAGCCATAGTTATCGCTGTTTTTGTCCTCTTTTCGCGCACTTCTCTTGTTGAAGATGTGAAACGCGGAAGTGCGCGTGTTTTCGATTACGAGTATATCCCGAACCAGCATATTGACATTGACAGTTGTGCGGCAGTGGGAGCGGCCGATTCGATATACAAGGACTTCAGGAAGAAGTTCCGCTTCCACTATCAGACCATTGCAATGGCATCATTTCCCGATAGTAGCCGAATGCTTCTGTTGAGCGACCTTCCACCGCATTTCGATACTGCTGCCATAGCAGTCATTTTTGAAAAGTTCACCCATCGTGCCGAAATGCGCAAACACCATATAGGCTACGACGGCTACACAACTGATCTTGTCATCCTGCTCGGCAATGCCACGCAGGAGAATTGCGACAAGTTTGTTAAGCAACTTGACAAAGAAATGTATTTGATCGAATACAAGCCTGTGGTGATGACTTTACCGGTACAACACGAACGCCGTTACTTCGTCGACAAGAATACGAGTATTGACTATCAGATAACTCTCGATGAATTCAATACCTGGTTTATGGAAGATGGGGAATTTTTTTTCAGTCTTGAAGACACTTCTACGGTTCTGACGGTCAGTGCCCTTTTCCAATCACAAGCACGGGGCGTATATTTCAGTAGTCAGCCTGGTTTTGTGGCTTGGGCTGTTGCCAAGAATGAAGATATCGGTAAGCAAGTGGGCGACATTCGCCAGTTTGCGCTCGATGCCGACTTGATTCTGGGCGCTTTGGCCGACAGCAGTACGCTGGTGATAATAGGCCGTGAACGTCAGTCGCCGCTGTATGAACTGCCACCTCTGCAAGTAGAGAGCATATTGCTGCTTGCTGCCACAACTGAAAAAGAATTGTCGCAGAGTCTGGACATCAACGACCTGATGGCTGGCAAAATGAACAACGGCCGTGACTGGTGCCCAACCTACTTGAGCCGTGAACTTGAAAACACAGAATTCGGCGATTTGATGACCATAACTGACATACTGTTGAAGGACTGGTCGGAACGTGGCACCATACAGGAAGGCTACTATCGCTATCCCAAGCCAGGCTATTACCCCTTCGACAAACCTCTGTTCCGCAAATTGGGTTTGAATGAACTGGTGTACAACTGGAATACAGCCGATGCGATGTATGCCATTGATAATGTTGAATTCCAAGATGTAAATTCTAAGGAAGCCGGCAGTCTGCAATCCATAAATCATAATTTGCGATACTCGATCTACACCCTAAACCGTACGGGCTCGCTGCCGGTAAGCTATTTCAACTCTCAGGAGCGTAGCCAGTCGATAGGCTACAAATATGAGCGTCAGGCATATCATTATTTTGCTACCCTTGGCAATACGGATTTGGCGCGTGTAGTGCAATACACAGCGCTCTATCAGCTTTTTATCGACAACAATATTAGTTATTCAGGCAACACATACTCGTCGTTTCCAAAAAACAAGCCGTTCTTGCTTTTTAAGCCCACTGTGGCCTTGCTTGACATCATTCGCCATCTTGATAGGGAACAGATAGCGATACTGGCCGACAGCATATCACATCGTAGTTTCCGCAGCTATCAAAAGGAGCGTGTCGACAAGCAACTGCGCGAAAACGAGCAGCAGCACAATATGTCGTACACTGATGAAAACATTGACGAAATCTACCACAATGTACATCGCAACACGCAGGCAAGTATCTGTAACAGTATTTATGAGGTGAAGAATATGCTTGGAAGCCTTTCCGAAGAGCAGTACAAAACTCTTGCACGCTATCTTTCTTATCCACGCGGTGTGACTATCCGTGACAGGGAGAGTTACAACACCTTTTTGAGGGCACGTCGAGTCAATCTGTTGATGCGTGAAATGGGCAAGAACAACCTTGACCTTCTGGGAATGGATCTCGGCAAGGTGAAGAACTATTTCTCTACCAGTCTGTCGGGCAACGCTGGACGCTATATGAAAACATCAACGCTCATTGTCACTTTCAACGACCTGCTGACCACTGGAGGTCACAATCTTTCGTCGCGTATCAGCCGCGTAAATTCAATGACAAACTATAAGCATTCGCGTGGCAGCTTTACTCCGAAGGACTATGAGCCTCCTACCAGCACAGACACCGTAATTTCCAAATCCCATAATCCGGGAAAACATAAACAACCCCAAAACACTTCAACCACAAAAGTCCGTAAACCCGCACTCACACCTCTCAAGAAGACTTCTGTACGTTCTCGCAGTGAAGTAATCTCCAATGCCCCACGTGTGCGTAGAGGATTCTGATTTTTCCCCCACTAGCTTTGCATCTCGAAATGAAAAGAATTCTTATCACATTATTATTGCTAATATATGCGGTTGATATCCAAGCACAGCACTTCATAGGCTGCCACACCAAAGAGGGGTGGGCGGAGACACCGATACTGGAAAAAAATTTACACGTGGATGCCGGCGAATTGCAGCAGTCGAACTTCCTTGAGGTCACCTATTACGTAAGCGTTACATCGCTGGGCTACCACGAGGTGTATGTCAACGACAAGAAGGTCGGTGACAAAGTGATGCAGCCTGCCGTGTCGCAACTCGACAAACGGGCGCTTTGTGTGGAATACAATATCACACCTTATCTTCGCGAAGGCGACAACTTGATAATGCTATGGCTTGGACAGGGTTGGGGCCGCATCTATGGTACACCGGCAGTGGCTAAAGCAACTGTGGAACAGTGTGTTTCCGATGGCGAATGCGGACTGATATATGAAGTATTAATGACCGACAGTACGTGGATGGCCAGGCCTTCACCCTACAGTTACACCGGAACTTGGCATCCTATGCAGTTCGGCGGTGAGCGGTACGATGCCCGTGTGAGCGACTGTTATAGGACCCGTGCAACGGTATATGATGCAAAAGACATTGTAATCTCGCGGCAGGAATTTGAGGGTAACCGCATAACAGATACCATAAAACCACAAAGCACCGAGCTGCTTGCCGACGGCAGCATTTTGTTAGACTTCGGACGGGTAGTGACTGGATGGTTTGATGTCGTGTTCGAAAATGTACCGATAGGGCAGGAGGTTGCGATGGAGTACCTCGACCACCGCGATGCCAAGCCGCCATTCACCGAGACGGACATCTACATCGTAGGCGGTGGCATCAGTCATTTCACCAATCGTTTCCACACCCACGCCTTCCGCTATGTCCGTGTCAAAGGAGCCAAAATATGGTACGCCAAAGCACTTCAAATCGGTGCCGTCAGTTCCATAGAGGGTGCCACCTTCGAGTGTAGCGACCCACGGCTCAACGCCATCCACGATATGGTTAAGTACACCCTCAGTTGCCTCACCTACAGTGGCTATATGGTCGACTGTCCCCACATTGAGCGGATGGGCTACGGCGGCGACGGCAACTCATCGACCAACACGCTGCAAACCCTTTGGGATGTGCGTTCCACCTACGCCAACTGGATGCAGGCCTGGAGCGATGCGATGGACAGCACTGGCGACCTGCCCTACGTGGCTCCAGCCTTCCGCACCGGCGGTGGTCCCTACTGGCAGGGTTTCATCGTCAAAGCTCCCTGGCGCACTTACATCAATTACGGCGACCGCACACTCATATACCGCTACTACGACAAAATGAAGTGCTGGCTGGAATACATCGAGCACCACTGCGAAGACTACATCCTGCAGCCGTGGCCCGACAACGAGCGCCACAGTTGGTTTTTGGGCGACTGGGCCGTCCCTGAAGGTGTTGACAAAGGCGGCGAGAGCATACTGCACGTCAGCAACTGTTTCCTTGCCGAATGCCTGGCCGATATGGTGCAGATGGCCCGAATGACAGGCCATCACGAAGATGCCAAGCACTATGCCGAGTGGCGACAAGAGCTCGTCGCTGCAATACACCGACATTTCTACCATTGCGACACTATCCAGATGGATGTACAGCAGTCTAGGCTTAAGGCAGGCAGGATGCCTGCGCTCCGACACTACTACGCCAACGGTACGCCCCTTGACCAGTGCTACGCCTTGCTGATGGGCATTCCGCCTGACAGTGCCACAGCCGCTGCCGTCAAAGAGCAACTGCTGAAGGACTGCCGCGACAAATACCGCAACCATATCGCCGCCGGCCTTATGGGAGTGCCCATCTTCACCGAGTGGTGCATAAAAGAAAGACAGACAGACCTTATGGCCACAATCCTGCGCCAAGAAGACTACCCCGGCTACCTCAATATGATAAACCAGGGTGCTACTACCACCTGGGAGTCGTGGGACTGCGTCCGTCCTGGCAAAGAAGACCGCAGCCGTGTCCACAACTGCTACAACGGCATAGGTATATGGTTCTACCAAGCCCTTGCCGGCATACGTCCCGACCCAGAGCAGCCAGGATACAATCACTTCTTCATTGACCCGCAGCCGTGCGAAGGTATCGACTGGGTGAAGTGCACCAAGCCAACCCTATACGGCGACATCAAGGTAGAAGTGGAAAGAGGAAAACGGAAAGTGGAAAGAATAAAAATTACCGTTCCGGAAGGCACTACAGCCACTGTGTTTCCCAGCACTCCAAACCAGCGCACAATCAAGGCCGGTAATTGGGAGTTTTCAATAAAGAGGCGTTCTATAAATTAAATTATTATTAACCATTTGAATGAACAATATGTTAATTTAAATTTAGCCAAATATTCACCCTTTCTTCGAAAAAAATGCAACAAAACAACATGGAAAACATTGCCATATCGGATTTTTTTTATAACTTTGCACCATCAAAATGACAAAGCGGATGCACAGGATTAAGGGTTCTACCAGTGTTTGACGCTATATGATTTTATAGAACCCGCCATCAATTTCACGAAAGAATGGATAAGCCAATTGTTGGGCATGACCAGCTGGAAATAATAAAAAGAACGTTGACTGGCAACAACGATTTCGGCATATATATCGTCAATGACAATATGCCGGAGTGGTTATGCGATATCCCCAGAAGCAAAGATGAATCAATACTATTTGCGAATGTTCTGAAATATGATGACTGGGAAGTTCCAATCCTTATTACGGATAGTGGCCTGTATCGTTATGGAAAACAAATATTTGAATGGACATTTGTCGAACAGGTTACAGCCTGCGATCCAGATATCAATGACGAATGGTACTGGAACTATTGTTTCAAACTAAAAGGAAGTATCGATTGGAAACTCAACTTCAGCCATTTTGAATCCTTTAAAGGTTCGGGGGGCAAAACAGGGTTTCTAGCCATAGGTTCCTTCCTAGACAGTCTTGCAAAACAAAACCCTTATTTAGACGAACGAGTAGAACGCAAATACGGTCATACAGCGTTGGAATACTTCAAACAGCATTTGGACTATTTTGCGTCACAGACATCTATCAATGACATTTATCCTTCGTTTGATGCAAACAGGAAGGCAATGGACTATGAACCTAGAGAGCAGCCGATATGGAATTGTCTGTTCTACAGGAATGAGAACCGCTGTGACGGGCTGATTGTCACCAACTATGGCCTATGGTACGGCGCCGACAAAAATAAAAGCTACTCTTTTTCGTGGGATAGCGTAGCCCAAGTAAACTATGACGACATTGAAAAAACAATTGTTTTTTACAGCAAAGACAGAAGCCGAATTGATATTCCACTTTCTGCTTTTAATGGGAAATTTTTTGCCAAAGGCAAAAAAGCAGAACGAGGACGTAAGCTGGAAGAAATTTTCAGCGGATTGATTCAATGCATCAAAATAGAACACAACACCTTGACTCCGCTAAAATGGATAATTGCCGACTATGGCCCATCTGCGACAGACATTATTGTTTTTCCCACAAGATGCCATCAATGCGGCTCATATGATTATGAAATAGTAAAAGAAAATCATCATAATCTTGAGAAAGTGATAGGTGTCGTTTTCGACATCGCCGTAAAGTCCTTTACTGGCCGGACTACACACGCTGGGGACATCTCAAGACCTTCTGATTATAAATTTCATTGTCTGAAATGCCAAAACACTTGGGAAGAGCAAATAAATTAAAATAAAACCTCCCCAAATTAGTTGTTCCAAGAGATTAGATTAACCAATTCCGAAAGCAACTGACATTTACACTTCCAATATCGTTTATCTTTGAGCAAAGCGACCACAATAATACTTTTGACTCTATTGCTAGTTTCCTGTGGCAGCAAGATTGAGATAGTCAATCCGACCGTCGAAATGCAGGACGGTAGCCAGCCGCTGGCCACTGCCGAGCCGCGCTTCAGCTGGCAGTATGAGGCGGATGTGAGCAACGTGGTGCAGACGGATTACCGCATCATTGTGGCCAGCAGCGAGGAGAACGCCAGAAAAGGCATCGGCGACATATGGGACTCGAAGGTTGTAGAGTCAAACCAGATGCTGTATATCCCTTATGGATTGAGCGAGGGCGTACACAGGGGTACGCCCCTACGCAGCCGCGACCGATGTTGGTGGAAGGTTTACACCACAGTCACCTATGAGGATAGTAGGGGCGTACTCCAGTGTACGTCCATAGAGAGCGACGTGCAGCACTTTGAGATAAGCCTGCTCTCTCCCGACGACTGGAAAGCGCACTGGAT
>JAEEGL016894638.1_pt1 | contig 14141 bp, 11 predicted proteins | sample 9134231 | NCBI WGS metagenome assembly JAEEGL01 (sample SAMN16246548, study PRJNA631951) | gut metagenome | biome: gut microbiome; feature: rumen; material: fiber-attached | host: Bos | place: Iran: Karaj | collected 2018-10 | reverse complement strand
AGCAGTCAGGGCCTGATGCTTCACAGGACACTGGGGATCAACTTTGACATAGGGATATTCACGAACATTGAGCCCGATCATATCGGACCGAACGAGCATACCGATTTTGACCAGTATCTGCAGTGTAAAGCGATGCTCTTTGGACAGTGCAAAACAGGCATAGTCAACGCTGATGACGAACACGTCGCAAGGATACTTGAAAACGCCACATGCGATGTTGTCAGCTACGGTTTTTCAGAAAATGCCGATTACTGCGCCAAGAACGTAAAGTTTACGGGCGAGGGTTCGCATCTCGGGATGGAATTCGACGTGAGCGGGAGAGCGAACTATCCGGTAAAGATAAGCATGCCGGGACGATTTTCGGTGTATAACGGTTTGTGCGCCGTTGCCGTTTGCGATGTACTCGGAATAGGAGCCGAAACGGTGCAGGCGTGCCTCCCGAAGGGACATGTGAAGGGCAGGATCGAGCCGGTTAAGGTAAGCGATGATTTTACAATGCTTATAGACTATGCGCATAATGCGATGGCGCTTGAAAGCCTTCTTACAACGCTTCGTGAGTACAGGCCCGCAAGGCTTGTGTGTCTGTTCGGATGCGGCGGGAATCGTGACAGGAACAGGCGATTCGAGATGGGAGAGGTATCGGGACGTCTTGCCGACCTAAGCGTGATAACGTCCGACAACCCGCGAAACGAGGATCCGCTTGCGATAATCGCGGACATCAAGACGGGAATCGACAAAACGGACGGCAAATACATAGAGATTCCGGATCGAAAGGAAGCGATCCGATACTGTATCAAAAACGGGCAGCCGGGCGATATCATCGTGCTTGCCGGAAAAGGACATGAGGACTATCAGGAGATATGCGGCGTCAAGCATCCGATGGATGAACGGGTGCTTGTTGCCGAGATACTTAAGGAAGAAAACATCGGATGAGTATTTATGATGCTCTCAACTTTTTCATGATATATTCGATCATCGGGTGGATGATTGAAGTGAGTTTTCATGCGATCACGCTCGGAAAGGTTGTTAACCGCGGATTTTTAAACGGCCCTTTATGTCCGGTGTACGGATGCGGTGTGCTAAGCGTTCTTGCCGTAGTAAGGCATGCCGGTTCCGCAATGGGATACAGCGGCAACATCGAGACCGCCTCGGTGTGGGTACTGTTTGTCATAGGTATCACTTTTTCCACTTTTGTGGAACTTATCGCGGGTATTGCACTCGATAAGATATTCCACGCGAGATGGTGGAACTACAGTAAAGAGAAGTTCAATTTTCGCGGATACATATGTCTGAGGTTTTCAATCATATGGGGACTCGGAATAGCATTTGTGTTAAGAGTGGTCCATCCGGTCATAGCCGGTATCGTTAATCTCTTTCCTCAAAAGATCGGATGGGTGGCGCTTGCCGTCGTTTATTCGGTGTTTGTCGCGGATATTGTTCTTACAACGATGTCGGTATTAAAGCTTAACAGGCAGCTCGAGAAGATGGAAGAACTCCGGCGCTCGATCCTGCGCGTCAGTGATGCAATGTCCGAAGTTATCGGCACAGGAACGATCATGACGGCTCAGAGGCTCGAGGCCGAAGAGTCAAAGGCCAGGGAAGAATACGAGGCAAGGAAGCAGGAATTTGAAGCCCGCCTTGAACATACCCGCAAGCTTGTCATGTACCATAAACTGTTCGGAACGGGAAGACTTCTTCTTGCATTTCCCGATATGACCCACAGAAGGTACCAGGATATGCTTGAACGGATCAGGGAGATGACCGGAAGATAAAAAAGGGGCGTTTCTTGAATCTTGTATGTACTTGGATTATATTATGAATGATGTTGTTTAATTCTTTTTGAAAGGCAGGTATTGATTATGTGGTCATTTATAGTAGCTATAGTTATCGGTGGTATATCGGGCTGGCTTGCAGGCAAGATCATGGGGGCCGAGCATTCGGTGATCGTTAACATTATCTTAGGTCTTGTAGGCGGTGCACTCGGCGGATGGATCGGAGGATTCTTCGGACTCGGTGCAACAAACTGGATAGGTTCGATACTCATTGCCGTTGCGGGCTCATGTCTCCTTATTTGGATCGCACGTAAAATATTCAAGTGATTTCGCAACGGGAGATATTATGGTTTAGAAAACCGTATCGTTACTGATCATCCCGACAATATCAAGATTCCCGCAGGTCAAAAAATGGCATGGCGCAAGACAAGTTTTAATAAGCCATCGTCCGTATAATCCATTACCATTACTCATGTCAATCAAGATATGAACGGAGGTAATGCGATGAACGAGACGTTAAAGGTACTGGAAACGAGAAGAAGCTGCAGGAACTTTAAGCCCGATATGGTCAAAGATGATGACCTTAAGGCCATTATCAAAGCAGGAACATATGCGGCGACCGGTATGGGCAAGCAGAGTCCCATTATCATAGCTGTAACCGACAAGTCTTTAAGGGATGAGATATCCGCGGAGAACCGCAGGATAGGCGGATGGGACGAAGGTTTTGATCCGTTCTACGGCGCTCCCGTTATCCTTATTGTACTTGCCGACAAATCGGTTCCCACCCACGTATATGACGGCTCTCTTGTCATGGGTAATCTGATGAACGCTGCAACAAGTATCGGAGTGGATAATATATGGATCCACAGAGCGAAGGAAGAGTTCGAGTCTGACTTCGGTAAGAGCTTATTAAAGAAGCTCGGTATCGATGGCGAATATGAAGGTATCGGACACTGTGCTTTGGGATATGCGGCAGAACCCGCAAAGGATCCGGCTCCGAGAAAAGAGGATTACGTATATTATGCATAAGGTCACCGAATTCCTTAAAGCAAGAAAACGCCGGATTATTATGTCTTTATTTGGAGTGGTAATATGCGCCGTGAGCGTCGGAGTTTTCAAACTTGCGGCGCTCGGCGTTGATCCTTTCCAGTCGCTGATGAGCGGACTGGATTCAATGATCCCGATCAAATTCGGAACGCTCTATGTCATAGTTAATGTCATACTGCTTCTGTTCAGTATATTTGCGGACAGGCATAACATCGGCATAGCGACGTTCATCAATCTCTTTTTGCTCGGATACATTACGCAGTTCACTTATGATTTTCTTCAGAAACTGTTCCCTGCTCCGTCAATCGTATTCAGATCGGTGTGTCTGCTGATCGGTATTGTTGTTATATGCTTCGGATCATCTCTTTATATGACGGCTGATCTCGGAGTATCGACATACGATGCGGTCGCAATAGTAATATCCGGAAAGTGGAAGATGGGAAAGTTCAAATATGTCAGGATATGTACGGACCTTGTATGTGTCGTGACCGGATGTATCCTGTTTGTACTGGCCGGTAATCCGATTTCAAAGATACCCACGATAGCAGGGATCGGAACGATCATAACTGCATTTTTCATGGGACCGCTTATAGAACTGTTCAATGAAAAGATCGCTCGTCCGATGTTAAATAAGGGCTGACTTGATTAGATCTGTGCTTTCTGATATCATTAACGCATTAAACCCGAAAGCAGAGGTGAATGATCCATATTATGGACCCGGACAGTCGAACTATACTGATAGTCTGTTTGTTGTTTGCCGCATCAGCATATTTTGCGCTGACAGAAACTGCGATAGCGAGCGTATCGAAGAGCAGGATAAAGGTCAGAGCCGACAAGGGTACACCCGGTGCCAAGAATGTACTGTATGTGCTCGATAATTTTGAAGATGCGATAACGACTCTTCTCATATGTACCAATATTGCCCATATTGCGGCAGCTGCCATCGTGACCGCCGCGGTTACGAGAAGATGGGGGCTGTCTGCGGTAACGGCATCAACGTTTATCACGACTCTTGCCATGTTCTTTGTCGGCGAGATGCTTCCCAAAAGTATCGGTAAGAAGAAAAGTGAACGGTCAAGCCTTGTTTGTGCAGGGCTTCTTGTTGTACTCATGAAAGTGCTCAAGCCGGTTACGTTTGTACTCTCCGGAATCGGAAAACTGACGCTTCGGGCCACCAGGGCCGGTGAGGAAGTGTCGGTGACCGAAGAAGAGATATACGACATCATAGAGGATATGACGGAAGAGGGAGGACTTGACGAAGAGCAGAGCGAGCTTATCTCGTCAGCGCTCTCGTTCGGTGACCTTACCGTGACGAGTATAATGACTCCGCGTGTTGATGTTGAGGGTATCGATATCAATACTCCGAGTGAAGAGATTCTCGAAAAGCTCCTCGGACAGAACCATTCGAGACTCATAGTCTTTGACGGAACGGTTGACAATGTCGTCGGCGTTCTTCAACTGCGCCGTTTCCTGAAATCATACATATCACGCAAGACAATCCCGAGCTTAAGACGCATGACCGATAAGGTGTTCTTCGCCCATCAGAGCATGCCTATAGATGAACTGTTTGACAGCATGACAACGGGCAGGTTCAACATTGCGGTCGTTCTTGACGGCTTCGGAGGAACGCTCGGTATCGTTACGATCGAAGACATCATAGAAGAGATAGTCGGAGAGATATGGGATGAGGATGACGAGATCAAGGAGCCTATCGTAAAACTGTCCGATGATACGATACTTGCAAGCTGCGACGAAACAGTGGAATCTGCCTTTGATGAACTCGGTTACGAAGAAAAAGACGAATATGAATCGGAGCGTTTCACCAACCTCCTGCTGTGTGATTTTATCTATGAAAAGCTCGGAAGCGTTCCGAAAAAGGGCGATTCGTTCGAATACAACAACTTAAAGATCAGGGTCGAGGAAGTGGATCACAACCGCGTGCTTACCGCGAAGATAGTTGCAAAGCCCGTAGAAGCGCCTGAGGCGAAAATCACAGAGGCGAAAATCACAGAGGCCGGGGAAGCGACAGAGGAAACCGAAGGATCGGAGGTGGATTCATGACATCTCTTATCATAATCGGTATCGGAATAGTGCTTTGCATCTTCCTGTCGGGAGTGTTCTCCGCGGCTGAGATGGCTATCATATCCTGCAACAGGGTCAGGATGGAAAATGAGGCCGAGGACGGCAACAAAAAGGCCGCAAGGGTTCTTAAGCTTAACGAGGACTATGACAATACACTCAGCACGATACTTCTGTCCAATAACCTTGTAAACATTGCGGCATCATCCCTCAGTACGGTTTACATAATATTACTGACAGGATCCGATGATCTTAACTGGCTGATCACCGCTATAGTGACTATTCTCGTGATCATATTCGGAGAGACGATCCCCAAGATCATCAGCAAGAAGCATGCCAATTCGCTCTCGCAGGGCTTGTCCGGGTTCATAACGGCGCTTTATTACGTGCTGTGGCCGGTTAACTTTATAGTTGTCAAGATCACCGCGGCGCTTACCGGAGCGTTAGGAAGGCGTGACGAAGAAAACGCCGAGGATGAGAAGACCGAAGAACTTCAGGCGATAATCGAGACAGCCGAGGACGAGGGTGTTATTGACGCGGATCAGTCGGAGATAGTGGCAGCCGCTATCGATTTCTCGGATGTATCGGCATCGGATGTCATGACGGCAAGAGTGGACATAGAGGCGATCGACATTGACGATCCCGTAGGAAAGATCATGAAGCAGGTCGCTAAGTCGAGAAAAAGCCGATTCCCTGTATACAAGGACAGCATCGATAATATCATCGGCGTGATGCACCTCAATCCGTTCCTTAAGGCTATGGCCAGGGACGGTCGTCCCGATATCAGGGAACTGATGAACGAGCCGTGCTACGTATACAAGACGGCAAAGTTGCCTCATGTCCTTGATGTGTTAAAAGATGCCCGCCAGCACCTGGCGATCGTTACCGATGAATACAGCGGAACGCTCGGTATCGTCACGATGGAGGATGTGCTTGAGGAACTTGTCGGGGATATTTGGGATGACAACGATGAGATCGAGGAAGAGGTCATTGAATCCGAAACGGGTGAGCTTATCGTCGACGGCGACATGCCGATAGGTGATTTTCTCGAGAGGCTCGGTATCAGCGAGGATGACTGGGACTACGAGTCGCAGACCGCGGGTGGCTGGGCGATCGAGTTCTTCGGAGACTTCCCGAAACCCGGAGATTCCTTCGATTACGATAAATACCACGTTGTTGTATCCTCAGCTGAAGAACGCCGTGTGGTACAACTGACTATAACTGAAAACATCAAGACTGAAACAGCGCCGTAATCAACACATTTGTGAGAAAAGCTTTCGAGCAAATAGTGTGTGATTACGGCGCGTTAACGCTAATAAAGTATTGCATTGTATCGTAAGTTATGGTAAATTTGTGTAGTTGTCGGGCAGAAGCCCAAGTAATCACGCATACGGATGGACGGCAGGTGCCTGTTTGCTCGCAGGTCGCCCGACAGAAGATGTATGCGGAAGCTTAAACCAGGAGGTAATTGAATATGAGCGTAATTTCCATGAAACAGCTGTTGGAAGCAGGTGTTCATTTCGGACACCAGACAAGAAGATGGAACCCTAAGATGGCTCCGTACATCTACATGGAGAGAAATGGTATCTACATCATCGATCTCCAGAAGTCCGTCGGAATGGTTGACGATGCGTATAATGCGGTATCCGAGATCGTATCAAACGGCGGAACAATTCTTTTTGTAGGAACCAAGAAGCAGGCTCAGGATGCTGTACAGTCTGAAGCAGAACGTTGCGGAATGTACTACGTCAACGAGAGATGGCTTGGCGGTATGCTTACAAACTTCAAGACGATTCAGTCACGTATCAAGAGACTCAAAGACATAGAGAGAATGAGCCAGGACGGAACCTTTGACGTTCTTCCCAAGAAGGAAGTCATAGGTCTTAAGAAGGAATGGGAGAAGCTTGAGAAGAACCTCGGCGGTATCAAGGATATGAAGAAGATCCCCGATGCCATCTTCGTTGTAGATCCCAAGAAGGAGCACATCTGTGTTCAGGAAGCTCATTCACTCGGTATCACTCTTATCGGTATTGCCGATACAAACTGCGATCCCGAAGAGCTTGACTACGTTATCCCCGGTAACGATGATGCGATCAGAGCCGTTAAGCTCATCGTGTCCAAGATGGCTGATGCCGTTATCGAAGCAAACCAGGGCGAGAGCGCAGAGGATAGCGCTGAAGGAACCGATACAGCCGATGCATCACAGGATGAGGCTGCTGAGGCTTCAGAGGAAGCATAAGGATAGTTTTGGGTATTTGATACAGGAGGAAAAATAAATGGCTAATATTACCGCAGGAATGGTAAAAGAATTGCGTGAAATGACCGGTGCCGGCATGATGGATTGTAAGAAGGCACTCGGTGAGACAGACGGAGATATGGATGCTGCCGTAGAGTACCTCAGAAAGTCAGGTGCAGCAAAGGCAGAGAAGAAGGCAAGCCGTATCGCAGCAGAGGGTATCTGCCGCGTTGCAAGAACGGATGACTGCAAAGTCGCTGTTGTTGCGGAAGTCAATTCCGAGACGGACTTTGTCGCAAAGAATGAAGTATTCCAGGAGTTCGTACAGACAGTTGCCGATAAGGCTCTTGCATCAGGCATGGCAGGCGGCAGCGAAGGAGAGGATGTTGAGGCGCTTCTCGATAAGGACGGACTTCGTGATCTTGTTGTAGATAAGACTGCAAAGATCGGTGAGAAACTTTCCGTAAGAAGATTTACAAGAGTCGAGGGCGACTATATCGCAACATATCTGCATGGCGGCGGAAGGATCGGTGTTCTTGTATCCGCCAAATGCGCAAATGTTTCCGACGGTGTAAAGGAAGCACTTCAGAACATCGCAATGCAGGTTGCGGCTCTTTCACCCAAGTTCATCTCGCAGAAGGATGTTGATCAGGATTTCCTTGCAAAGGAAAAAGAGATCATCCTTGCTCAGATCGAGAACGATCCCAAGGAAGCAGCTAAGCCCGACAAGGTTAAGGAAGGCATGGTAATGGGACGTATCAATAAGGAGATGAAGGAATTCTGTCTTCTTGATCAGGTATATGTTAAGGCTGAAGACGGAAAGCAGTCCGTTGCAAAGTATCTTGAGTCCGTTGACAAGGATCTTGTTATCGACAAGTTCGTTCGTTTCGAAGTAGGCGAAGGAATGGAGAAGAAGAACGAGGACTTTGCTGCCGAAGTTGCAGCTCAGATGAACGCGTGATCATTCTGATCACGCATTGTGGATGCACACGATTGCGTAAGGTAACCGCTTTCAGCGGTACGCAATTGGCGCGGGAAAACAGATAAATCTGTTTTCCATCATATTATGGAGGTATTTGTTTTGGGAGAGAGAAGAGTCGGAACAGTATCAAGAGGTATCCGTTGTCCGATCATCCGTGAAGGAGACGATCTTATCCAGATAGTTACGGACAGCGTTATTGAAGCGGCCCGCATCGAAGGCTTTGAACTTCGCGACAGAGACGTCATCTCGATGACCGAATCGATAGTTGCGAGAAGCCAGGGTAATTACTGCACGGTGAATGATATCGCCGAAGACGTCAAGAACAAGCTCGGCGGAGATACGGTCGGAGTAATGTTTCCGATCCTTTCGAGAAACCGTTTCGCGATCTGTTTAAAGGGTATAGCAATGGGATGCAAGAAGATCGTCCTGCAGCTTTCCTATCCTTCGGATGAGGTCGGTAACGAGCTCGTTTCAATCGACAAGGTCGATGAGGCGGGTATCAATCCTTACAGTGATGTGCTCACGCTTGAGCGTTACCGTGAAGTTTTCGGGTATACGAAGCATGAGTTCACGGGTGTAGATTACGTGGAGTATTACAGCGACATCATCAAGGAAGAGGGATGCGACGTTGAGATAATCTTCGCAAACCAGCCCAAGGCTATTCTTGATTATACAAAGAACGTTATAAACTGCGATATCCATACGAGAGCAAGGACCAAGAGGATATTAAAGGCCGCAGGTGCCGAGAGAGTGTTCGGACTCGATGAGATCATGAACGCACCCGTTAACGACAGCGGATACAATGAGAAGTACGGACTTCTCGGATCAAACAAGGCAACCGAAGGTCAGGTTAAGCTCTTCCCGAGAGACTGTCAGGATCTTGTTGAAGGAGTTCAGAAGGTCATTCTCGACAGAACGGGCAAGCATGTTGAAGTCATGGTATACGGTGACGGAGCGTTTAAGGATCCCAAAGGAAAAATATGGGAACTCGCGGATCCCGTTGTATCACCCGCATTTACAAAGGGCCTTATCGGTACTCCTAACGAGGTTAAGATCAAGTACCTTGCGGACAATGATTTTGCGAAGCTTTCGGGGGATGAACTGAAGGAAGCAATCTCAAAGAGCATCAAGGAAAAGGATTCGAACCTTGTAGGAAAGATGGTGAGTGAGGGAACAACCCCGAGACAGCTTACCGACCTGATCGGATCGCTGTGTGATCTGACATCGGGTTCCGGAGATAAGGGAACACCGGTTGTGCTCGTGCAGGGATATTTCGATAACTACACAAATTAAAAACATAATAAATCAAACGGCACTGTGGAATTCCACAGTGCCGTTTTTGTATGAATCAGATATAACCGAGTGTCTTCAGCTTCTCATAAACCGCCTTTGCGACGGCGTCGTATGTTGCCTGTGACAGGTGCGTTCTGTCGGGAGAGTATCCGTATTGGTTGATGATATCGATACAGTCCATATAGTGCTGTCCGTAATGCGCCGCAAGATCTTTGTTGATCGGAATGTACAGATCGCCGAGCCTGTGGCGTGATGTTGTTCCAATAACGATATAGTTCTTGACGCCTCCGTTCTGGGCGATGAAGTTGTCTATCTCAGCGATGACCGGCGCGGTGTTTGCGTTCGCTCCCTCATCTGGACACCAGTCACATGATCCTACCCAGAATATGTATGTCTTGTCCGGATCGACCTTCTGGTTGAAATGATCTTCATCCCTGTATGCCCAGAAAATGTCATGTGTATTCGTTCCGTACAGGCCGTAGCCTTCAACCGGAACGTTAACGAATTTTTTGAGCGTCTCATAAGGTGCCCCCGGAAGATTGTCGTTGTTATCTCCGAGTGACCCCTGTGTGAGCGAATCACCGAGCCATACGATCGCTTTTGTCTTCGGATCCGATGTGTCGGGAACCTCGGGCTTTTCGATTTCGTCCGCAGTATCGGCTGCTTCGGATATTTCTGAAACTTCAGAAGCTTCGGGTTCTTCGACCGTATCGGATGTTTCGGCTGTCTCCTGTGTCTCCTTGACGGGTTCGATATTCGAAACAACCTCTATTTTCTTTTCCTCGACAGGCTCGTTTACAATCGTAGCCGCATCTGTATCCGCGCTCTTGCATCCCGTAGCCGTAATGCTTAACGCACATATTATTCCTGTGATTATCAATCTGTTTTTCATGATCTTCCTCCGGTCTGAAAAATGAGAAATGAGAATCGTCCCCGATTCTCATTATATGATATAATAATTCCTATCGCCGGCGCAAGTCGATAAAAGAGGACATGTCATGGGATTTAATATTTCAAACAAGAACATAAGAGAGAATCAGATAGTATTCATATATGAGGAGTGCGCATTTTCCGGCGTTCGTAAGATTGCGGGCAAAGTCCGCGAGGACATGGAGAAGGTATTCGGTGCCAAGCCTATAGGTATCGAATACAATGATTTTCGCGATACCGCGGGATTCTTTGAATATCCCGTGTTCTTCGGGACTGTCGGATGCAGCCGGATCCTTGACGGTCTTGCGGCCGCGGGTGCGATCAACCTATTTGATATCGCGGGAGAGAGCGAGGTGTATTCCTTCAGCGTTATCGATGATCTGGAGTTTGAAGGCTTTACGTTTGAGTCGGCGATAGTCATTGCGGGAAGCGACAAGAGAGGAACGATATACGGCCTGTTCAAGCTGTCCGAGATGATCGGCGTATCACCTCTTTCGGGCTGGCTTGATATAAGTCCCGCTCAGATATCCGAACTTACATTTACAAAAGATGATACTGTCATATCCAAGACCCCGTCCGTAAGATACAGAGGATTCTTCATAAACGATGAGTGGCCTGCATTCGGGAACTTCTGCGGGAAGAATTACGGCGGTTTCAGCGTCAAGGTTTACGAGAAAGTATTCGAACTGCTCCTTCGCCTGAAGGGAAATTACCTGTGGCCTGCGATGTGGAGTTCCGTTTTTTCGGAGGACGGACCGGGCCTTGCCAGTGCCGAACTTGCCGACGAACTTGGGGTAATAATGGGAACCTCTCATCATGAGCCGTGTATGCGGCAGGGAGAGGAGTACTCGCATGTACGCGGACCTGAGTCCGAATACGGCGATGCATGGGATTTTACAAAGAACAGAGAAGGCATAATCAGGTTCTGGAGGGACGGCATAGCAAAGCGCAGTGCATTCGAGAACATCTATACGGTGGGGATGCGCGGCGAAGCGGATACGGCTATATGCAAGGAAGGATCAACGGCCGACAACATAGAACTTTTGAGAGATGTGATCAAGACACAGAACGCTCTTATCGCCGAAGGAGTCGGGAAGGATATCAGGGACATTCCGAGGCTCTTTGTTGTATATAAAGAGGTTGAGAAGTTCTTCTACGGGGATGACGATAATCCCGGTATATTCAAGGATCCCGAGCTTGACGGCGTGACGGTCATGCTTTCCGACGACAACTACGGCAATCTCCGTACGGTACCTTCCGAGGAAATGAGGGACAGAAGCGGTGGCTGGGGCCTGTATTATCATATGGATTATCACGGTCTTCCGGTTTCATACGAATGGTTTAATACGAACTATCTGCCCAAGATATGGGAAGAGATGACAACGGCGTACGATCACGGCATCCGTGAGGCATGGATAGTAAATGTCGGAGACATATTCACACACGAATATCCGCTGTCGTTCTTTATGGAACTGGCATACGACTTCGAGCACAGGGGAACTTCCGACAAAAGCAGTGCAGCAAACTTTACGAAGGAATTTGTCGCATCAAACTTTGCAGCACTTTCGGATGAGGAAAAGGCCGATATCGAAACGCTGCTTACAGGTTATACGAAGATCACGTCAATGCGACGCACGGAGGCTGTAAACGACAGTGTTTACGCGCCTTTTGCGTACGGAGAGAGTGAACGCATCATAAAAGAGTGCGGAAGGCTTATGGATCTTGCACAGAGTATGTACAAGGCAATGCCGAACGATACGGCATCCGCGTTTTACGAGATCGTATATGTGCCGCTTATCGGCGCGCTCAACATACAAAAGATGTGGGCTCTTACGAGCCAAAATCACGCCTATGCGCTTATAGGTTCCACAGTATGCAACAGCATAGCGAAGGAGATACGTGAATGCCTGAAGTGTGACAAAAAGCTTGTCGAAAAACTTCATTCGATAGGCAAAGGAAAATGGTACGGAATGGGCCTGTCGGAACATATCGGTTTTACGCACTGGTGCGAGGAGGAGTGTCGCAATCCTATCATCCATACGATAGAGCCTGCGGACAAACCGCGCCTTATAGCTCTTATTCCCGATACCGGAGAGCATACGGAGGGTGGCTTCTGGTCGGGCAGGACCATCACACTCACATCGGCCCTTGATCCGCTCGTTTGCGGAGGATCGATAGAACTGTCCACGGCATCGGAGGAAAAAGTATCATACGACATAACCACACAGGATGAGTTCCTTGATATCATAGAGCCCGGCAAGAGCGTCAAATGCGGCAATAAGCGAAGGATATTCATATTTGCGGACAGGATGAAGATGAACGGCGAGGAATATGCCGTCGGAAAGGTAACGATCAAATACGAAGGCGGTACCATAAACATCGATGTTCCGGTATATAATCCGAAGGATACCGAGCAGCTTCCGGCAAACACATTCCTGTTCTGCGGTAACGACAGGATAGAACACACAAGATATATTTCGATCGCGGCGGTTGATTATGCGAAAAAGAGCGATTCGCAGTCAGGAAGCTTTGAGACCGTTGAAGGACTCGGACCGTGTGATGCCGCTGTAAAGGCATATCCGCAGGATGTCTTCTTTACCGCGCAGAATGCACCTGCCGTTACATACAATGTGCTTCTGAAGGATGAGGGACGATACAATGTAAGGGTATATACGACACCGGCGAATCCGATCCGTAACGACGGAAGGATCATCTTCGGTATCGCGGCAAACGGGGAAAAGAGCATCGAGGTCAACATGATACCAGAAGGGTTTGAGGTTACTGACGGAAACGGGCCGTGGGAGCGGGGAGTTCTTGACAATATGCGCTTAAAGGATACCGTACTCGATCTGAAAAAGGGAATGAATGAGATAACGATAAGCGCATTGTCTCCCGGATTCGTTCTTGAAAAGATAGTGATAACACCCGAGGCGGTCAGCCTTCCGTACTCGTACACGGGACCCGGCGAGAGTTTTCACTCGTGAACGGTCACATGGCAGTGTTAAATGATTAAGGAGAAGGATATGTCTGATATCACATTGGCAAGAGTATTTGCCGACGGGGCAATACTTCAGAGAAACAAAGAGATTCATGTGTGGGGGTGGGGAACACCTGATAAGAAGGTTACGGTTAAACTTGCGGATAAGACGGTAGATTGCATCGCCGATGAAACCGGAAGATTTGATGCGATCTTTCCCGCAATGGAAGCGGGAGGCCCGTATACCCTGTCCGCAACCGACGAGGCGGGCGATGCGGTAAAAAGCGATGATATCATGACAGGTGATGTTGTCGTGATCGGCGGACAGTCAAATATGGAATTTCCGATGGAGCGCGTCAGGGAGACGTATCCGCATGAGTGGGATTCGCCGGATGACGGTCTTATTCGCTCTTTCAAGGTTATCGAAAACGGTGTGTTCGGAAAGAGTATTCGCGATGTGGAAACGGGAGAGTGGAAGAAGTTTACGAAGGATACGATAGATGCATATTCCGCAGTCGGATATTTTACGGCAAAGCACCTTCGGGCCCAAACCGGCGTTGCGGTCGGTCTTATCGATCTGACGCTTGGCGGTGCGCCGATAGAGGCGTTTATGAGTGAGGATTCTTTGGAGGGGTTTGACAATGCACTTTCCGAGGCGCATAAGTTCTCCGATGACGGATACAGACTGAGTATACTTGGGAGCAACGAGAAGAATGCAAACGAATGGCACGAGGCGCTCGATCGGGGCGATAAGGGCATCGGAAAATACGAGGACGGAAGAGAAATACTCGAAAAGGGACGGGAGATAGTTTTCCCTGCGTTCTT
>JAEEGL015113849.1_pt1 | contig 14141 bp, 13 predicted proteins | sample 9134231 | NCBI WGS metagenome assembly JAEEGL01 (sample SAMN16246548, study PRJNA631951) | gut metagenome | biome: gut microbiome; feature: rumen; material: fiber-attached | host: Bos | place: Iran: Karaj | collected 2018-10 | reverse complement strand
TGGCGCCGAAGCAACCACTCATTCACGCTGTAAGGTTTTGAAAGTCGGGATGAGGCGACTCGAACGCCCGACCCCTACGTCCCGAACGTAGTGCGCTACCAACTGCGCTACATCCCGATTTTGCGGATGCAAAGGTACGGTTATTTTTTGAAATACGTGCAAGAAAAGGAATAAAATTTTAGATATATGACAAAAATCAAGGCTTTATGTATTGTTTTCCTGTTCCTGTTGAGTTGTACTATAAAAGCAGGCGAACAGGTGATTGTAGTTAAGAAGGGTGATGCTGCGAGTTTGTTGGAAGCTATTGACCAGGCAAACAAACTGAATGCAGATCCACTTTCAGAACGTATCTATATCCTGATTCCTGATGGATTGTATGATCTGAAGACTGCAGTGCTTACCTCTATCACAGGTTATAATATATCGCTTATTGGCCAGAGCATGTATTTTACGGTGATTCGCAATGCACCATCTATTGAAATGGCGGGTATTGATAGAACCGCCACGATTCTGAATACAGGTTCAGGATTGTATATGCAGGATCTGACCTTGCAGAACGATCTCAATTTCTATCAGGCAGGGATTATAGGGAGAGCCGTTGCCTTTCAGGATAAGGGAACACGTTCTATTCTTAATCACGTGAGACTGATGTCCTATCAAAACACCTATTATACGGATAATGCTGTCGGGCAATCGTATCTTTATTGCTCGGAGATTCATGGGGCGTTGGATTTCATCTGCGGTAGTGGTGATGCGCTTTTCGACCTTTGCAGTCTCGTCACAGAGCGACGCTCGGCTGATGGCTCAGGATATAACGTGATAGCTGCTCCCTCTACATCCCAAACTCCGTGGGGATATGTGTTCTTGAACTGTGACATATATAATCGTGAATCAGATTTTCTGTATGCCTCTGGTTGGCAGAATACTCCCCGTTGTGTCTGGGTGAATACATGCCTGAAGACACCAGAAAAGCTGAAGGAACCTCGTTTTGAAATAGAGGGTATGTACACGAACAAGAACTATTTCAAGGAGTATAATACCAGAGATGTAAATGGTGAGCATATCACGCCGAAGTCGAATGTTGTGACATTTACGCTTGAAGGAGAAGAAAATGCTGTAGAGACGATTCTTACAAAGCAGGAGGCTAAACAATACCAGTTAAATAACATATTCCCCGACTGGAAGCCGAGGAATATTGTCTATAAGCTTTCCGACAAGGCAGCAAAGCTTAGGAAACAATACTTTTAATGGAACTGTTTCCTGAATTGGATGTATTCATCACAACGCGATACGTATTTGTTAGTACGTGTCGCGTTCTGCTTTTCGAAATTGGCTAAAGTCGCAAAGGCCAGGTACTGAGATGCATTAGCACAAGTCTTGCGGTCATACTCGTAGGTCTCGTTGTTCCATTCCCTAATAAACCATCTTTGATTCTCCTCATAAAGCTCGCCATAGCTGAGTGCAAACAGAGCTTTCTCTTTTAAAGCGAAGTCTGTGGTCTGACTGGCCTTCTGTAACAGTTCCTTGGTCTTGGCCCGCAGATCAACCTCATTCACGCGGAGCGTATCACCAACACTCTTCCCGTCGCGCATCAACCACCAGCAGTCGCCGGTGAAGTTGGCTTGTGCATAGTAGGTGGCAAGGTTATAATAGCGTTGGCAGAGAGCTTTGCCTGAGAGGACGTTTATAGTGCCCTCCATCATCTGCATCTCTTTGGCGAACAGCAGCTTCGGATTCTCACGGACGGTCCAGTTATATTCTCTGGCTTTGGCCTCATCGCTATCCTTGATCCACTGCCGGGTGATCCAAGGCTCCACAGATATCTTACGTAACAGGACATACATACGGTAGCCAGCCTCATTATAGAAGGATGCTGGTACGTATGTCAGCCATTTGATGGCCTTGTCCCACTGGCACAGACGCAGGTATTTCGTACCGATAAGGTCTGTCATAGCCTGTTCGTCTTTCTTGATATTCGCCTTCAGGAATTTGTCGAGGTTCGTCTTGGCAGGGGTGTTGGTATAGGCAAAGTATTTCTCCAACTGACTGACACGCATGGTGTCAATGTAAGAGGAATAATTGTAGTTGTTGGTCACATCCATCATTGCAATCAGCTTGTCTATGTTGTTTTGATAGTGGTTCATGAGTGCTTGGTGCGACAAACGTGTCTCTGCCCGATGGAAGTAACCGTCAGGCTCTTGCTTCTGCATCTCCTTAAGCCATGCCAGTTCTTCAGCGAGGTAATTATCGAAGGCTTCGGTGTCAGGTGCTTGGTTGGCTGTGATAAAGAGCATCAGCACACGTGCGCAGTCTTTCATACGGTCAGTACCGGCGAATTTGCTGGCTTCCAGGATGTCGGTCGTAGCCTGCTTCTTTTGTCCATAGAGATATTCCAACCAGGCCTGTGCTGATTTCCACATGATAGGTGTTTCGGTTTTTCCCTCACGAGTGACAGTTTCACAAAACCGTATCATTTGTTTGGCTTCTTGCTCGTTGATTTTACGAACGAAGAGTTTGCCGTCGAACCATTCCTCACCGTTTGCATCAATCACTTCCTGACAGTTGTTTACAAAATCTTGCAACAGGAACGGTAACACCTTTGAGTTGGGATTCTTCTGATAGTGCTGGCAGATGGCTTGGAAGGAACGTTTGCGGTAGAACTGTGTCATCAGACTCTGGTAGTCACCCATCTCTGCAAACAGCTCACCGGCTTTTTCTTCCTGCCCGGTCTTATAGAGGGCACCAGCATAGATATTTTTCATCATATCTTTATAGACAGTCTCAATCAACTGACTGGCAGTCTGCTCCCAGTAGCTGATGTTCTCCTGATGGCGCCCCAGCATCATGTTACAGCGCATATAAAGTAAAGCGTGCTGTGAACGTAGTTTCGTCTTACTGTTATTAAATGCATAGGTGCGTACAGCTTGCAGGTTACGCTGCTGGGTGTCTATATCTTCTTTGGTTGGATAGCTCCATTCGTTCTGTTTTGCCTGTTCCACATCAACGCATGACAGATACTTCTGAAGGTTTTTCACATAGCTCACCATCAGTGCATCGTTTTTTTTCTGGGCGGCTTTGATGATCTCATCGGCATTAAACCAGAAGTAATCCTCCGACGTACCCAGATAGGCTTGCCAATTGTTATCACAGGTTTCACTCGCAAGTTCTCTGAACTCTGTCTGTCTATATAAACTAAACAGATAAGGGTTGGTTCTCTCTCCCCAGATACATGCCAATGTTGGCAGTGTCATGGCTGACAATAAGCTAATGATGATAAATTTCCTCATAGGTCTCAGGTTTATATCTTTTAATGTTATCATGATCGAGGTGATAGATGATGATGGCGTTCTTCAGATTACTACGCTTTTTCTCAACGACTTCTTTTACACGTAAGATCTCGTCGGCATTGACAGCATGCTCTACCCGGATCTGATGAATGTTTCTTACCCATTGATAGACAGGGTAGGCTGCAGCCAAAGGCAGGGGATAGCCGTCGAGACGTTTCAAATAAGGCTGTACATCACGGATGTCAAGGATAGGGTTACGCTCCTCCCATTTTCTGGGGTCGCCAGTATTATAAATCATCAGCACCCCATAATCTACAGGTGGTGCCTCCATAGAGAGCTGATGCAGACGGATGGTTGCCGAAAGGGTCTTTCCCCAAATGTGTTTTACCTCTTCCAGAAACTGGTAGTAAGTCTTCCTGCTTTTCAGCGTGTAGTCGCAGTCAATCTGAATCTCACAGACAGGCCTGATATCGTTAGTCTCATTCATCTGTAGGATGCGTTTCACAATCTTCTCTGCCAGTCCTTGATGGCTCTGATGCATACAGTCCTCAGTGATATATATGGTCGGTATAAGTTCAATATTGTCAGGCAATGTACCTGAGAAGGAGATAGTGGCATTAGGCTTTGGCTCTGCATCTTTCTCATTCATTACCACATCGAAGTAACGGCAATATACCTTATTAATATGGTAGCGCTGTAGGAATGCCTGTTCAGTACTGTCGAGCTTGAGGTCAGTGCGCCAATAATACACACTGTTGCTCTGTTCAAGACTAACGTCCTGAGGACTCTGCTTACCGCAACCTGTTATCAGCAGGGATAGCAGAATAGTACATATGATGTATCCCTTGTTTCTCAACGCTTACAACAGCTCTGGCAATTGAAACAGTTTGTTGCTATTACTACCCTTGATAAGAATATATCGACCTTCTGGTTGCTGTTCGCGAATAGCAGCCTTTACCTCCTCCACATCATGGAACTTGCGGAAAGTACAAGGGATATCTGTAAAATTGTCACCAACCAACCACACTTCCTCAAAGCCCGAGGCCTCAAGGTCGGCCACCAACTGACGGTGTTCTGCATCACTGTCTTCACCTAACTCACCCATCTGTCCGAGGATAGCCATCTTATGAGGCACTTCCATCCTCCGGAAGTTGTCGAGTGCCGCCTGCATAGAAGTGGGGTTAGCATTATAAGCATCCACCACAAGGTGGTTCTTCTCTGTTACTGTCATCTGTGAGCGGTTGTTACTGGGTGTGTATTCCTCTAAAGCTGCACAGATCTTCTTGCGGTCTACTCCGAAGTTGATACCCACAGCAATAGCAGCTAACAGATTGTCGATGTTATATGAGCCGATAAGTTTTGTCTGTACTTTATGCCATTTTGTGGAGCGACCTTCTTCTTCGAGGGTCATCAGAGGCTCGCGCCAACGGAACTTCAGGAACGGGTCGCAGGCGATAATCTCACCACTGATACAGGTATATTGATTATCTGGGTTGGTGGAGTAGGGGGAGAGCCAGATCTCTTCTTCGTCACCAATCTGGTCAACAAGAATATCATTGTCGGCATTGATGAAGATGAGGCCATCCTCTCGGGTGCGCAGGAAATCGTAGAGCTCACATTTGGTCTTGATAACACCCTCAAAGGAGCCAAAACCCTGTAAGTGGGCTTTCCCCACATTGGTGATGAGACCACAAGTAGGCTCTGCAGTTTCTACCAAAGTCTTAATGTCACCAGGGTGACTGGCTCCCATCTCTATGACAGCAATCTCGTGCTCTTTTGTCAGACGGAACAAGGTCTTGGGCACACCGACATCGTTATTAAAGTTGCCTTGGGTATAGAGCACATTGAACTTCTGGGAGAGTACTGCTGCTACAAGTTCCTTTGTGGTGGTTTTACCGTTGGTTCCAGTAATGCCAATGACGGGGATGTCAAATTGGCGACGATGCTCACGCGCCAGATCCTTGAATGTCTGCAGACAGTCATCAACTTTGATGATGCGCTTTGCTAGATGATCTGGTCCTTCTAGCTCTTCAAGCTTTTCATCCACAATGGCGTAAGCACAGCCCTTCTCGAGAGCTGATACGGCAAACTTGTTTCCGTCGAACGACTCTCCTTTCAGAGCCAGAAAGATGCTTCCTTCTGGACAGTCACGGCTATCAGTCGTGATACAAGGGTGTTGCTGATAAAGCTGATATAGTTCCTTAATTTCCATAATCTTCGTGAATTTTGCTGCAAAGATAGTGAAAATTCTTAATTCATAATTCTTTATTCTTAATTATTTTGTATCTTTGTGGGCGATATGAACTATACAATCAATGTACAAGGACAGTTAATGGAACTGTCGCAGCCACAGGTAATGGGCATCTTGAATGTCACACCCGACTCTTTTTATACAGGAAGTCGGATGCAGACAGAACAAGAGATTCTGGGGCGTGCCCATCAGATTCTAGCTGAGGGTGCAGCAATGATTGATATTGGTGGTTGCTCTACACGCCCAGGTTCAGAACCGGTTTCTGAGACAGATGAGATGGAACGCCTGCGTCTGGCCTTAGGCGTGGTACGGCGTGAGTTTCCTCGTGCCGTCATATCTGTTGATACCTTCCGTCCTGATGTGGCTCGGATGGTGGTAGAGGAGTATGGTGCAGATATCATTAATGATGTCAGTGAAGGTGGTGTGGAGATGTATCGAATGGTTGCTCGTTTACGCGTACCTTATATATTAATGTCTGTTCAGCCAACACTTCATGATATGTTACTGGCTTTTGCCCGTGAGGTGCAGCAGTTGCGTGATCTTGGTGTGAAGGATATGATCCTGGATCCAGGTTTCGGGTTTGGCAAGACGGTGGTGCAGAACTATCAGGTGATGAACGGTTTGGAGTGGTTGCAGGTTATGGATTTGCCATTATTGGTGGGTGTATCTCGTAAGTCGATGATTTTTAAACTGCTTGGCCTGACACCCGAAGAATCGCTGAATGGCACGTCGGTACTGAATACGATTGCGCTGATGAAAGGTGCCAGCATCTTGCGTGTGCATGATGTGAAGGAAGCTGTAGAGTGCGTAAGAATAGTAGAATCCCTAAATGGTCAAATAGATAAATAGCCTATGTTCATAGAGTTCGGATTAGTTGATATCATCGATATCTTCCTGGTGGCGCTGATGTTGTTCTACATCTATCGTCTGATGCGTGAGTCGCGTTCGCTGAATGTGTTCATCGGCATCATGGTGTTTATCGTCATCTGGCTCTTTGTGTCCCAGATCATTCAGATGCGATTGCTTGGTTCTATTCTCGATAAGTTGGTCAGTGTGGGTGTGATTGCGCTGATCGTTCTTTTCCAAGAGGATATCCGTACGTTCCTCTTTAATTTGGGTGCGCATCGGCGCATGAGGAGAATCATGCGAATCTTCTCAAAAGACAAGGAGAAAGACCAGAAGGAAGTGAAGGAGACCATCATGCCTATTGTCATGTCGTGTATGAACATGAGTAAGGGCAAGGTTGGTGCCTTGATAGTGATAGAGCGTACAATGCCTTTAGATGATATTGTGCGTACGGGTGATATGATTGATGCCACCATTAATCAGCGGTTGATAGAGAATGTGTTTTTCAAGAATTCGCCATTGCACGATGGTGCAATGATCATCTCTAAACGGCGTATTAAAGCAGCAGGTTGCATCCTACCTGTTAGTCATGATTTGGATATTCCGAAGGAGTTAGGACTGCGTCATCGTGCCGCAATGGGCATGTCGCAGGAGAGTGATGCTGTGGCTGTTGTCGTATCCGAAGAGACAGGAGGCATCTCTGTAGCTGTAAGGGGCGAGTTCCGTCTTCGTCTCTCAGCTGAGGAGTTGGAGGGCATCTTGACAAAGGAGCTCGCCGACTAAACGTAAAGGTTTTCATTTAATTTTTTGAAAAATAATCTCTATTCCTGCATGGGTTTCGGATTAATTTAGTAATTTTGCAAACTCAATGTTACAAATAAGCAGTCTAGAACATTTTAAAAATATAAGCAAACTATGGATTTATTAAGTCAAATTGTAGCGCGTGCAAAGTCAAATAAGCAGCGCATCGTACTCCCCGAAGCAGAGGAGGAGCGTACACTCTGTGCAGCCGACAAGGCTCTGGCTGATGATATCGCAGATATCGTCCTGATTGGTAATCCTGATAAGGTAAGTGCCCTTGCAAAAGAAAAGGGACTGACCAATATCGGTAAGGCTACTCTCATCGATCCTGAAAACTATGAGAAGAGTGAGGAGCTGGCTGAGAAACTGGCTGAGATCCGCAAGTCAAAGGGTATGACCATTGAGGAGGCTCGTAAGCTGATAAAGAATCCGCTGTATCTGGGCTGTATGATTATCAAGACCGAGGGTGCTGACGGTCAGATCAGTGGTGCACTCTCTACAACTGGTGACACCCTGCGTCCTGCTCTGCAGATCATCAAGTGTCAGCCTGGCATCACCTGCGTCAGCGGTGGACTGCTGCTCATCTCTAAGCAGAAGCAGTATGGTGAGGATGGTGTGCTTGTTGTAGCCGACGTAGCAGTAACACCTATGCCTGATGCAAATCAGCTTTCTCAGATCGCTGTCTGCACTGCTCAGATGGCTAAGGCTGTGGCTGGTTTCAAAGAGCCACGTGTAGCTATGCTCAGCTTCTCTACCAAGGGTTCTGCAAAGCATGAGGTTGTAGATAAGGTGGTTGAGGCTACTCGTTTGGCAAAGGAACTCGATCCTTCTCTGAAGATCGATGGTGAGTTGCAGGCTGATGCCGCTCTGGTTCCATCGGTAGGTGCTAAGAAGGCTCCCGGTTCAGAAATCGCAGGAAATGCTAACGTGCTCGTATTCCCCAACCTTGAGGTAGGAAATATCGGTTATAAGATGGTGCAGCGCCTTGGCGATGCTATCGCTATCGGTCCTGTTCTGCAGGGTATTGCACGTCCTGTCAACGACCTATCTCGTGGTTGCTCTGTAGATGATATCTATTACATGATTGCCATCACAGCTTGTCAGGCTATGGATGCGAAGAAGTAGTTAAGAAGTTAGAAGTAGTTAAGAAGTTAGAAGAAGACATGAAGATATTAGTATTGAATTGTGGCTCTTCGTCTATCAAGTACGCCCTGTACAACATGGACGACAAGAGTGTGATGACCAGTGGCGGTGCTGAGCGTGTAGGCTTGGATGGTGCCTTTGTCAAGGTTAAGCTGGCCAATGGCGAGAAAAAGCAGATTATGCACGATATCCCCGAGCATACCGAAGGTGTGAAGTTTATCTTTTCTTTGCTCACCGACCCTGAGATAGGTGTGATCAAAAGCCTCGACGAGATCGATGCTGTAGGTCACCGTATGGTGCATGGTGGCGAGAAGTTCAATAAGTCGGTTGTCCTTACCGATGAGGTGCTGAAGGTATTTGAGGAGTGCTCTGATCTGGCTCCTCTGCACAATCCTGCCAACCTGAAGGGCGTGAATGCTGTGAAGGAGTTGATGCCTGGTCTGCCACAGGTAGGTGTGTTTGATACCGCTTTCCATCAGACCATGCCCGACTATGCCTATATGTATGCCATTCCTTATGAGCTTTATAAGCAGTATGGTGTACGTCGCTATGGTTTCCATGGCACTTCTCATCGTTATGTTTCAGCTCGTGCCTTAGAGTTCCTCGGCATGAAGCCTGAGGGTACAAAGGTGATTACCTGCCATGTGGGTAATGGTGGTTCTATCGCAGCTGTAGTCGATGGAAAGTGCGTTGATACATCTATGGGCCTGACCCCGTTGGAGGGTCTTGTGATGGGTACTCGCTCCGGTGATATCGACGGTGGTGCCGTAACCTTCCTCGAGAAGAAACTGGGTCTCGATGCCGATGGCATGAGCAACCTGCTCAACAAGAAGAGTGGTGTAGCTGGTATCACTGGTGGCTCAAGCGATATGCGTGATGTTGAGAATGCTGCCAAGGCTGGTGAACCCCGTGCTGTTCTGGCTCAGGAGATGTATTTCTATCGCATTAAGAAGTATATTGGTGCTTATGCTGCTGCTATGGGTGGTGTTGATGTGATTGTGTTCACTGCAGGTGTTGGTGAGAACCAGATCGGTATGCGTTCAGAGGTCTGCAAGGGCTTGGAGTTCCTGGGTGTTAAGTTCGACGACCAGAAGAATAATGTGCGTGGTGAAGAGGCTATCATCTCTGCCGACGACTCAAAGGTAAAGGTGGTTGTCATTCCTACCGATGAGGAACTGATGATCGCTACAGATACGATGAATCTGTTGTAAACAGAATAATCATGTTAGATAAATAAAGGCTTCCCAACGGAAGCCTTTATTTATATGTCTTATAAAGTGTGCCTTGATGATGGCGCTGTTCCATCACATCCATAATCTCTTCTTCTGTGGAGAGGTTGAAGTCACCAGGGATGGTATTCTTCAGTGTGGCAGCTGCCAGCGAGTAGTTCAGTTGCTTCTGCCTGTCATCGGGAAACAGTTTGATGGCATGAAGCCATCCGCCCATGAAGGCATCGCCCACGCCAACGGGATCTATCACGTCGGGGATGTCCATGATGGGTGCCTGAAGCAGTTCACCATTTGTCCACAGCAAACCTGTGAGCGTGTGGTGCTTCGATGATATCTCATTGCGCATGCCCATCATCCAGCTCTTTACGCGGGGATAGGCGGCATGTAACTCGTCGAACCATGCCCGATATTCATCCATCTGCATCTGGAAGGTAGAGTCTAAAGCTGTGAACGGGGGTTGTGGATGCTGTGTGAGCCAGTCGAATTCAACGGCATCACCAAACATCATGTCGCAGCGTGAGAGCATGCGGCTCAACGTTTCGCGTGGAGCCGCTCCTTCATATTTCCACAAATTCTTGCGATAGTTGATATCGAAACACACGGTGACACCCAGTTGGTCAGCTATGTCGAGTGCCTTGAAGGTGGCCTCTGCGGCTTGTTGCGAGATAGCAGCTGTGATACCCGACACATGGAAGTAGTTGCAGTCCTGCAGTATCTCTCGCCAGGGAATCATGCCGGGCTTCAGGTCGAAATAGGCAGAGTTGGCGCGGTCGTAGATCACTTTTGGAGCTCTCATGCCGGCAGCGGGCTCAAAGTAATAGGTGCCGATACGCTGGCCGCCATAGAGAACATGAGAGGTGTCCACACCCAACTGTGCCAGGTTCATGGCTCCAGCGTGCCCTACTGGGGTGTCGGGCAGTCGGGTTATATAAGTCACCTCTTCGCCTTGGGTCGCCAATGATACTGCCACGTTGGCTTCGCTACCGCCATACTTGCTGGTAAACATGTCGCCTTGGGTCAGTCTTAGGTGATAAGGCTTAGAGAATCTTAATAGGAGTTCTCCGAATGTTACTATTTTTTGTCTATTCATATCGCTTTTGTGATTTTTCTTGTTAAGGACGGCTCTCGCCTTCAATGTATTGCGACATCAGCAGGTGGTTGCCGTCATACACGACATAGGTGAAATGGCTGATCCAGTCGCCGAGTATAATCATGCGGGCTTTTTTTGTAAGCTGAAGATCCAACTCGATATGGCGATGGCCGTAAATGAAGTAGTCTACATTAGGATGGTACTGGATGTATTCCTTTGTGAAGAGCACTAGATGTTCCTTGCTCTCGCCCATGTAGGGTGGCTCTTCGCCATTGGGGCGCTTCATGCGGGAATGCTTGGCCCAGTGCAGACCGAACCACATCGCCCAACGGGGATGCAAACCTGAGAATGCCCACTGGCAGACCTTGTTGTGGAAGATGCTCTTGATGAACTTGAACTTCTTGTTGGGGTCTCCCAGTCCGTCGCCATGCGCCAGATAAAACATCTTACCATAGATCTCTGTCGTCTCAGGTTTCTTATGCAGGATCACGCCACACTCTTTTTCTAGATACTCGTATGCCCAGATGTCGTGGTTGCCTGTGAAGTAATGCACCTCTACGCCCATGTCGGTCAACTCAGAGAGCTTACCTAGAAAACGGGTGTAGCCTTTGGGTACGACGAACTTGTATTCGTACCAGAAGTCAAACATGTCACCTAACAGGTAGATGGCTGCTGCCTTTTCCTTAATGGAATCCAGGAAACGCACCAATCGCCGTTCCTGCATGCGTCCGTGAGGAATGGCCAGCGACCCGAGATGGGCATCAGAGAGGAAATAGATATTCTTCATTAGTCAAATCCCAGTTCTACTCTTGCTTCTTCGCTCATCATCGACTGATCCCAGGCGGGCTCGAAAACGAGATTCACGTTGGCACCCTTTACGCCTTCGAGACTCTCCACCTTCGTGCGTACATCTTCTAATATATAGTCGGCTGCAGGGCAGTTGGGAGCAGTAAATGTCATATCAAGTTCAACCGACGAGTCATCTTGCACGTCGATCTTGTAAATCATTCCCAGATCATAGATGTTGACGGGGATCTCAGGGTCATAGACAGTTTTCAATATATCTACAATCCGTTCTTCTATCTGATTCTTTTCTTCTTGTGTCATTTTGTAGTTGTCGTTTGGGGGACAAAGTTAGTGAAAAATGCGCGAAGAACCAAATTTTATGGAAGATTTGTTAGCACTTTCCTGATTCGTGGTAGGAGTAATAGTTGCCGTCGGTGATGATGACATGGTCGAGGAAGTGGATACGCATCAGTTCACAGGCTCGCTTGATGCTCTTGGTCAGTTCGTCATCCTGTCTGCTGGGCTTCAGACTGCCAGAGGGATGATTATGGCACACGGCGAGAATGGTGGTGTTGGAGAGTATAGCCTCACGGATGATGATACGTATGTCAACGGCAGTCTCAGTAATGCCGCCATGAGAGATGCGTATTTTTTTGATAAGGCGGTAGTGCTGATTAAGAAAAAGTGCCCAGAACTCCTCCACATCAAGATCCTGCATCACGGGATGCATGTGATTATAGATACGTGTCGCCGTACCAAGGTCGGGACGCTCCTCTGGCGTCTCCATCTGGCGCCGCTTACCTAGTTCACAGGCCGCAAGGATAGTAATGGCTTTTGCTTCGCCGATACCCTTGTGATCCATCAGTTGACGGATTGTCATTTTGCCTAATGTGTTAAGGCTGTTGTTGCAGTTACTGAGCACTTCCTGCATCAACTCGACGGCGCTTATGCCTGGTGTGCCTGAGCCAATAAGGATAGCCAGTAATTCTGCATCGCTAAGTGCCTGAGGTCCCTTGTCGCGTAGTTTCTCACGCGGCTGATCACTTTCCGACCAATGTGCGATTGTAAGTTTTTTCATAGAGATTTAAGTTTGTTGTTGATTACTTGTAAAATGTTTGTTCAAAAGCCTGGAACTCATCTTGCTTGAGTACGCAGCGTTTCCACCACGATTCGATGAATCCCAATCCATAGCCCATCAGTTGGACGAAAGCAGCAGGGATAGAGAGCAGTCCGACATAAAGACTCTTGTTCTTGATACTTGAGTCAATGATGATCAGGAGAGAATAGAGTGCTAACGGCAGAAGTGCCAACTGGCAAAGCAGATGGCCTTCCGGCTTGACCTCTATTGAACCGAAGCTGCTCATCATCAGTCCGCAGACAAATAGTAGTAATAGAGCAATGGCACCCAGGGTGAAGATGGTAGGTAGCAAATGCACCAGTTTCAAAGTGCCAGGATGGCGCTTCTCAAGATTGATGCGGGCAATTCCGCTGTTATAGACCTGACGGAAGAACTTCTGAAAGTCTGTGCGACGCTTGTGCCACACCCATGCTTCGGAAAAGAGACGTGGCTGGTAACCTGCCTCTACGATACGGTAGGAGAAGTCGATATCCTCGCCAAAGCGCATCTTGGTAAAGCCGCCCAACTGAAGATACACATCGCGACGGATGCCCATGTTGAACGAACGGGGATAGAACTTATCAAGCTTGGCCTTTCCACCGCGGATGCCACCAGTGGTGAAGAAGGAGGTCATCGAGTAACTGATGGCCTTTTGCACAGGGGTGAAGTCAGGATGGGCAGCGTCAGGACCGCCAAAGGCAGCCAGACCGCTCTCACTCTTCACGCCACAAGCCACACTCTTCAGATAATTCTGAGGCAGTACCACATCCGAATCAAGGATGATGAGCCATTCGCCACGGGCGCGCTCAGCGCCATAGTTACGGCTCTGACCTGGTCCGCTGTTCTCCTTATAGTAATAATGCAAATCAAGGATGCCTGCGAACTTGTCGCAAACATCCTTGCATGGTTTTTGAGAACCGTCCTCTACAATCACAACCTCAAAGTCTTTCACAGTCTGAGAGCAAAGACTCTGCAACAACTCATCGACCTCGTCGGGCCGGTTATAGACGGGTATGATGATTGAAAACTTCAATTCTTCAATCTTTCAATCTTTCAATTCTTCAATTACTCTTTTACTCTCTGGAGGTAAGATCCGTCGCGGGTATCTACCTGAATCAGGTCGCCCTCATTGATGAAGAGAGGAACACGAACCTCAACACCGGTCTCCAGAGTGGCAGGCTTCAGTGTGTTGGTAGCGGTATCGCCCTTGATGCCTGGTTCTGAGTGAGTCACGCGGAGTACGGTCTTAACAGGCATTTCAGCATAGAGGATGGTGCCGTCGGTGGTGTCACTGACAACCTCCACGATATCGCTCTCCTTCATGTACTCATGACCGATAACGAGCTCGTTGTCGATGGGAATCTGCTCGAAAGTCTCCTGATTCATGAAGATACGACCAGACTGGTCTTCATAGAGGTACTGGTAAGGACGGCGCTCGATGACCACATCCTCCAGTTTCTCACCGATGTTGAAGCGACGCTCCAAAACGCGACCATCGGAAACGTTCTTCACCTTGATAATCATAATTGTGTTCCCCTTACCTGGCTTTCTGTGCTGGAAATCGATGCACACCCAAATACCACCGTCCATG
>JAEEGL013811305.1_pt1 | contig 14141 bp, 11 predicted proteins | sample 9134231 | NCBI WGS metagenome assembly JAEEGL01 (sample SAMN16246548, study PRJNA631951) | gut metagenome | biome: gut microbiome; feature: rumen; material: fiber-attached | host: Bos | place: Iran: Karaj | collected 2018-10 | reverse complement strand
TCATTCTCGATAAACTCCTTTTTCTGCTCTTCGAGAATCATCTCGCGGGCGTTCTCGCAAACGTAAAAGCCGATGCCACGCTTTGTAGCGATGATGCCCTTGTTCTGCAGGCGTTCGAACGATCTCATCACCGTGTTAGGGTTCACCCCTAGCTCGATTCCAAGCTCGCGTACCGACATCAGCCTCTCGCCGCTTCGGAACTCGCCGCTCAGAATGCGCTCGTAGATGTGGTCGCAAATCTGCAGATATATCGGCTTATTTTTATTAAAATCCATCATAATCAATACTTTTGAGTCTTAATTTTGTAATAAGTGAGCCACAGCATCACAACTGAAACAACGGCTGAGAAAATGAGTGATGCATTTATCATGGTGCCAATCAGACGTGTGATAATGTATGCGGCATTTTCCTCGTTCATATATCCGAACCAGTGAGCAATCTGTTCTTCATGATTTGCAACGTAATTGACCATTATAATCATGAAAATGATGAATAAAAGGATCAAAATGCCAATCATTTTACCGGTTTTATGCTTTTTGAATACCATATTGCCGAACATGAAAATCGATGACAAGGCTAAAATGCTCAAGAGTCGTGAAATGATCATAACTGTCGGTGACATGCAATTCAGGAGTAATGCACAATCTTCATCACCCATCATAGCTTTATGTCTCAACGCGTCTCTTAACTGTGACAGATTGTCGAAATAATCGGCAATTGCGAAACCTTCGTATGGTCCGCCAAGAACCGACAAAACCGAGTCGATGGCAAGTGCACCAGCCAAATATATAATAGGTGCGACTATGACGCAGTAAAACACCATGCTGATGAATTTTTCGAGCGATGATGCCGGCATCATGGCGTATCCTATGCCTTGACGGCTGTCGTTGCAGTATTTGTAAAGCCTTGCGGGTGCCATGATTAAAAGGATTGTGCCCAGCGTGCTGATGATGCTGATACGTGAGTATGGGTCGATATGGTCATGACCTGGTGTCAGGCTGCTGAAGAGCCAAATTACCAACGGAATTGACCATAAAATTATAAGAGCCAAGCCGAGATTCTGTGCGAAACTGGCGCCATCATGTTTGATGACCTTTACTAATCTGTTGAAATCTAATGTGTTGTTCATTTCATTAAGTTTTTGATTTGTTCTTTATTCTTCATTACCGCATTGAACAGAGCCTCGATGTTGACGTTGCTCTCTTCGTTGTTCACGTTGCGCATCACATTGATGTAGCCGCCTGGCAGCATCTCGGTGTAGAAGGCGTTGTCGAGTCTCTCTGGACCGTATTCGAAGAAAATCTTTTCAGTAATCTTCGAGAAGCTGGCGTTGAGCAGCACGTCGTCGCGGTCGAGGATGACGATAGGGTCGATGAGGTTCTCCACGTCCTTCACCTGGTGTGTCGAGATGATGACGGTGGTCTCGTCGCTGCAATATTGTGAAATCACCTTGCGGAACAAGGCTTTCGAAGGGATGTCGAGGCCGTTGGTCGGCTCGTCGAGGAACAGATAGTCGGTCTGTAGCGACATTGCGCAGGCGAGGAGGGCTTTTTTCTTCTGACCGTGCGACAACTCGTTGAATTTCTTTGTCAAATCGACTTCAAGCTCTTTCATCAGCTTATTGAAAAGGTCGAAATCGTAGCGAGGGTAGAAGACGCCCGTTTTCTGGATAAACTTCTCAGGTGTGGTGTCCTCGGTGATCACTTCTTCAGGCAGAAAATACACGTTTTGGAGGAATTCCGGCTGACGCATTGATGGCACAAAACCGTCAACGGTGATCTCGCCGTATTGTGGCTGCTGCAGACCGCATATTAATTTTAATAAGGTGGTCTTGCCGACGCCGTTCTCGCCCAAGAGTCCGTAGATATTGCCCTTTTCGAACTCGAGGCTGATTCTTCTGAAGACTTGCGTGTTTTTGTACGCGAAATCTAAGTTATTGATTTTAATCATGTTATGTAATATTTGTTGTTAATTTTATGCTGTACTAGTCATCTAATACACTGCAAAAATACAACAATTTTTTTACATAGCAAGAAAAAAATGAAAAATTTTAAATTTTTTTGTCATTTCGTAAAAATTCATTCCAATTCAAAAAAATGTCTTAATTTTGTAGTTTCTATTTTTATCAGTAAATTTCAAATAATAGATGAAGCGACTATACATTTTTTTACTTCTTCTGTTCGACGTTGCTGCCACTTTAAAGGCTCAGGCACCAGCAGGGTATTACGATAGTGCAAATGGCCTTACCGGCAATGACTTAAGAGCAGCTCTACACAACATAATTAAGAATGATGAGCATGTGTCATATACACCAGGTATATGGAACGCATATCAGACCACTGACTTACAGACCGGAACGAATTATATTTGGGATATCTATTCCGATTTTAATTTCACATACAGTACAAACCAATGTGGTAGTTATCAAGGTGAAGGTGACTGCTATAATCGTGAGCATCTATGGGCGCAGTCGTGGACAAACAGCGACGCTACAGAGCAGACAGACCTTCATCATATATATCCTACGGACGGATATGTAAACCAGCAACGTGGTAATTATGCTTTTGGCGAGGTTAATAATGCCACTTGGACGTCACATAATGGAAGTAAACTTGGTAGTTGCAAGACATCTTTAGGTTATTCTGGAACTGTATTTGAACCAATTGACGAGTATAAAGGCGATATCGCCCGTGCCTTGATGTATGTGAGCGTGCGTTATTACGGACAAGACGATAATTGGAAATCTGATCAGTCAATGACCGATAAGTCGAACATTAAGCAATGGGCTATTGAGATGTTGCTCAAATGGCATCATAATGACCCTGTTTCAGAGAAAGAAATAGCCCGAAACAACGCCGTCTATGGTATTCAGCACAACCGCAATCCTTTTGTTGACAGCCCAAATTATGCCGATATGATTTGGGATCCGAACTGGTCGAGCAGCTATCAGATTATCGCTTCGGCAGATCCTGCTGTTGGCGGCTCGGTTAGCGTGACATACGATTTCAATGAAAGTGCTTCTATCGACTTCTCAGCTCAGGGATATTCAGATGCGACAGCTATTAGCAGCGCCACATTGGATTCAAATGTCGGTGTTACATTCAACAAAGGCTCAAATAGCACCGCACCAACATACTATACTTATGGTTCGGCCATCCGATGCTACGGCGGTAATTATTTTACCGTCAGCACCGCTTTGGGTAACATTACTAACATCGTTTTGACCTATGGCTCAGGCGGCGACAGTAACACAATTACTACTGATGTCGGCTCATTCAGTGATAATACTTGGACAGGTAACGCCACTTCGGTAAAATTCACAATTAGCGGCACCTCTGGCAATCGCCGACTTAAAGGCATATCAGTCACTTATTCGGATTCTGGTGGTCCTGCACAACAAGTTACTGCTCCTGCTGGCGCAACGGCAACGCTGACAGCAACGCCTAATACTGGTTATACCTTCGTGAACTGGACAAAAGGCAACGTTGTGATGTCGACTAATCCAACTTACAGCTTCACAGTGAACGCCAGCGGCGCTTATGTTGCAAACTTTGAGCCTGAGACATACGAGATTGCCACTATAGCTAATCCAATCTATGCTGGAATAGCCTATATCGGAGAGATTCCACCGTCAAGTGCCACTAAATCAATTGATTTCTCGGCTCAGGGATATACGAATGGAACTGCTATAAGTAGCACTACTATTGATGAAAATGTCAGCGTTTCATTTAATATAGGCTCGAATCCTAATAACAACGCTCCGACATATTATTCTCCATCCATTAGATGTTATGGCGGAAACTATTTTACTGTAAGCAGTACCGCTGGTAATATTACTTCAATCACGTTAACCCTTGAATCTGGTGGTGGCTCAAATGCAATTATCGCTAATGTTGGCACTTTAACTGGAACGACATGGAGTGGAAACGCTGCATCAGTTAAATTTACTATTGATGGTACATCAAACCATCGCAGGATTCAGGCCATATCAGTGACTTATTCAACTGGCAGCGGCACCCCAATAACCGTAACCACATTTAATTACGGTGAAACCGCTTCATTGACAGCAGTTCCTAACGACGGTTACTTCTTCACAAACTGGACCGAAAACAACACAAATACCGTTGTCTCAACCGATGCTTCCTGCGAAGTAACTGTGACAGAAGATATGACTTATCAGGCTAATTTCATTCCTGCAACAATTAGTGAAAACACCACAATCCAATCACTGACGATGGGCGAGAACAAGACGCTCACCATCAATTCTGGTGTGACACTCACTGTTACTGGAACAATAACACAGGCTTCGGATGCCACAATACTCATCAAAGACGGCACAAACGGCATGGGTCAACTCGTAAATAGCACCGCAAACATCAATGCAACTGTCGAAAAGAACATCACCGCATGGACTACGACTCCGTCGAAAAGCGGCTGGCATGCCATCTCAACACCTGTCAATAACGTGGCTTTTGCTGATGTGACGAATCTGAGAAGCTCCGATTATAATGTTTATCGGCTCAACGAGACCAACCTTACATGGGAAAACTGCAACTACAACAGTAATGTTTTCTCATCGTTTGACAATGGCCGCGGCTACATTTATCGTAAAGGCGACAACCAAACGATAGCGTTTAATGGAGATTTGAACACAACCGATGTGACTTATCCGTTGACTTACACCTCGTCGACAACCAAAGGCTTCCACCTTATCGGAAACCCTTATCCGCATAATATATATAAAGGTGATGGCGCAGCAATACCTAACACATATCTCGAAGAGGGCTTCTATACCATAACATCTGCCGGCGGATTTGTCCCTGGAATTGACGAAGCAACACCAATAGCGCCATGTGAGGCTATTTTGGTCCAGGCTTTGAATACTGTCACAGATGAAGATCTTATAATTACCAAGACCACTGCGACAGGAGCAAAGAGGGATTTTGACAACAACATCATGTTTGCCGTGTCTAACAGCAATTACGAGGACGTGGCATACGCCGTGTTTAAGAAAGGCCACGGATTGAACAAGATTGAACATCGCAACGAGGATATCCAGATGCTATACGTCCAGCAAAATGGAGAAGATTTCGCCATCGCCAATATCGATGAAAATGTCCAGATGTTTAACCTCAACTTCCGTGCTGCCACGACAGGCAAATACACCCTGAAGGTTAAACCGACCGGCGATTTCAGATATTTGCATCTTATCGACAATCTCACAGGATATGATATCGACTTGCTCCTTGACGATGAGTATTCGTTTATAGCTTCATTGAAGGACAAGGAAAACCGTTTTATCGTGAAATTCCGTAGAGATGATGCCTGCATCGCTACCAACGACGAGATTTTCGCATATCAAAATGGCAATGAAATAGTGGTCGACGGAGAAGGCGAGCTTCAAATCTTTGATGTTACGGGGCGTTTGATCATTACACGACACGTTAATGGTGTGGATAGTTTTGAAAAACCATATCAATCAGGCGTTTATATTTTGCGGATGATCGGTGAAGAAATTAGGATTCAGAAAATCATTGTTAAATAATTGAAAGGGGAGGAAAAAAGATGAAAAAGATATATTTGACATTGGCACTGGTTTTTGCGATGAGTCTTAATATGTTTGCCCAGCGCAGCGATGGTTTCTTCAATGATTATTATAACGATCCATACAATAGATTAGATGATAACCCGAATAGTTGGTTGATTCTGCCTGCCGGAGACCTCGGCTCAAACCTTAACGAACCCGCGGCGCCACTCGGCAACGGACTGCTTGTTCTGACCGCCATTGGCCTAGGATACGTTATCAAAAAACGCAAAAAATAAAAAATGTAGAGACGAGCAATGCTCGTCTCTACGTCTATAAACCATAAACGGTAAACAGTAAACAGTAAACTATTTCTTAATGCTCAAAATCACTCCCAGCGCCACTCCCAAGGCTGCGGCAAACAACACTTGGTAAGTGCCTGGCAATAAGAATGTTATGGTGTGTGCCGGATACCAGAACAGCGGTATCGTCTTCTTGAAAACGAAGCCGTACTGAATGTTCCAGTTTATCTTTTCGGCTAAGGTCTGCTGGATGTTGAGCGGACTGCTGAAGAAGCATGCCAGCGAGCCGCCCGTCTCAGCGATGTGGATGTCGGTGATCTTGTGGAATGTCATGAAAACCGGCGCAAACAGGGTGTTCATCAGCACGCTGACGCACAACGCCACGAAGAACTTGCCCCATGTGAGTGGTGCGCCTGTCAACGGGTTGCCGAAGAACCATTTTGCGGCTTTTCCGTCGAAATGGAAGCCTTTGTCAAGCAGAACCACCGTTCCGGTCTTGAAAATCGTCATCGCAGAGGCGATAACGACACCTAAAACGCCCCAAACAAGCAATTTAGGCATCAATCCGAAGCCTTTTTTCATGTAAACGCCTTCTTTTATTCTCAAAGAAAGCATCTCGCCGAAGGTTCCAAGGATGGCGAACTTGAAGAAACTCATCAGAAGTCCGTGGTTGTTGGTGTTACGGATAAACCAGTCCCAGGCTCCCGGGATAAAAGCGAAGCCGCAGATGACCGCGGCTATCGCTATGATTGTGATATAATCTGACTTTTTCATTATTTCTCAATTCTGATACGTGCGTCGACTGCCACCACATTCTTCGGGTTGCCAAGCAACGGGTTGAGGTCCATTTCGGCAATCTCAGGAGCTGCCATCACCAATGCCGCCACTCTTGCAATCTGCTCGGCATAGACATCGACGTTGACTGGCTGCTGACCGCGAACGCCTTGCAGAATCTTGTATCCACGAAGGTGGGTGAGGGCTTCCTTGGCTTCATCTGCGCTTATTGGCACCAATGAGCTCTGGACGTCTTTCAACACCTCGATGAAGATGCCGCCCAAGCCGAAGAACACCTGATGACCGAACTTCTTGTCGCGGATGGCTCCGATGTAAACCTCAGTACCGTCAAGCATCGGGTACATCTCAACTGCGTAAGTGTCTTTGATGGCCATCAAACGGTCGAACTCCTTGCCGACGGTCTCGATGTCGCGCACATTCAAGGTTACGCCGCCCACATCTGATTTGTGGACTGGTCCCACGACCTTCATCACAAGCGGATAACCCACCTGGTTTGCGAAGTCTAATGCCTGCTGTTTCTTGTCGACGACGCGAATCTGCTTCTGTGCGATGCCTGCTGCGTCGAGCAGTTCGTAAATCTTATCTGGACCGATATAGCCGTTCTCACAGCTGTCGATGCACTTGCGGATGCGGGCTGTGTCGATCTTAGGCATCTCCACGTTTTCTGGCTGTGGCTTCGGAGTGTTGTAAACCTTGCAGATGGCGTTGCCAAGCACACATTCCTCCGGGAAGTTGATGCGGCCTTTTGCAATGAAGTCCTCGATTTCGCTCTTCACGTTGATGATTGAAGGCAAGACAGGGAAGATAGGCTTCTTGCAGGTCTTCATCTTCTGGTCGAGGAGGTCATAAACCTCTTTGTTGCTGAACAATCCCGGTGAGCCGAAGATGACCACTGAGAAGTCGATATCGGTGTATTCGTTTTCTACTGTGTCGATGATATATCCGAGCTGCTCGGCTGTTCCTGTAGCGAGGAAGTCGATAGGGTTGCCAACTGATGAGCCTGCGAATAGCTTCTCAAGCAATGCCGGGCTTGCCGGATGTTCTTTCAATGATGGCACTTCCATGCCGCCGTTCGACAAAACGTCGGTAAGCATCACGGCCGGACCGCCTGCGTGTGTGATGACGGCGCAGCGTTTGCCTTTGATTTCTGGGTGCATGAACACGCCGCACACTGTCGTCAGCTCCTGACGGTTCTGGCAACGCACTATGCCTGCTTTACGGAACAATGCGTCGACCACGGCGTCGTTGGTAGCGAGAGCGCCAGTGTGTGACGATGCTGCACGGCTACCTGCTGCTGAGCCACCTGATTTAATAGCTGCGATATGGCATCCTTTGTTGATGAGGCTGCGTGAGTGTTTGAGCAGTCTCTGTGGGTCACCAATCTTTTCCATGTAAAGCATGATGACGTGGCTCGACTTCACTGGGTCGAAGGTCTCGTCGAGGTGCTCCAGCACGTCCTCAATGCCGAGTTGAGCGCTATTGCCCACTGCCCACACGCTGTTGAACTTCAGTCCGTTGCTCATGCCGTATTCCTTGATGAACACTGCAGTCGCGCCTGAGCCTGTGATGAAGTCGACACCTTTCGGGTCGAGTGTCGGAATAGGGGTGTCGAAGCATCCTGCATAGTTCACGTTGAGGAAGCCTGTGCAGTTAGGACCTATCAGGCTGCCGCCAACGCTGTTGATGGTGTCGACGATATGTTTCTCGATGGCAGCGCCCTCAGCGTTCTCCTCCGAGAATCCAGCACTGATGATGATGAAGCCTTTGCAGCCTTTCTCTTTTGCCAAAACATCGACGGTCTGGGCGCAGAACTTTGCGGCGATGCACAGGATGGCGCATTCCACCTGCGGCAGTTCACTGACGTTTGCGTAGCATTTCACGCCTTGCACCTCGGTCTCTTTCGGGTTCACCGCATAGACAGGGCCTCTGAACGGGCTCTCAAGCAGATTTTTCAATGCTTTTCCACCAGGTTTGTGGATGTCTGACGACGCACCGCACACCACGATGCTCTTCGGATTTAAAAGTTCTCTTGCGATCATATATCTTAATTTTTAATTTGTCTCAAATTTTCTGCAAAAATACGGAATTTTCTCGGATTTTTAATTAATATTTCATCTTTTTAAACTCATAACTCTAAACTTCAAAACTACTCTAAACTCTCAACTTTTAGGCACAATAAACTTAATCGCCTGCTTCTTATCCTCCACCACAATCCGTTCTCCTTTCAGAATCTCGCCGTCGAGCGATACACAGAATCCTTTTCCGCCTTCGATAACGACCTGTTTCGCTCGCCGATAGACGATATATTGGGCGAATTTGGGGTTGTCGAGATGCGTCCCGTTGGTATAGTCTTTTTTCAATAATGCAAATTTCAATCTTGACACAGGCTTGATGAGACACACCTCCAGCAATCCGTCTTCGTTCGATGAGCGTGGCGCGCATTGGTAGCTTCCGCCCACGTATCGGCCGTTGGCAATGGTGCAGAGGCATATCTTGCCATCGTTGAGCTTTTCGCCGTCGGCATAAACGGTGCATTTTGTGCGCATTCCAGTGAAGAAAGCCTTAAGCACCGCGATAGGGTAGCACATCTTTCCTCCGATGACGGGGTAGCGGCGAATCTTGTTCATCGTCTTAGCCACGACGGAATCCAGCCCGAAATGCGTGGCGTTTAAGGCAAATCTGTCGTTCACCTGCATGATGTCGACCTTCGTCTCGGTGCCGTGCATGGCATTCTCGACGTTTCGAAACATCTGTAAATCACCGTAATACTTGATATAGTCGTTGCCGCTGCCGTAAGCCAACACCGCCATGCTGGCATTCGGATAACCGTAGATGCCGCTCGCCACCTTGTTGATGGTGCCGTCGCCGCCGCAAGCGTAAAACCGTACCTCCTCGTCGGGATGAGCCTCGAGGTATTCCTTTATCTGACTGATGTTGTCTTTTGCTGAATTAGGTGTAAATATCTCATAGTCAATAACTTCGCTCTCATTCGCAATCGCATTTTTTACCTCGTCGAGGCATGAATGCTCGCCGGCGACAGTATTAACGATGAAAATATGCTTCATTGTTATTCCCAAATTTTTGCAAAATTAGGAAATAATCTTAAAAAACCAAATCAAATTTTAAATTTTAAATCTTGAATTTTAAATCTTAAATCCCGATTACCGCGTATGTTACGACTTTCCCGTCTCTTTTTATCGCGAAATGCCACTCGTCGTCTACCTTTTTGCGATAGATGCGGAGAACGTCGCCTTCCAGACTTTCCGCCTCGTAATGAATCTCTAACTCCTTGATAGTCATGGATTCCAGCTCTTTAACGGAAAATGAGTCGAGCACCATCATGCAGTAACGAGTGTTGTTGGTGTGATGCGAGAGGTCGATGTCACAGGCGAGGACGGTCTTTTCGTATACGAAGTCGTCTTCGGTGAAGTCGTCTTTGAACTTTTTGAATGTCGGATCTACAGCTTTCTCTGTAATGAATTGAATGTCAGGGTATTGTATACTGTCGGTCTTACGCAAGCGGCGTGTGTCCTTGTCGAGGATAACCCATTCCGCCACGGCGTTGACAGCAGGCTCGTTGTTGTTTTTCAATATCTGATACGAACGGAAACACTTCAGCACTTCTGGTGCCGACGGCCATGTCTTGAGGATGACGTCGTCATGGTCGCGCACCACGTCGAGGAACTGGAATTTTATGCGGCGCACCACCCAGAAGGCGTTATCGCGTTTCGCCAGTGTCGGCAGGTCGATCGCGAGCATCATGGCGTTGGCGTCGGCGAGCTCCTCAAACAGAAGCTGCATCATATATGGACTCAGCCTGTTCACGCTGTCGCAATAGCTCGACCAGACTTTGAAATTCTTGCTGTAATGATTGTTATTCATATTCAAATTTTTAATGCCGTTCTTTGTTTTTGTCATTCCGAGCGAAGTCGAGGAATCGCCGGCATTTGAATGCTTCAGTAATATTCGATGGCGGTGATTTATTCACTAAAGGTGAATGCTTTCGCAAGCTCAGGTCTCCGCTCCCTACGGTCGGTCGAAATGACGTGTGGAGCGTCTCTGTCTCACAGCCTCAAACGTCACTATTGCAGTTGTCACGCTCACATTCAGCGAGTCGGCGATGCCATTCATCGGGATGATGATGTTCTGGTCGGCGGCCTCGACCCACTGCTGCGAGATGCCTGTCGCCTCCGTTCCCATCACTATCGCCGACGCCTTCTTGAAGTCAGCGTCGAGGTAGTCGATTGAAGCTTTCAAATATGTGCAATATATCGTTATCTTATTGTCTTTCAGCCACTTGATACATTCTTCCGACGAGCAGGCGAACAGTGGCACCGAGAATATGCATCCCACGCTGGCGCGGATGGCGTTGGGGTTGTATAAGTCGGTTCGCGGGTCGGCGATGATGACGGCATCCACACCGGCGGCGTCGGCTGTACGCATCACAGCACCGAGGTTTCCTGGCTTCTCCACGGTCTCAAGCACTATGATGAGTGGGTTATTCTTGGGCTTAAATGCCTGTAAATCAGCGTATTTTGGGATGGCGACCGCAAGAAGTCCGTCGCTGCCTTCACGATAGGCTATCTTCTCGAAGACCTCCAATGAGACTTCCTCGACCGAGCGCGCCGTTATTCCGGCACCGTCTTTTGCAAGGTCAGGACACACAAATAACGTATCCACTTCAAATCCGCATGCCACGGCACGCTCGATCTCACGACGACCCTCGATGAGGATGCGGTTCTGCTCACGGCGCTCCGAAGCCTTCTCTAACTTGATGATATTCTTGATCTTAGGATTTGTCTTGCTCGTAATCATGACTAAGCCTCCTTTTTTCTGATTTGAGAGAACACCAGGCCGACGACAACCAACATGATGCCTAGAATCTTATTGCTCGACAGTGCCTCAATTCCTAATATGAAACTGAAAATGCCAGTAAACACTGGGATAAGGTTGCTGTATACGTTTGCTCTCGACGCGCCGAGTTTGCTGAATGCGAACGCCCACAACGAATAGGCGACGGCACTGCAAAGCACACCGAGACATACCAGCGGCACGATGTATTCGCTGATGTTTCCAAAGTTCGACGGCTCAAACTGCTCCATGATGATGGTCATCGGGAGGAAATAAATCATTCCGACGATGTTCTGCATCCATGTGATTGTCAACGGTTTATACAGTTTTGTCAGCTTTGCCAATGAGATGGAATAGCCGACCGCCACTATCACCGCGCAGAACAAAAATATTACACCTTTAGTTGAAGCAACGAACTCTAAGTCTTTGTTTATCAGCATTATCATCACACCGGCAAACGACACTATGAAGCCCAAAATGTTCATCGGCGAGAGCTTCTCTTTTAGAAAAATCGTCGCTGCCACAGGCGTCACCAGCGGAATCATGGCGATGATGGCCGACCCGATGATGGGGGAGGTGTGCTTCAAACCGTAGCCTTCAAAGATGAAGTATAAAAACGGCTCGAACATCGCCGCTAACGCGAACAGTCCGAGATGTTTTCGCTCCACTTTTTCGTTCAAACCGAAGATAAACAATATCGCGGTGAAGAATATCGTGGCTATCACCAGACGCAGGAATATCGTCGCCGTGGGGTTCAGGTTTCGGTACACCTGTGTCGACCAGATGAACGATAACCCCCAGATAATCATTGCGATAACGCCCGCAATATGCACTATGTAATTCCTGTTTTTCATGGCGCAAAAATAGTCAAAATAATTGATTCTTCATTCAAATTATTTTTGTAATTTTGTAATTTAATAGTTATAGGAATGAAGAAAATTCTGAAATATCTGTTATATCTCATAATCGCATTCGTGGGTTTCCTCGTTGCGATGAACCTTTTCGTGCCGGTTTACATCTACGACGAACCTGTGCCTTTTCACGGCGATTATCTCCATAACCCTTATCAGGATATCGACTCAACCTATTGGAAATGCTGCAACTTCCACGGACATACGCGTCAGTATGGTGGCGTGACCAACGGCAGAAATAACGGCAACGCGGTCTACGACAGCATGTACCGACTTTTCGGCTACGATCATGTCGGAATTTCCGATTATAACAAGGTGAATCCTTACGAAAACGGCAAAGATCCGGGCTATATCCCTGGCTACGAGCACGGCTACAACGTGTGGAAGACGCATCAGGTGTGCCTTGGCACCAAAAAAGTGCGCCGAATCGACTATTTCTTCTACCAGACTTTGAGCCATAAGCAGCATATGCTCAACAAGTTAGGCGAGCAAAATAAGGTGGTGGCTGTGGCTCATCCAAGCTTCGTCGACGGCAGCTACAACGTGCGTGACATGAAATACCTCAGCAACTACAAAATATTGGAGGTCTTAAATGGTTTCGTCAACTCGCCAGAGCACTGGGATATGGCGCTTTCTAACGGTCATCTGGTGTATCTTATCGCTGACGACGACACTCATGACGTATTGAAAGTCAATGACATAGCTCTGCGTATCACTTATCTCAACGCTGAAAACAACGCTGCCGATGAACTTTACGACGCTCTCCTTGCCGGCAAGGCTGTTGGCATCGATTTCGACCTCGACCGTCAGGAGGCGATGGATCACAAGGTGGAACGTTTCAAACGTGACATACCTTATTTATATAGTGCCCGACTGGATAGTGTCGATTTCTATGTAAGTGTCTCAAAACCAATACGTAAAGCTGTTTTTATCGGACAAGGCGGCACCATTTTGAAAGAGGAGGAATACAAAAAAGAAGACACTGTCACCAATGTCTTCTATAGCATCCAGCCCTCTGACCAGTATGTGCGCACCGTGCTTACGTTCTTCGACGGCACCACGATGTGGCTCAACCCCGTTACCCGCCATGATAGCGAAGTGATTGTAAAACAACGCCTTGACCACATCTCATACCTGTGGACCGCCGCGTTATGGATGATTTATATAGGAATTATTTTGCTGATTATAAAGCTGTTTGTATCAATTCGCAAACACTAATCGTCATTTCGAGCGAAGTCGAGAAATCACCGGCATACAAGGTGTCAGAGACTGAAATGCGGAATCGGCTCTAACTTGAACAGATTCTTCGCATGTTTGTCGTCGATTTTTGCCTTGATAACTGGGTCTTCGCAAACTCCCGTTCTGATATATTTGTCCAAAGTGGCGTAGGTGAATCCCAAGTTGTCTTCATCGCTCTTGCCGCACAAGCCGTCTGATGGGGTCTTTTCAACCAGTTCGACAGGTAAGCCTAATTCTTTACCGATGGCTTTCACTTCCTGCACTGTCAACCCGCCGAGAGGGGAGAAGTCGCCTGCTGCGTCGCCGTAGCGTGTGCTGTATCCCACCCAGTCTTCCGAGAGGTTGCAGGTGTTTGCCACGCGGCCGTTGCATGACTGTGACACTGCATAAAGTGCCGTCATCCTCAACCTCGGTGGCATATTGATAACTGTCTGATTTGCAACATCTTTGCCTATCGTGGCGAGCTGTTCCTTCACCTCTTTCATGAGGGCGTTGTATGTCTCGCCGATGTTCACGCAG
>JAEEGL012786840.1_pt1 | contig 14141 bp, 11 predicted proteins | sample 9134231 | NCBI WGS metagenome assembly JAEEGL01 (sample SAMN16246548, study PRJNA631951) | gut metagenome | biome: gut microbiome; feature: rumen; material: fiber-attached | host: Bos | place: Iran: Karaj | collected 2018-10 | reverse complement strand
CACCGTGGTCGGAGAAGTTGCACTCGCCGATAGCGAAGAGGCCGGGGATGGTGGTCTGCAGCTCGTAGTCCACCCAGACGCCGCCCATCGTGTAGTGGATGGCGGGGAAGATCATCATGGGATAGTAGTAGTCGACGCCGTTGACGGTGCGAGCCTTCTCACCCGGATTGACGTCGGTTATCTCCTCGTACATGTCGAAGAGATTGCCATAGCGCTGGCGAATCTCGTCGATGCCGAGGCGCTGGATGCTCTCGGAGAAGTCGAGGAAGACGGCGAGGCCTGTGTTGTTGACGCCGAAGCCCTTGTCGCAACGCTCCTTGGCTGCGCGGCTGGCTACGTCGCGAGGCACGAGGTTGCCGAATGCCGGATAGCGGCGCTCCAGATAGTAGTCGCGGTCCTCTTCAGGTATTTCGTAGCCCTGCTTGGTTCCTGCCTGCAGTGCCTTTGCGTCTTCGAGTTTCTTGGGTACCCAGATGCGGCCGTCGTTACGCAGCGACTCGGACATGAGGGTGAGCTTCGACTGCTTGTCGCCATGCACGGGGATGCAGGTCGGGTGGATTTGCACGTACGATGGGTTCGCCATCATTGCGCCCTTGCGGAAGCACTGGACGGCGGCTGTGCAGTTACAGCCCATGGCGTTGGTCGAGAGGAAGTAGGTGTTGCCGTAGCCGCCGGTAGCGATGACGACTGCATTTGCAGAGAAGCGTTCCAGCTTGCCGGTGACGAGGTTCTTGGCGATGATGCCGCGCGCACGGCCATCGACGATGACGACATCCTCCATCTCGTAGCGCGTGTAAAGCTTCACCTTGCCGCGCTGCACCTCTTTCGAGAGGGAAGAGTACGCGCCGAGCAGGAGCTGCTGGCCTGTCTGACCTTTCGCATAGAACGTACGGCTCACCTGTGCGCCGCCGAACGAGCGGTTTGCCAGCATGCCGCCGTACTCGCGGGCAAAGGGCACGCCCTGAGCCACGCACTGGTCGATGATGTTGTTCGACACCTCGGCCAGACGATAGACATTGGCTTCGCGGGCACGGTAGTCACCTCCCTTCACGGTATCGTAGAAGAGGCGATAGACGGAGTCACCGTCGTTCTGATAGTTCTTGGCTGCATTGATACCGCCCTGTGCAGCGATGGAGTGAGCGCGACGGGGCGAGTCCTGGATGCAGAAGTTATATACGTTGAAGCCCATCTCGGCGAGGGAAGCGGCTGCGCTGGCTCCTGCCAGACCTGTGCCGACCACGATGACGTCGAGTTTCAGCTTGTTCTTCGGGTTCACCAGGCGCTGGTGAGCTTTATATTCTTTCCATTTTTCAGGCACTGGACCTGCAGGAATCTTGGAATCTAATACTTTTGCCATAATTGCATTTACCATTTAAAGATTTACCACTTTACCATTTAACTCAAAGGCCACAGCTACTGCTGCAGGAGCCGCAGCCCTGGATAGCAAACACAACAACTACGGCAGCGAACATCAGCACGACGATGGTGGCGTAGATGTTGCCGATGCAGCGCCAGCGGTTGAACCACACCTTGCCGCTCCATCCGAGTGTCTGCATGGCGCTCCAGATGCCGTGCGTCAGGTGGAACCACAATGCGGCGAGCCACACGAGATAGAGGCCTGCATAGACGGGGCAGCCGAAGGTCTTCTTGATCCAGTACACGCCGTCGGCGGCATGCTGGGCATACTCGCCCTCAATGAGCTCAGCGGCCATCATGTGCCACCAGAAGTTGTAGAGGTGCAGGCAAAGGCCCAGGCAGATGATGATGCCGAGGGCCAGCATGTTCTGGCTCGCCCACTCCACCTTCTCGGGCTTGTCCGTCACGGCGTACTTGTTGTTGCCGCGAGCCTTCCAGTTCTGGAACGTCAGCCAGAAAGCATAGATGAAGTGAATGAGCACAAGGCCGGCCAGACCCACTGTCGCCGCAACGGCGTACCAGTTGGCTCCCAGCATCTCACAAATCCAGTTGTAGCCGTCCTCACTGATGAGTGCTACGACGTTCATACAGGCATGGAACGTCAGGAACAGGACAAGCGCGACGCCGGTCACCGACATCACTACTTTCCTGCCAATCGATGAATTAATTAACCACATAGAAATAATGAATTAAGTTATGATTTTGTGTTGGTTTATGCGTGCACGTACCTTAATTTAAGTATAATACGAAGGCAAAAGTACACAAAAAAGGTTAAATGTGCAACTTTTTCGAGGAAATGTTGCAGGAAATGAGTACTTTTGTAGCTAAATTAATGTAACAAAGTGCAGATGGAGTTCAATTTCGACGTCATTGTTGTCGGTGCAGGGCATGCCGGATGCGAAGCCGCAAGCGCCGCCGCAAGGTTGGGTGCCAGGACGTGTCTCATTACGATGGACATGAACAAAATAGCGCAGATGTCGTGCAATCCTGCCATCGGAGGAATTGCCAAAGGACAGATCGTCCGGGAAATCGACGCGCTCGGCGGACACACTGCTGAGGTGACGGACCAGACAGCCATTCAGTTCCGCATGCTCAACCGCTCGAAAGGGCCAGCCATGTGGAGTCCACGCGCCCAATGCGACCGCGCAAAGTTCATCTGGGCTTGGCGGGAAGTGCTCGAGAACACGCCTAACCTCTCCATCTGGCAAGACCAGGTCGTCGAGCTGCTTACTGAGGAGAAAAAAATGCCACAGCAAGCGTCGGCCTTTCCCACAGCAAGCGTCGGCCGATGCCACGTGTGGGGTGTGCGAACGCTACAGCAAGCGTTGTTCCGAGCCCCCTGTGTCATCATCACGGCCGGCACGTTTCTCAACGGACTGATGCACATCGGGCGCACCAAGATTCCGGGTGGACGATGCGCCGAACTGCCAAGCCTTCACCTCTCGGAAAGCATTGCCGCACAGGGTATTACGGTTGGCAGAATGAAGACCGGCACGCCGGTTCGCATCGACGGACGTTCGGTGGATTTCTCCCTCATGCAACGTCAGGACGGGGAGCAGGACTTCCACAAATTCTCTTATATGGGCGAGCCGCGAGTGCTGCCACAACTGCCCTGCTGGATCACCTACACGAACGAAGCGGTGCACGAGCGCCTACGGGCCGCCCTACCCGATTCGCCTCTCTACAACGGGCAGATACAAAGCATCGGGCCACGCTACTGCCCGAGCATCGAGACGAAACTCGTCACCTTCGCCGAACGGACGGAGCACCTGCTCTTCCTCGAGCCGGAGGGCAGCTCGACGCGCGAACTCTACCTCAACGGCTTCTCGAGTTCGCTCCCCATTGACGCACAGATCGAGGCGCTAAAACTGATTCCGGCCTTCCGCAACCTGCAGATTTACCGCCCGGGTTACGCCATCGAATACGATTACTTTGACCCCACGCAGCTTCGCCACTCGCTGGAGTCGAAGATTGTCGAAGGGCTGTTCCTCGCCGGACAAGTAAACGGCACGACGGGCTACGAGGAGGCGGCAGGACAGGGACTCGTGGCGGGCGTCAATGCGGCACGCAAGATTGCCGGACAGGAGCCGTTCGTCATGCGGCGCGACGAGTCGTACATCGGCGTCCTTATCGACGACCTCGTCACGAAAGGCGTGGACGAACCCTATCGCATGTTCACGTCGAGGGCCGAGTATCGCATCTTGCTCAGGCAGGACGACGCAGACGCCAGGCTCACCGAGCGCAGCTACGAGATGGGATTAGCCAGTCGCGAAAGGCTCGACCACTGGTTGCGCAAGAAGCAGGCTATCAAAGAGATAGAGGACTTCTGCAGCACGTATAGCGTGAAGGCTGCGTATATAAACGAGGGCCTGAAGGCTCTGGGAAGCGAACCCCTGCAGAGGGGGTGCAAACTCCTGGACCTCGTCATGCGGCCGCAACTCAGTCTCTCATCCCTCGCCCCGCTAATCCCTGCCCTATCCGACAGGTTGAACCGCATCGAGAAGCGGCGGGAGGAAATCATCGAAGCGGCGGAAGTGCGCATGAAATACAGCGGGTACATCCGTCGCGAAAAGGAAATAGCTGAGAAGATGCAACGTCTCGAAAACATCCGCATCAAGGGGCGCTTCCACTACGAAGACATTAAATCGCTCAGCACGGAAGCACGCCAGAAGCTCGCCAAAATAGAGCCCGAGACGATGGCACAGGCAGGAAGAATCCCCGGCGTCAGTCCCGCCGACATCAACGTCCTGTTGGTGATGATGAATCGATAAATTTCACGTGAAACAATTACCAGTAGTAACAAACGATAAATGGTAAATGAATAAATGGTAAATGCAAGATGAACAACGAATACTTACTGAAGAATCTGCGAAACATACCTGATTTCCCAGTTCCTGGCATACAGTTCAAGGACGTCAGCACGCTCTACAAGAATGCGAAGTGTCTGAAGATAATGGTGAGTGAACTGTATGACCTCTACAAGGACAAAGGCATCACGAAGGTGGTGGGTATCGAGAGCCGCGGCTTCGTCGTGGGTGCCGCGCTCGCCGTCAAGCTCGGCGCCGGCTTCGTCATGTGTCGCAAACCTGGCAAGTTGCCCGCAGAAACGCGCAAAGAAAGCTACATGAAGGAGTACGGCAAAGACACGATAGAGATTCACACCGACGCAATCGAAGAGAAAGATGTCGTCCTACTCCACGACGACCTTCTCGCCACCGGAGGCAGCATGAAAGCAGCCTACGACCTCGTCAAGCAGTTCAATCCGAAGAAGATTTACATCAACTTCATCATCGAATTGACTATCGAGGGCCTGAACGGCCGCGCAGCATTCGACAAGGATGTGGAGATGACCACCCTCCTCAAGATTTAAGAGGTGCCTCGTCCCGTATGTTGCGTTGCCAACGCAACATTCCCACCCCCCTTCCTCAAAATTAAAATAGTGCCTCGTCCCGTATGTTGCGTTGCCAACGCAACATTCCCAACACCCCTCCTCACAACAAAAAGTAGATGGAAAAAGCGGAAAAGGAGAAACTCAGAACATATTTGATGGGCATCGTCAGCAATTTGCCTGAGTGCCCGGGATGCTATCAGTATCTCGACGAGACTGGTGCCATCATCTATGTCGGCAAGGCGAAAAACCTCAAGCGACGCGTCTACTCCTATTTCTCAAAAGAACACGACAGCCGAAAGACCGCGATTCTCGTCTCAAAGATTCGCGATATAAAGTACATCGTCGTCAAGACGGAAGAGGACGCCCTACTGCTCGAAAACAACCTCATCAAGCAATGGTCGCCCCGATACAACATATTATTAAAGGACGGCAAAACGTACCCGAGCATCGTCGTCACGAATGAATACTTGCCACGCATCTTCCAGACGCGCAAGATTGATAAGCGATTGGGCACTTACTTCGGCCCCTACAGCCACGTCCCCACCATGTATCTTCTGCTCGAGCTTATCGGGAAACTTTATCCCTTGAGGCGTTGCAGGGAATTCATCACCGCGGAATCCATTGCGAAGCATAAGCACAAAGAATGCCTCGAATACCATATAAAGAACTGCAAAGCGCCGTGTACTTTGCGACAGTCACACGAGGAATATATGGAATACATAGTGGAGGCAAAGGAGATTCTTAAGGGCAACACGGCCCAGCTTGAACGTCAGATGCTCCAACGCATGCAGCAACATGCAGAGAAGCTTGAGTTCGAAGAAGCCGAAGCAATAAAACGCAAGTATCTTCTCCTCGAGAACTATCGCAGCAAGAGTGAGGTTGTAAGCAGCACGCTCCACAATATCGACGTCTTCAACATCGAGAACAATGAAAAGGTGGCTTACATCAACTATCTTCACGTCACGAATGGCTGCATCACTCAAGCCTTCACGTTCGAGTACGCCAAACGGCTGGAAGAGACCGACGAAGAGTTACTCGCGGCGGGAATCATCGAGATGCGTCAGCGATACAATAGTGAGAGTAAAGAAGTTATTACACCGTTCCCCGTGAAACACTTAGGCGAGGAACTGCTCGTCACTGTGCCTCAAAAAGGCGACAAAAAGAAACTCCTCGAGCTTTCCAAGCTGAATGTATTGCAATATAAAAAGGACAGAATCAGTCAGTCCGACAAATTGAATCCCGAACAGAAGCAAGTGCGATTGATGAAGGAACTGCAGGGAGCACTCGGCCTCCCCACTCTGCCGATGCAAATCGAGTGCTTCGACAACTCGAACATTAGTGGAGCGGATGCCGTTGCCGGCTGTGTCGTCTTCAAGAAATGCAGGCCGAGTAAGCAGGACTATCGTAAATACATCATCAAGACAGTAGCAGGGCCGGACGATTACGCCAGCATGCAGGAGGTCGTCCGACGTCGATACAGCCGTATGATAGAAGAAGGGAATCCCCTACCCGACCTGATAATAACGGACGGCGGACGTGGGCAAATGGAGGTCGTGAGACGTGTGATTGAGGATGAACTGCGGTTGACGGTGCCGATTGCTGGTCTGGCGAAGGACGACAAGCATCGTACGAACGAACTTCTCTACGGCTTCCCACCGCAAACGATTGCGATGAAAACGGACTCTGCGTTGTTTCGCTTGCTCACTCAGATACAGGACGAGGTGCACCGCTATGCCATCACGTTCCATCGCGATAAGCGCAGCAAGCACCAAGTTGCCAGCGCGCTGGACAACATTCCAGGCATCGGACCAAAGACCAAAACGCTACTGCTGCGCAAATGGCACAGCGTGAAGCGTATCCGCGAAGCAGAGGAGAGCGAACTTGCCTCAGTAATCGGCGAGGCGAGAGCGAAGATTCTGAAGGAAAAACTTGCAGAAGCGGCAGAAAATTCGTAGCTTTGCACTTTATAATATATAATAAGGTAATAGGCAATATATAATAAGGAATAGGGTAGGGGTAAGATATGAGAACGGTCATACAACGTGTCAAGAAGGCGAGCGTCAGCGTAGAAGGCAGGACGGTCTCGGCGATAGGGGAGGGGCTTCTATTGCTGCTGGGCGTAGAAGCATCAGATACGGAGGAGGACATCCAGTGGTTGTGCCGCAAGGTGCTTGGGCTAAGGGTGTTCGACGACAGCGATGGCGTGATGAACCGCAGCATCATGGACGTGGGCGGCGATATCATCGTGGTGAGTCAGTTCACGCTTTACGCGAGCTATAAGAAAGGTAACCGCCCGAGTTGGCTGCGGGCAGCGGGCCACGAGCATGCTGTGCCGATGTACGAGCGATTTGTTGAAACGCTGAGCACAGGACTTGGGAAGCCTGTAGGCAAAGGCATTTTCGGGGCCGAGATGCAGGTCGAGCTCATCAACGACGGCCCTGTCACCATCTGTATGGACACGAAGAATAAGGAATAATATTACGGATTAAAGCTAATAGAAAAAGATAGAATGACGATACGAGAGGCACAGGAGCGCGTCGACCAATGGATAAGGACGTATGGCGTACGCTATTTCAACGAGCTGACCAACATGGCTTGCCTGACCGAGGAAGTAGGGGAGCTGGCACGCGTCATTGCACGGAAGTACGGAGAGCAGTCGTTCAAAGATGGTGAGAATCAAGATATTAGCGAAGAGCTTGCTGATGTGCTTTGGGTTCTCATCTGCTTGGCTAACCAGACGGGTGTGGATTTGACCGAGGCCCTGACAGCAAGCATAGAAAAAAAGACCGCTCGCGATAAGGACAGGCACCGCAACAACAGCAAACTGCAATCATAGGAACACATATATTATATAGGTAGAAAATAAAACTCAAATAACATGGAAACAATCGAGAAAAGCAAGTACGACCAGATGCTTTCGCAGTACAACACTGCGCTGAATGATAGCGAAGTAGCGGCCAAAGTGGCTGAAATCATCGAGAAAAAGGTGCCGGAGAACGACACGCTGGCAGTGAAGAAGTTCCTCATGGGCAGCGTGGAGCTGACGACACTAAAGACGACGGACAGCGAAGAGAGCGTGCTGGCCTTCACGGAAAAGGTCAACAAGTTCGAGGATGCGTATCCCGAGTTGCCGCACGTCGCCACAATATGCGTCTATCCATGCTTCGCGAAGATTGTCAGCCAAAGTCTTGAAGTGGAAGGCGTTGAGGTGGCATGCGTGAGCGGTAGTTTCCCGTCGTCGCAGGCCTTGATAGAGATAAAGACGGTCGAGACGGCGCTTGCGCTGAAGGACGGTGCGACGGAGATTGACATCGTGATGAGCGTGGGCAAGTACCTGAGCGGGGACTACGAGACGCTTTGCGACGAGATCAGCGAGCTGAAGGCAATCTGCGGGGAACGCAAGATGAAGGTCATCCTGGAGACAGGCCTTCTGCCCAGCGCTTCGGACATCAAGAAGGCGAGCCTGCTGGCTATGTACTCAGGCGCCGACTACATAAAGACGAGCACGGGCAAAGAGAAGCCGGCCGCCACGCCTGAGGCAGCCTACGTCATGTGTCAGGCTATCAAGGAATACTACGACAAGACGGGCATCCAGATCGGCTTCAAGCCGGCGGGGGGGCTCAACACAGTGCACGACGCGCTCGTCTATTATACAATAGTGAAGGAAGTGCTGGGCGAGAAGTGGCTCACCAATCAGTGGCTGCGGCTCGGCACAAGCCGACTGGCGAACCTGCTGCTGAGCGAGGTGCTCGGGAAAGAGACGAAGTTCTTTTAACGGGCAGAAAGAGGAGAGAGCCGAGGACAAGGAGGCGGGAGACCCGAGGGTAACCCCTCGGGCACAGTGGCTGAGAAAACAAAGGGGAGAGCAAAGGGCACGACGGCAAGGACGCCGAGGAGGCGGGAGACCCGAGGGTAACCCCTCGGGCACAGTGGCTGAGAGAACAGAGGGGAGAGCGGAGGAGGAAAACGGCGAGGTGCGAATGGACGGAACATTTTTCGGCTGCAAATAGGGGATTTTTCCTTCGCGAGAATCGTTTATTTGCAGGCGGAGGGCAGGGCGGATGAAAAGAAACGATTCTCAGAGGCCAGTTTTGAGCCTAAATGCTTGACATGAAAAGATTTAAGCCATAAAATAACGAATAGGATTTTTTTCAAAATAGAAAAGGAAATGAAAAGAAAGAGTATTTTGATGCTGGGAGTGGCGTGCGCGCTGCTCTCATCGTGCGTAGTGAGTAAGAAGAAATGGGAGATTGCCGAGGCGGGCAGGTATGCGGCGCTTTACAGTCGCGACAGCCTGGCCGACTTGCTCGACATGACGCGAAGCGACTACGCGATTCTCGACGATCTGCGTAAGGGACTGGAGAACGACACGGCTCTGCTGAAGAGCAGCATCCGCAACTACCAGCAGTTGCTTGCGACGGGGCAGAACGAGAACCAGAAGCTGAACGCGAACCTGGCGCAGAAGATGAACGAGCTGCAGGAGCGCGAGAAGACCATCGCCGAGCTGCAGCGGATGATTGCGCAGCAGAACAAGAAGGTGAAGGACCTGCTCAGCAGCGTGAAGGACGCGCTGCTCGGCTTCAGCAGCGACGAGCTGACGGTGCGCGAGGAGGACGGGAAGGTGTATGTTGCGATGAGCGACAAGCTGCTTTTCGAGTCGGGCAAGGCCATCGTGAACCAGCAGGGCAAGGAGGCGCTCGGCAAGCTGGCGCAGGTGCTGAACAAGCAGACCGACATCGACGTCTATATCGAGGGCCACACGGACAACGTGCCCATCAAGACGGCGGTCTTTCAGGACAACTGGGACCTGAGCGTGATTCGCGCCACGAGTGTCGTGCGCATCCTGACGCAGACGTATGGCGTGAACCCCCTGCAGATACAGCCTTGCGGCCGCGGAGAGTTCAAGCCGGTGGACGTGAACACGACGGCGGAGGGCAAGGCCCGCAACCGTCGCACGGAAATCATCATGGCGCCGCGCCTCGACAAGCTGTTCAAGATGCTGGAAGAGAGCAAGTAAGGGGCGATGACAACGCGACCGATGTGGCTATGGAAGCGAGGGAAACCGTCGCCTCTACAGCCACGACGGCCGACGCATCGTGAGACCCGAGGGAAAACCCTCGGGCACAGTGGCTAAGAGAACAGAGGGGAGACCAGAGGGCACGGCCAGGAGACCAAAGGGGAGAACTGAGGGAACGCCAGACGCTACAGCAAGGAACGCCACTTCCCACAGCAAGGAACGCCGCTTCCCACAGCAAGGAACGCCCGACGCCACAGCAAGGAACGCCGCTTCCCACAGCAAGGAGCGGCCGACGCCTCGTGTGGGGTGGGGGAATGTTATATTTTGTGTACTTTTTCGCTTCGCGCATCGGTATGTCGATTTTTATTTGTACCTTTGTCGGCGTTAAGCAAAAAACAGACTACATTATTAATAAGAATGAAGAGATTTACATTGGTCATTGCCGCTCTGCTCGTGGGCATGAGCCTGTCGGCACAGTGGCGCTTCAGCAACCAGCCAGCACAGAACAACACCGTCAGCGACCTGGAGAAGAACGTGCAAAAGCTCGTGATGGCGAGCATCATGATACACAATTTCTACGTCGATAGCGTTGACAGTAAGAAGCTTACGGAGGATGCCATCAACGGCATACTGTCGAAGCTCGACCCCCACTCGGCCTATACCAACGCGGCCGACACGAAGAAGTTCACCGAACCGCTGGAAGGCTCGTTCGAGGGCATCGGGGTGCAGTTCAACATGCTTGAGGACACGCTGCTCGTCATACAACCCGTGCCGAAAGGCCCCAGCGAGCGTGTGGGCATTCTTGCCGGCGACCGCATCGTCAGCGTGGCAGACACGGCCATTGCCGGCGTGAAGATGAGCCGCGAGGAAATCATGCACCGCCTGCGTGGCAAGAAAGGGACCATCGCACACCTCGGCATCGTCAGGCGAGGGATAAAGGACACGCTCTACTTCGACGTGAAACGCGACCGCATTCCCGTCAACTCGGTGGATGCCGCCTATATGGTGACGCCCACCATCGGCCTGATACGCTTCAACAACTTCGCGCAGACGACGCACGACGAGGTGGTGGAGGCCATCAAGAAGCTGAGGGGTCAGGGCATGAAGGACCTCATCATCGACCTGCAGCAGAATAGCGGCGGGTTCCTGCAGGCAGCAGCAGACCTGGCCAGCGAGTTCCTGCCGAAGGGCGACATGATAGTCTATACGAAGGGCCGCAGCGTGCCGAGCCAGGAGTTCCGCAGCACGGGCGGCAGCGCCTTCCAAGAGGGTAAGCTCGCCGTTCTCATCGACGAGTACAGCGCCTCGGCAGCCGAAATCCTGTCCGGCGCCATACAGGACCAGGACCGCGGCATCGTCGTGGGTCGCCGCTCCTTCGGCAAGGGCCTCGTGCAGCGTCCGTTCGACATGCCCGACGGCTCGATGATACGCCTCACGACGGCACGCTACTACACCCCCAGCGGCCGCAGCATACAGAAGCCTTACGAAAAGGGAAAGAACCTGGACTACGCCAAGGACGTCATCAACCGCTACAACAAGGGCGAGCTGACGAACGCCGACAGCATCCACTTCCCCGACTCTCTGCGCTACCAGACGCTGCGCAAGGGCCGCACCGTCTATGGCGGCGGAGGCATCATGCCCGACTGTTTCGTGCCGCTCGACACGACACGCTTCGCCAAGTGCTACCGCGAGATGTCGGCCAAGAGTATCATCATCAACGCCAACCTCAAGTATATGGACAAGAACCGCAAGAAGTTGGCGAAGACCTACCCGACCTTCGAGCAGTACAAGGCCGAGTATCAACTGCCGCAGGAGCTCATCGACGAAATCTTTGCGGAAGGCGAAAAGCAGAACATCAAGCCCAAAGACGACGAGGAACGCCAGAAGACGACGGAGAACATCCGATTCATCGTCAAGGCCCTCGTGGCGCGCGACCTCTGGGATATGAGCGAGTACTTCGCCCTCATCTATGCCGACGACGAGGTGGTCAAGAAGGCAGTCGAGCTGCTACAACAACCTTAAAAGCAATTCTTAATTCACAATTCATAATTCATAATTAAGCTACGCCCTAAGGCTTGGCAAAGAAAATAATTATGAATCATGAATTAAGAATTATGAATTAACACAAATGATAACCTACAACACAAAGAATGTGGCGATGCCCGACATCGCTGAGGCGGAGGTCTCGGCTTGGGTCAGGCAGGTGGCCAAGAGCTATGGCAAGGTGGTGGGCGACATCAACTACATCTTCGTCGACGACGAGACGATACTCGACATCAACCGCCGCTTCATCGGCCACGACTACTACACCGACCACATCGGTTTCGACTACAGCAGCGGCGACTCGCTGAGCGGCGACATCTACATCAGCCTCGACACCGTCAGGACAAACGCCGAGCTCTACGGCGCCACCTTCGACCAGGAGCTGCGCCGCATCATCATCCACGGCCTGCTGCACCTCTGCGGCCTCCGCGACAAGACAGAAGAGGAGCGAGCCCAGATGCAACAGGCCGAGGACCAAGCCCTTGCAATTATGAATTATGAATTATAAATTATGAATTAAATAAGGTGGAAGATTTCGACATAAGACAAGAAGGACGCCAGAAAGAGAAGGACTTCGAGAACGCCCTTCGGCCGCTGTGCTTCGAGGACTTCAGCGGGCAGCAGAAGGTCGTCGAGAACCTGCGCATCTTCGTCGAGGCGGCGAAGTATCGCGGCGAACCTCTCGACCACACCCTCCTGCACGGACCTCCGGGCTTGGGTAAGACCACACTCTCCAACATCATAGCAAACGAGCTCGGCGTCGGCTTCAAGCTGACCAGCGGACCTGTGCTCGACAAGCCCGGCGACCTGGCAGGCATCCTCACATCCCTCGAGCCCAACGACGTGCTCTTCATCGACGAGATACACCGCCTCTCGCCCATCGTGGAGGAATACCTCTACTCGGCCATGGAGGACTATCGCATCGACATCATGATCGACAAAGGCCCCTCGGCACGCAGCATACAGATCGACCTGGCGCCGTTCACGCTGGTGGGCGCCACCACCCGCAGCGGACTGCTCACGGCTCCCCTGCGAGCCCGCTTCGGCATCAACATGCACCTCGAGTACTACGACGCAGACACACTGGAGAAGATCGTGATGCGCTCGTCGAGCATACTCGGCGTGCCCATCGACGCAGAAGCAGCCGGCGAGATAGCCAGCCGCAGCCGAGGCACCCCGCGTATCGCCAACGCCCTGCTCCGACGCGTTCGCGACTTCGCCCAGGTCAAGGGCAACGGACGCATCGACCTCAGCATCGCACGCATCGCTCTCGAGGCGCTCAACATCGACCGCTATGGCCTCGACGAGATCGACAACAAGATACTCACCACCATCATCAACAAATTCCAGGGCGGACCCGTGGGAATAAACACCATTGCCACAGCCATCGGCGAAGACGCCGGCACCGTCGAGGAGGTCTATGAGCCTTTCCTCATCAAGGAAGGCTTTATCAAGCGAACCCCCAGAGGCAGGGAAGTGACCGAGCTTGCCTATCGGCACCTCCACATTTCCCCAACGAAAGATGGCTACATACAGGGCGACCTCTTTGGATGAGGTGTCCTTTTAGAGTTTGTGTAACAAATAGTAAATGGTTAAATGATTAAATGGTAAATAAGAGATGGTACTGAATTACATTTGGATTGGCTTTTTCTTCATAGCTTTTCTTATTGCGGCGGTGCAGCTCCTGCTGGGCAACACCGACGTCTTTCCTGCAATCATGAACAGCACCTTCGATAACGCGAAGACTGCTTTCGAGATATCTATCGGCCTGACAGGCGTGCTGTCGCTTTGGATGGGCATTATGAAAATCGGCGAAAAGGGCGGACTGGTCGATATCCTTGCACGCTGGCTGTCGCCGCTCATGGTGCGCCTCTTCCCCGAAATCCCGGCGGGACACCCCGTCTTCGGGCACATCTTCATGAACTTCAGCGCAAACATGCTGGGACTCGACAATGCGGCCACTCCCTTGGGACTCAAGGCGATGGAGGGGATGCAAGAACTGAACAAGCAGAAAGACACGGCAACGAACGCGATGATTATGTTCCTCGTGCTCAACACCAGCGGCCTGACCATCATCCCCGTCGGCGTGATGACCTATCGCGCCGTGGCAGGTGCGGCACAGCCCACGGATGTCTTCTGCCCCATCCTCATCGCGACCGCCATCGCCACACTCGCCGGCATGATTATCACCAGCCTCTACCAGCGCATCAACCTCTTCAACCGAGCCATCATGGCATTCGTCATCGGCATCTGCGCCGTAGTGAGCGGCGTGAT
>JAEEGL012528587.1_pt1 | contig 14141 bp, 13 predicted proteins | sample 9134231 | NCBI WGS metagenome assembly JAEEGL01 (sample SAMN16246548, study PRJNA631951) | gut metagenome | biome: gut microbiome; feature: rumen; material: fiber-attached | host: Bos | place: Iran: Karaj | collected 2018-10 | reverse complement strand
CTCCACATAGGTAAAGCCACCGATTCGACTGATGATATAGGCAGCATCTTTTCCCAGGCCATTTATTACCACTCTGAGTGGGGTAGAGCGTACTTTATTTACGCTGGTAGCAAAGGCAATAGAACCATCGCTAGAAGCAAAAGATTAGTGTCCTGCGATAAAGCAAAAACACTTGGTTTTTTCATCGAGAAGGGTGGCTGCGAGATTGCCATGTCCTAGGCCGACTTTTCGTTTGTCTGCTACAGATCCAGGCACGCAAAATGCCTGCAACGCTTCTCCTAGAAGCAAAGCTATCTTTTGAGGATCTTTGGTTTTGGTTTTGAGAGCAAGTGCGGCACCTACCTTAAATGCCCATACAGTGTTGTCAAAGGCGATAGGCTGCACATTGTGTACAAACTCATCTACATTGAGTAGGCTATCAGCAGCTTTGCCAGCCGCCTCTATGGAAGAAATGCCATATCTATCGAGTAGAGCCTTGATGCTCTTTGCTCTTTTTTCGTATCCTGTAAACAATTCGCTCATATTACTTCCTCCATAGTATCGATGTATTTTTTACCCTCACCAAATCTACCATATGTACCGCTAGATTTTACCAGAGCATCTTTTGCGCTAAGCCCTGAGCGAATGTTTTTGAGTAGTTTGGGTAGATTGACATATTCATATCCTATTATTTCCTCATTTTCATCTAGTGCTAGGCGAGTGATATATCCCTCGGTAGTGTGGTAATACCTAACTCCACGCTCAGCACTAGAGTATATAGTACCCACTTTGCTAGCGTTGTTTTTACCGAGTTCTTCTTTACCAGCGCCTATGTCTAGTCCTCCTAGAGAAAAGGCACTCTGGCTACGACCATACACCAGTTGTAAAAATATGTCTTTCATAGCGTCATTGATTGCATCACACACTAGGTCAGTATTCATCGCCTCGAGCAAGGTCTTACCGATTAGTATTTCTCCAGCCATACAAGCACTATGTGTCATACCACTACAGCCCACTGTCTCTACAAGGGCCTCTTTTATGATGCCATTTTTTACATTGAGCGTAAGTTTGCACACACCCTGACGAGGTGCGCATTTACCACACCCATGACTAAATCCCGAGATTTGCTTGATGTCTTTTACTTTGGTATATTCACCATCTTGAGGTATGGGGGCAGGACCAGAAGGGGCGCACAAGTTGGTTTTGTAACAATCGTTAGTTTTCATTAAATAATTCCTCCTAAAACATATCTTTTTCATTATATCACAGATTTAGTTGATTTTACAACTTATTTTTATTGATTTTAGTAGATTTTATGTAGTATTGATATTGACAATCAGGGTAAAAAGTAGTAAAATCACACCGAAAATTTTGTTTGGAGGCAGGGATGTTTGTAGAGAGACTTTCGGTAGATGACCTAAATGACTATTTGGTAAATGTCGTACTCTGGCGCAGGACTTATGACGAAGTGCGACTTTGTACAGTACATGAGTGGCATACCAGGTTAGGAGAGGTAGAGTGTAGACAACTAGTGTATCTACTTACAGAAGATGGCTCAGAAGAGGTGTGCGAGCATGATGTGGTAGATTTTGACAAGGATTTGAAACATTGCCGCTTTATGTTAGAGCGTTTTGGAGAGGAGTATCTAGATTATCTGCATTCTGCAGTCAAGGAGAGTGATTTTGATGAGTCTCAAAGGGCAAGATTCCTAGCTCAAAACACACATATGCACAATGCTATCGAGGCTAAAAAAGCTCAGAGGTTAGCAGCTCAACAAAAATCAATACTTGATTACGAATAAAACACGTTGCGATTTGCAGCGTGTTTTTTTATCTCAATATAGAAACATTGTTTATTGCATTTTTGGGAATGGTAGAGCGTGGGCGAAAGTGATTTAGAGTAGTATTGTCAGTTTTTAGGATAGTTACATTGTAATTGCATGCTAGTATTTGGTGTGGGTAAAACTGAGTCGATTTTGTATAAAGAGATTTTATTTGTTGAGATTTTGTTAGTTCTATATCTACTACTTTTCCTAAAATTTTCCCTTCTAGGTCGATAACGAGTGTATTTACTATGGTGGGGGGAGAGTTGTCTGCGACCACACTGAGAGCGGTGCTGTTTTTGATTAGTACTGCATCTTGGATAGCAAATATTTTGATAGAGGGCAGCAGATAGACTTTTTCATCTATCCCTTCTAGTAAAAAATGGGCGATTTTGGAGTGAGTTTTATTTAGTTGGAAACTAAAAATAGTCCCTATTATCCGATTATCAAATATCGATATCACCGGTGCGCCAATTATGGAGGATAAATTCATATTGTAGTTCCTTTTTTATTTGTATTAGTACTATATGAATTATTTTTTTATAAATACTCCAAATTTTTTATCTATTTAGTTGGAAATATAAAAATATTTGTGATATAATAGAAGAAAAAAGATAGGGGTAACACATGGGGTTTTTTAGGCGCAGGAGAGAAGAACCAGTTTATACATTGCCAGAGGAATTGACTGGTGGTTTTGTGCAGCCCTTGAGTACGAGGTTACTCACTATAGAAATTGGGTCCAAACTTGTGGTACAAGATGGCTGGAGTGCTATCATCGTAGCCAAAGACAAACCTCTCGATGTGTTTGGGGCCGGGGAGCACAAACTTACTATCCCCAATATGCCCAAGACTACTGCAAAACTAGCTCTAGACAAGAGTCGAGTAGTGCGCACACATCGTAGACCAGAGATAGTCTTTCCTAAGATATTTCGTTGTGATATCTATTTTGTCAATATGGGCGAATTTCGTGACCAGCAGTGGCAAACGAGAAAACTACTCCTAAAGGACAACAAATACGGTAGGTACGTAGTAGATTTGGGTGGAACGTATGACTTTCAGTGTGTGGATGCAGCAGATGCTATGCGTCTATTTTTGCTCGAGCGTGCTTTTATCAAGGTAAGTTATGCGCAAAAACGCCTGCAAGGTCATGTCAATGATTTTAGCGAGCAAATGCTGCGCTGGATGCGACCGGCTTCTCCCGAAATCCTTAAGGACAAGCAAAAGACTGCAGCTTTACTCAAGGCATATCTAACGAAGATTTTTCGACGTTATGGGATAAGCATAACCAATTTTGAGGTGAGTGCAGTAAACTTTGATAAGAATGTTGCATCTCAACTAGGGGAGAATATGGCTAGACGACTGGAGTTTGAAGAGCGTAATCTTCACGAACACAAAAAACAGGATACTGAAACGGTGAGCGACATTGTGGATAATTCTGGTATAGAGCTAGGGGAAGAAGACTATGTGACCGTATCCAAGACCAAAACAAAGCAGCGAGAAACTAACGAAATATCAGATAGTATCGATAGGATAATACTCAAATCATCATCCAAAAAAGGTGGAGCAAATGTGGTAAATGCGACTCTTGACCTCACTACCAAAAAGCCCAAAGTAGCTCCCAAGGAAGAAAAACCTGTGCCGCCTACACAGAGAAAGTGCCCCAAATGTGGCAAAATTTGTGGTAAAAATGAAATTATTTGCGCATGTGGGTGTATTTTAGATGATTAATACTTGCAAAGTATTTTGGTTTGTGTTATAATGATAGCGTAATTTGATTTGAGGTGAATAATGAAGGTAAACAAAGACATGACTATGGGGGAGGTGCTTGCGGCTAATCCTAACGCTAGGCTTGTGCTAGAGGGATTTGGCATGCATTGTTGCGGTTGCCCTGTGAGCCAAGCTGAGCCTCTAGGAGATGCTTGCGATGTGCACGGTATCGACGTGGATTTGGTTCTCAAGGAACTCAGTGCGCTCGATGAGCCTTGTGCATGTGGTCCTAATTGTGCATGTACACCTGTGTGTAATTGTGCGCCAAAGTCTGCACCAAAGAAGAAAAAATGATTAGACTGCCCTTTTTGGGGCGGTCTTTTTTATGCCTCATCAAATTATAAAATTTATTTTAGGAGATGTGTATGGGATTGTTAGATCGATTAACCAAGAAGAATGTAGAGAGACAGATGTCGCAAGAGGGTAAGGTGATGTATGACAAAATTATGAGGCTTTCGCCTGATGATGAGGCAGGAATTCTGGCCATGCGAGATGAGTTAGCCAAAAGGTTTCAGGTTGAGTATGACGAAGCGATGGAAACATTTAGATACAATATGGTAAAACCTGTGTATTATGGCCTGTCAAAACTCGAGGGGTATGGGATTGATGTAGAAAGATTACCTATAGACAATATGCACTTTATAGAGGTGTATGAGTTGTTTTTAGTGCGTCCTTATACTTCAGCAGCAATGAAGGCAAGTAGCAATGAAACCGCTACTCAATTTTGTGGAGGCTGGGGGATACCACGCTCGTCTTTTGTACCATATGTCACTATGCCAGATGGGGCGTTTGTGGATTGTATCTATGGACACAAAAACAAATCTCGTGATGGACTACTAAATGATATAGGCATAAAGACCGCACCACTTACTTTTGTTAGAGATGAGATTGCAAAAAAAATGGATTATCTAGAATTATCTGAAACTAGGCAAATGATTACATGTTTTACAGGTAGAGATTTTGTAAAACTGATCCAAGCCCTCTCTGTGCAACAAATGAATTTTGAAGGAATGAGTTTAGCAAGTGGTTTGACTAAAAGATCTACAATGACACAGACAGAGATAGCCAAGCTATCTACCAAAGCAAACGAATTGTGTTGTGGATACAATCTTGGTGAAGCGTATCGAATAGGAGATGAGATGTATGTGCAAAACATGATGCAAGCAATGGAAGATGAACAAGAAACTATGAAAAGATAACAAAATAAACAAAATACAAGAGTGCCAAACGGCACTCTTGTTTATATATTTACATTATTTTCGTTGAGCCATTCTTGTCGACCTGAGTCAATGTGACGCTTAAATTCGGGCGATAGATAATTTACTAGCTCTAACAATTCGCCCACGTGGTGGAGCTCTTCATTACGAATATGTGTCCAAGTGTTTTTTGCTATAGCCAAATTAGTGGATTTTATGTGATTGTCATACTGAGCAATAGCCTCAACCTCGCCCATGAGGTCGAGTAAAACTTTTTGTAAATTATCAGAGTATTCTGTTGACATAGTTGCTCTCGGAGCAACTTCTTCACTTTGGATAGTTGGGTTAAACATTTTTTCCTCCTGTTATATTGTATATTCTCATATTATATAAGAAGTTACTTTTTCCTCATTATTTCATCAAAAATCAACAAATTCTTCCAATTTTTGACAAAATAGATGGATAATAGGTAAAAAATAAAGAATTTTTTAAAAAATGGGTATTGACAAAGGAAAATGGCTGTGCTATAATGAGATTACTCAATGAGAAAGGGGAAAATAGGGTCATTAGAGATTTATTCTTTTTATGTTAAAAAGAGGCGTTTTGCAAGTAAACTTGCATTGATCTGATGTGTTGGGCGACACACTAGAATGAGACATCGTGAAGGGAGACGTTAATTTTTTGATGCAGAATCAGCGCTAAAAATTATGACATTTATTTCCTCTATGGGGAAATATGGTTTTCCTTATGAATCGATATATCAGATCGTATGATTACGGTTGTACTTAGCAAAGAGCCATTAGTAATGATGGTTTTTTTGTTTGGTATAGCAAAAAGGAGTTTTTTATGACTAAGAAAGGTATTTGGGCTAGTATTTTTGCAGTCATTGGGGCGATCTGTGTGATTGTTGCTTTGTGTGTAATTGGTGCACATATCAACAAGCAAAAACCAGTAGAGTCTGATAAAATATTGACTGTAGAGGATGAGCAAAAAGGCTCAGATGACAAGACAACAGAAGATAGCAACAAAGAACAAAAAGACACTACCACAGATGAGCAAAAATCAGATTCAGACAAGGCTGAGGAGCAAACTGGGGACACTAGTGGACAAGAGCAATCTGAGCAACCAAACCAAAATCAACAAGAGCAAAATGGTCAAGGTGATGAGCAAAACCAAACTGAGCAAGGAGACCAGACTGGCGACACTACAGTAAGTGATACTGACGACCAGACAATCGGTGACGAAACTCAAACTGGTGACACTCAAGACCAAACTAGTGACAACACTGGTGACACCACAAGTGATGAGACTGGTGATAGTACTGGTGATGAGCAGGGAAATCAAGATGGCGAAGAGCATGCTGACCAAACTGGAGACCAAGGCGATGAGCCAGAGGTTCCTGAGATTAAGGTTGACACAGTAGGTGATGTAAACACTGATGGCTTTGTAGATAATGCCGATGTTTATGCACTAAAGGTTTACCTTGATGGTACAGCAGAACTTACTCCACAACAGATGAGTAATGCTGATGTAAATGCAGATGGCAGTGTAAACGCTTTTGATAAGAAATTATTGAGCGCTTACCTTGTCAATGTAGTACAGCAATTACCTCTCAAAATCTCTGCTACAGCAGGAGATATCAATGGAGATAAGTTAGTCAATGTAGATGACATCAAGTATTGGAATGCCAACATTGACAATCTATCACAAATGTCTACTATCGAGACAGCAAGATTTGATGTAAATGGTGATAAGTTTATCAACTCAGAAGACTATGCGTTGCTTGGTGAATTGGTTAACGACAAAAAATTAAACAAGCACACAGTATTCTTTGAGGGTAACTACCAAGACTCAAAGATTATCGAAGTAGAAGTAAAAGATGGCAATTTAGTAAACAACATTGTACCAGCTCCAAGGGAACGTTTTGACTTTGATGGTTGGTTCAAGGATGCTAAATGCACTACCAAATTTGACTTTAACACTGTAATATCTCACGATATGGTGTTATATGCAAAATGGACTGCAGTAAATTATGTAAGCTTTATTTCTGATGGTGAGGACACTGTTACTCAATCAGTTAGAATTAACGAAAAGGCAACAGAGTTTACACCAGCTCGTGATGGATACGAGTTTGATGGATGGTTTACTGACAAAGCTCGTACTACAAAGTATGACTTTAAGACACCAGTAACCAAAGACATCGAAATTTATGCTAAGTGGACAAAGATTTTCACTATTACTTATGTAGATAGATTCTACACACACGATGGTGAGCACATGGTATACGTTGAGAGTAAATCTACTCAAAAGGTTCGTGATGGCACTGTCGTTACTCCAAAAGAGTTTGATATGAGAAGATTGCTTGCTGGAGTAAATAATGGTTATGCAGAATTTGTTGGTTGGAGTGCAGACTTGATAGACCTCAACGTTTGGAAAGCTGACTCAAAATTGGCTGACAAAATCGCATCAGGTGATGTAAATGTCAAGATGTTTGACTTTAAGAAGCCTATCAAGAGTGATGTAACTGTCTATGCAAAATGGCACTACACTTACAAGCCTGCTAAAGACTTGAAATTAGCTGACATGTTGGATGTAATGGACAAGTACAACGCTGATCAAAATCTTACTACAACCGAATTGTTTACATACGATCTCAACAGAGATAACAAAGTAAGCGTTACAGATATAGCAGGCCTTGTAAATGCTCAAGGTGCAGAATATGTAAACGTTACTGGTAACAACACAAGTTGTGATGTAAACAAAGATGGCATTGTAGATGACAAAGATGTTTTGGCGGCAGCCAAGGCAGTAGTTAGTGATGGTAAGGTAACTGTGGACGTAAATGGTGACTTGATGACCAACATGGGTGATCTTGCTACTACATTGCGTGCAGCAAATTACAATGTTTCTAACCACGCTACAGAAAAGGCAATCGTAGGTGACTTGAATAGAGATGAGATTGTAAATGGTTTGGACAGCTTGATTATATCTAAATACTTAGATGGTAAGATTGGTTTGTCTGATCAAGCTATAATCAATGCAGATGCAAACGCTGATGGAAAGGTAGATGTAAATGACTTCCAAGTATTAGCTATGTTTGTAAAAGGTTTGGTAAAAACTTTACCATACGACTACACAAATGACGTAGTAGACGTAAATGGTGACAACGTAGTAGATGCTGCTGATGTAGAGGCATGGAAAGTTATCTTAGAGGAGTACAAAAAGATTTTGGCTGATATGGAAGGTAAACTTGATGTCAACCTCGATGGTATCATCGACAAGGCTGACCTTGAGTACTTTGATAACTACTTTGCTCTCAACTATGTAAACTTTATGAGTGCAGTAGTTGATTACAATGGTAAGGTAATTACAGTCAAAGAGATGATGGATGAAATCCTTACAAAAGAGAAGGCTCACGACTTTAAGATTACTGTAAAAATCAACGGCGAGCAATACTTAAAAGATGCTTCAGTTGGTGTAGTAGAGAGCTTTATCCTCAACCTCAACCAATTTGCAGCAGGCGACAAGATTGAGATTCACTACAACTACAGCCAAGGTTGGACAGGTTCTTTCTGGGGACAATTCGACGCTTCTTGGCCAGCTAGTGCTGATCAAACTTGCGTAATTCACAAGTAATAAAATCAATCAAAAGATAGACATCGTATGATGTCTATTTTTTATTGTATTCATTTGACTATCATCCTTCTTTTTACTATAATAAAGTGTGGAGGAAATATGTTAAAGTTAGATTACAAACGGACATTTTACACTAGCCTTGGTGTGATGGGGGTATTTATAGTTTTTCAGGTATTAGAAACATACATGTCTGTTTTTTTGAGTGATTTGTTTGTGAAACGTTATGGCGGCATTCCCTCAGATCACACACATATGGTAGGCATTATTTTGGGGGCAGGGAATTTTTTTACTCTGGTGTGTGCTCCGCTTATATCATATATGTCAGATAAAACTAAATCTCGTCTTGGCAAACGCATGCCCTACATAATGCTGGGGACAATTTTGGTTGCTATTTTATTGCCATTATTACCATTTTTGTATATGGCAAACAATATTTTGTGGTTTGTATTGGTATTGCAGGCTGTAGTTGTGATAGCGGATACTTATCGAGTGCCTATGGTAGCTCTTATGCCAGACATTACTCCCAAACCTTTACGAAACAAAGCTAGCGGATTTGTGGACTTGATGGGCTACATTGGGATAATTATAGTGGGAATTATGGCGGTAATTTTCCCTGCAAAGCTAGATACAGAGGGCTTCTTGTCATACGATCCAGCCACAATTTGGGTGCCCTTTGTAGTTACTGCTGTGCTTATGGTTGCATTTTTAATCGTAATGGTGCTAAAGATAAAGGAGAACAAATTAGCTATCGATCTAAAGGAAGATATGTTAGCTGGCGAAAAATTAGCCGAGACAGATACCAATGTAACTAAGGAAACTAAGTTGTCAAAGTTTGATAAACGAAATTTGACATTTATGTTACTTGCAATATTTTTTTGGAATCTCTCGTTTGCTGCAGTGCAAAACTATGGGGCGATTTTTGGTCTAGAAGTATTGGATGTAGACACAGGCTGGTGGGGAATAGTAACGATATCATTGACGGTTTTTGGAATGCTTAGTATGTTGCCTGCTGGCAATTTAGCCAACAAAATAGGGCGTAAAGCCACCATTATATTGGGGCTTGTATTGATAATTGTTCCATTCTTAGTTGCTTGCTTTATAAAGACACCTTGGTTATTTTATATTGCTTTCGCCTTTGCCGGAGCGGGATGGGCAATTATAAATGTAGTGAGTTATCCTATGGTTGTGGAATTTGCATCAGAAAAAAACTTGGCAAAATTCACTTCACAATATTATTTTTTCAAAACTCTAGCCTATTGTTTTGCCCCAATTTTATCGAGCATTTTTATTACACATCGAGGATATAGTGTACTATTTATCTATGCAACTGTGGTAATGTTGATTGCTATTATTTGCTTTGCCTTTTATAGGAAACCCAACAAAATTATAAACGATCAGTCAAATACTAAGCAAGGTAGTGAAAAGCAAGTAAATAAAAAATAACCAAAATTCAAGTAAATTTCGCAAAAATGCGAGTAAAATACTTGAATTTTTTCTGTAAATGCGTTATAATTTGAAGACAAAGTTTAAGGAGAAAAATATGCAGGATACATATAGATGTGAGCATTGTAATGATGTGAACAAAAAGCAAATTGGTAAAGAGGTCAAAGTGGCTGGTTGGGTATCCACCATTCGTGACCATGGGGGCATTACCTTTATAGATTTACGTGATGAAACAGGTATCGTACAGGTAGTTGTAGAAAATGACGCTCTTATAAAAGGTGTGACCAAAGAGGCTGTTATTTCGGTTACTGGTAAAGTTACTTCTCGTGGAGAAGGTAATATCAATCCCAAACTCGCTACCGGTGATGTAGAGGTCGTAGTAAGCAAACTAGATTTATTAGGTGCTGTTACTCGTCCACTACCATTTGAGGTAGGAGAGAGTAAGGGCGTACGTGAAGACGTTAGGTTAAAGTATCGTTATCTTGATTTGCGTGACCCTGTGTTGCACAACAACATCGTTTTTCGTAGTAAGGTAATTAGCTTTATACGTAAAGAGATGGAGGAACTGGGGTTCTTGGAGATTACTACTCCTATACTTACTGTCAGCAGTCCTGAGGGTGCAAGAGACTTTTTGGTGCCAGCAAGGCAACACCCTGGTAAGTTTTACGCATTACCTCAATCCCCTCAAATGTTTAAGCAGTTGTTGATGGTGGGAGGATTTGATAGATATTTCCAAATTGCACCATGTTTTAGAGATGAGGATGCGAGAGCTGATCGTGCTGCAGGAGAGTTTTATCAATTGGATATGGAGATGGCTTTCTCTACTCAGGAAGATTGGTTTGAAATTGGCGAAAAGATTTATACAGACATTTTCAAAAAATTTAGTAAGAAAAAGATGAGTAAGGCTCCATTTAAGCGCATTCCATATAACGATAGTATGGAAATGTATGGAACAGACAAGCCAGACTTGCGTAACCCTCTTATTATAAAAGATGTAACAAAGGTTTTTGCAAATACTAATTTCAATGCCTTTAAAGGAAGCACTGTCAAGGCAATTGCTGTGCATGACATTGCGGGCAAGCCTCGTAGTTTCTATGATACATTGACAGACAAAATGGTCGAGGTAGGTAGTAAAGGACTTGCTTGGATAAAGGTTGAGGCTAAGGGAGAGTTTAATAGCCCTATTGCCAAGTTCTTGAGCGAAGAGGAGAAGAAAGGATTGACCCAGATTTTGGGTGCAAAAGAAGGAACAAGTATTTTCCTTATTGCTAACAAAGCCCGCATTGCCACCAAACTTAGTGGAATGTTGCGTAACTTCTTGGGAGATGAGTTGAAACTTTGCGATCCAAACAAAGTAGAGTTTTGTTGGATTGTAGATTTCCCTCTGTACGAACTCACAGACGATGGCAAACTTGACTTTGCACACAACCCATTCTCTCAGCCAAAGGGCGGAATGGCAGCCTTTAAGCAGGATCCTCTAGACATTCATGCTGACCAATGGGATTTGGTATGTAATGGATATGAGGTGGCTAGTGGAGCAGTGCGAAACCACGATTGCAAGGTTATGGAAAAGATGTTTGCTCTAGTAGGATATGGGGCAGATGTAGTGCGTGAAAAATTTGGGGCTATGTATGAGGCTTTCCAATATGGTGCTCCACCACACTCTGGTATGGCTCCAGGAATAGAGCGTACTTTGATGCTACTACTTGATGAGGAAAATATCAAGGAAGTAATTCCTTTCCCTCTCAACAAATCTGCTTTTGACCCTCTAACAGGGGCACCAAGTGCTGTAAGTAGTAAGCAATTAGAAGAAGTTCATGTAAAAGTGGATATCAAAAAAACCAAATAAACCAAATGATTTTAGCGTAACACTAAAATCATTTTTACTAAAAGGAGAGAATTAATGATAACAATTACTGATTTAGAATTATCTTTTGGTGGTGCGCCTCTATTTAAGGATGTAAATCTAAAGTTTACACCGGGTAATTGCTATGGAGTAATAGGGGCAAATGGTGCAGGGAAGTCCACTTTTTTGAAGCTACTTAGTGGTGAATTGGAAGCAAGCAAAGGAAGTATCGAAATCCCTGCCAATGAGCGTATGTCGGTTTTGCGTCAGGATCACTTTGCCTTTGATGAATTTACTGTTATGGACACGGTCATCATGGGGAACAAGCGCCTTTATGACATAATGAAAGAAAAGGATGCTCTGTACGCAAAGCCAGATTTTAATGATGAAGATGGAATGAAAGCAGCAGAACTTGAGGGAGAATTTGCCGAGATGGGCGGCTGGGATGCTGAGTATGATGCAGGAAAATTGCTCAATGGTTTGGGCGTACCTGAAAGCCTGCACTATGGTAAGATGAGCGAACAAAACGGTGCTATCAAAGTCAAAGTAATGCTAGCTCAAGCCCTTTTTGGGACACCAGATATATTGCTCCTTGATGAGCCAACCAACCATATGGATTATAAGAGCATTGAGTGGTTGCAAGATTTTATTATGGATTATGTTGGTACAGTAATTGTAGTATCTCACGATAGGCACTTTCTCAATACTGTTTGTACATATACGGTGGATATTGATTTTGGTAAAATTTCGATGTGGCCTGGAAACTATGATTTTTGGTATGAGTCTAGTCAGTTGATGCAACAACAAATCAAACAGCAAAACAAGAAGAAAGAAGAAAAAATCGAGGAGTTGAAAGAATTTATTCGTAGGTTTGGTGCCAAAAAATCATTAGCAAAGCAAGCCACCAGCCGAAAGAAAATGCTAGATAAGATTCAGATTGAAGACTTACCCGTATCTAACAGAAAATACCCATATATCAATTTTAAATATGAGCGAGAATTAGGAAAAGATATTGTCGAGGTTAATAAACTCCATTACGAGCACGAGGGAAAGGTGTTACTCGATGACATATCTTTTAGGATAGGCAGAAATGATAAAGTCATCGTATTAGGTGAGAATGAAAATGCAGTAAGTGCTTTGTTGGGAATATTAGGCGGCGAGATTACCGACTATACAGGCACTGTAAAGTGGGGAACAACCGTATTAAAGGGCGATTTGCCTAAAGATACTGCTGGATATTTTCAAAATAATCTAAATATCATCGAGTGGCTTGCGCAATTTAGTAAGGAAAAAGATAGCACGTATCTCCGTGGCTTTTTGGGGAGAATGTTGTTTAGTGGGGATGATGGATTAAAGAAAGTAAAAGTTCTCTCTGGTGGAGAAAAGGTTCGTTGTATGTTATCTCGATTGATGGTCATGGGGGCAAATTTCTTGATTTTGGATCAGCCTACCAACCATCTAGATCTTGAGAGTATCACTGCACTAAATGAAGGTATGACCGATTTTAAAGGGGCGATGATATTTAGTACGCACGACCACGAGTTAGCAGAAAGTGTCGCTAATCGTATATTTGAAATAAAAGACGGAAAACTCATCGACAGGATGTGTGATTACGAAGAATATTTGTCAAAAAAAGTAGAAAAATAGAATATTTTGTATCTATTTAGTTGATAATAAAAATAAAATTTGATAAAATAATGGTGAAAAATTGGTAAAGTTTTTCAATTTGAAAAAAGGAGTTTTCTATGTCAAAGTCAAAAAATGATGGCGTTTCATTAGTAAATCTTTTGATAGTATTAGCTGGAATTGTAACTTTTGTGTTTTTCTTCCTTCAAATGAGATATACCGGTTCAGGTAATGCTACTGGTGATGCTATTTGGAATACTGTTGGAGGAAAAACAGAATACACTTTCTTTGATTTCTTTACGAGTAAAGAAGCTATCGAAGTGATTATGGCAATTGTTGCTGTATCAATTATTGCTTGGGACTTAATCGACACAGGATTAGCATTCTGCTTCCCTGTATGGAGAAAATTTGGTAAACTTCGTGCACTTCTTCAATTAATCACAGCTCTTGCTTGGCTTGGAATTATGATTTACGTTATGATTCAATACAACAGCACTCTTGCATACGCTATGGTAGTATTGCTAGTTTTGGCTGTTATTAGTGCTGTGCTAAAAGTATTCTCAGCAAAGCAATTAGTATCAAAGAAGTAAAAAAATAAACTCTAGATGACTAGAGTTTATTTTTTTGTATAAAGTACTGAGCAAAATTGTCAATGTTGCCTGCTCCTAGCCATACTACAATGTCGCCAGCACAAAGATTTTTCTCGAGCTCGTAGCCTAGACTTTCGATATTGGTAAAATATTGACAATTAACTCTGCCATTCAGTTTGTAAAATAGATCTGTAGAATCACCGCAAATAATATAGTCTTCTCGAGCAGAATAGGTG
>JAEEGL012078329.1_pt1 | contig 14141 bp, 6 predicted proteins | sample 9134231 | NCBI WGS metagenome assembly JAEEGL01 (sample SAMN16246548, study PRJNA631951) | gut metagenome | biome: gut microbiome; feature: rumen; material: fiber-attached | host: Bos | place: Iran: Karaj | collected 2018-10 | reverse complement strand
TTAATTCACAAACTCAAGGATTTTTTTGAAAAGCTTTCCGTTCTTGAAGAAGATCCATATTATAAGATTTATTACAAATGCGGGCTGGTTCCCATGCAGCGTGCTATGCTTTCAGGCAACCGGGTTGCAGACTTTGCAAAAATGGCCCAGTCTCTTGCCACAAATCAAAAACAGACTGAAATTATTGTCTACACAGACAAAATGCACGATGACCTTTCCTGGGGTAACTATATAAAAGCCTATGTGGAAACTGCAATTGAAAAGGATGAGTTTGTCGTTTATCTTCAGCCAAAGTTTGATATTTCAAAAGAAACAATAAAAGGTGCAGAGGCCTTAATCCGCTGGAATTATAAGAATAAAGAATTTCTGCCGCCTTACCGTTTTATTCCATTCTTCGAAAAAGACGGTTCAATTGCAAAAATTGATGATATAGTTCTAAAAAAAGTCTGTGCGGCTCTTGCAGAATGGAAAAAAGAAGGCAAACCTCTTTATCCGATTTCAGTAAATCTTTCTCGCAGCCGTTTGTATGACGCGGGACTCATTGATAATCTTGTCTGTATTGTTGACCATTACGGGATAGACCACGCCCTCATTGATTTTGAACTTACCGAAAGCGCCACTTACGACAACATGGAGCATATGATTAATGTGCTGGAAGAACTTCGTCGCCGCGGCTTTAAGATTTCCATGGATGATTTTGGAACCGGCTACTCATCTCTTTCTCTTCTTACTCAAATGCCTATTGATACACTGAAAATTGACAAAAGCTTTGTTGATACCATTGCTACCATAAATGAGCGAAAAGAAGATATTATAGTTTTGCAGCACATTATAGGCCTTGCAAAGGAACTTGGCTTTACCTGCCTCGCAGAAGGTGCAGAAAGTAAAAAGCAGGTTGAGCGTCTGCGCATACTCGGATGTGAAATTATTCAAGGCTACTACTACAGCAAGCCGATTCCAATACCCGAGTATGATAAAAAATATTTAGAATAAGCTTCCTGCAATTTTTTTCAACTCAGCTACACTTTTTACAACAGGACGCCCAAGTTCAACCGGTACAAAACTTGCCTTAATTTCTTCCGGCATTTCTGGTGCTTCTCCAATTACGTGGCGGCAGTAATCAGAAGAAAGAGACGGATGATTATAGGCACACAAAATAAATGCACCATCTTCATCGTAAACCTCGCTGCAGTTTTCTTTTATAACCGCATAGGCACTGGCAGTATCTTTATCTGCAAAAATACCATACTTCATGTAAAGTTCTTTTGCAGCAGCATCACGCTGTTCTTCGCTAACGTCGCATGGGAAAATGAAGTTTCTCATCATCATTGCGTTTTTACCAAAGAATGATTCAAGACGTTCCAGATTTGCAGGAACAGCAGGATTAGTTTCACCGCGTTTTTCAAGACCAACGATTGAATCCAGAACTACCGGTTCACCGCTTGGGCTTCTTGCAAGAGCCGGAGTACTTGGTACATAAAAACCGTTTACAGGAAGCGCAAAGCGCCAGCTATAGAGTCCTGCAATCAAAGAACCATAATTGCCGGCCCCCATAGCATAATAGAACTCACCGTTAAATTTATTTTTTACCTGAGCAAAGGAATATGGGAAAAAGAAAATTTGTCCAAGAAGACGGCATACATTTGTTGTATTTGCAACTGTCAGACCGTTTGCCTGAACAAACTCGCGGTCTGCAAACACCTCAGAAATTGCAGCTTTAATTTCCGCCTCAGTTCCTTCCATCTCTACCGGATAAATATTTCCCCCGTTCCATGCCAGACTTTCAGGATCAAGACCGCGTACAGTTCCCTTTTTATATACCAGAACCGCCTTTATATTTTTCTTTCCCTTCAAAATCCTTGACATCAGAGCACCAAGACCACCATGTGTAAAATCAACAAATACGGCCTTGCCACCCTTCAGCTGCAAAGTTGTCTCAAGATAACTTACAAGATACGAAACTCCATAATCGCGATGACAGCCGGTAAAACCATGATACATCTCGGTCATAAAAAGACTGCCGTCAAGCTGTCGGACAACCGGCTCTGTAGGGAATGCCGCTGTTGCAATAGTTTCACAAATGATTGGAGAAAATTCTTCATGCATTAAAGCTGAAGTCAACGAACCTGCTATAGAAGAAAAAGAAGTTGTCTCATCAATATAATAAATCCAGCGGCGCATGTCTTCGATAGAAGAAGGCACGAAAACGCCACCATCATCCGGAATACAATCCCGAACTGCCTGAGAAAAACTCACCGTTAAATTGCTATTTCTTGTACTTGTAAACTGCATGAGGTAACTTTACCTCAAAGATGGCTAGTCTTCAAGCCCCGGGATATGTTTCTTGAGTTTTTCCATAAACTCATCACCAGTCACACCTTCGCGGAGGCAGGCAAACATACAGTTATCTCCGGCTACGGTTCCCAGTACTTCATCCATATTTAAATTATCAATTGCATTGCAGACAGTATTTGCATGGCCAGGGAAGGTTTTGATTACTACAATATTTCCTGAAAAATCAATGCTTACATAGCCTCGCAGAAAATCCTGAACGTAAATCGCCTCGCTTTCACCATTTTCGTCCTCACCAGGCAATGCGTACTTATAGCCGTTCTGGCCATCTGGTACTTTACCAACTTTTAATAGTTTAAGATCACGGCTCAGAGTTGCCTGAGTAACATCGTAACCTTCCTTTGTGAGCAGAGAAAGCAAATCATCCTGACTCTCGATAGTGTTATTTTTGATAAGATTTTTGATTGCCTTAAGGCGAGACTGTCGTTCCTTCATAATGTATAAATATACACTTTTTATGCATTTTTTTCAATGTTAAAAAAAACAGGGCATTTTCACGCCCTATTCAGAATAGTTATTCAAAGCAGAAAATGGTTAAACTTTGAACTGATCGATTTGAGCACCTATCTGCTGGATCGAACTTTTCATCTTTTCTGTAATTTCAGTAAGGGCAGCACCAGTTGCATTGATTTTTTCGGCTCCTATAGACATCTCTTCCATGCTGTTCTTCATAACTGTTGTTGCATTCTGAAGATTCTGCACTTCTTCGAGAATCTGTTTGTTTCCAATTGCCATTTCTTGTGAAGCTGTGCGTACTTCAATTGTACTATCATTCATCGTATGAAGAGCATCGGTAATCTGCTTAGAACCTGCCTGCTGTTCTTCCATTGCAGCTTTTATCTGACGAACAAGCTGGTCAGTTTCCTGAATCTTATTTGATACAATATTAAAGGCCTCGCTCGATTCCATAGATGCTTCTACTACAGAATTTATGGATTCCTTAATACTTGAAAGCTGAGTTCCTATTGTCTTTGACTGGTCAGTAGACGTTTCAGAAAGCTTACGAATTTCATCTGCAACTACAGCAAAGCCTTTTCCGGCATCTCCTGCATGAGCCGCTTCAATTGCCGCATTCATAGCCAGGAGGTTTGTCTGCTCAGCAATTGCTGCGATTGCCGCGTTCGCTTCCTGCAGCATCTGAGATTTCTGGTCAATTTCCTGAATACGGTCATTTACGTGAACCTGTTTTTCAGCACCGCTCTTTGCATTTTCCGAAAGAGAATCAAAAGACTCGGCCATTTTATCTACAGAATTATTAACAGAAGCAATGTTTCCAATCATCTCTTCAACAGCAGAAGAAGCATTGCTGACCCCCATAGACTGATTTGCAATCATATGCTCAAGAGATTCAATATTTGAAGCAATTTCATTTACTGCACCAGCAGTCTGAGCAACACTATTACCCTGATTTGTAATCTGAGTATGGACACTTTCAATATTTGCAATAATCTGTGTAATAGAAGCACTTGTATCCTGACTACTTGCGCCAAGGTCTTCACCGGCAGATTCAAGCACATCCTTAGAATACTTAACATCAGAAACAATAGCATGAAGTTTTTCTGTAAATTTGTTAAAACCTTTTACAACGCCGCCAATTTCATTATTTACCTTTGCAGCTGAACCTGTAATACGCTGAGTAAGGTCTGCCTTACCGGAGGCAATTTCGTCAATAGAAGCCTTTACCATCTGCAAAGGTTTAAGAGAATGATATATTCCTATCCAGATTCCAGTTACAACCGCAAGTCCAAGAATAAAGCCCGCAATCATAAGTGTAATTGATATTTCGCTGGCAGTAGCATAAACCTGCGCTTCCGAAATTAAAAATGCAAAGCCCCAGTCTGCATTTTCTATAGGCTTGTAGGTTACATATTGTGAACCAAAAGATTTTGTCTTAATCCAGACAGAACCACTTTCATTATGCTTAAGAGCCTGTGTAACCGGCTGTAATGATTCCATAAGGTCAGCTTTAGTTTTTTCATCAGCATCAGGAGCAGAGGTAACTATTACCTCTCCTTCACTATTAAAAAGCATTGCATAACCTGTCTTTCCAATGCGGATATTGCTGACAAATTCAGTCAATTTATCTACGCCAACTACAGCACTATAAAAGCCTACTGTTTTTCCACCGACTTTTGCCGCCTGTGAAACATGAATGATTGTCGTTCCGGTTGATTTAGATGTAACAGGGTCATCAATATTTGTATTATGCCCCTGCTGCATAATCGCCTGAAAATACCCCCTGTCACGAACATTCGTGATTTTGTTCTGATCGTTATAGAAATCACCTTTTTCGTCTATATACCCAATGCGGTCAAAATCCGGAGTACGTGATTTTGCATGTGCCACAAGCCACTGTTGAATTTGAACAGGATCCGCGGTTTGAGTGACATCCGCTTCTGTATACATTCGCATCTGCTTAAGGTATTCACTCAACTTCATTGAAACAACAGATGAATATGCATCAGTAATTTTCAGACAACTCTCTTCATAAGAGGCGCCTACCGACTTCTTTGTTCGCTGCTTAACAAGTTCTATCTGCAGTGTTGTGAGAAATGCAACGATTAAAATAACAATAAAAACAATGTAGTAAACAAGTTTGCCTTGTTTCTTTGTATCAGGTGTGTTGTTCTCCATATCTTTCAATTCTAACACTGAAATGGAAATTTACATAGTTTTTTTTACTTGACCTGAGAGTCATTAGTATTATCTAATTCGTATATCTGTAAGAGCGACCTGGTCTCCTGTAAGGGCAACATAAATCTGTTTAGTGCCGTTTCTTACTTTTGTTGTATTTTGAATAAGAATACCTTTATTTAACGTTCGTAGAGTAACTTCACTTCCAGTTTTGAAAAAATCAATCTGGCACTCGTAACCGGCTTTATTAAGTTCTTCCCAATCTTTCCAATTAGTAAAAGCCTCTGTTTTTTTCATATAAAATGTATTCTCAGCGTTCTCATTTGAACCATTTTCTTCTCCATCAAATTTTACCATTGCATATTCCCGATAATTTTCACCATAGACTTTTCCATCATCTGAATAATAGAGAAGTACATAAGGACAATGCCATACAAGATTTGCATCCGGAAGACTCTGTGTATGAAAATAGATTTTCATGATATCTTTTATTTCTACACCTTTTGTAAATTCAGCAAGAGGTTTAGAAATCTGAACATTTGGAACATCGGATTCTATTCTGTTTATGTAGTTCAATTTTTCTGCAATTCTTGGAATATCATTTTCTGATGTAATTATATCTGTCGGCTCTATTTTGATGTTTTTGATATGTACATTTTCACCGGTGATTCCCAGATAAACAGATTTTGACGCACTCGGGAGGGCTGCAATTACATCAAACTTTTTTTCTGAACTCTGCATTTGAACTAAAATATGATCCTCAAAACGGCTGGTTGTAATTTTATATATGCCGGGCGTAAGATTACCCTCTGCCATATTACGCACTTCCATATTTCTGACACCCGTAGAAATAAAGTGTGAATCAAACCACACTTCTCCATATTCAAGATACTTATGGAAATCAATTGTTTCATTAGTTTTTTGAACACGCCGGTCTGAAGAATCAAAAAGAATAATTGAAGGAGCTGAAAAATATGTCTCCTCTCCGGAATCTGCAGGCAGAGCTTCACATTCAAAACTAATATTTGTAACATTCTGTAAAACATCAATTCCTACCGAAACCGAATCCCGATATGTTCTGCAATCCAGTTCTGTTTCAAGTTCTTCCACCGCTGTTTCAAAGGCACCACTTGAAGTCTGCAAATCCAGAAGCTGAATTGCATATTTTGCATAAACCGGGTCATACTTTCGGCCAGACTCACGAATAAAATAATCACGGACATAAAACGGCGGAATAGAAGAATCATTAATCATTCGGTCAAAGTCTTTTGCCACTGTAATGATTCTTGCAACTTCCGGAACCTCTTCGCTATAAGGCTTGCCCACATTCTGTGCCATCTCTCCCAAAAAAGGATAAGCCTTAATACATGAAAGTGATGCAGTTCCAGCATCACAAAGGTATCCTGAATAATAGGCCTTGTCACAGTCTTCGGAAGTTTTTCCAGCCTTCGCTGCAAGCTCTTTGGCAAGATTTGCAGTGCGCTCAGAGTGCCCCTTCGGATTTCCATTATTTGTTTCTACAACAGTTGAAATTGCAGCTGCTGCCTGTTCAAAAATCGATTTCATTTTTTTCTGTTCATCTTTAAAAGACTGAATCTCAATCTCATGAGCTTTTTCAACAGCCGAATTTACATCCAGATAAGAAAACATGTACATGAACACAGAGACAATAACCATTGTCATATTAACAATAGAAACGCCATATGTAAAAATCTGAACAATGCCCGTCACAATCGGCAGAAAAATATACAGGGTAATAGCAGTACCAATAAACTTGCTGAAGCACTTTCTGTATTTTACAATTGATGAAAACTGTATCAAAGGACATACAACAGGAATTATGTAAGCAACAAGAAAGCCCGGACCACGATGATATATATTCTGAGCATCAAAATAATAATAAAACCCGGTAAAGGCTGAGATAACTGCAAGCATCATTCCAAGAATTGCAGAAAAACCTGTAAAAATCAAACGGCGTGGAATAGCAGAGAGCCCACCTTCCACATTAAGTAAATCAATAAGGTAATAGTTAAAACAAAAAATGACAGAACTGGTCAAAAAGAAAACCATAAAGTTCGAAAGCCGAACCATCAGATAACCGGTAAAACTAATATCACCTGAATATATATACGCAAGTCTGTCAAAAAACAGCAGAAAAGTTGCAATTAATTCCATACTGATTAAAATCCACTTGCGTCTTTTTGAAAGAAATTTAGTCAGGAAAAGCATTATTGCCATTGTGACAGAAGCTGCACAAAGGCTGAGCATAATATTCAACTGATGATCTCTAATAAACTCAAACATTTTCTGCCTCCGGTTTTTGATTTGTTTCAGGAATTTCCATCATCGTTTCAGGAAGATGCTGCATAATGATTTTTTCCAGAAGCACAGAATCGACAGGTAGAGAGAGCGTTCCATAATAACCTTTCTGTTTATAAAACTCATCATCTGAAGAGGTATTTTCTGTAATAATATAAACCGGAAGTGTCGGTTTTATCTCTTTTATTCTTACAATAAAGTCTTCTACTTCATTTTCATCTTCATCAAAAAGCATCTGATCTACAAAGGCAACATTAAAAGAATTCTCACGGACTTTCTCAATAAAAGCCTGTTCTGTGGCTGCCCGGGTAACAAAAACCTTTGTTGCTTTTAGCAGATTATCCAGAACTGTAAGATTCACCAGGTTCTCGCTTGCAACAAGAATGTCTGCATCCGGTGCAATAAATTTTGGAGTGTAAGATCCTATATGTTCAATATCTTCGTTTTCTTCAAAAATGCCGACTGGAGTTTTATCTATTATTTTTTGGGTGAGTGTAAAAATAAATTCAGAGCCCTGGCCTACATCACTCGTGCAGACGAGAACTCCTCCCATTAAATCTGCAAATCTTCTGGAAATATCCAGACCGAGTCCTGTCTTTAAATGCAGATCTTTTGCGTCTTTTTCAAAAGCCCCGTAGGCATCAAAAATTGTTTCCATCACTTCAGGCTTCATACCATTTCCGGTATCTTTTACCTTGATGCAAAGGTCACACGTATCATTAGTTCGGCCTTCCATTGTAATTCTAAATTCAATATTACCTTCATCTGTATATTTAATTGCATTTGAGAGAAGGTTCATCAGGATTTGTTTGATTTTACCGATATCACCATAAAGCCGGCGTGGTATCATCTGATCTATGTAAAGCACAAACTTAAGATTCTTTGAATTGATTTTTTGATGTGCAGGAATAATTACAGAACGCAGAATATTCTGTACATCATATTCGCATTCCCGCAATATAATTTTTCCGGATTCAATTCTTGTCATTTCAAGAAGATCATTTACAAGCGTCAAAAGCGATTCTGAAGATTCCCGGATATTCATACCATAGTGCATTATTGATGAATAGTAATTTTTCGGTACATCCTGTGAATTTTCCCGAAGAATCATTTCGTTCATGCACATAATTGTATTTATTGGAGTTATGATTTCTTTTGACATATTTGAAAGGAAGTGTGATTTTGTTTTACTTGCACGCTCGGCTTCTTCCTTCGCATTCTGAAGCTGTGTATACTGATTAAAGATTACAGTAGATTTTAAGACTCTCCATACAATAAAACCAGCTGTTAATATTATAAGCGCCAGAATAGTAAACCTGACTTCCATAAGCTCAAATAAGCGGAATCTTTTTATAATTGAAAAAGTATTATCAATTATTACTTCTTTTTTATTCTGACTTAAAACCTGAATATGGAAAGTGTAATAGCCGTAAGAAAGATTTGTATATTCCAGAGCTGAAAGCTGATTTCTGTTTACAGTGATTCCCTCATCTTTTGCTCCCTCCAGAAAAACCCGTACAGGTGGGTTTGCCATGGAATAGTCCATTACAGAGGCGGAGATTTTAATTCTCTCATCCGAAGCCGGTATAATATAATTCCCATTTTCAGTCGGAATGATTTTTTTATTACCGCAATATACAGATGTCAAAGCTGTTTTAATCTGAATTTTCTGATCAGTATATTCGTTGATGTTTACCCGGGTAACACCTTCGCGACAGCAAATATAAAGGTTTTTATTTTCATCAATTGTGCTGTAAGAATTGCTGGTTACTGAACTTGGCAAGCCATTTGAAACGGTATACATTCTGTACTCAGTTACTTCATCTGCAAGAAGTGAATCTGCGCTGACTGAATAAAGACCACTGGATGCAAGCACCCACACATCTCCATAATCATTGAAATAAAGATCATAGTTATTGTTATATGGAAAACTGCTAATATTTTTAATGCGGCCATCCTTCATATATTGAATTGAATTTGAAGTTACAAGCCATAACACTCCGCGTTTTTCATCTTTTTTGATGCGCATTACAACATCACTTGTAAGCCCGTCATTGCGTCCATACCGCTGGATTACAGAATCAGAAATTACATAGATTCCGTCTCCATCTGTTCCAAGATAGATTTTACCGTCTTCTGATTCTTCTACAGAAAGAAAGACGGTGTTTTTTATAATTTCATTTTTTCCTATAGATTTAATGACTTTTTGATTTTTGATGATTGAAAAACCATCGTTCGTACCGCAGAGAATTGTGTTATCCTTTGAAACTTTTACAACTCTTATTCTGTTATCTGCAAGTCCATTCTTTTTTGTATAAGAGATAATTTTTCCATCCGGAGACTGACAGACAAGTCCTTTGTCATTTGTGTAAGTTCCTATCCAGAGATTCTTATCTTTATCCTCACTTATACATCTAATTCTCGAATCAGCGATATAATCTGTAAGTTCATTTTTTATTGAATGATAATTTTTATCTACAATCTGAAGCCCGTTTTCTGTTCCTATATACAGCAGCTGATCATGAATACAGGTTGAATTTACAGTTATTTCAGGAAGACCTGCTTCATCAGAAACATTTACAAAATTATTTGACACAATTTTCATTACACCTTGTGTCGAAGAACATGCCCATATATTTCCCTGATAATCAGAAGTTATCATTTCAATTGAACCATTCATTGGCAGTTTTGGAATAACATGAAGTTTATTTTCCTTATCAAGATAAGCTATCTGACTTCTTGAACAAAGCCATATCCTTAAACAATCAAAGGAAATCCATTGAACAGTTTTTATTGGAGATATATCTATTCTTGTTAATTCAGAACTTTTCTTTCCATAATCACCATAATAAATAGAACCACCTTCGCAGCAGATATAAAGCTTTCCGGCATTCAGCGGATCTGCAAGGAACGTAGTGATTCTTTCCATTTCAAGTTCTTCACTAGTGTATACTTCTATTATATTTCTGTTTTGAATTGCAAAAACGATTCCGTTTGTTGTCTGTCCGTAAATTTTTCCAGTGGAATCGGACTGAAGTTTTAGGATTCTTTCTTTATCCAATACAGGATGCGAAAGCAAATAAACAAGACCATTTTCTTTTATAAAAGCAACTCCAGAAGTTGTTGCAACAAAAATATTTCCGTCCTTATCTTCTGCAAAGTTTCTTATGGAAGAAGATGGAAGTCCGTCTTTATATGTAAACTGACGGATTCTTTCACCATCTATTAATACAACCCCATTATCATTTGTTCCAACCCATATACGACCTTTACTATCCTCAAAAAAAGCACGGCCGCTTGTAAGTCCATTTGTAGTTGGAAGCCGCTCAAAAGTATTTCCGTCATAACGGATTATTCCGCTGTATCCTCCAAACCACACATAACCGTCTTTTGCACCCAGAATATAATTTGCATCGGAAGTTGGAAGGCCGTTTGTAGCATCATAAATTACACTTGTATAACTGATATCTGAAAACTGCTTTGTTATGGCATAACCGCCACCTTGAGCAGAAATTTCCTGCATATATAAAAACAATAGACTGAAAATAAGAATGTATTTTAACTTAGAAGATTTACTTTTGAATTTCAAAACTTCCCCCGTTGTACTTTTTCAAAACCATCTTAACTTCCGGAAGGGCATCCATAAAGACTTCTACACATTTTGGATCAAACTGAGTTCCACTACCCTCCTGTAGAATTGTAAGAGCTTTTTCCAGAGGAAAAGCTGGTTTGTAAACACGCGGTGAAGCAAGTGCATCAAATACATCTGCTACAGCCATAATGCGTGCAGAAAGAGGAATTACTTCACCATGAAGACCTTCCGGATATCCTTTTCCATCCCACCTTTCGTGATGGTATGCAGCCATATTGCGGGCCTCTTTCAGATAGTTTTCTCCCTGTACTGTAGAGATTGCTTTTTCAAGAATTTCCTTACCGGCGGTTGTATGGGTCTTCATAATTGCAAACTCTTCATCGGTCAGTTTTCCAGGTTTATTCAAAACACTGTCAGATATATTGATTTTTCCTACATCATGCAGAGGAGCCGAACGAACTACATCTGACATAAACTTTGGTGTAATTTTCTGCGGGTAATATCCTTTTTTCTTAAGCCCTTCTACAATTATTTTTACATACGCAGAAGTTTTTTGAACATGAGCACCAGTATCAGAATCGCGGTTTTCTACCATATCTGCCATTGTAATAATAAGTCCGTCCTGCATTGTGACGGTAGATTCCGACAAGCGTCGTATATCTCTAATCTGCTCTGACTGACTGAGAGTCATTCGACAGATAGCATCATATAGTTTTTGAATTTCGTCTCCACTTTTTATATCCAGAGAGCGGATAAACCTTACATTCTCTTCCAGTTTTTCCTGTTCTTCACCGGAATCAGAAAAACGGTCTACACTTGCTGCAATTGCACTAATGGGATAAGACATATTATTTCCAATTGCCCAGATTGCGTATGAAATAACTATCATAAAGAAACCGCCCATTATGAGAAAAACCTTTACAATGAAGCTTCCCATATATCCGGCAATATAATCCATAGAAACATCTACACCTACATAACAGACACATTTCCCATCTTGATCCAGAACCGGTTGATAAACCGAAAGTAACCATCCCAAAAAACTATCTGATTCGACAGGAACAATTTCTTTTCCATCAAAAAGCTGGGGCAGATAATTTTCAAATTCCTTATCAAAAGGAACAAGTTCTCCAGGAGAATATGCATTTTCTTCATCGGTATCAAAAATAAAACGACACCCATTTTCTTCGATTTTTAGTGCATACAGATAAGATATATCCAGACTGGTTTTCTGGACTTTCTTAAAAAGTTCCAGAGTTTCATTATAGCCGGGTGCATCAAAACCGTATTTTATATAATCATCAAGTTTAGCCGGATCCATAAGTTCAGCTGCAATTTTTGCGCAGTTTTTAGCGTTATGAGTTTTTTCTTCTTTTGCATTATCATAATATACCTTCAAAGCAATGGTACCTGTTAAAATAACTAAAGCAAAAGAAGAAATAACGAATATAAGTACTATTTTTTTATGAAGCGGATGCTTTATGTTGCGCTGATTGTCAGTTACGTATTGTATAGCTGTTTTTGAAACAAGCTGATGAGTGCGGATATCTTTTTCAAAAAAAGTCAGGATTCTTTTTGGAATGAAAGATAGTAAACTTAAATTGGAAATACTAATAAAGACTTTTTCCAGAAAGTAAAGCATGAGATTAGTTATGAATAAAGACAAAAAATATGGAGTCGAAAGCTCATTAGAAAGAGCCAGTGCATTTCGGAATGTAATAAAGTCTGTATTCTGACCTTCAACAAAATATTGCAGGAATGAAACAGAAACAGAGGATATTAACGTTAAAATAAGGATATACAAAAGTAACGGACCGACTCGTTTCAGATATTTTTTTCGAGCAAAAGAAACGGTAATTATTGCAATAATTGCATTAAAAAAGGAAAGATAAATTGAAGGCCAGTAAAAAAAAGCACAAATCACACTGGAAACAACCGCTGTACAGATTGCGGGAAGAAGGAATCCGCTTATTACAGCCACCCAAACAGTTCCGATTGTATCCAGAAACAAAGGAAGCCCCAGTTTATACATAACAAAAGAAAAAACTGCGTTTAATGTAATTCCACTTAACGTAAGGAGAATTCGCCCAGTTAGAATTCTGGATTTCTTAGTTTTTGGATTCTCTTGTGCTTTCAAATAATTCCTCGTAAAAACTAATAGTACATTATACCACCAGAATTCAAATATACAAAGAAATAAAAAAACGGATGTGCAGGTACACATCCGTTTCAGATATTCAGGCTGGCCTGAAAATGATATAAATGTCATTGCAAATAACGCAGTGACAGCTCCCAAATTAAAGTCGGGATTATTTTATAAGAAGTCCGGCAAATGCCTTAAGGGCACCTGTCATGTTGCCGCTCAAAACTGTCTTAGCAAGTTTCTTACCGAGCTGAACACCTTCCTGGTCAAATGAGTTTACATTCCATACAAAGCCCTGGAACATAACTTTGTTTTCGTAGTGAGCAAGCAAAGCACCGAGGCTCTTTGGATTGAGCTGTGCGCCGTAAATCAAGCTAGATGGACGGCCACCGGCAAATGCCTTGTTTGGATTCTCATCTGATTTACCACATGCGAATGCAACAATCTGAGCAGTTACGTTTGCGCAGAGCTTTACCTGGCTTGTTGAATCTTCAATTACAACATCTTCACCTGTCTGGTTCTCGCGGAAAGCGATGAACTGCAAAGGAATGATATCAGTTCCCTGGTGGAGAAGCTGATAGAATGAGTGCTGACCGTTTGTTCCCGGTTCACCAAAAATTACAGGACCAGTTACATAACCGAGTGGCTTTCCGTCGCGGTTTACTGATTTTCCGTTAGATTCCATATCAAGCTGCTGAAGGTGAGCCGGGAAGCGGCTGAGAGCCTGTGAGTATGGAAGAATTGCAGTTGCAGGATAGCACTGAACGTTTCTCTCGTAAACACCGATGAGAGCATCCATAAGAGCAGCATTCTTTGTGATGTCTTTGTTGAGACAAAGTTTATCTTCTTCTGCGGCACCGTCGAGGAAGTCCTGGAATACCTTTGGTCCGAAAGCGAGGCTCAAAACAGCTCCACCTACTCCAGAAGTTGAAGAATAGCGGCCTCCGATATAATCATCCATATAGAAAGCAGCCATATAGTCTGGGTTGTGAGCGAGAGGAGAAGTCTCAGATGTAACAGCAATCATGTGCTTGCTTGCATCACAGCCAGCCTTTTTAATGAAGTCTTTTACGAAAGATTCGTTTGTAAGAGTTTCGAGAG
>JAEEGL011018153.1_pt1 | contig 14141 bp, 12 predicted proteins | sample 9134231 | NCBI WGS metagenome assembly JAEEGL01 (sample SAMN16246548, study PRJNA631951) | gut metagenome | biome: gut microbiome; feature: rumen; material: fiber-attached | host: Bos | place: Iran: Karaj | collected 2018-10 | reverse complement strand
TCTTTAAATTTAACTTGTGTCCATGTGTTATTTACTACTTTAACAACTGTAACCTCATCATTTAAACTAAGTTGTGTTACAACATCAGATTTTGTATCTGCTTTTTCTCTTAAATTTAGAGTTGTTGTGCTAACATATAATTTTGTTTCTTGGTTTTCTGTTTCTTCTTTCTTTTCTTCCTCTTTATTATCTTCTGCTTTTTGTTCTTCTGCTTTATTACTTTCTATTTTGCTTATATGTAGCCATCCTTCTTGATTTCCTGCACTTATATGGCACCAGTTTCCAACTACTTCTACTACTGTAATTTTTGTATTTGCTGGAACCTTTCCAGTTTTACAAGAAAAGATTATAGGTAGTAATTGTAATTGTGTTTCTTCTTTTAATTCTATTTGATCATTTTCTTTAATTTCGACTTTTTGCTCTTTTGAAGATTCCTCTTCTTTTTTAGCTTCTTCTTGATTTTCTGTCTCATCTTGTTTTTGAGTTTCTTCTGTTTTAGAAGTCTCTTCTGTTTTTGACTCCTCAGCTTTTGAAGCTTCCTCTGTTTTATTTTCTTCTTTTTTTGCTTCTTCAGCTACTTCTTTCTTTTCTTCTTCAACTTCTATTAAGTCTCCTCTTACATATCCAACTTGTGAATTGTATTTTACTTTATACCAGTCATCTTCTTTAGAAACTACTTCTACTTTCTCATCTTTGCTAATAATTTCGACAATTTCTGAGTTTGTAGAAGCCTTTTTTCTTAATCTTGTGTTATCGTTTAACGTTTTTGCAGTTGTAGCATAAGCTTTTGTTCCTATTAAAATTAATCCTACACATAATGCTATAATTGTTGTTACGTTTTTTAATTTCTTACTCATATACTTTTGTAAAATGTATATTTTAATACATTTACGCTCCTTTCTTTATTTTAGCTAGAAAACACTTATATTTTCTAGCTTTTATAAAAAGATTTTATTTTATCTTTTTATTTGGTATTAGTATATACTTTGTTATAAAAAATGTCAATCTTTTTTACCAAATTTTCACAAATAAAAAAAGAGTAAATCTGTAAGCCGGGTTCTGTCATTTAAATTAGTCATTTATCTAGGATATATATTGCTATATATCTCAAGCCACACAGTTTAAGAAGCGCCGAGCAAGCGTATCTTCTTTTTTAGGTGTTGCTCCAGATGGGGTTTACACAGCCTAATATGTCACCATATTAGCGGTGAGCTCTTACCTCGCCTTTTCACCCTTACCTCTAAGAGGCGGTTATTTTCTGTTGCACTTTCCTTAAGGTTGCCCTCACTAGACGTTATCTAGCATCTTTGCTCTATGGAGCCCGGACTTTCCTCTCGTAGTTCCTTTCGGAATTTACCAGCGACTAATCAATTTACTCTTTTGTTATTATAGCATATTTTATACCTCATTGTCAAAAAAGAACGCATTATTAAACTATCATAAAATGTTGAATTCAGTAAAATAATCTAATTAAATTTCTGTGCCTATAGTAGCCCCAATAATTCCAGCATCATTTCCAAGTTTTGCATATCTAATATCTATATTATTTCTTCTATTAAATAATAATGGAGAATTTAATAAATTATCTTTTAAATCATTTTCGAATATACCACTATAATGTACAAATCCTCCACCTATAACTATCAAATCTGGTTCAAATATGTTTATTAGATTTGAAATTCCTATTGCTAAATCTGATATATATTGTTCATTTATATCTAAAATCTCATTTTTTCTTGATTTTATAAGATCTCGTAATGGCTCTCCATTTATATCTTTAGAAATATTTAGTCTTTGTTTTACTTTATTTTTATATTCTAAAATACTTCCATATCTTTCAAAACATCCAGATTTTCCACATTTGCAAGGTATTCCGTTTGCTTTTATAATCATATGTCCTAATTCATAACCTTCATATGTATGTCCTTCTAATAATTTACCATTATAAATTACTCCTCCACCTATTCCAGTTCCTATTGTTAAAAATAAAATATTTGCATTTTCAATAGTTTTATCTTCTTTTATTAGATTTTTATATTCAGCAATACATGCACATTTTCCGTCATTTCTAACATTTACTTTTTTTTGTAGCTTTTCTTCTAAACTGCTTTTTATGTCATAATTGTTTATTCCTAAATTTACAGTTTTAATTATAACTCCATTTTTTGCAACTCCTGGTACAGCAATTCCAATACTTTCTATTTCATAATTTTTCTCAAATATCTTTACATTTTCAACAATGATTTTTTGGGTTACTGTTATAATATCCATTTTATCTTCTTCAGAAAAATCTTTTTCAACTTTTTCTATAAGTTCATTGTTATTATCAACTACACCAACAGCAATATGGCTTCCGCCTAAATCTATTCCTATTTTCATATTGTTCTCCTTATTAAATTTACATTTTTTTCTTTTCTATATTATATATTTTTTGCAAATTTTTCTCAAGTTTTTTCAACATAAATCTTAAATTAAAGTTTCAGTTTAAAAATATACTTATTTAATAAATTAAATATCTAAATTTAACTCTTACAATTATAGTATTTAATACTAATTTTCTGGATGAAGCATAAAAAATAAGTTTCTTTCTACATTAAATTACAGTCTAATTTCAAAGACCTAAATATCTTTTTAGTTTAAAATTTTATTTAAAGTCTTTATTTTTAGTTTTTAAACCATATATAATTATTTTTACATTGCATATGACACATTTAATTTACTTTTTCATGTTCTATCCAGAATTTTTATAATAAATATATATAATTGTACAGCTTTTTTATTTTTTATCGAAAAAACATTGAGACATAAATCATTTTGAACTTTGCGCCCAACTATTGACATTTAGCCAAAAAGAACTGTTCTCTTTTCTATTCAAGAACAGTTCTCGTTTTATTTTATAAATACATATCAAATAAGAAATTACCAAAGTAGATTTGAATCATTGGTACTAATACGATTACTACGAAGAATATTAATACGACACCAACAATTGTGTACATAACTTGTGGTAAAACCATATTTATTTTTTCTATTGTATTGTTTATATCTATTTCCATATATTCAACTAATTTTTCCATCATTTCTGGTAAGTCTGTTTGCATACCTATTTTTAACATTTCTGTAATCATAGGAGATGCCAATCCTGACCTTTCAAATGGTGTAATCCAAGATTCACCTATTAAGATGTTGTTTAAAGAATTTTCTATTATTGATAGCATAACATAATTTTTTATTACGTTTTTACTAACATCTAGAGCATCTTGTATTCTCATTCCGTTTTTTAAGTTAAGAAGCATAGCTTTCATTAGTCTTGAAAAATCTAGTGAGAATATTAATTTTCCAAATATAGGCATTGTGTACTTGAAATAGTGGAATCTATATTTACCTTTTGGAGTTTGTATATATAATATAATTGCAACAACTATAGCCGCAATAATTGCAACTGGGATTGGCCACCATTTTAAGAAACCTCTTAAAAATGCTTGGAATCTAAGTGTTGCAGCAGGTATTACATCAGAGCTTGCTCCTAATTCATCTAAAACTCCTTGTACTTGTGGTAAAGCGTATAATGTACCGACAAATAGCATTACAATTAACAATGCAAATTGTGCAAGATTTGGTATTAATATACCTTTTATTTTCTTTTCTATTGCTGTAGTATTGTCCAAATATTCTACAGCTTGTTGTAAAGAGTTTTCTAAGGAACCTGAAAGTTCTCCAACTCTAATCATGTTTATATATATAAATGGAAATACATTAGAATAATATTCCATTGTTTTATACATATAATCTCCGGCTTCTACACCAGCTAAAATATCTTCAAGAATTCCTGCAAAAGCCATATTTTCTGTACTATCTATTATTGTTGTTAATGCATGTACATTGTTGAAATTTGCCTTTTTTAAAAGATAGAAATTCTGTGTGAATATAACTAAATCTCTTTCAGTAATCTTTTTTTGCATAGCAAAATAAGATTTTACTAAATCCATATTAGTCATTCTTTTTCTATTAGTTGCGTCTAATCTTGTAGTACCTACATTTCTCATTACTTCTTGAACATTATTTATATTTCTTTTTTTCTTATTAGCAGGTTGAATTCTTCTTGCAATTGTTTGTGTAATTGAAATTGGTGCTAATCCATTTGCTTTCAATTTTCTCATAAGAGTTATTTTATTTCCTTCTTCAACCCTGTTTCTAACAATTCTTCCGTCACTGTTTACCGCCTTATATATATATGTTGGCATTTTGACCTCCTATTTTATTCTCTTCTTCCTCCATTTTGTTTTTTAATTTTTAATTGCATAATTGTTCTATTTAAAATCTCTATATTTTTTTCTTCTATTTGAGATTTTGCTTGATCTAAAGTTATTTTATCATCAACAAATAATTCTGCCAAAGAGTTTATTAGTCCTATGCTTCCATTTGCTGAACCACTTTGTATTGCATCTTCTATTTCAGAAACACTTATTTTTTCTTTTCTAATAATACCAGAAACAATATTGTCTACTACCATAACTTCTGGTACTAAAACTAACTTGTCATTTGGTGCTGGTAAAAGTCTTTGTGATACAACCATTTTAAGCAGTGATGCCAATAAGTATTTTATTGTTGCTTGGTCTCTTACTTCATAGAAGTTTATCATTCTATCTATTGTTTCAGCACATGATTTTGTGTGTAATGTTCCAATAACTAAGTGTCCAGATTCTGCCATTTCTATTCCTGCTTCCATTGTTTCCTTATCTCTAATCTCTCCAATTACAAGAATATCGCAGTCCTCTCTTAGTGAGTTTTTAACACCATCACTGAATGTTAAAGAATCTTTTCCACGTCCAACTTCTTTTTGAACTATTAATGATTTTTTAGAATGATGTTTAAACTCTATTGGGTTTTCAAGTGTTAAAATTTTTCTATTTTGATTTTCGTTTATATCATTAACCAATGCATTTAAAGTAGTTGTTTTACCAGAGTTTGTTTTACCTGTAACTAATATTAATCCTTGAGGTTGATAAGTCATTCTTCTTACTATATCTGGTAAACCTAAATCTTCATATTTTGGTAATGTGTTTTTTATAATTCTTAGTGTTGCAACAGGAATATTTTCTGTATGTGAAATATTTACCCTAAATCTTAATCCTGCATGCTCATATGATGTATCTAATCTTCTATTTTCTTTATATTGTTCATCTGCTTCAAGATTTCCTTTTACTAGATAGTCATATACCTCCATCATATCATCTTCAGTAAGTTCATTTGTTTCTTCAACTGGTTCTAGACGTCTTGCTATTCTTAGCATTGGTTTATTTCCTGGAACTAAATGTATATCAGATGCATCTTTCTCAATTGCTAAATCTAATATTTTGTTCATATCTACCATAATTTTTTCTCCTCTCCCTTGGCTAATTTGTCTTATTATTGATTGTATATTAATAATTTTTTATCTAACTCATCTAAATTCGTTAATCCACTAATAACTTTGTTTATTCCATCAATTACTAAAGGTCTATATTCTTGTTCTAAAGCCTTTTTTCTAATTTCTATACTAGATTTTCCAGACATAATCATTTCTTTTAATTCTTCTGTAATATTAAGTACCTCAAATACTCCAATTCTTTCGTAATATCCAGAATGGTTACAAAATTCACATCCAACCGCATTGTATGTTTTTGCATTGTCTAAGTTAAATTCAACTCCATATTTATCTCCAATTTTTTTAATTTGCTCTTTTTCAAAATCTGCAAAATCTCTTTCTTGTTTGCAATGTGGGCAAAGTCTTCTAACTAATCTTTGAGAAATTGTTGTAGCTACTGTACTTGCTATATCGTAATCTGGTACACCAACTTTTCTAAGTCTTGTTATAACTTCTACTGCATCAATTGTATGAATTGTAGATAATACATAATGTCCTGTTTGTCCTGCTTGAATAGCTATTTCTGCAGTTTCTTTATCTCTAATTTCTCCTACTAATATAACATCTGGGTCTTGTCTTAAAATTGTTCTTAAACTATCTGAAAATCCTATATTTTTTTCTACTTCTATTTGATTTAGTCCTGGAATTCTAATTTCAACTGGATCTTCTATTGTTGTAATATTTATATTGTCACTTTTTAAATAATCCAATATACTGTATAATGTAGTTGTTTTACCTTCTCCTGTTGGAGCTGCCATTATTGTTAAACTGTTTCTTTTATTTACAGCTTTGTCTAGTTCTTTTTCATCATAAGGGTATCCTAAATCAAATATATTTCTAATATCTGAATTTTTCTTTAAAAGTCTTAAAACAAATTTTTCACCATATATATTTTTTTGTGAAGAAACACGGATGTTGTAATCTGGATATAACAGAATTCTACCATCTTGAGAATTCTGTTTTTCTTGATGCATATTAGATATAGCTTTTAATCTTCCTATTAATTGAGCTTGTCTTTCTTTAGGAATAGTAGTTATTACGAATAATTCACCATCAATTCTAAATCTAATTCTTACTGAATCTATTTGTGGCTCAACATGAATATCACTTGCTCTTTTTTCTATAGCAAGTTTTATAATATTATCTATAATTTCTGTAGTAGTTTCATTTCCATTAATATCTTCTATATTTTGAGAAGCTTGTTCTTCATATTTTTGTAAAAACTCTTCAACATTGGTTTGAAAAGCCATATATATATCTACTACAAGACCTTTATTAAGCATTAACATTTTTATACTTTTAATACTATTTTCACTTGTAGCTATATCTGCAAATGCAACTTTTATTTTTCCAGATTCAACTTCAAAAGGAATAGCTTTATTTTTTTTCATAACATCTAAAGGAATGTAATCTGTTGGTTCAATTTTTACATTATCATAATTTAAATAAACACCTTTTTTTCCTAAAATATCTGCAACTTCATCAATTAACTTTCTAGGTTCAGTTGCTTTTAAAATATATAATATATCACCAATTTTTCTTGAACGGTGTGTTTCTTGATATTTTAATGCTTTTTCTATATCTTCCCCTGTTACAATTCCTCTTTTAACTAATTCGATTCCTAAAGGTTGATTTTTTGCCATTTTTGTTCCTTCCTTTCTTCTTTTGATAATACAATTATCAAACGTATCTCTTCTTTTATTATAATATTATTTTGCTCTTTTGTCCTTATATTTTTGCAATTACATAAAATTACATATTTTGTTATTAATTTCTATATTGTAAAACTATTAGTATAAACTTTTCCATTTATTGTCATATTAGAAGTTAATTTTCCACTATTTAAAGTAAAATTACATTCTGTTACTTCTTCACACAAAGTAATAAATTTTTTTTCTTCATAGTCATTTTGTACTTTTTCTCTTATAATATAATACAATTTTCCATCTTTAAAATAATACTCATGTATTGACTCATCAAAAAATTCTAGTTGTAAATCACCTGAATTATTTAATTCATTTAGTTTTTCTTTATTAATCTTACCGTGAATTTATATCATCTGTAATGTATGCTAAAAATCGTGAATACTGACTAGACGTATTTTTATTTATAACAGTTTCATCAGCATTTCTATAAAAATATTTCATTAGCATTGAAGCTGTTCCAATTACTATAGTTAAAACAATTATATATATAATAAGTGTTATAATTGTTATACCTCTATTTGATTTCATAGTTCCTCCTATTGTATCACTGTACTTAAATCCATAATTTGTTCTTTTCCACCAGTTCTAAATGTGATTTCAGCTTTTACAGTTTTCACAATATTACGAATTGCTCCACTGTGATTTTCTGTGTCATCAGCATAATCAACTACTTCTATTTTTAACTGATATGATGCTTTGTCAGTTTTTATAGTTATAGGATTTGTTGAATTTTGAATTTTTTCTCCGTATATTTTAGTTAATTCTTCAATAATTTTATTTTCTGTAAAGTCATTATCTAGTGGAATACCCTTTGCAGTTTCCATAGTATTTGTTAAAATATTTAATGCTTCTGTTTTTATATCTTCAGCATTTTTTGATGAATTAATACTAAATACAATTCCCATTATTACTGGAACTATAATTAGTAATATAATTATAGCTATAGCTACATCTTCAGTTACAAACCCCTTATTACTTCTTAAATTCATAGCCATTCCTTTCATTTATAATGTAAACATTATATATGTAAGCATTATTATGTTTGATATACATAAATAAAATCCTAAAGTTAAATTATTTGTCAAATCTTTTTCTTCTTTTTTTACTTTATTAGTTATATTTTTTATTTTACTTATTAAAATATATATTGCAATTATTAATAATGTCATAATAATTGTTAAAATTGTAGTTACTTCTCCAGTAAATACTGCCATTATAACTAATAGTATTAAAATTGAAATCACATAGCTTGTTTTTGCTTTTGCTTTTAATTTTATAGTGTCTGCTATTAATAAAATAACTAGAGTTGATAGATACATAACATATCTATATATACTAGGTTTATCTATTATGCATAAATATATTATGTATGTAATAAGTATTCCTAATGCATAATACAAAACACTTTTTTCTATTTCTCTTTTTTCTTTATCTATTCCAGCAATTATTGCTATTGCAGATAAATATAATACCATAAAGCCTAGTTCTATTAATTTTTGAGGTTGTAAATTGTAGAAATTTATTTTAGAAGCTATTGCAATAAGTACAAAAAATACACCAGATAAAATTTCTATAATTAAATATCTAGGTCTTATTTTTTGCTTACATTCTTTACATTTACCACCTAAAAATATGTAGCTCCATACTGGTATTAATTCAAAAAAACCTAATTTGTGTTTGCAATTAGGGCAGAATGAATGTGTGTGTGTTATATCTAATTTATTTGGGATTCTATATATTGCTAGAGTATAAAAACTACCAAATAGAGTTCCCATGATAAATATTATTATGTATAAGAATATTTCCATTTCTTTTTCCTTTCGTGAGTTTTGAAAGTGTATTATTTTAATAAAAGCATATGCATATAGCATGCATATGCTTTTTATTTGTTAATTATTAGTTATTTGCACTTTTGTTTATAACACCCCAAGCAACTTTACCATTACTTATAGATGTTGTAGATACTGTTGTTCCATCTGGTTTATATGTTAAAACGATTGAACTAGCAGTGTGTGTAGTAACTTCTACATCTTTAACGCCGATTTTATTTGTATCTAATTCATTTTTAATTCTTTCTCCAACGTATGTTGTTAATCCTTTGTTGTTTACTGTATTATTTCCAGTAACATATACTTCTTTATAATAATCAGATACATATCCTGTTACTTCTAAGTTAACAGCATCTTTAGCAGCTCCTAAAGCATTAGCTGAAGCAGATTCTTGTGCTCTGTTTAATATAGAGTTTTCTCCTGTTAACATTGCTATAGATACAGCAGCTAAGATTAACAATACGATGATTGTTATAACTAAAGCGATTAATGTTATACCTTTGTTTCCTTTCATTTTATTTTCCCCCCTTTGCAATTAATTTTTTTATCTTGAGTATATTAATCGTTAGATTAATATAACCTTAAAAACTAAATTATTTTGTTGATGTTTGTTCTTCTTCATCATCTGCATCTGTAGTTTCGTTCGTACTTTTGCTACCAGAACTTGAATTTGAACTAGAGCTAGAACTCGATGATGAATTATTATTACTTGTAGATTTTGATGTTGTAGCATTTGATTCTGCATCACTTGCAACTGCAGCAAATGGATTTGCTTTACCTGCTACATAATCTTTTGTAACTTTAAAATTATTCAAATCAGAAGATGTTACCTCAAATGTTTTTACTATTTGGTCATCTTTTTTATCAATGTCATCAGCCATCTGCTCTTTTATCTTATCAGAAGCTGAATATTGAGTTACTTCTGGAACAATTTTTCTATTGGGTATATATTCATAAAATATTACTGAAAATAATAACATTCCTACTAAACATACAAGTAGCAAAATTATTATTTCTTTTATTATTTTAGACATATTATCCTCCTTACTGAACTGTATTTTGCGATGCCGTTGTATTGGCAGCTCCTGTTGTATTTGTGGTGTTTGTCGTATTTCCTGCATTTTGAGTATTTGTTGTGTTAGTGTTATTATTTGTTGTATTTGTAGTGTTTCCTACTGTGTTTGTAGTATTTTCTGCATTTGTTGTATTAGTTGTATTTGTTTCATCTTTCTTTCCGTCTTGTACGTCTAAAGATTTTATATCTATTTTTATTTCTTTGCATACAAATGTACATTCTACATTGTTATAATTATATACTGTTTGTCCATCTGAATTTAAAACTCCAGTACCTTTTGTAGATTGTTTCATCGAAAAGTTTTCTATTTTAAATCCAAGTCTTGAGTCACCTTCAATCGCATATATAAATGATGTTGTGTTTGCATATTTTCCAACTACTGTGAAATTTAAATTATAAATTCCATTAGCTGTACCGTTTGTAACATCAATTTTTATTTCAACTTTATTATCTTTAGCATGATTTCCTATTCTTGTCCATAAAAAGTCTAATTTATACTTTTCTGTTTGCATATAATAATTACTGTCTGAAAGCATTACTGATTGTTCTTCGTATTCTTTCTTTGTCTGTTGCAACTTTTCACTACTATTACTTAATTTTGTAAGAGTTGAAGGGTAAGTTACACTGACTAAATTAGATAATTGAGCATTTTCTGAATCAATTTCTTCATTTTTTTCAATTATTTGTGTAATTCCCCATACTTTAAATCTTCCAAAATTAGTTCCTTTGTAGATAACAACACCAGTAAATATTAATAATATTATCAATGCTAATATAAATAATATTTTTCTCATGGTAATTCTCCTTCTATTGTGACTGTAACTACATCACCATTTTTTGTTCCACTTGTGTTTACTACATTATTTAATATTCCTTTTGTTTTAAGTATTCCCATGAACATACCTAATTGTTCATATTTATATGATTGCGCTACAATAGAAATATTTTTTCCTGTAGTATTTTGTATTGAAACTAATTGTACTTTATCTGGAATGTTGTACATTATTTGGCTTAATAAATTTGGTATCAAATTTCTATTAGCTGCGATATCATTCATTCTTTCATTAACTCTTTTTATATCTGCTAACAAATTGCTGTATTTTTGAGTTTTTGAATTTATTGTAGTATTATCTGTATTTACTGATTCTATTTGTGCATTTTCAGCAGATGTTGTATCTTGTATTTCTCTTTCTTTAGCTAGCATTTGATGTGATAATACTTTCGAAAATACTGTAAATATTATTAATATAAGAAGTACAGAAGAAATTCCTCTTATAAGCCACATTTCAGTAGTATCTAGCGCACCTTTTAAATCGAAATTGATTTTTTCTTTTGGTGCAATTGTTTTTCCACTTGGTAGTTGAATTGAAAGTAATCCTGATAATTTTTGGCTTGCTGATTGTTTTTGGAAGTTTAATTCTTGTATTCCTTCTCCTAGTCCAACAACTGCAAGAGCAATAGCAGAGTTCACTTCAACATAATCTTTAATATTTATTTTTGTAACTGCTTCATCCACTATACTTGGTTTTAATATTTTACATTCAATATCTGGTAAAAATTCTTGGAAATATAAATCTATATTATTTATTGCAGATAATGTTCCTGTTAAATATATTGTTTGTATTTTTTGTGAACTTTTGTCTATACTATCTTTTACAGATTCCGCAATTCTATATATAGTTGGCATTATATTTTGTAAATATGGTTGTTCTTCTGCTGTTTCTTCTACTTCAGCTGTATATATTGTAGTATTTTTACATATATCGTATGCTTTTGCATAAGAATTTTCTATTTTATTTATATTATCTAAAACTTCTTTACTTCCAATGTCTAATGATTCAACATTGTAAATTTGTCTATCATATATTGTAGTTATTGTAGTGTTTTCTTCCATATTTACAATAAGTTGATTTTCTCTTTTGTTAAGGTTTGCTATAGTTGGTAGTGCTATAGAAACAGGCATTATTTTTGATAATTTATGTTTTTCTAATGGTTGTTTTTGTCTGTTTAACTCAATTTTATTAATATAAATATTTAATGCTCTTATTTTTTCTTTGTCATCTTGACTTGGCATTAAAGCATATCTTGTTTCAAATGCGTTTGAATTATAGTTTTTTTCTTCGCAGAAACTTTCGAATTCTGTTGCTACTGTTTTTTCAATATCTTTCTTATTTAAAAGTGCAAAAATATCAAAGTATAAATATTTTTCATTCGCTAAATTTATACTTACTGGTGTTCCAAAGCTATATGTCTCTTGAATGATTTTTTCTATTTCTTCAGATAAATCTTGAAAAAATCTAATTCCAAATGATTCTATCTTCATGTCTTCCTTTTCTTTGGAAACTTTTGCATATTTAATTAGGTTATCTTCAATATATATTCCTAAACATTTTTGCATTTTTGTTCTCCTTGGTTTTTAGTAAAAAATTTAATTTGTTTTTTCTTTTTATATTTTAAACATAAAATTTTAAAAAAGCAATACCTTTAATAGAAATGTAATATAATTGTAAAATTTTCGTAATATTTCTATTTAAAAAATTGTTTAATGCCTTATTTTTATACCTATACGTTGAATTTAAACAATACGATATCTCCATCTTTCATAATGTATTCTTTTCCTTCTGAACGTACTAAGCCTTTTTCTTTAGCCTCATTCATTGAGCCTTCTCTTATTAAGTCATCATAAGATACCACTTCTGCTTTTATAAAACCTCTTTCTATATCTGAATGGATTTTTCCTGCAGCTTCTGGTGCTTTTGTTCCTTTCTTAATTGTCCATGCTCTTACTTCAGGCTCTCCAGCTGTTAAAAACGACATTAACCCTAATAAATCATAGCTTTTCTTTATTAACTTATCTAATCCAGATTCTTCTAATCCTAAAGCTTCAAGCATTTCTTTTTTATCTTCATCATCTAATGTAGATATTTCTTCCTCTATTTTTACACATAATGGTACAATATCTGAATTTTCTTTTTGAGCATATTCTTTAACTTTTTTAACATTTTCATCATCTTGCCATGTTGAAATTTGTTCTTCAGAAATATTTGTTACATATAATATAGGTTTTGAAGATAAAAGCCACATATCTTTAACAATAGGTAATTCTTCGTCTGTATAATCTAAACTTCTAGCTGATATTCCATTTTCTAAATTTTCTTTTATTCTTTCTAATAAATCTATTTCTAATTGATATTTTTTGTCAGCTTTAAGCATTTTTCTTGCTCTGTCTAATCTTTTATTAACAGTTTCAATATCCGCAAAAATTAGTTCAAAATTTATTGTTTCTATATCTCTTATTGGATCTATGCTTCCATCAACATGTGTTATATTTGAATCTTCAAAACATCTTACAACTTCGCATATTGCATCTGTTTCTCTAATATGAGATAAGAATTTATTTCCTAATCCTTCTCCTTTGCTTGCTCCTTTAACAAGACCTGCAATATCAACAAACTCAACTATTGCATGTGTTACTTTTTGTGGCTTATACATCTCAGCTAATTTATCCAATCTTTCATCTGGTACTGCTACAACCCCTACATTTGGCTCTATTGTACAAAATGGATAATTTGCACATTCTGCTCCTGCTTTTGTTATACTATTAAATAAAGTACTTTTTCCTACATTTGGTAGTCCTACTATTCCTATTTTCATTTTTCATTTCTCCTTTTTTCAATTGGTGTCGGTTCTTTTTTGTTGGTGTCGGTTCTTTTTTGTTGGTGTCGGTTCTTTTTTGTAAAAATCACCTTTGAAGATTATACTACTATATCTAATTTTTATCAAGCTAAAATATTAATATTTTTTGTAAACTATTTACTATGTTTATGCAGGTCAGCATAAATTAGAAGTTTAAATTGTAACGAAAATTAATCTTTCATTCTTAATGTACACTCCTCATTTCTTTTATCATCAAATCTCCAAATACAACATAGCCTTTTGTAGGATCATTTACCAATACATTTGTTATTGCTCCAATAAATTTACCATTTTGAATAACTGGTGAACCACTCATTCCTTGTATTATTCCTCCTGTTTTTTCTATTAGTTCTTTATCTGTTACTTTTATTAACATACTTTTATTGTCATAATTATTATTTAAATAAATTTTTTCTATTTGAATTTTA
>JAEEGL010817748.1_pt1 | contig 14141 bp, 9 predicted proteins | sample 9134231 | NCBI WGS metagenome assembly JAEEGL01 (sample SAMN16246548, study PRJNA631951) | gut metagenome | biome: gut microbiome; feature: rumen; material: fiber-attached | host: Bos | place: Iran: Karaj | collected 2018-10 | reverse complement strand
GTCACATCCACCATAAACTGATCCATGCAGATACGCCCCCGGATCGGCGCTTTTTTACCCCGGATCAGCACATAGCCTTTACCGGAAAGGCTTCTGGGATAACCGTCTCCATACCCCAGAGGAATGGTGGCAAGAATCTCTTTGGACGTGGTCACATAGGTTCCGCCGTAGCTTACCGGTGTCCCGGGCTTAACTTCCTTGATAAAGGAAATGTGGCTCTTTAAGCTAAGGACCTCTTTTAAGGGCAGGATGTCCGTGGGCACTTCATCGGAAGGCATCATACCGTAGAGGATGATGCCGGCTCTAACCATGTTCATCTTTGCTTCCGGCAGATTGATAATGGCAGCGGAGTTGGAGCATTCCTTAATGGGGATCGGTGCACAGGTTTCCTCTACTCTTTGCAGGAAATCCTGATATTTCTTAAGCTGCGCCTTTGCTTTTGAAAGATCTGCTTCATCCGCATCGGCAAAATGGGTAAGGATCCCTTCTGTATCGATCCCGGGAAGGCTCTGTACGTAACGGATAAACGAAATCCCTTCCTCATCGGGTTGTATACCGATACGGCTCATGCCCGTATCCACTTTGATATAGACCTTCAGCGTCTTATTTTGCCGTACTGCTTCTTCCGAAAGGAGCTTTGCTTCATCCCTTCTGAAAACAACAGGCGATATCTGCTGTTCTACTAATTTTGCATAGGCGTAGGGAAAAGGATATCCAAGGATCAGGATCTCCTTGGTGATGCCTGCATCCCGAAGTTCAAAGGCTTCTTCGCATGTAGCAACACAGTAGCCGTAGAGATAGTTAAGGTCCTGGGTATGCCGTGCGATCTGTTTTGCCCCGTGACCGTAAGCATCCGTTTTGATCACGGCCATGATCTTCGTATCCTCACCTACTCTGTCATGAATACTGTTTAAGTTAAAGGTAACTGCATCCAGATCGATGGCAGCATACCCTCTCGAAAAAGGAGTCAGATCCATATCCATTTGTGTTTCACCAGCTTATCGTTAGATTTTTAAGGTAATAAAAAGGAAAGCGCGTCTATCTCATCTCCGGCACGCATACCGTAGCTTCCCATCTTAAGGGCCGCATTCTTACCGGCAAGGCCATGGAGGAAAACTCCGTATGCACAAAGCCGTGCAAGATCCATATTCTTGCGGCATCCCTGCGCAAGAATTCCTGCAAGAATACCGGTCAGAACATCTCCGCTTCCGGCTGTAGCCATACCGTCATCTCCGGTAAGGTTAACATAGATCCTTCCGGAAAGATTGGAAAGCACCAGAGAAGTATGGTCCTTACAAAGAAAAACCGCTTCTTTTCCGGAAAAACGACCAGTATTTAGAAAAGACCGTATCTTATCTTCCCTTGCAAAGATCCCGTCCTTTAAAAGATCCGGCATCTTTTCTCCAAGAAGCCTTGTAGCTTCGCCCACATGAGGAGTCAGGATCACCCGCCGGGGAAGAACATCATACAGCAAATCCTCCCGGGATAAAAGATTTAACCCATCCGCATCCACAACGGTTGGAATATCCCTGCAGGCTTTGAGCAGAGAGGAAAGGATCTCTTTGGCGACAGCCCCGCATCCGATCCCGCAGCCGCAGGCACAAACCGTGCACCAGCTTACCAGGTCATGAAGATCATCCGTGTAATCTTCGCCTTTTAATGCCTTCTCGTAAACGGAAGTATTTACCATGGCTTCCGGCACTTCATGGAGGATCAGGTCTCTATTGACCGGATCAGTCAAGATTTGTACCATTCCGCATCCGGCAGCAAACGCAGCTCTTGCAGCCAGGATACATGCACCGGCAGTTTCCTTACTGCCCGCAAACAACAGGACTTTTCCAAAGGTCCCCTTGTTTCCTGCAGGATCTCTGGGCAGAAAGCTTTGAATAGCCGCATCCTCTTCATCAAAGGTATAGTGTAAAGGCTCCGTACCCATAGAAGGGTTCAGGACGATCCCCAGATCCTCCACATACAGATCTTTGCAAACAGAAGGTCCCTCTGCGATCACCTGTCCAAGCTTTACTTCTCCGAAGGTTACAGTAAGATCCGCCTTAAAACAGGAGCCGAGTATTTTTCCCGATCCGCCGTCTAAACCGCTGGGAATATCGATTGCCATCTTAAAGGGACTCTTACAGGCATTTACCTTTTGCAGCACTTCCTCCCATAACCCGGTTACGGGTCTGGACAATCCGATCCCGAAGATCGCATCGACGATCCCATCAAAACCATCCGGATCCGGAAGGGTATCCTTTACGATGCTACCGGTAAATCCGGCTTCTTTTACATGCTGTAGAAAGATCTCTTCCTGCTGCAGGTTGGCAGCGCTTCTTTTTCCGGTATCCGGCAGATAACAGGTAACGTTTATTCCTTTGGTCATAAGGATCCTGCCAAGGGCCAGTCCGTCTCCTCCGTTATTACCGCTTCCGCAAAGGATCAGTATGCATGGATCTGTGCAATCCTTCTCGTGCAATACATCATCCAGTACCTCAAATGCAAAGAAAGCAGCCCGTTCCATAAGAACAGACTGCGGAATCTTCAGGGTATTCATGGTACCGTTTTCTGCTGCGTACATTTCCTCCGGTGTAGCCAGCTTCCGATCGGTCATTGTGTTTTCTTATCCTCCGGATCATATTTCCTGTCAAACAGTTCCACCACAGCTGCGCCAAAGACATCATGCATATAGGAGTAAAGCGCATGATTATCCTTTTCCGCCCGCTGCTTGCGAATGACATTTTTCTTAAGCTGAATGCGGATGTCCGTAAGCCAGGCTTCGATCTGGTCGATCTTCTCATCATTTTCCTGCATCCGTTCGTAACAGGCTTCCATGGAAGCAAGCATCAATTTACGGTTTAACTGATTGATCTCTCTGGGAAGCTCCATCAGGCGGTCTGCATTGTTATCCAGCTTCTCGTTGCACTCCTCGATAAGACGCTTACGCTCACTCATCTCTTCTTCGGAAGCACCTTCATCCGCCAGCTGAACGATCTCATCCATCAGCTTGTTTTTGATCTTCTTTACTTTCCGGTCTTCGTTATTTAATTTGCCCTGCTCCTGAACAAGTGCGTTTAATTCGTTGGCAAGTTCTTCGATATCCTCTGTCATCCCCGCCTGGGTAAAAAGCTGATGCCACTTATGATCCAGGGTTAAAACAGGGATATTTTTGCCTTCCAGGGCTTTTTCAAAGGAATCCACCTTTTCCGACATGATCCATCAGACCTCATCGTTCATGCTTTTTAACTTGTAGGAAAGTTTTAAAACAGAATCTGTCAAATGAACATTTTCCACTGCAATGGAGGAAGGAACATTCAGGTCCACATGGGCAAAGTTCCAGATGGCCTTGATATTGGCTCTGACAAGTACCTCCGCTACCTTCACTGCACTGTCCTTGGGAATGGTAAGAACGGCAATATCGATATTATTGGAACGTACAAACTCCTCCAGATCATCCATGGGCTTTACTTCCAGACCACGGATCTTCTTGCCCCACAATGAGGGATTCTGGTCAAAAAGACCGCAGAAAACGAAACCTCTGCGTTCGAAATTCAAATAATTAACCAGTGCCTGACCAAGATTGCCGCAGCCGATCAGGACCAGATGATGACTCTGATCAAGGCCGAGGATCTTAGCGATCTCCCAGTAAAGATATTCTACATTATAGCCGTAGCCCTGCTGGCCAAAGCCGCCGAAATTATTAAAATCCTGCCGGATCTGGGAAGCGGTTACTTTCATAAGCTTACTCAGATCCTGGGAAGAAATACGCTCTACGCCCTGATCCTTTAACTCACCTAAATATCGGAAATATCTGGGAAGTCTGCTGATAACTGCCTGTGAGATTTTACGCTCTTCCATGATGAAAGCTCCTTCGTCGGAATAAAGGGATGAATGATCATCCATACCAGTATAAGTATATCACTTGTTAAGAACGTGTCAATCGCCGTTTTCCTTGACAATTTCACTAAAATAGGGCACACTAAACAGCGACTCGGGCTATTTTAAGAGGTTTTAGATCATGATCCTTGCTTGTCAGAATATTACAAAAGCATTTGAAGAAAATATCATATTGGACCGTGCATCCTTCCATATCGAGGAAAATGAAAAAGCCGCTATGGTTGGGATCAACGGTGCCGGCAAGACTACCCTGTTTAATATCATCACCGGAAAGCTTTCCCCCGATGAGGGTGTGGTATCCATTTCCAAGGATAAGACCCTGGGCTATCTGGAACAGAATCCTGTGGTTTCCTCCGGGTTATCCATCTATGAAGAACTGATCCGTGTGAAACAGGACCTGATCGACATGGAAGATACGCTTCGTCAGCTGGAAAACGACATGAAGCACGCTTCAGACGATACCCTTAAGTCCATCATGGAAAAGTATTCCACCCTCTCTCATACCTTTGATCTGAAGGGTGGCTATTCCTATCAGAGTGAATGCAAAGGCGTGTTAAAAGGTCTCGGCTTCGCAGAAGAAGAATTCACCAAGGAAGTCTCCACCTTATCCGGTGGTCAGAAGACCCGTGTAGCCCTTGGTAAGCTGCTTTTGCAAAATCCCGATATCATCCTTCTGGATGAGCCTACCAACCACCTGGATATGAACTCCATCGCCTGGCTGGAAAACTACCTCATCAATTACAAAGGCGCCGTTATCGTGATCTCCCATGACCGCTACTTTATCAACAAGGTAGCTTCCAAGATCATCGAGATCGATCAGGGCGATGTCACCACCTTTATCGGCGATTATGACGACTATTCCTACAAAAAAGAACAGCTGCGGGTAGCGGCTATGAACGCCTACTTAAATCAGCAGCAGATGATCCACCACCAGGAACAGGTCATTGAGAAGTTAAAAAGCTACAACCGGGAAAAATCCATCAAGCGGGCGGAAAGCCGTGAAAAGATGCTGGAAAAGATCCAGGTACTGGAAAAGCCCACCGAGGCCAGAAGCAAGATGCATTTAACCCTTACCCCCAATATGCGCAGCGGAAACGATGTCATGACCGTAGAGGATCTGGCGAAGTCCTTCCCGAACAATCCGCTCTTTGATCACTTATCCTTCGAAGTAAAGCGAGGGGAACATGTGGCGCTGATCGGGGATAACGGCACCGGCAAGTCCACTCTCCTTAAGATCATCAACGGCTTGGAGGAAGCGGATTTCGGTACCGTCACCCTGGGAACCAACGTATGCATCGGTTACTACGATCAGGAACATCACGAATTGCATAACGAGAAATCCATCTATCAGGAGATCTCCGATGATTTCCCCTATCTGACCATCACCCAGATCCGAACCACCATGGCTGCCTTTCTTTTTACGGATGATGATGTCTATAAGCTGATCGGAGACTTAAGCGGAGGAGAAAAAGGCCGCGTACTCCTGGCCAAACTGATGCTCTCCGATTGTAATTTCCTGATCATGGATGAGCCTACCAACCACCTGGATATCAATTCAAGAGAGATCCTGGAAAGCGCCATCAATCAGTATGAAGGCACTATCTTCTATGTATCCCATGACCGGTACTTTATTAACCGTACCGCCACCAGGATCCTGGAACTGGAGCATCACAGCGTTCATAACTACATCGGTAACTATGATTACTATGTGGAAATGAAACAGCGTGCCATCGATAACGGTCTGCTGGAAAAAACCGATACCTCCACTCCTTTTCATGTAAATGTACAGGAAGTAAAAGATACGCAGAAAAAAGAGGAAAACAAACAGGACTGGGCAAGCCAGAAACAGGCTGCCGCCAAAAAGAGAAAACTGGAAAGTGACCTTAAGAAGGCGGAAGATGAAATTGCCCGATTAGAAGATCGGGACAAAGCAATCGATGAAGAAATGCTTCGTCCCGAAGTAAGTACCAGTTCTCTTAAATTAAATGATCTCTACAAGGAAAAAACCGAGATCGCCGAAAAACTTTCTGCTCTTTATGAAACCTGGGAGCAGTTATCTTTGGAGCTTGCTGACACGTAAGTGTTATGCAAGCTCTTTTTCCATTTCGCTTCGGATCGCCTTGAGAAGCTCTTTGGAATTTACCTTTTTCACATTGTCCATTTCGGCGATCAGCGCCAGATCTCCTGTCATCACACCGCTTTCGATAACGGAAATGGTGGCCTTTTCCAGTACATCCGCATAATGCATCAGTTCCGGAAGCTTGTCCATTTCGCCTCTCTTTCTGAGGGCTCCGCTCCAGGCAAAGATCGTAGCCACCGGATTGGTGGACGTCTCTTCTCCCTTAAGATATTTGTAATAATGCCGCTGTACCGTACCATGGGCTGCCTCATACTCATAAACACCCTTGGGCGATACCAGCACGGAAGTCATCATGGCAAGGGAACCGAAGGCGGAGGAAACCATATCGCTCATAACGTCTCCGTCATAGTTCTTGCAGGCCCAGATAAATCCGCCGCCGGACTTCATCACACGGGCAACCGCGTCATCGATCAGGGTATAGAAATAGGTGATACCTGCTTTCTCAAAGGCCTCCTTATAGGTAGACTCATACATGGCATCAAAAATATCCTTAAAACGGCGGTCATAGATCTTGGAGATAGTATCCTTGGTACCAAACCACAGATCCTGTTTGGTATCCAGTGCATAGGTAAAGCAGCACTTAGCAAAGCTTTCAATCGACGCATCCAGGTTATACATACCCTGTAATACACCGGGACCTTTAAAATCCATAATAGTCTTACGGACTTCCTTACCGTCCGCACCGGTAAATACCAGCTCTGCCTTTCCGGCACCGGGAATCTCCATTTCCGCGTTCTTGTATACATCCCCGTAAGCGTGACGGGCAAGGGTTAAAGGCTTTTTCCAGGTCTTTACATTGGGTGTGATCCCCCTTACCAGAATGGGCGCACGAAATACGGTACCATCCAAAATAGCACGGATGGTTCCGTTGGGGCTCTTCCACATCTCCTTCAGGTGATACTCTTCCACTCTCTGGGCATTGGGGGTAATGGTAGCGCATTTAACCGCAACGCCGTATTTTAATGTTGCGTTAGCAGAATCCACCGTCACCTGGTCATCCGTCTTATCCCGGTGTTCCACACCCAGGTCATAATATTCGGTCTTAAGATCCACAAAGGGAATGATCAGTTCTTCTTTGATCATCTGCCATAAAATGCGGGTCATTTCATCCCCGTCCATCTCTACCAGGGGGGTTTTCATCTGAATAAGTGTCATGGAAATCTTCTCCTTATAATGGTTTAAATGGGTGTATGCCTACTCCTTTGAGGGCATATTGTCCGGCGCATCATAGGTATCGCAAAGGCCGTTTTTGATCATGTTTTCGTAGGCATTGATCATATGCTGATGAGCAACCTGATCGGCAAGGTCTGCATCCTTTGCCTTGATGGCTTCCATGATCTTACGATGTTCGTTATTGGAGGCATTGCTTCGCTGTTCGGAAGCCAGGGTCTTTTTACGAACCCTTAATACATATGCATGAAAATCCTTTAACAGATGCTCTAACATCTTGGAATCACAGGCTTCGTACAGGATCTCATGGAAACGGTTATCCAGCTCCGCCATCTGATCCAGATGGCCTTTGGATGCATGAAACTCTGCAAGATAAACATTCTCTTCCATTTCGTCCATCTGCTCAGGAGTGATATGCTCCGTAGCCCATCTGGCACAAAGACCTTCCAGAAGAGAACGGATCATGTAAATATCCTGCACATCCTTGGTGGTGATACCGGTCACATAGGCGCCCTTGTTGGGAATGATCTTGATAAGGCCCTCCAATTCCAGCTGTCTAAAGGCTTCTCTTACCGGTGTTCTGGAAACGCCCAGTTCTTCACCGATGGCGACTTCCTTTAATTCTTCATGCTCCTTGTATTTCCCGCTTAAGATATCTTCACGGATCTTGTTAAATACACGACCGCGCAAAGAAAACTTGTCGGTAACTTCGCTTTTCACATCATAACTTTCCATACATTATCAACCTCATGATGCCTGTCCGGGAATAGGAATATCCAGTTCCCTGCAGGTCTTTGCTATTTCTCTTTCCAGCTCCGTATCGGTGAGCACCGTTACACGGCCGCCGGCATACTCAGAATCCACCCATTCCTTCAGTTTGTGAATGAGGGGATCGTTTTTATCCATAAGCTGATCCGAAGGAAGCTTATAGTAGGTATTGATCCAGTGTGCGATACCGGCAAGACCGGAAGTATTGGAGATCGCACAGCGAACAGGTCTGTTCAGGAATTTCTCTGTATCGAAGATATTGTAGATCTCTTCGTTCTTAAGCAGACCGTCTGCATGGATACCGGCTCTTGTCACATTAAAGTTCTTACCGACAAAAGGCGTACGGGGCGGGATCTGGTAACCGATCTCCTTCTCGTAATACTCCGCCAGTTCCGTGATCACACAGGTGTCCATGCCATCCAGCGTACCCTTTAACTGGGCATACTCAAAGACCATAGCCTCCAGAGGGGTGTTACCGGTACGTTCACCGATACCGAACAGCGAACAGTTGATACCGCTGCACCCATACAGCCAGGCTGTGGTGGAATTGGAAACTGCTTTATAAAAATCATTGTGCCCATGCCACTCGATCAGATCATGAGGCACACCGGCATGCTTATTTAAGGCATAGATAATACCCTGTACGCTACGGGGAATAACCGCACCGGGGAAATTCACACCGTATCCCATGGTATCACAAGCACGGACTTTAATGGGAATTTTATATTCATCCATTAATTTCATCAGTTCCAGACAGAACGGAACCACATAACCGTAAATATCCGCACGGGTAATGTCTTCCAGATGGCATCTGGGAGAGATCCCCTCTTCCAGGCAGTCCCGGATCACGCTGATATAGTGTTCCATGGCCTGTTTACGGGTCATCTTAAGCTTCATGAAGATATGATAATCGGAACAGGAAACCAGGATGCCGGTCTCCTTCATGCCGATCTCCTTAACCAGCTTGAAATCTTCCTTGCTGGCACGGATCCAGCTGGTAACCTGCGGGAATTCATAGCCCCGCTCCATACATTTATAGACCGCATCCCGGTCCTTTTTGCTGTACAGGAAAAACTCACTGGCACGGATCAGACCTTTCGGCCCGCCCAAACGGTGCAGGTAGTCATAAATGGTGACAATCTGTTCCGTGGTATAGGGTTCCCTGCTTTGCTGACCATCCCGGAAGGTAGTGTCGGTGATCCAGATCTCCTTGGGCATATCGTGAGGAACGATACGGTCATTAAAGGGGATCTTGGGAATCTCGGAATACGGAAACATATTACGGAAAACATTAGGCTTTTTAACATCGTCCAGGATGTACATGTGCTCTTCAATCTGCAGCAGATTGTTGTTGGGATTCATGGACACCGGTCGATTGGTAAACAGCTCGCTGTTGTCAACAGGCATTTGAGACATACCTCCTCTATGTACTTATTGCGTATTATTGTATACAATCTGAATAAAAGTGTCAAGAACTCCACATTTTCCATCTTTTATGCATATGTATACAACAAAACATTAATAAAAGCCTGTGCTTTATGCACAGGCTTTCTTTTCCCAGGTCCGTATCCGGACTCATCAGGGTCTGAAATATTCCTGATAATCCATATAGGGCCTTCCGCTGCTCTTAAACATAATGGGAAGCACCACATAACGGGAATCGTTGTAATCTTTCGCATTCCAGCGATCGGCAAAATAATAGAACTGGCCGCTCTTTTTAAAGATAAATGCAGGCTGGGTCTGATAGGTTGTGGAATCTCCGATCTTATGAAGGATACTCCAGCGCCCCTCCATACTGTCGGAAACCGCAAACTTACATTGATTGGGATCCCACCCCGTACAATAGGAGGAAAACATATAGTACGTACCGCCTTTACGCATGAGCGCAGGCGCTTCCCGGTACTCTCCCTGCCACAGGCGATTAACCAGCGCGTCAACGTTTAAATAATCCTCTGTCAGGCGATACACATGGAGATCGGCATTATCTCTGGAGGCAGAGATGAAATAAGCGGTATTATCCACATCCTTAAAAAGAGTGCAATCTCTGGACATGTAGCCATAGGGGCGAAAGCTTCCCAGGTAGGTGAAATTACCGTCCGGGGTATCACAGATGGCGATGGCACAGGCAGCGGCGGAATAATCCTTACCGTTTTCCATATGCATCCACATGACGAACTTTCCGGTCCGTTCATTGTAAAGCACCTTGGGACGCTCAATGTTGATCTTGGAGCCGTCCTCGTTCACGAGACGTATGTCCGTGCGAACCCGATGGATCTTAGTGGCAGAACGCGCCGTTAACACATGATTGCGAAACTCCCAGTTAATCAGGTCATGGGATCTGTAACAGCTGACATAATGATCCTTCGTACGATCTTCCCCATACCAGTAGTAAAAATCCTTATACTCCAGGATATACCCCCCGTGGGCGTGGATCACATTCCCGTTGGTATCCTGCCAAAGTGCCCCGTTTTCCAGTTCCTTCTTCATGCTTACCCTCTCTTTTGTCTGAATTTATTCCCTGCGATGCTACCCGATAACAGAAAAGCAATTCCTGCAAAGATCAGTCCCAGTACCAGAAACCACTTGGGATGGATCAGGTCGCCGGTATCCGGTGATTCATCGAAATTGCCGGAAAAGATGGCTTTCCCGTCGCTGACCACAGCAGACGCATAGCTTTTATCGGAAATACTGTAAAAACCAAATACGGAAAAATGATTCGTCCGGAAAGTGATCCGGCTGGATTTATTAAGCGTATCGTTCACACGGGTATACGGCAGTTCCTCAAGCTGACCGTTGCTATCTACCGTGACCACATGGAGTTTTCCTTTATATAGGGACTGTGGCAGTTCCATGGAGATCGCAAGATTCTGGGTACCCAGCTTCGTTAAGGGAACCACACCGTTTTTCTCATAAAGGGTAAAAAGCGCCTGCACACAATCATAGGGAAGGCTTTCCCCATAGGTTCGTAAATAGGCCCTTTGCAACGTATCGTCTTCAGCATCCGCATCCGCTACCTTTAGAACAAAGGCATCACTCGCACCCTCTAAACGGGCATAAGTAACCTTATCGGAAAGCACTTCCGATAAATTGGAAACAGTGACCCCTGCAGTAGGTACATGATAGCTCTGGCCGGAAGAAACATCCTGTGCATCGTTGGAAGAGATCTCCCTATCCGGCAGGATTCCGTTAAATCCAAAGGCTCTATCTTCCAGGATAGTGCCGCTTACCTCTTCGATCTCCGGGCCCAGGACTGCCATATCCACCCCTTCAAAGGGACTGATCCGGTAGGAATCATTGGTAAGTCGCATTGCAGAAGATTCAAAGGAAAGGAGCGGCAGATCCGGATCAGTGAAGATCAGTGTCTTATCACTTTCATGATCCGCATCGTTTGCAAAAGCGCCAAGGCCGATAGTTTTAAGGCTCTCAGGTATCGTATAGGAAACCAGCGGACAATTATAAAAGGCCCGGTCTTTGATGGCAACTAACTGTGAAGCGCCTTTCACCGTGGAAAGGTTGGTACATCCGGAAAATGCACCTTCTTCGATGGTAAGAAGGCTTTCCGGCAAGGTGACGTTGGTGATCCCCTGGTGCCCTGCAAAGGCATAGGGACCGATATGTTTCACACCTTCCGGGATATGGATGCCGGAATAACCGCCACCGTAAGCTAACAAAAAGCCGTCTCCGACGATCAGAAACTCCTCTCCCGTCTTCATCCACTCCGTCAGATATCCGGTTCGATCAAAGGCATAGGGACCGATATATTCCACGGTGGAAGGAAAGGAAACTTCCGTTAACTGATCACAATGATAAAAAGCAGCATAATCGATCCGGGTAACCCCTTCCGGGATCATTGCACTGGTCAGATTACTTCTGGCATAAGCAAATTCACCGATCTCATTAATCCCCTCAGGGATCACCGGCTCACTTTCCTCCTGAGAATGATAAAAGGCCTGATCTGCAACAATCTGACCGTCCACCACCGTAAACTTGGGCAGTACATCTCCCTTTTCATTGGCTTCCTTCATCAGTTCATAGATGTTGGACATGGTAGATCCGTCGTTACTTTCTGCAGCGGAAATCGCATCGGTATGGCCTGCTTCGGAAGAAGTACCATCCGTAGCAGGAAGATAATCCGTATCATTGCCATCCCGCACCCTGAGTTTGGTATTATCTACAAAAACAACCGCATGGGAGCCGTTCACACGGCCGTTTCCAAGGGGGGAGCGCGTAGGATCCGAAGATGTACTCTCATCCGCAGGAGAATCTGCAGCGTTTTGATCCGGCGCAGGAGTCGTCCCGTTTCCTTCCGGTGCATCGCCCTGACCGTTTCCCTCCCCGGGATGTGCTTCGCCCTCCGGTCTCTCATTACCGGAAACCATATCTCCCATACCGTTATTTCCGGATACGTCATTGCCGGAGGCATCGCTATCCGGAATATTATCTACGGTTTTACGGTCATCGGAGGTATCCTGATACTCCGATGCATCCGCTTCCGAAATGCTTTCCAGTTTTTTCGCCGCAGTTTCCCCGGCTGTTCCTTCCTTGGCAGAGATGGTCAAACGATAACAGCCGTCAAATGCCGTATCGTCGATCATATATACCGAAGGCGGGATTGCCAGATAACTCAGATTCACATCCCCCAGAAAAGCATCCATTTCGATCCTGGTACAAGAGTAGGGAATGGATACCGTCTGAAGATTGATACAGTTTGCAAAGCAAAAAGCAGGGATCGCCGTAACATTCGCCCCCACAGAAACGCTTTCCAGAGAATTGCAACCGTAAAAAGCATATTCCTTGATGGTGGTCACAGAATCCGGCACCGTAAAAGTATTGCCCTCATATCCGGGTAAAAGCTCATAGAGAACCGTCATTTTGGAATTATAGATGGCACCGCCCACGCAGACAAAATCATGATTACCGCGGTCGATGGCAATGGAGGATAAGGAACTGCACCCTACAAAAATACCGGTACCCAGTTCTTCCACAGATGCTCCCAGAGTAAAATCCGTAAGATTGTAATCTCCGGAAAAAGCAGCATTTCCTATGGACTTAACCGAGTTGCCGCATGATGCACTCTTAAGTGCCGTCATATTGGAAAAGGCGGCATAAGCAATCTTTTTTACACCCGTAGAAACCGTGACACTTTCCACAGTAGAGCACCCGGCAAAGGCACCCTCTCCCACGGTTTTTACGGTAGACGGAACAGACACGGCCTGCGCCGTGCCTGTATAAGTAACCAATGTATCACCGCTGAACTGATAATCCGTCGCGGCACTCGCTTCACCTGTGGGTATCGAAGATACCAACAGAGCTGCGATGATCATAGAAACTCCGATCCTGGTTAATATCTTTCGCATCTGAAAAGGTACACGTCACTCCATTTATACTTAGTTCCACCAAAAACAGGAAACCGGTTTTGTTTAAGCAACTGCGATGTTGGAACTTCTTCGATCCTTCTTCAGGAACAATACGATGGATAACAATGCAAGGCCAAGGGCCAGGAACCACTTGGGCTGCAGCAGATCTCCGGTCTTGGGAGAACTGTCGGAGATACCGCTGGAAAGGTTTGCGGTATCCACATATACCGTGTACGGCGAGAAGTGCGTTGCCGTAAAGGTTACGCAGGGAACACCGTCAATGGTGGAGAACTGCGGGTTCAGACGATCCAGGGAGCCTGCTACAACGCCTGCTACCTTGTTGTTGCCCATGTAAGGAACCAGTTCATCCGGGATGGGGATGGTCACGGTTACCGCCAGACCTGTGGTATCGGTGATCTTGGTGGTTCCCGTGGAATCGTACAGGGACAGGTCAAAGGCAAAATACTTGATGGTATCCAGACTGCCGTATTCCTTCTTCAGTGCATTTGCCACCTGCAGGGTTGCATCTGCATCTTCGGAAATCGTTACTACAAAGTTATCGGTAGAACCGGTCACCGTCGCACTGGCCAGGTCGGAATTGGAAATACCGGGCTTTAAGATATGCACGGAGGTACGGTTCTTATTGGACGTTCTGGTGGCATTGTTGCCGCTGGTGGATCCGCCGTTTCGATAAATGATGATGTTGTTGGGCGAAACGTTATTGGGTGTCACATTGTTGGAGGACACACCGGTATACAGGGCGGTAACCGTCAGGTTGGATGCCGGCATCACAAAGGTGGTTGCACTCATGACAGGGG
>JAEEGL017296403.1_pt1 | contig 14142 bp, 15 predicted proteins | sample 9134231 | NCBI WGS metagenome assembly JAEEGL01 (sample SAMN16246548, study PRJNA631951) | gut metagenome | biome: gut microbiome; feature: rumen; material: fiber-attached | host: Bos | place: Iran: Karaj | collected 2018-10 | reverse complement strand
TTGAAGCGATCAGGAAAGAAGAAGGGAATCTCAAGTATGAATATTTTCAGTCACTTGATGATCCCGAGACTATCCTTCTGATCGATTCCTGGAGCAATCAGGAAGCAATCGATAAGCATCATGCATCACCGATGATGAACACGATTGCCCTATTAAGAGAAAAATTTGATCTGCATATGAGTGCTGAACGGTTCATGAGCATCGATGATAATCCTGAAGATGAAAAGTTTATCAGAAAGTAAGATCATTATTGTTTATAAATTAGAGGCGAGAGCCTCTTTTCAGTATCCCGGGATTACATGTCATATAATAGAATCATAGAAAAAGCTTTATGGAGGAGAAAAAGATGATCAAGATCTATGGGATGCCTACCTGTCCTTATTGCGACTATGTCCATGAACAGATCAAAGGCAGAGAAGATGAGTATGAATATATCAATATCGGTGAGAATATCAGAAACATGTCAGCTTTCACCAGACTGAGAGATGCCAATCCCGTCTTTGCCCACAGCAAGGAAATAGGGGATGTCGGAATACCGGCTTTCGTCTTTGAAGACGGCAGAGTATCATTAAAACCTGAAGAGGCGGGACTGATCGAATACGGATCTAAGATGGCCTGTTCAATTGAAGACCATAAAAACGGAAAGGGATGCTGAAGAAGCATCCCTTTAAAATACACATATTATTTGATTTCTAATACCAGTTTATTGCGCAGTTCCTGATCATCAATACAGGTATAATTCATTGAATTTACAAAACCTTCAATGATGCTTAGGGAGAGCTTGTTCTGAGTGTCGGTGATATCAAATCTTTCACCGCCGTATGATACGCTCATTTTAAGTTCACTATTGCTCTGATAGTACTCGATATTGAAATTGATATTCAATTCTCCCGGTTCCGGAAGAAGAATGCCCAGACACAGTTCTTCAAAAACGGACTGCAGATGATAGGCCTTGGTGTAAGGAATATGATTTCTCTGGCAGTATTCGTCGATCGTTGTACTTGCACCATAGAAGTCGAATTCCCGACTGTCGATGCTCAGATCGAGGATCTTCATCCTGTGGATGAACTGTCTGGTCTTTTCCTTCTTAGGATGATCGAAGATCTCTTCAGGTGTACCCTGTTCATAGATCGTTCCTTCATCCATGTAAAGAACTTTGGAAGATATGCTTCTGGCAAAATCCATATCATGAGTAACAATGATCATCGTCTTACAGGTCTTTGTAAGATTTCTTATTACGGACTTTACTTCGTTGACCATCGTCGGATCCAGAGCGGAAGTAGGTTCATCAAAGAGGATGACTTCCGGATTCATGGCCAGAGTCCTGGCAATGGCTATACGCTGCTTCTGACCGCCGGATAATTCACTGGGGTAACACAGAGTCTTTGAAGAAAGATTGACCAGGTGAAGCAGGGACATGGCCTTGTCATAGGCTTCCTGCTTGCTGACTTTCAGGGTATTTATCTGCGGCAGCATGATATTTTCCAGAACTGTCATATGGTTGAACAGGTTAAAGGACTGGAAGACCATGCCGATCTTATGGGAGATTTTGCTCAGATCATACCCCGGCTTGCTGATCTCTTCGCCATCGAGTATTATTTTCCCGTCACTCGGCTTTTCCAGCATGTTTATACAGCGGATGAAAGTGGACTTGCCGCATCCTGATCCTCCGATAACGGAAATGATGTCTCCGTCATTGACGGTGAAGTTGATTCCTTTCAGAACCGGACCGATCTCATAGCTTTTCTTCAGATCAACAATTTCAATCATCTGTATCAACTCCTTTCAGTATCCTGTTTTTATCTTTCTTGTTCGGATCAATTAGCAGATCAATATTACTTATAAGCGATGTCAGTATGCCGGCCATGACAAAGTACATGATGGCAATGACGATGAGCGGGAAGAAGGCTGCATAGGTCCTGCTTCTGATGATATCGCCGATCTTGGTTATATCCTGAACGGCGATATAGCCGACGACGGCAGTCTCCTTGATCAGTGATACGATTTCGCCCTTATAGGAAGGCATGAAGTGCCAGGCAGCCTGAGGCAGAATTATCTTATAGAAGCTCTGGCTAGGTGTATAGCCAAGGGTAAAGGCTGCTTCTCTTTGCCCCTTGTCGACAGCCTTTTCGCCGGCTTTCAGCATTGAAAACATCGAGCAGGCAAAAGTCAGCGTAAAGCCGATAACCGCAACAACAAAACCGCTGATTGACAGACTTCCAAAGATTATGTAGTAAAGAATCATCAACAGCACGACCATCGGAAGTCCGTGGATGAGCCAGTTCATGAAGCCGACAAATCTGTTGAAAAGAGAATTCTCATCATCATTTCTGGCTTTCAGATAGGACAGAAAACCAAGAAGCGTACCGCAGATGATCGACAGAACGGTTATAAGCATAGTGACCAGTGAACCGCTCACAAACATCTTCCATCTGTTTTCCACGATGAAAGTGCTGTAGAAGCTTTCTTTCAGCTCACTGAATAGAGGTTTTGTTCTTTTTGTTGTCTTTTTGACCAGGAAATAGCCGTTGTTATCGCAGATCGGAGTGGAGAAATTGACACTCTGCTTTCTTTCTTCCGTAATGGAGATCGCACCGCAGGCCAGATCGATCTTACCTGCTTCCAGCGCCGAGATCGTTCCGTTGAAATTCATTATCGCAAATTCCGGTCTGTAACCGTATTTTTCGCAAAATAGTGCAGCAAGTTCAGCTTCATAGCCGATGACCTTTTCATTTCTGATGAAGGAGAACGGGTGATCCATACCGGAACACCCAATTATCAATGTGCCGTTAGGATCTGCAAGACTATCATAATCAGGCATCGTGGTCGTCTCATTATAATTGAACCACTTGTTGTAAAGCTTCTGCTTCAGCCCGCTTTTTTCAGCTTCTTTAAGAAATTCGTTCATCTGCTTCATGAGCTTTTCGCCTTTTTCTTTCTTGTTGAAGACGAAAGCCGGGTGCTGTTCGATGAAGACTTCCGGTATAAATCCTACATCAGGGTTATCGGTTACGATCTCCTTAACGAGATTGTAATCCAGGGCATAGGCATCGATCTTGCCTGAGCGCAGAGCTTCCAGCAGATCAGAGGAGCTGGAATAGTATTCGAACTTTGAATCCGGAAATCTTTCCTTGGTCGGACCATCGTATATCGTACCCGTGAGGATGCCGATTTTTCTGCCGTTGAGATCAGCGATGTGCTCATAGGAAAGATTGGAGTTTGCCGTGCTTCTTACTACATAATAGCCTCTGGTTGCTGAAATGGGCAAAGAAAAATTGATACTCTTTTTTCTTTCTTCGGTTATATTCAGACCGCCGCCGCCGATATCAGCCTTGTCTGACTGAATACTGGACAGGATGCCGTCAAGGGAAGTGCTTAGGATTTTCAGGCTGTAGCCGTATTCTTTGCAGAAAAGGGCAGACAGTTCGATATCATAGCCGACGATCATGCCGTTCATGACAAAAGCGTAAGGGGAGTTCTCGGCATAAACCGCCATGGTGACAACTCCGTTTACGTCTTCTAATTCTGTATAATCAGCCATCACTGTATGACTGTCATAGTTTTTCCATTTATCTTCAAGTTCCTGCCTGAGACCGCTTTTTTCTGCCTTTGTAAGGAATTCATTGAACTGATTCAGCAAGAGATTTCCCTTATCGTCTTTGGCAAACAGCAATGCCGTATCGATACTCAAGATCTCTTCTTTTATATAGCCAAGATCCGGACTTTGCGCAAGAACTTCTCTTATGACATACTCATCGATCGCAAAAGCGTCGATCTTGTCTGAATGCAGAGCCGATACAAGATCCGAAATCGTGTTGAAATAAGCGAAATCCGCCTCAGAGATCAGCTGCTTGCTGATGACATCGTAGACGCTGCCGGTAAGTATGCCAATCCTTTTCCCGCTCAGTTCTGCAATACTGTTATATTCCAAAGGCCCCGTACCCGTACCTGTGCCTTCCTGTTCTTGGGCAGCTGAACATCCCGCAAAGCCAAACAGAAGGATTGTGACAAGTGTGATTTTTAACAGTTTGCTGAATGTTTCGGAATAACCTTTTTTCATCTTCATTCTTGATTAAATGTCCGTTTGCGGATACTGATCAAATTACTGCTATTTTATCATTTTCAGCCATGGATGAAACGCTTAACTTAGTAAACAGGGATTATTTTTCTTACAAGTATTAAAATATAAGCAGAAAGGTTATGCAAATGGCTTCTGACAGAAACTATCTTGATTATGTTCTGCAACAGCTTTCAGGTCTTGATGAAATAACATATAGACCGATGATGAAAGAGTTTATCATCTATTATCAGGGGATTGTTGTCGGCGGTATCTATGACAACCGGTTTCTTTTGAAGTATACGAAAAGCGTTAAAAAACTCTTTCCTGATGCAGTTCTGGAAACACCATATGATGGCGCAAGAAAGATGCTAGCGGCAGATACGGATGATAAGGATATGCTTGAAAGGATCATAAAGACAATAAAAGATGATCTTTTGCCGAATAAAAAAAGGAAGTCTGTTGAATGATAATGGTGCAGACAATTAATATAAGAATATGAATGCAAACAAAACCGAAAACAATATAAGTTCTTTAGTGTGTGATTCCTGCGGAGGCACTGATTTCAGGAAGATCGGAAGAGGCGAGTTTGTCTGCATGCACTGCGGAAAACATTTTTTTACTCAGCAGAATGATACAGCTGTAAATGATCCGGAAAAGGAAAGTGAACTGATCGCCATCTTTGAGGAAGCGGCCAAATACGAAAGAAGGAACATGTATGAAAAAGAACTGCAGGTCCTTTCCAAAGGCTTCAAGATCGCTCCTGATGACTGCAGTCTGCTGTGCAAACTGGGCAGAGTATACTGGAGACTTGGCTTTCTTAACAGAGCCAGAGAATACCTGGACAGGGCACAGAATCTTTATCCCGATGATCCGGTCGTCTACAACAATATCGCACTTCTTTATATTTCCAAGAACATGTATGAGGAAGCCAGATCATATCTTGAAAAAAGCATAAGGCTTGCCAAGGACGATTCTTTATCCGTGATTCAGAAAGATACGGCTGTTATCTATGGCAACTATGCCCTGTGCATTGGCCAGCTGGGTGACAAAGATGAAGCCAGAAGATATCTTAAGATCGCCAGAGATAAAGGTTATCCTGAAAGTTCGATAAAAAACATCTGCAAGAGACTTGGTATAAGTCCAGGCAGCATCTGATAAAAAAAGAGGCGCAAAAATCGCTCTGGGATTATAGAAATCAGAAATACATACCTATTGTTTATTTTCCGAAATCATTTTTGCGACTTCGATAGCTTTAATCAGTGAATCTTCTTTGGCAATATTCCTGCCCGCAATATCAAAGGCTGTACCATGATCGACAGAAGTTCTGATGATTGGCAGACCGCATGTGATATTTACTCCGCCATCAAAATCCATCAGCTTGAGCGGAATGTGTCCCTGATCATGATACATCGCTACCACTAGATCAAATTCTCCCTTAAAGCATTTCAGGAAAACCGTATCGGGAGGAATCGGGCCCAAGACATCAAGTCCCATGGCCCTGAGCTCTTCGATCGCCGGAATGATTTCCCTGATCTCTTCATCGCCAAACAGGCCGTTTTCACCTGCATGCGGATTAAGACCGGCAACGGCAATCCTGGGCTTGTGATAGCCGGCTTTATTCAGTATTTCATTTGCCAGCAGACTAACTTCAATGATTCTTTTTTTCTTTACTTTTTGTATGGCATTAAGCAAAGACACATGAGTTGAGACGTGAATAACCTTGAGCTTATCCGACCACAGCAGCATCGCGTATCTTTCTGTATCAGTCAATGAAGCCAGAATTTCGGTATGTCCGGCATAGTCATAGCCGGCTGATCTTAAAGCTTCTTTATTCAAGGGACAGGTGACTAGAGCCCTGATCTTTCCTTTCATGGCATCATGAATGCTTTCCTCAAGATAAAGATAGGCATTCCTTCCGCATGCCGAAGAAAGCTTACCGACTTCAAAATCAGTAAACCTGAGATCACCTTTATCAATGATGTTCACTTTACCGTCATCTGCCTTTTCAGGTTCATCGATCCTGATCAGATCATAGTTGTATTCAAACAGACGGTTATAGTGATCGAGCACATCAAAAGAGCCATAGATGATCACATCATTCATATACCGGTCCATTATTTTGAGAATGATCTCCGGTCCGACGCCGGAGGCATCACCCATAGTTACAGCTAGTCTTTTTTCCATAGCGGATCCTTTTCAGGCTTAAGATATTTCTTTGCGATCTTGCATACGTAAGGGGAGAAAGGTTCATCATCACCGTGCAGCATCGTGCATCTGGCCTGCAGAACCTGTCCCAGAAGCAGATAGGCTTCCTGCGGGGTAAAACCATAGTCATCAACCATCCAGTCGATCAGTTCATGGACTGCCTCGACAAAGGAGTCTTTGATCTTTATGTTGTTGGCGATGGTCATGATGTATTCATCATTTTCCATCCTTATCCATTTATGAGCTTTGTAGCCTTTTATCAATCTGACATTCAGTGTAAGAAGAGCCTGGCACTCAATGGCTCCGCCATGAGGTATTTCACCATCGCCCATGATTGCATGGCAGTCTCCGACATGCAGAAGGGCACCTTCAACATTTATCGGCAGATAGATTGTCGTGCCGCCGGTAACTTCCTGAACATCCATATTGCCGCCGTTTTCATAGGCATATTGCGTGCTCTGTTCACCATGAGATGGAGCAGTGGCGATCGTACCGATCATCGGCTTTAGTGGAAGCTTCAGTTCATCAGACCAGTCCACGAAAGTATCCGTTATCCTGACGGTCTTGGTCACTACATCCCAGTCATTGGGATAGATGAGCTGAGACAGCCTGTTGCGCCAGCCCGCAAAACCGGTATAGCCAAGCTTTCCCGGCTTCACATCAATGATCTTTACAGCCAAGGTATCACCCGGCCTTGCGCCTTCCACTTCAATAACTGTACACAGATTCGGTCCTCTTGACTTGGAAGGATCCCACAGATCATCGATACTGTTCAGCCATGTGCCGCCATTGAGCTCGGTTTCTACCATAAATGTCTCATTATCCCTGACCTTTAAGGCCGGAATATTGTCCTTGCTGAAACGGTTATATACATTATCTTTTCTGGCTGTTTTCATGATTCCATTATAATATGCCTTATCTGATTCTTAATCGTCTGATGTTTATACATCGGTGTAGAATTAAGGTAAAGAAAGAAAAAAGAATGATATGAACAAAGAAGAAATGCTAGAGGAACTGATGGAAGAAGGATATTCCAGGGAAGAAGCCGAAGAAAAGCTCCGCCGGTATGAGGAAGAAGAGGAACATCTTGCCTATCTTAGATTCCAGGAACTTCATAACAGAAGATAAGAAAAAAACTGTAATCTTCGATCTGCATTAACTGTCCTGTTTCAAAAAAAGAACTTATAACAGAATAAAAAAAGAGGGCTGCTATACTTTGAACCCGATTGGGTAATCAGGTTTTCTAACAGCCCCTTAACAAAAGGTCTATTCAACTCCCGTGTGAGGAATTGTATAGGCATCTATATCACCGTCATCCTGTGCAGGTAAATCTTCCGGAGTCGGAATATCAGGAGTGACGGATCTTTCCCTGATGTCAAAGCAGACATCTTCCCGATCAGGAACCGCCAGATCGCTTTGTGATATATTCAGATGTTCCTTTCTTAAGGTCGAATGGATCAGTGAATCATCTTTCTGCTCTGGAGTTCCGGTATATCTGACGATTGCGACATTGCTGGAATCGTAGTCGATCACCGTAGCTGTCAAACCATTGTAGACACTTAAGATCGCATTGATGATGTCGCTCTTGTAGGTATCGTTTTCAAGTTTTATATAGACATACTGGACTTCAAGTTCTTCCCCGACATATCCCGATACGGTGGAAGGACGATCATAATAGGCTTTGATCTCAAGTTCATCAATGATGTAGCGGGAATCTTCGCTGTCAGGATCATTGCTTAGCACACCTTCGATCTCTGAGCCCATATAGCTGATCTTTCCCGAAGGGACGCTTACCATTATCACTTCATCTGTGGCTTCATCAGTCTGACCGGTAAAACGGACCTTGATGTATTCGTTGTCGACTTCTTCGGCAGTGGCTGTGAATCCTTCCGGAATGTTGGTGAACCAGTTAGTTATGTCGTCACCTTCTTCTACATTGAACGAGAAATCAGGGTCGGAGAGTTCCAGATCTACGAACTGATTGGACAGCTGCGTATAGGTCTTTCCTTCAACGTTTCGCTCAACATCGAGCGTCACATCGACATTGGCTAAGATCCTTATGGGAATAAACAGAAAAAGCAGAATAATTAATGTTGCTAGTTTTTTCATCACGAGTTCTCCTTATCTAACAAATATCATTTCTGTCATAATTAAATCCTCACCTTTCAACAGGTGAGGAATGTATTTTTATAAGACTATATGATTAGGTAAGGAGAAGAACAACTATGATAATCGGCGTTACTTATGAGAAACTGCTTAAAGAACTGAAAGATAAGGGGATCAGCCGCTACAGTCTGGTCGATGCCAGAAGAGACACCAGGAATTTCAATGAATACTATGACAAGGATATCATCCGTCTTTCAAACAGCGTCTTTGAGACGATGAAGAATGGCGGATATGTTTCACTGGAGACTCTGATAAAATTCATGAACATCCTGGACAAGGACAGCATCGATGAACTGATCACCTATCAGCGTGATGAGTGACAAACATATTTGTCAGCACAGACTTTAACTGATTAATTGGTATCATTTTTCCTTCAGCATTTCTTCTTTAGAGAAGGAATCTTTTTTGTTGATAGTGAATCAGTTCACAAATGTCAGTACTTGTTTTAAAATTTAAATAGAAAGTTTATTCAAGATAATTTTTTACAGAAAGGAATTAAGATGGAAACTAGACCTTTTGTGCCCTGGAAACTGATGGGCGATTTCATGATTGATGTCTTTAAGGCGTACGGTGTACCTGAAGAAGATGCCAGGATCTGTACCGACGTATTGCTGGAAGCGGATCACCGCGGTATTGAGAGCCACGGCTGCAACCGTTTCAAGCCGATCTATATCGACAGAATAAAGAAGGGTACGCTTCTGCCTGAAACGAAGCTTGAGATCATCAAAGAGACGCCGACGACAATCGTCATGGATGCTCATGACGGTATGGGCATGGTCGCATCTCATGCGATGATGGAAAAACTGATTGAAAAGGCCAAAAAGTGCGGTATGGCCGGTGGTGCGATCAAGAATTCCACGCACTATGGAATAGCCGGCTATTGGAGCGATATGGCGGCTAAAGAAGGCCTGATCGGCATAACCGGTACCAATGCCCGTCCTTCGATCGCTCCGACCTTCGGTGTTGAAAACATGCTGGGTACCAACCCGCTTACAATATCACTTCCAACTGATGAAGCATTCCCGTTCTGCATCGACTGTGCAACTTCAATCGTTCAAAGAGGCAAGATCGAATACTATGCAAGATCTGGCAAACAGACTCCTGCCGGCATGGTTGTAAGCCACGATGGCAGTACAGTCACTGATTCAGAAGCGATCCTGAAGATGCTTACGGAAGGAACGGCTGCTCTGGCACCTTTGGGCGGCGGTCCGGGTGATGAGATGTGCGGCTATAAGGGCTATGGCTATGCGACAGTCGTTGAGATCCTCTCCTCAGCATTGGCAGGCGGGCAGTTTATGAAAGCTTTGAGCGGTGTAAGCCCTGAGGGCAAGCCTCAGATGTATCATCTGGGACACTTCTTCTTTGTTGTGGATCCTGAAGCCTTCATGGGTCTGGAAACCTTCAGAAAGACAGCCGGTGAGATCTGCAGAGCTCTGCGCAATTCCATGAAAGCTCCGGGCTATGAGCGCATCTATACAGCCGGCGAAAAGGAATATCTCGTTTCCCTTGAAAGAGCCGATAAGGGTGTACCGGTAAATGCGGCTGTTCAGAAAGAGATCATCGCCCTGCGTGATGAACTTAATCTGCCTTATAAATTCCCGTTTGAAGAGGCTGCCTGATGGATTACCTGAAAGAATCATTGGCCCTTCATGAGAAGTGGAAGGGCAAAATCGAAGTCAAGGCTACCGTTGATGTCAGCAGCAAGGAAGCACTTTCCCTGGCCTATACCCCGGGGGTTGCCCAGCCTTGTCTGGAGATAGAAAAAGATGTCAACAGGAGCTATGACCTGACCAGAAGACATAATCTCTGTGCCGTCATCACCGATGGTACAGCAGTACTTGGCTTAGGTGATATCGGTCCGGAAGCCGGCATGCCGGTTATGGAAGGAAAATGCGTGCTGTTCAAGTCCTTTGGCGGAGTCGATGCCTTCCCGTTATGCATAAAGTCCAAGGACGTCGATACGATTGTCAATACGATCTATCTCATATCCGGTTCCTTTGGCGGCGTCAATCTTGAAGATATCGCTTCACCGCGCTGCTTTGAGATCGAAAGAAAACTCAAGGAGAAATGCGATATTCCGATCTTCCATGACGATCAGCATGGTACGGCCATCATCACTCTGGCCGCCCTGACTAACGCCTTGAAAGTCGTCGGCAAGAAAAAGGAAGATGTCAGGGTCGTGACATCCGGTGCCGGTGCTGCCGCGATCTCGATCGTTAAACTACTGCTGTCTGCCGGTTTCAGGAACATCATCATGACCGACAGGAAGGGTGCCATCTATGAAGGAAGAGACGGCTTGAACTGGATCAAGGAAGAGATGGCCAAACAGACCAACAGAGATAAGGTTCAGGGAAAGCTTTCTGATGTCATCAAGGGTGCCGATGTCTTCATTGGCGTATCCGCTCCGAATACTTTAAGCAAAGAGATGGTTTCGACCATGAATAAGGATGCGATCGTCTTTGCGTGCGCCAACCCGACTCCGGAGATCATGCCGGAAGATGCCAAGGCAGCCGGTGCCAGAGTTGTCGCCAGCGGACGCAGCGATTATCCTAATCAGGTCAATAACGTTCTGGCTTTCCCGGGAGTCTTCAGAGGAACGTTTGATGTAAGGGCATCCGACATCAATGAGGAGATGAAGATGGCTGCTGCACAGGCTCTTTCAGCTCTGGTTTCCGATGAAGAACTTAACGAAGAGTACATCATTCCTAAACCGTTTGATCCGCGTGTCGCTGATGCGGTAGCCAAGGCGGTAGCTGAAGCGGCCCGAAGAAGCGGCGTTGCCAGGATATAGAATTCAAGGACCAGCAATGGTCCTTTCAATTTAATTAAGTGATTTTTTAACAGCAGAAAAGCTTATGGTTGATAAGTGATACTTTTAAATGTTGAATAGTTTATAAGAAGTTATAATGAAACTAAGGATTATCATTGATGAATAAGGATTTTCTTATTGATTTCAACAGAAGACGAAGCATTCTGGCTTTGCTGGCAGCAGTCATCGGTGCCATATTCTATCAGGTCTCGATTTATGGCGGTGTTGTCATGTTTGCTCAGGAAGGGATCTCCTTTAAGCTTTTCAGATATTTCACGATCATCTCCGGCTGCTACGGTCTTATCGTTACGATCATGCTGATACCTTTTGCGATAAATGGCCTGATCAATAAGAGATTCACCTATAACCACTGGATGGCCTTGCTTCACTATTCAACAGCGATCTGTACATCGGTGGTCTTCATCTTTGCCCTGTGCTTTATCAGCTTCTATGATCCGATCCTGGCTTTCGGCGGCTACAACTTCAATCTGCATTTCATCTGCCCGGTCATGATCCTGATATCATTCATGCTGGTCGAATCCCATACCTATCTGACGGTCAAGGATTCCCTTATATGCATCATTCCGATAATCACATATTCACTGATCTATTTCTATAATGTCGTAATCATTCATAACTGGGATGATCTTTATAACTTCAATACCTATCTTCCTTTCTACATAAGCATGCCGCTAGTCTATCTGTATGTCTTCCTGATTGCCGATGGACTTAGAAGACTAAACAATTTCAAAAACAAGCACTTAAGGAAAACTCTTACCAGAGCCTGGAACAATGATGTCGATGAGGTGGCAATCAAGATCGACATTTACGGTCTGGGCCGCTATATCGGACTGCATGGTGAAAAAAACAGCATAAACATGAATTTCGATGTCCTGTATGAGCTGTCCAAAGCATATGATGTAAAACTTGAAGAGCTGGCTACTGTCTATGCCAAGGGCGTCATTGATGGGGAAAGGGAAAAAGCGGAAAAAACAAACAAATAAAAAATGGAGCAGGTGAGGGGAATCGAACCCCCGTTGCAACCTTGGGAAGGTCGAGTTCTGCCATTGAACCACACCTGCATTCCTGTTTATATTATAAGCCGTTTTACAGATGAGATACACTTATAGCACATTGAAAAACAAAAACATGACAATCAAGGCTGCAGCAATACTGCTGCTGTCTGTTTTATTATTGGCTTTTTCCGGCTGCGCAAAGTCTCAGAATGAAGGTGCTGTAAAATATCAGAACGGCAGATGCGTCGTCTTTTATCCAGAAGGAAATGAAACGATAAAGGAATATGCCTTGAGTCTTTGTCAATACAGACATGAAGCCATATATGATTACAGGATTGAAAGAGCCGGCGATTATCAGAAACTCAGCTATCTGGACGGCCACTATTTCTATATCGATAAAGACTTCAATGATCTTGAGCTGAAGGTAAACAACGGAGCGGAAATGCTTTCGGACATGCTCAGATATGAGATGAAGAAAAGTGAGATCGATGAGGCCTATACAACGAAATTCTGGCTTGCTTCCGCTAAGGAGAATCTTGATTTGAATAATATTGAGATGGAACTCATGGAAGACCACCTGGAACTTGAATTCAAGGACTTTTCCTACCGCATGTCTCTTCCGTTAGGCTATCTGGAGTTTTTAAGCGGCAAGGATCTGGGTTTTGAAAAGATCGACGGCTACGAAAAGAAAAGATACATCAGTCCCAACAGACCGATGGTGGCTATCACCTATGATGATGGACCATACAGGACGGTTGATGAAGTACTCTATGAGATCTTCGCCAGCTATGATGCCAGGGCAACTTTCTATAGTGCCGGTTATCGCATGAGTGCCAGTGAAATGGAAAACATCGCTGAAGGTATTGAACTTGGAATGGAGTTCGGTTCACATACGGAGAATCATGAAAATCTCTCCACTTTAGGAGCCTATGAAGCCAGGGCGACAGTTATGGAACCGGTAAACTATGTCTATAAAAAACTGGGCTATGAAATGAAGACCTATCGCCCGCCATACGGAAGCAGGAACTATGATATGGAAGATATCATCGATATGCCGGCTATTCTGTGGTCAGTCGACACCAAAGACTGGGCCAACCGCGATGAGGATATAACCTATCAAAGAGCCATGGACTATGTAGAAGACGGAGATATCGTTCTGATGCATTCACTCTACATGTCTTCCGCCAGAGCCAGCAGAAGGATCGTACCGGAACTGATTGACAAAGGATTTCAGCTAGTAACAGTGAGCGAACTGCTTGAATACAAGGGTATAGATCCTTCAGATATCAAGGCATATGGCCATAATTAAAAAGTTCTCTGATCAATCAGAGAACGGTTGTTGTTAAGATACAGGTCTTGCCTCGACATCAATGACATCGCCCTGTTTGCGCCATCTGCTGTAATTGTCAAGATCGTGCTTGAAGGACATGAAGCAGAAGGCAATGATCGTCGCATCATCGATAAAGCCCAGACCGGGTATGAAATCAGGTATAACATCGATCGGTGAGAGAAAGTAGATCAAAGCCGCCACGATCGTCACAATACTCATGAAAGGTATTTCGCGATATTCCTTTTTCGCATAGCTTCTGATAAGGGAAATGAATAACGGAATATAAGTCTTTAGATCCTTGATTCTTTTCACAAAGAAGAGGGGGTTCTTGCTTTTGATTGAATCGTTGAATCTGTCTTCGATATCATCCATGAATTCATTGGTCTTATCTTCATCAGAAAGAATATCCTTGGCTTTCCTGAATCTTTTTTCCAGTTCCTTCATTAAATTTTCTCTATCCATAGTTTTCATCCTCCTTTTCCTGTTCTTAATTTATACGATAATTTTCCTAAAAGGGAAATACCCGGTCAAAACCATTTTTGATAGAATTTAATAA
>JAEEGL015911213.1_pt1 | contig 14142 bp, 7 predicted proteins | sample 9134231 | NCBI WGS metagenome assembly JAEEGL01 (sample SAMN16246548, study PRJNA631951) | gut metagenome | biome: gut microbiome; feature: rumen; material: fiber-attached | host: Bos | place: Iran: Karaj | collected 2018-10 | reverse complement strand
TTTTCGCAACTTTGAATCAGCAATCCGCATTTACTGCGGATTGCGTAAGAAAGTGAATCGGTAGGTAAATAGGCCCAACACCGAAGGTGTTCTCAATTGGCCTATTTACATGACTTTTGGAACGAAGTGACAAAAAGTCATGGATTTATAAGGATAGATAAGAAATGCTCAAAGTATTGTTAGTAGATGATGAACCACATATAGTACAGGGACTTAAGGCCTTAATAGACTGGAACAGCGAAGGATTTGAGATTGTCAGGACAGCTTCTAATGGCAAGGAGGCCCTTGATTATCTTACGGATAATAAAGTTGACCTTATAATTGCTGATATCAAGATGCCGGTCATGACAGGTCTTGATCTGCTAAAAGAAGTTAAGGATAAGGGAATCAGTGACGCTAGTTTTGTTATAAGCAGCGGATTTGCTGACTTTTCTTATGCACAGACAGCTATTAGATATGACTGCAAGAGATATATCTTAAAGCCTGTTGACAGGGAGGCTTTGCTGGAAATTCTTCGGGAAGTTAAGACTCAGAATGATTCGGAAGAGAAGAGCCAGGTCACTAAAGCTATGGAGGATGCCTTTTTTGAACGCAACTTAATTGCTGTGATCAAGGGGAAATACGATGACGTTATTCTTGGAAGAGTTATGGACAAGATCAGGGATGATGATGTTATCAGGTACATTGAGATCCAGGCTGAAGATCCTGACGCTATAGATGATGACAACGATGACTCTGATAAGATCGCTATGCAGCGCAAGATTTACGAGGCTGCAAAGGCTTTCCTTGGTGAAAATGAGTTTAATACAGTGTTTGATCCGTCGGGCCATGACAAGATATTTGACGTTGGATTTATATATACTAGGGCTCTTTCAATGAATCTTGGCGCATCAGAAGAAGAGTATTTTATAAAGCTTCGAGATTATATCTGCGATTATTCCGGCTTTAACGTGGATCTTTTTGTAGGAAAAAAGGTAAAGGGCCTTAAGAATATAACAAAATCATACGGAACAGCCTGCAGGCTCAGGTATCTTAAGGGATTTAAAGAAAAACAGAGCATATACAATTACGATGATAATGATATAAAAGATAATAACGACAGAGTTTTTATCTTAAAAGATACTATTGATGCTTTTATTTTGTCTGTTGAGAATAATGACAAGGAAAAAATACTTGCAAATATAGATAAACTCTACGATGACATGAGAGATTCCGGAGCTAGTTCTTTTGTTGATATTAATATCAATTATATAGTTTTTCAGCTTATTAATCTTGCTACCAAGCAGGATGATGATATTAACCAGGAAGAGATACTAAGGATCATTAGTGAAAAGACTTTTGAAAATGGAATTCTAAGAGGAAGTAAAGAGCACCTTAAGCAGTTTGCCCTGGAATATGCAGATTACCTCTCACAGCTTCGAAAGAATGTATGTAAAGGCGCTCTTGTTGATATTGAAAACGAAGTCAGAAGCAATTATATGAATAATCTGACTTTAAAAGGACTTGGCGATAAATACTACGTTAACAGTGCATATCTGGGACAGCTTTTCCATAAAAGATATGGATGCTCATTCAAGGATTATCTGAATAATTACAGAATCGAGAAGGCTGTAGAGCTACTTCGAAAGACAGATATGAAAACCTATGAAATTGCTAATGCTGTAGGCTATAAGGATGTGGATTATTTTGTCAATAAATTCATAGCCGTTAAAGGTTGTACGCCTGCAAAATTCAGAAAGCAGGAGATTGGCTAAACTATGGACAGAAAGAAGATCATAGCTGTCATTTTGGTTTTAATTGCCATAATAACGATGGCTTTTGGGAACGGCGTTTTTGGAAGCAGGAAGACTGAGATCAAGGAGTTTACCGCTTTCTATGCTGTGCCTGGTATGGAACTGAATAAAGATAATGAGATCCAGAAGATAATAGCGGAAAAGACTGGCACAAGGGTCACTGAGTCATGGCTTCATGGCCAGGCAGCTCAGGATGCAGTAGCAATGCTTATAGCAACGGGCAATTATCCCGATTTTATTGATGGGGGCGATTCTTCCAAACAGCTTTATGAAGCCGGAGCTTTAATTGCTCTTGATGATTATTTCGATAAGTATCCCAATATCAAGGCTTTTTATTCTGATGATGAATGGGACAGGTTAAGGCAGGATGATGGTCATATTTACTGGATCCCCCAGTTCAAAAACATTAAAGGTAAAGATACGGCCTGCACTCACAATGATGAGGCTTTCTGGATACAGATAAGAGTCCTTAAGTGGGCGGGATATCCTGAAGTAAGGACACTTGATGAGTATTTTGATCTTCTTGAAGCTTATTATGAAGTAAACCCTTGTATGGAAGATGGATCTGAAAATATTCCCTATACTATTTTGTGTGAAGATTGGAGATATTTTTGCCTTGAAAATCCTCCGCAGTTTCTGGATGGTTATCCTAACGACGGGTCTGTTATCGTAGATCCTGAGACTACGAAGGTGGTGGATTATAATACAACACCTACTGCAAAGGCTTATTTTATGAAGCTTAATGAAGAGTTTCATAAAGGTATAGTTGATCCTGAGTCCTTTACACAGACTTATGATGAGTATATTGCCAAGCTCTCAACTGGAAGAGTTCTTGGAATGGTCGATCAGTGGTGGGATTTTGCAGGTTCTGCCGGGGATGCGATCAAACAGGCGGGACTTGATGTACAGGGTTGCGAATATGTTCCACTTCCCATTACTATTTCCGAGGATGTGCACAATCAGTGGCATAACTGCGGAAGTGTTTTGAATGTAGCCAGTGGACTTGCTATTACAACGAGCTGTAAGGACGTAGAAGGGGCTCTTCAGTTTATAGATGACCTTCTTAGCCAGGATGTCCATAACTTGAGGTTCTGGGGAGTAGCAGGGACTGATTACGAGATTGACAATGACGGTATTTTCTACAGAACACAAGAACAGAGGGCGAACGTAATAAAAACAACCTATAAGCTGTCTCATATGTGCAGCTATTCCTATTTTCCTCAGTGGGGAGGAACTAGCGATGACGGGATCAATGCAAATCTGCCTTCAGACCAGCCGGGCGAATATTACGACGGACTTAGTGACTCGTTAAAAGAATGTTTTGCGGCATATGGTGTCAGAACCTATGTTGAGATGCTTGGAACCAACGAGGCACCGGGTGCATGGTACCCGATGTACTCATATTCAAACAGTATGACAAATGCAACGCTTGGAGGCCTTGCCTATAGTATGATGGGCCAGGTAAAGCATGAATATCTGCCTCAGGTCATAATGTCAGATGATTTTGAATCTATGTGGAAAAAATATATGAAAGCTTATAGCCACTGCAATCCACAGGATTTTCTTGATGAAATGCAGGAAGAGGTGGACAGAAGGGTAGGTAACTACTGATACGCATACAGCTTGATAGCTGAATTAAAAAGAGCCGGGAGGTCAATGTCATTATATATAAATGACATTGGCTGCCCGGCTTTTTGTTTAAAGTCTGTGAAGCGGATCGTGTTTTCTTCTATATTCGCTTGGTGTACACTTGTTGACCTGTCTGAAGATCCTGTTGAAGGTTGAAATACTTGCAAATCCAACTGCAAGAGAAACTTCAGTGATCGACAGATCAGGCATTGCCAGAAGATCGGATGCTGCCTTGATCCTTCTGTGTGTAAGATATTCGTTAAAAGTAAAGTTTGTATACTGTTTAAAGAGTCTTGAGAAGTGGAATTTACTAAATCCGGCCTTGTAGGCAATAGACTCAAGACAAAGGTTTTCCATATAATGCTCATCGATATATTCAAGAACTTCGTTGAACTTATCGATATACTCTTTTTGTTTGTAGATCCTTGTGCTTGAAAGCTTCATCTCGGATACTCTGTATCTGCCGATAGTAGATAACAGCTCGAGAAGATGAGAGTAGATCATGATATCTGCAAAATCACTATCTGAAAAATATTCTGTTCTCATCTGGATGAAGAGATCATAAACATCATCATAGACGGGAAGGAAGCTTTCTTTTTTGATAACTATAGGCTTACTCAGCATAGTTGAAATAGAGGTAAAGCCGTTTAATTTTTCAAGGAAATGCAGATCAAAAAGGAAAATAAAGCGTGCTCCTGTTTCGGGTGCATGCAAAGAATGAAGAGATCCTGAAGGAATAAATAATATTTCTCCCGGATTCACATGAAATGTCTCGTCAGAAATGGTAACTTCATACCATCCTTCAACAGGCATAATGATCTCAAGAGCATTGTGCCAGTGAGTTTCGTAGTCCTCGTTCTGATCGTTGTACCATATTCTGAGCGTGGAATCGTTGAGATATTGTACGATTTCCTGATTTTTGTTGAACTGTCTGGACCCGACAAAGTCCTTGTTTATGATGTTGATTTCTGAGTTTAATCTCTGTACTGCCAAGGCCATTAAATAATCCCCTCATACCCTAAAAATATAGACCTGTTTGCACTGATTATTTTAACATATAAGACTCAAAAAAATACACGAAAAATTATTGTTTTTTGTAAGATAAAGTTTAAAAATTCCCGGGTTTTTGATGTGAAATACCAGTAAAATAGAGGCTTTTTTCAAGTAAGCAAATTCTGAATACGATAGCGCAATATCTGGCAAGTTTCGTAATATCCCCGTATTTATAATTGTCATATAAGCTAGACAAAATGGCAGTTTGGGCTCAAATGGCAATATTTGCACAGGAGTTAATTTTTTAACAGAATTTTGACTCACGCCCATGATTTTCGAACAGAGAGGAATTATTTATGAAAGCAGTTGCTACAAACCCGATTCTTTCGGGCTTCTATCCTGATCCATCCATTGTCAGGGCAGGAGATGATTATTATATCCTTAATTCATCTTTTGCTTATTTTCCCGGACTCCCAATCATGCACAGTAAGGATCTTGCTAACTGGCATCAGATAGGCAATGTCCTTTGCGACGATGAGTCTCTTCCTCTGGATGGAACAAAACTCTCTCAGGGCCTGTTCGCACCTACGATCAGATACCATGAAGGTAAGTTCTATGTTGTATGTACCAATATTTCAAGAGGCGGTAACTTCATCGTTACAGCAGACGATATAAATGGACCATGGTCTAAGCCTGTTTATATTAAGGGCGCTGACGGTATCGATCCAAGTGTATTCTTTGACGATGACGGCAAGATGTACTATATCGGAACTCATCCCAATCCTGACGGAGAGAAGTTCTTTGGTAATTATCACATCTATATTGGAGAGCTTGATAAGGAGACATTCCAGTTCGCATCTGAAAAGACAGACGTTTGGAATGGTTCAATGAAGGATATTCAGTGGCCTGAAGGACCCCACCTTTATAAAAAGGATGATTATTACTACATCATGCATGCTGAAGGCGGTACAGGACCTAACCACTGTGAAGCAATTTGCAGAAGTAAATCTCTTTTCGGACCTTATGAGAACAATCTGAACAATCCTATCATCACTCACAGGGATATGGGAAGCAAATATCCTGTTCAGTATGTTGGACATGCTGATCTGGTTGAGACTCCTGAAGGCGACTGGTTCATGGTAATGCTTGGCGTAAGACGTACAGAGGGCTTTACTACTATCGGAAGAGAGACCTTCATTGCAAAGGTTATCTGGGAAGACGGATGGCCGGTTGTTAACCCTGGTATAGCAAAGCTTACACAGACACTTGAAACAGGACTTGAAGAAGTAAAGTGGGAAGATGATGTTAAAAATAACAGAGATTACAAGTTCGCTTCTATGAAAGAGATAGGACCTGAGTTCCTGACTCTTAGAAATGAACAGGAGGGAAGATACACTCTTTCATCTGAGGGTCTTGTGATCAAATCTTCAAAGCTTCCTGTTACAGAAGTTTCCAATCCTTCATATCTTGGTATGAGAGTTCAGAATCATGCATTTAAAGCTACGGCTACTGTAAAACATGACGCAGCTGATGCAGTGACTAAAGGACTTGTCCTTATGCAGAACGAAGACTTCTCATTAAGAGTTGAGGCAAAGGGAGATAAGGTATCAGCAATTTTTAGGCAGGATCAGAAAGACAATGAGATCGCATCTGTAAGTGCCGCAGCAGAGTCTCTTGTCACATTCGTAATAGAAGCAGATGGACTTAAGGCACGCGCCGGTGTGATCCTTGGAGATAAAGAAGAAATGTTCGATGAAGTTGACATAAGAGCTCTTTCTACAGAGATCGCGGGAGGCTTTGTCGGATGCACTATCGGAATGTATGCTTCTGATGATAGTGGCAAAGATCTTGAAAACAGTGCTGTATTTACGAATTTTAAATACGAAGCATGATATTTGAGAATGAACCGGTTTAAATAGAATCGAAAATATTAGAATTCACGTGTTTCTTATTAAAATGCACGAGATACGAGGTTTGTTATGAACTATAAAATTGATAACGAAAGCAGACTTGTTTTTTATTACTCTTCAAAAACACTTCGCGGTGTTAAGAGAGTGATGGATAAGGTAGCTGAAGATGTTAATAAAGTTTTCGGTATCACGCCTGAGTTCTCCGAAACGGAATCATTTACTGATATAGGTGATAATAATTCAAATAGTATATATGTTGGAACTCTGGGAGTATCTTCTGATCTTCCTCTTACAAGCGAAGAGCTGGATACCTTAAAAGGCAGAAAAGAAGCTTATGCTTTTCTTCTTAAGGAAGTTCCGGGGCAGGATAAGCCTGCACTTGTGATAGCAGGAAGTGATAAAAGAGGTACTATCTATGGCCTTTTCCACCTGTCAGAGCTTATGGGCGTATCCCCATGGGTTAATATGGCAGATGTAAGACCTGCAAAGAAGACTGAACTTGTTATCACAGAAGCTGATGAACTTATTTCAAGACAGCCTTCAGTTAAATACAGAGGTCTTTTCATTAATGACGAATGGCCATCATTTGGTACCTGGACAATGAAGCACTATGGCGGATTTACAGCCCAGATGTACGATAATGTCTTTGAACTTATCCTTCGTCTTAAGGGTAACTACCTCTGGCCTGCAATGTGGACTTCAAATTTCTCACTTGATGGTCCCGGACTTAAGAGCGCAGAGCTTGCCGATGAATACGGAATCGTAATGAGTAACTCTCACCACGAGCCATGTTCAAGACATAGTGAAGAGTGGGACCTTGTAAGAGGTGAAGATTCCAAGTACGGCAACGCCTGGAACTTTGACAAGAATAAAGAAGGTCTTACTAACTACTGGAGAGATGGTCTTAAGAGAAATGCTCCATTTGAGAACATCATCACTGTTGGTATGAGAGGCGAAAGAGACAGCGAGGTTCTTGGACGTGAGGCTACATTAAAAGAGAACATCGATTATCTTAAAGAAGTAATCCTTACTCAGAAAGAACTCATCAAAGAGGTATATGGCGATAATGCAGATGAGATCCCGATGATGCTTGCTATATATAAGGAAGTTGAGAAGTACTACTTCGGTGATGCAAATACTGAAGGACTTCGAAGCTGGGACGGTCTTGACGGCATAACTCTTATGCTTTGCGAAGACAACCAGGGCAATATGAGAAGACTTCCTGAAGACGGCGAAACACATAACGGCGGCTTTGGAATGTACTATCACTTCGATTATCATGGTGATCCTGTTTCTTATGAATGGGTCAACAGCACATATATACCAAAAGTATGTGAGCAGATGAGTGAAGCATATGACAAGGGCGTAAGAGATATCTGGATCGTAAATGTTGGCGATCTTAAGCCTCAGGAATTCCCGCTTTCATATTTCTTCGAGCTTGCTTATGACTATGAAAAGTGGAGTGTTCATTCTGAAAAGCCTTATATCAGATTCCTTGACTACTGGACAAGACAGCAGTTTGGCGGATATCTTCCGGAGAATGAGCTTGCAAGAATTCAGACTCTTCTTGATGAATATACATATCTTAGCAGCATAAGAAAGCCTGAGTGTCTGTATCCTGGTACGCTTCACAATTTCAACTATGGAGAAGCGGATCGTATATATAAGAAGGCAAAAGAAATAAGGCAAAGCTGCGATGAGCTTGAGATGTATATCCTTGCTAACAGGCTTAAAGTTATAGATTCAGCTTTGTTTGAACTTGTAACTTTCCCTGCCAAAGTAATAGCTAATCATTATGAAATGAACATAGCTGCAGAAAAGAACAGAGTTTGTGCAAAACAGGGAAGAGTTACAGCTAACTTCTATGCAGAGGAAGTTGAGAAGTGCCACAGAATTGAGAAGAATCTCATCAGCACATATCACTCTATTGAAAGCGGCAAGTGGGATGGAATGATGCTTTCACAGCATACAGGTTTCAGATACTGGAACGAAGAAGAGAATATGTATCCTTCAAGATCATATATCTGGCCTGCAGATAAGCACAGAATGATAGTTACGGTTCCTCTTACTGGTGCATATTCAATGGGAGGAGACTGGACCAGAAAACCTCTTTTCTTATATGAATACATTAAACCTGAAGTAAACTCTCAGACATTCCTTATCGAGAATGGCGGCAACGCTGAACTTGAATATAAGATCGAATCAAATGATGAATGGATAAGTGTGGAGGATTCTGAAGGAAAACTTCCAGTCTTTGAGCAGATTGACGAAAAGATCAGTGAAAAAGAGATCACTGTAACAATAGACAGAGATAAGCTTGAGAGCCTTATCAAAGCTGATTCTTCTAATAAAGATGATCTTAAAGTCATCCGTAAAGGTGATACTTATTATGTAAGCGGAAGTATTCTGATATCATCCGCTAACAAGAAAGTTACAGTTGTTGTACTTGTTGCTTGTTACAGTGAAAAAGACAGAAAGCTCAGCCATATGGTTCCTGTTGTTCCTGATGAATGGGTAGGATTTATAAATGCAAAAGACTTCCCGTCAGCATTTGCTGAGGTAAGAGAACCTGCCAACACTGGCGATTCAATAGGACTTGCCATTGAAGCTGATGAATATGACGAGCTTAATGATGACAAGGCTAGAGAACTTAAGGTGATAAGCCCGCTTGGCAAGTACAGATGCGGTGTAAAGGCGCTTGGAAATGGCAAGACTTCAAAAACTGATGCTTCTTATCTTGTAAGCTGTGTTGAAGAAGGTAATTATGAACTAACCTTTATCATTGCTCCTTCCAATCCTATCACAAAGGACAACACCTTAAGACTTGGAATTACCTGGGATGGCAAGACATACGAACTTAATCTTATAGGAAAAGAGTTCGTTGGAGGAGATAATTCCAATTACCTTTGGTCAAAAGATATATTCGCCGGAGAACACAGGGCAAGTATAACAGTTCCTTGCAAGATCGGAACAGGCAGACTGGATGTTGATTTTATTGATGAAGGAATTGTTCTTGAAAGAATCCTTGTAAAGCATGCAAAGAGCAAATGGCACAAAGGTTTTCTGGGTCCAAAAGCAATAAGTGAATAATGATTTGTCACTTTGACGAATGAAATGCGGCTTGCCTTGAACGGTATTGTGTAGGATGGCAAATCATAGCAATGTGTGAAAAGGTAGTCGCAATAAATAGGAAGTTTGCGCAACTGCCTGAAAGTATAATTTATTTATGAAATCTAATGCAGGAGATAGGTATATGAAAAGTTGGAAGAAAGGCCTGGCAATCGGGGCTGTAGCGGTTCTGGCAATAGTAGGCATCGCTGCATTGTTTCTGACAAAGAGGGTCGAAAACTTTAGGGACAAGTACGAAGGAGTTGACCTCACTCAGGAAGTTGAAGGTATGGAACGAACAGGTGGCTATACCGGATATCTCTTAGAGCATGAGGGAGTCAAAGATTCCGAAAAGGACATTGACATTGATCTTTCTGCTTATGAAGCAGAGGGTGATGTTAAGTTCGAGGCAAGCTATGAAGGTGAGAGTAATGTTCTTTATACAGATCTTAACTCAAAAGTTACTTTCAAAGTAAATGCTCCGGAAGAAGGATTCTACAATCTTTACCTTGAGTACTATCTCCCTGAATCAAGAGGTGTTGCTGCTGAAAGAGCAGTATACATCAACGGAGAACTCCCGTTCGATGATGCCATCAATATTTCTTTTTCAAGAGTATGGGTTGATGGTGGAGACAAGAGAGTTGATAACCAGGGTAACGAAATAAGACCTAAGCAGGTTGAAGAGTACTGCTGGCAGAGTGCTTATTTCAGAGATAAGCTTGGTTACATCGCAGAACCATACAAGTTCTACCTTAACAAAGGTGAGAACGAAGTAATGATCGAAGCAGTCAATGAGCCGATGGCGATCAAGAACCTGAAGTTCACAAGCGTATTCGAACTTGCAACATATGAAGAGTACACAGCTGCTAATTCAAGTAACAGTGCAAATCAGTCTGAAGGATACACACAGATAGTTCAGGGTGAAGAGTCAGCCAGAAGATCAGAGTCATCACTTTATGCCAAGTATGACAGATCTTCACCATCTACTCAGCCAATGTCACTTAAGCATACAGTTCTCAACTATGTTGGTGGTGAGGCATGGAGCACAAACGGACAGTGGATCGAATGGGATGTTACTGTTGAAGAAGATGGTTTTTACAATCTTACTGTAAAAGGTAGACAGAACTATTCAAGAGGTAATGTATCTAACAGAACACTCTACATTGATGGAGAGATTCCTTTTAAGGAAGTGGAAGAGATTTCCTTCCCTTATACAAATAACTGGGATGTGATCACTCTTTCAGATGAGAATGGCAATCCTTATAATTTCTATCTTACAAAAGGAACACACACAATAAGACTTGAAGCTTCTCTTGGAGAACTTGGAACTATTCTTGAAGAGATCGAGGATTCTACTTACAGACTGAATCAGATTTATCGTAAGATTCTCGTTTACACAGGCGCTTCACCTGACCAGTACAGAGACTATCATGTTGAGACAACATATCCTGAAGTTATGAAGGCTATGGATCTTGAGTCCAAGAGACTTTATAAGATAGTTGATGATATGGTTGACTATTCAGGTCAGAAAGCTGACTCAATTGCAACAGCTCAGACTCTTGCACAGCAGCTTGAAAGATTCTGCGAAAAACCTAACAAGATAACAACTGAGTTTACAACATTCAAAGATAATATCACATCACTTGGTACATCTACACTTAACCTTAGTATGACAAAGCTTGATATTGACTATATTGAGGTTACAGCTGCTGGTACTGCACCAGAAAAGGATTCAGAAAGCGCTCTTGACCGAATCGGACATGAGATCAAGTCTTTCGTGATTTCATTCTTTGTTGATTACAACGCAGTAGGTAATGTATACGGCGATGATGAAGATGTAGTTAAGGTATGGGTATTAACAGGTAGAGATCAGGGTACAATCCTTAAGTCACTTATCGACGAAGAGTTTACTCCTGATACTGGAATCAAAGTTAACGTAGAAATAGTTGATGCAGGAGCACTTCAGAGTGCGGTAATTGCAGGTAGAGGACCTAATGTAGTTCTTTCAATCGGTGCTGATCAGCCTGTAAACTATGCACTCCGTGGAGCAGCAGAAGATATTACTCAGTTTGCTGATTATCAGGAAGTTCTTGCTAACTATTCAGAAAGCTCATATGAGCAGATAAGTCTTGATGGACACATCTACGGTATTCCTGAGACACAGACTTTCAACGTTATGTTCTATAGAAAAGACGTTATGGAAGAACTTGGTCTTAAGATTCCTGATACATGGGATGAGCTTATAGCTGAGATGCCTACTATTCAGGGTAAAAACCTTTCAGTTGGTATACCTAGTGCAGCAGGTTCATCTTCATCAGCACAGGCTACAACATCTATCATGTCAGCAAATGCTGACCTTACAATGTACTTCTCACTCCTTTTCCAGTACGGAGGAGATGTTTATAACGAAGCAGGCAACAAGACAACAGTTGATACTGAGGCAGGAATCAAAGCATTTGAAGATTATGTAAGGTATTTCAATGATTATGGTATACCTACAGTTTATGACTTTGTTTCAAGATTCCGTTCAGGTGAGATGCCAATTGGTATTGCACCATACTCAACATACAACACTCTGATGGTATCCGCTCCTGAAATTAGAGGTCTTTGGGACTTCACACTTATTCCTGGAACAGTACGTCAGAATGAAGATGGTACTACTTATATTGATCGTTCAGATTTCATATCTGGTGCAGCAACTATGATGATCAAGACAGAAGATGAGCAGCTTCGTCAGAAGTCTTGGGAGTTCATGAAGTGGTGGGCATCACCTGATACTCAGGTATCATTTGGACGCGAGATTGAAGCCCTTCTCGGAGCATCAGCTAGATATGCAACTGCTAACAGGGTAGCATTCTCAAATCTTTCCTGGAGTGCAGACGATATTGAAGTTCTGAATGCACAGTGGGATCAGACAAGAGGTATCAGAGAAGTGCCTGGTGGATATTACACAGGTAGACATATCTCAAACGCAATACGTAAGGTATTTAACGAAAAGGTAGATTCACGAGAAACCATAATCGACTACTCCATCAAGATTGATGATGAGTTGACCAAGAAGAGAAAAGAATTTGGTCTGCCGGTTTATGGGGAATGAGAGAAGACGGTATGAGAGAGTTTTTCAGTAAGTATTTTAAGCTGAGGAAGCGTGAAGCCGTAATCATGGTCAAAAAGGCCAAGGTTTCAAAAATGTGCTACGCATTCCTTGCACCATATGCAATTCTTTTCGCAATGTTTTTTGTCTATCCGGTTGTTGCTTCAATATATTATAGCTTTACTTATTATAATATCTTGCAGCCACCAAGGTTTTTGGGATTGCAGAACTATGTTTCATTGATACTTGAGGATGATGTATTCCTTACCAGTGTCAAGAACACGCTTATGATAGCGGTTATAACAGGACCTCTTGGTTATATCATGTCATTCCTTTTTGCATGGCTGATAAATGAGCTTCCAAGATGGGTCAGATCAATTGCGGTTATAGTATTCTATGCACCTTCTATCGCAGGTAACTGTTATGTTATCTTCTCTGTATTCTTCAGAGGAGATGCATACGGATATGTAAACGCAGCACTTCAGAATCTTGGAATAATTGATACACCTATTCTTTGGTTCATGAATCCACAGTACATGTTGCCGGTATGTATGCTGGTTATCCTGTGGATGAGTTTGGGAACAGGCTTCCTTTCCTTTGTAGCAGGTCTTCAGGGTGTTGATAAATCACAGTTTGAAGCAGGTTACATGGATGGTGTAAAGAACAGATGGCAGGAACTTTGGTACATCACACTTCCTAACATGAAGCCAATGCTTATGTTCGGTGCTGTTATGAGTATCACACAGGCATTCGGTGTTGCTGATGTAACAATTGCTCTTTGCGGTAATCCAAGTACTGACTATGCAGCCAGCACAATCGTTACTCACCTTATTGACTACGGTTCACAGAGATTTGAAATGGGTTATGCATGTGCAATAGCAACAATTCTGTTCCTTATGATGATCCTTTGTAACAAGTTAATTCAAAATCTGTTGAGAAGAGTTGGTACGTAAAATGAAGAAAAAGGAAAAAGTCGTAAAAGAAAAAGAATATCGTAAGCCGTTAGTGAAAAGAAGGAAGCCTAACCGTTCCATTATCGGCGACATACTCTTATATCTGTTCTTATTATTTGTAGCAATGGTAATGGTTTTCCCTATTGTATATGCGGTCAGCAGTGCTCTTAAGCCTCTTGATGAACTTTTCAAGTTCCCTCCGCGTATATTCCCGCAGAATCCGACATTTGATAACTTCTCGGATCTGTTCGTAACAATGGGCAAGAGCGGCGTTGTTACATTCTCAAGATACCTGTTCAATACAGTATGGATTACATTTGCAGGTACCTTTGGCCACCTGATCATAGCATCTATGGCAGCGTTTGTACTTGCCAAGTATGATTTCCCGGGTGGACAGACATTCTTTAAAGTTATAACAGTTGCGATGATGTTCACAGGTTATGTTACACAGATTCCTAACTACCTGATATTGAACAGGCTCGGATGGATTGATACATATTGGGCAATCATAATTCCTGCGTTCGCATCACCTATGGGACTCTTCCTTATGAAGCAGTTCATGGAAGGTCTTCCAACTTCACTTATTGAAGCTGCCAAGATCGATGGAGCTAATGAGTGGAGAGTATTCTGGACAATTGTAATGCCTAACGTTAAGCCTGCAT
>JAEEGL015373404.1_pt1 | contig 14142 bp, 13 predicted proteins | sample 9134231 | NCBI WGS metagenome assembly JAEEGL01 (sample SAMN16246548, study PRJNA631951) | gut metagenome | biome: gut microbiome; feature: rumen; material: fiber-attached | host: Bos | place: Iran: Karaj | collected 2018-10 | reverse complement strand
AAGCGGGTCTGACAGACAAGGCGGAGGAATTAAGAACAGTTGTTGAATCCTTCCTGGATGAGGAACTCTCCGAAAGAAGGATCACAGAAGAGTGCAGAGAAGCAGTAAACACTTTAAAGATAATTACATTTTTGAAGAGCCCGCTTGCATACAGAATGTGGAAGAGCGCTTCCGTAAAGGGATTATTCCGTGAGCAGCCCTTCGTACTTAGCCTTAGCGCCAACAGAGTGAACAAAGATTTCCCCGAGAGTGAAAAAGTTCTGATACAGGGAATCATAGATGCATACTTTGTCGAAAACGATGAGATAGTGCTCCTTGACTACAAGACCGACAGTGTGGAAACAAGCGAAGAACTTGTGAATAGATACAGCACTCAGCTTGATTATTATCAGGAGGCACTTCAGCGCCTTACGGGTAAAAAAGTTAGGGAGAGACTTTTGTATTCATTTAAATTGGGTGAGAGCATAAATAGTTGATGAGACAAAATAAAAGGATCTTCGGAGAAACTTCCGGAGATCCTTTTTCTTAATACGTTTTTATTTTTTGGATGTCTTTTTAAAGGGGTCTTTTTTAAAAGTTAAGGTCTCATCGCTCTGAGCCATGTTGACGATCCTTGTGATCGCTTTCTTTACGGGAGGAATATGGATCACGATGATCGTGAGGAGCATCTCCGCAAGAATGTAGCTGTAGTTATAGCAGATGGAATAAACATTGGTTAGTGCCTTGGGGAAATAATCCGGCATGTAATCCATCCAGTACATATATCCGCCGATGGTGTGGAAAAGACCGCGGGCGAGACAAGCTACTATATAACCTATCAGCAGGCCGTTCTTTTTCTTGTACCAGAAACCGGATATTCCAAGTGCGGTAAATGCGAAGAAATAATCGCAGCAGGTCTGGAAAGGTGTGAGGAAATAAGTTCCGCCTGACTGTATGAACTGCAGCAGACTGAAAGCGAATGCCACGATCAGACCTACGTTTATTCCATATACATATCCGATGAATGTGATAAAGAACATGGAGAAAAGTGTTACGGAACCGCCCATTGGCATCTCAATTTTAAGGAATGATGTTCCAAAGGCAAGCGCCAGTGAGATTCCGGCAAAGGCAAGAGTCTTTGCGCTGAAGTTTCCCGTTTTTTGTTTGTTACCCACGATCAGGGCAGCTACCACGATAGCAAGAAGCATGAGCACGATTATCGCAATGTAACCGGGCTGTGCTAATTCGTAATAATCTCCGTAATCTGGGTCCTGGATGTGATTGATAAAAAATGACATTTGAATGCCTCCTTCCGCCGGTATTATCCGGATCAAGTAATAAGGGTTTAAGGATATTACATAAAGATTTATAACATCCTCGTCTCAGCGTTATGCACCCCTGGCGACGCTATGAAACGCGCATAATTTTACGCTTTTAGAAAAGAATGCAATTGCATTCCACGATTAGTTATATTAATCTTAAAATAGTTATCCGTCAATAGAAAAACAAAAGAAAAATTTTCAGCATAAAATATTTTAAAATGAGAAAATGTGTGATAGTAGCGGGAGCGCAGATAGAGGATAAATCCTATATCAAAAGTATCCTTTCGAAAGATGATTATTATATATATTGTGACAGGGGATTGAGGCATCTTGACATGATAAAGGAAGTTACTGCCAGAGAACCTGACCTTTGCGTTGGAGACTTTGATTCCCATGAAATGCCAGGCTCCGGAGAAGTCATAAAACTTCCAAGACAGAAGGATGATACGGATACGTTTTATGCTGTAAAGGAAGCTGTTAAAAGAGGTTTTGAAGATTTCCTTTTAATAGGTGCTATCGGCGGACGTTTTGATCATACAATGGGAAATATCTCCGCCATGATATATCTTTTTGAACATGGTAAAAAGGTTGTTTGTGCAGATGATAATTCTGATATGTGTATAGTGGGAAAAGATCCGGTTTATGTGGAGGATTCATACAAGTTTTTTTCACTTTTAAATGTGAGCGGAACAGCAAAAGGTATTATAATAAAAGATGCAAAGTATCCGCTTGACGGTGGAGAGATAAAAACCGATTACCAATACGGAGTGAGTAACGAAGTTATTCCCGGAAAGAGGGCTGAGATAAGCGTGGGCATGGGCTGCGCGCTTTTAGTCAAAGTCAGAAGTGACGCAAATTAATAGGAGGTAGCAGGATGGACAGAATAGAAGAATTAAATGAAATCATAAACAAGTATGACAATATTGTTTTCTTTGGCGGTGCCGGGGTATCCACCGAGAGCGGTATTCCCGATTTCAGAAGCGTGGACGGCCTGTATAACCAAAAATATGACTATCCTCCCGAAACAATACTCAGCCACTCTTTTTATATGAGAAACCGCAAAGAGTTTTACAGATTCTATAAGGATAAGATGCTTATAGAGGGCGCTGAACCCAATGCGTGTCATCTTAAGCTTGCGGAACTTGAAAGAGCGGGAAAACTGAAAGCTGTCATCACTCAGAATATTGACGGACTTCACCAGAAGGCGGGAAGCAAAGAAGTGCTGGAGCTTCACGGTTCAACCCTGCGAAATTATTGTGAACATTGCGGTAAATTCTTTGATTTTGAATACATTAAAAAGTCGGAGGGAGATTATCCCGTGTGCGATGAGTGCGGAGGTCCCATAAAACCGGACGTGGTTCTGTACGAGGAAGGCCTTGACAGCAATACAATAAACAAAGCTGTATGGTATATCAGCAAAGCTCAGGTGCTCATTATCGCCGGTACATCACTTGCGGTATATCCGGCAGCCGGACTAATAGATTATTTTTCCGGTGAAAAACTTGTGGTCATAAACATGGCTCCCACCTCAAGAGACAGCTTTGCGGACCTGTGCATTAAGGACAAGGTCGGAGAAGTGATGAAACAGATAGTTCTGAAATAAATAAAGGCAGGTTCACCATGGCAGAAGAAAGCAGCTTATACGGTAAGAGAAAGAGTATCAGAAAGTTTAAAAACGATCCTGTTCCGGAAAGTGACATAAGGCAGATCATAGAAGCGGGGCGTCTTGCTCCCTCTGCAAAAAACCGTCAGCCCTGGAGATTTATTGTATTTACCGGGGATAAAAAAGAAGAAATGCTTCTTGAGATGGAGAAGGGGATAGAAAAATCAAAGAAATCTCTGTTCATGCCGAAGAAGTTTCGAAACGGAATGGCAAGCGCAGACAATACCCTGCGGATAATGAGGGAAGCACCTGTGGTGATCCTCGTGATGAATCCTTTTTCAAAGAATCCTTATTTGCCTGTGTTTGCGGGAAAAAGAGTTTCGGAGATACACAACACCATGTCTCTCGGTGCCGCTGTTGAGAATATGCTTTTACGTGCCACGGAGATGGGGTACGGTTCTTTATGGATCGGAAATACCGTATATGCACACAAGGAACTGACCTCATACCTCGGCACAAAGGAGCAGTTATCTTGCGCAGTTGCCATCGGCCTTCCGAATGAAGAGCCGGAGGGAAGACCTAAAAAGACATTGGATGAAATAGTCGAATTTTTGGGATAAAAGGCGGTTTTGACGGACGTATGAATCTTGAAGTGGGATTTAGGACTGTGTTACTCTGAAATTGTATTTCAGATACTGTTTCTAATGGTTTTACATAAGATAGGATATAGGAGGGACAAATATGCCATTATTTGCAACTAAGACTCAAAGTCAGAGAAAGAATATGACTGAGGATGAGCTGTTTCAGGAATTATATACACAACAGCAAACGGATATGGTTACGCAGGCACTTCAGCAGCGTCAGCAGCCACCCGCACAGCCCGATGACACCAGACCTGTTCAGCAGCAGAAATCTTATTCCAGCATGTCCAAGGACGAACAGAAAGAGGAAGAGAAGAAATATAAGGAAGTTAAAGCCGCAAATACATTTGTGTCTTCCCAGGATCTGAAAACACCTTATATGCAGCATGTATTGCAGAAAAAGGTGACTGTAGACGGGGATGACATTACCCAGGAGCAGTTATATCAAAAAGTATTAGATGGCGATTGTTCCTCCATGGAAAAGCTTGACGGAGTTTTGAGAAACCGTGCAGCTACCGAATATTTCCGTGAACACAGGATAACCGGAACTCCCAAACAATTTGTAGCTGACCTTAAGAAAAAGAAGGATCCTATCGCTGCAATGATGAACCCGCTCCTTCGAATGAGTATTTCTCTTGTATTGAATTCACCCCATGTATCTGACGCGGTGAAGGATAAATACAGACAGATCGATGAATTGCTCAATACCGAGATAATGATAGCAACCGTTACAAAGAAGGTTGCTCCCACTGAAGGGTTTACAGATAAAGAGATGCAAAAGAATGTCCGTTCCCAGATATTCATAGTCAAGACGCTGCTCTCTTGTCATCTCGGAAAGTTTAAAAAGGTGGACAGTTCAAAGACACCGCCGGAGACAGACTGGCCCGGAAATGTAGCGAATGCTTTTGCACATTGTTCCAGAGTTGTATTTACAATGCCGGGACAGACGGGAGAATTTAATCAGGAAACAGAGACAAAAATGATCAACAGTTTTACCGGAAAGGCAGGATTCTTCGGTAGAATGAGTGCAACTCATGCGCTTCACAGAAAGAGAAGAGACCAATCTGCTGACGCAAAGGAAGCAAAGATCAAGTTCTTTAACCCCTTTAGACAGTATGGAATGAACGTTGCGGTAGGAGGTATGGGAAACAACGGAATTCCAGCGGGAGATCATGGCGCAACGGAAAGAAAACTTAAAAACGACGGAAGCTGCGGACATCTGTATATGAATATGCAGAAAGGTGATGCAACGAAGAATACAGGTATGCTCCTTGGATTTGAGAGTGATGCTTTTGCAACCAGAAACCAGATGGGACATAAACACGATATTTTTGCTACCGGCGAATTTGCATCCAGCTTCGGAGGGCAGAGATGTGACGAAATCGGAGATAAATACGGCGGTCGTGTTGCGGACCTTAGCGGTGTGGATATCGAAGCATATACCCAAGCTATGGAATATTGTGATACAGCTATGGAAAACCTGCTTACCGGAAAATTTCAGGATCACGGAGAACTTGGGGAGATCGCAGATATGGTAACAGGGAAGTTGATGGATAAGGATGACATGGAAATATTCTTTACGAATCTTATATCCATTGCTCAATTTGGTACAGCGGCAACAGGTAATCCGGTAACACTTGCACATGAACTTGCAGCCAAATTCAGACCGGGTCAGTAACAGCAGGACATCGTAAAGGAGTATCGAATATATGGTAGAAATATTGAATCTTAAAACCGAAGATCCATCGAAATACTATGAGATGCTTACCCGCAGGGGGCAGGAGAGCCTTGATTCCGAAAATGGTTTTGTTTTAGGCATAAGCTTTGATGATCATCCTGCGGGAGCCATTGCACTGGAACCCAATAATGAGGGAGCGGCTCTGGTTACATCCATTTATATCGCGCCTGAGTTCAGACGGAAAAGACTGGGAACCGAACTCATCTTTCTGGCTGCCTCATATATGGTAACCGATGGTGAGTATTACAGAATAGAAGCTGCCTTTGCCGAAAATGATAGGGAAGAGCCCGGTGCAAAGGAATTCTTTGAGTTCTTGGATTTTGAACTCAGTAAGGACCCTACTCATGGCGCTTTTGCGGTTAAGCTTTCCGATGTTGAAAAGGCTGAAGTTATCACAAGTGCAAACACCACAGGACTTTTGCCCTACAATAAGATCAAATCTTCCATTCGCAACTATGTTATCAGTGAGCATCCCGCACTTTGGGATGTTATGGCAGCGGGCATGATAGATGAAGATGTAAGCTGCTTTGAGGATCCGGATAACATTAAAGGTGACGAGCCCGATTGTATCATTTTCTGCAAGGAAGGTGACGATCTTGTTATGGCATGGGCTCAGTCGGAAAATAATAAGCTTAATCTGGTCAAGATGCTTAAATTTGCTTTTGATGCAGCTTTGAAAAAGTATGGTCCGGAAAAGACCATCAAAATTCCTTACATCAACGAGATATCTCAGAGGCTTATTCTCAAGATGATGGGTGATGCTGCGGTTTCCTGCGAGACTGTCTGGAGGGCGGTTCTTCCTCTTGACGGAGAACTGGAGGAAGAGGAAGCCGATATAGAAGCAGATTTTTTAAAGGAACTGGCTTAAGCCCGGGATTAATTTCATGAGGTTTTTAAAGCAAGGGAAAGTCAAACTTTCCCTTGTTTTTAATTTATTGTGTGTTAAAATGTAAGAGCAATTGAATAATGAGAGGCGAATTTTTCGAAGAAGTCGAAATAAAAAAGCGAGGATGTTTACTATGAAAAAGTTATTTTCTACTTTTCTTGTGACTCTTCTGGCAATGACTGCACTGTGCGGATGCGCAGGCGGTACAGGAGCGTCTTCGGAGGATAAAACCTCTAAAAACGCCACCTACGGCGGAACCGTAGTTGTTGGCATTCAGCAGGATATTGATGGTCTTGACCCCCACAAGGTAACGGCGGCAGGAACTAAAGAAATCCTCTTTAACATATTCGAAGGTCTTGTTAAGTGTGACTCAAACGGCGATCTTATCGGAGCTGTTGCTGAAAAGTACAGCCTTTCCGAGGACGGTCTTGAGTATACCTTTAACTTAAGACAGGGTGTTAAGTTTCACAACGGAAACCCGGTTACTGCAGAAGATGTTAAGTATTCTATAGAGAGAGCTTCCGGCCTTTTGGACGGCACCCCCCTCGTATCTCCACTGAGTGCAGTAACAGCAGTTGATATATTGGACGATTCAACGGTTCGAGTTACCGTAGGCAGCGTCAATCCCGAGCTGATTTACAGCTTTACCACCGCTATCATTCCCAAGGGAAGCGGAGAGGATTCTGATGCAGATCCTATCGGTACCGGACCTTTTTCTTTTGTTTCCTACACTCCCCAGGAGGGAATCGTAGTAAAGAAGAATCCGGATTACTACATCAAGGGAGTTCCTTATCTTGATGAGGTTGACTTCAAGATTGTGGGTAGCGCCGAGACCGCTCTTATGGAGCTGAAGGCAGGCACCATACAGGTATATCCTTATCTTACCGATTCGGAAGCAACCGAGATCCAGGATCTTATGCAGGTACTTGTAGCTCCTTCAGACGTTGTACAGGCACTCTTCATCAACAATGCTGTAGAGCCCTTCAACGACGTAAGAGTTAGACAGGCAATCTGCTATGCTATCAACCGTGAAGAAGTATGCGATTTCGTAGCCGGTGGTGATGCTACCATCGTAAGTTCCGCAATGCTTCCCACACTTGAGTCCTACTACGAGGATCTTAACGATACCTATGGTGTAAACGGAAACGTTGAGAAGGCAAAGGAACTTCTTGCAGAGGCAGGATATCCTGACGGAATCGATCTTACAATCACCGTTCCTTCCAACTATGAGTTCCATGCACAGACCGGTGAGGTTATCGCAGAGCAGCTTAAGGCAGCAGGCATCAATGCCAAGATTGACGCTGTTGAATGGAACACCTGGCTCAGTGATGTTTACACTGACAGAAATTACCAGACAACCGTTTGCGGTATCACAGGCGACATGACTCCAGGATACCTCCTTGCGCGTTTCACTACCGATTCAAAGAAGAACTTCATCAACTACAGTTCTTCCGCATATGATGAGGTGTATGCAAACATCGAGGCATCTGCATCTCTCGGAGAGAGAGCGGTATACTACAAGGAACTTCAGAAGATCCTTACCGAGGATGCCGGTTCAGCCTTTGTTCAGGTACCTGCCCTCAAGGTGGCACTCTCCAATGAACTTGGTGGATACAAGTTCTATCCCGTATACGTACAGGATATGTCCACCGTTTATTACAACAAATAATAAGATTTAAACCGGGAAAGGAGGAAGCCAAAATGACATATATTTTAAAAAAAATAGCGACTCTCATTATCACATTGTTTCTTGTGTCTGTTTTGGCATTCCTCGCTTTCCAGATCATTCCCGGTGATGTTGTGACCTCGATCCTGGGGACCGAGGCCACACCCGAACGGGAGGAGGCCCTGCGGGCGGAACTTGGATTGGATAAACCGCCTGTAGAAAGATATTTTAACTGGGCCTCAGGTGTACTTCGCGGAGACTTCGGAAAGAGTTACCGCTATTCAAAGAATATGAACGAGATGATGCCCGTGGCGGACCTCATCGGGGATAAGCTGCCCGTCACACTTTGGCTGGCATTTCTTTCTCTTATTCTCACAGTTTTCATATCCATACCCCTTGGCGTTTTGTGGGCCGGGACGAAAAACAGATTCTTTGACGGAATCCTGAATGTGCTGACACAGACTTCCATGGCTGTGCCCGCTTTCTTTTTGGGAATTCTGGTAACTTATCTGTTTGGTATCGTGTTCAAGGCATTTATTCCCGGATCCTACGTGGGATATAAAGATGATTTCGGGCGTTTCATATCCTATATGATCTTCCCTGCCATCGCCATTGCCATACCCAAGGTGGGAATGACTGCAAGATTTTTAAGAAACTCAACCCTGACAGAACTCAAGTCAGACTACGTCAGAACTGCAAAAAGTAAAGGTGTGGCCGACAGACCCATACTCTTTAAGCATGTTCTCAGAAATGCCATGCTTCCTGTTGTGACTTTCCTTGGAATGATCATCGCAGAGGTGGTGGCAGGTTCCATTGTTGTGGAACAGGTATTTGCTCTTCCCGGAGTGGGAAGACTTTTGATCAGCGCTATATCCACCAGAGATTTTCCCGTTGTGGAGATCCTGATATTGTATATCACCATGGTGGTTATCATAGTTTATTTTATTGTTGACATTATCTACCGCATACTCGATCCTAGGATCAGAGTCGAATGATTTTTCCTTATGTTTAAAACGAAAGACGGAAAATTTAATACCTATCTTGTGATCGGCGCATCTATGGCGGCGGTCATAATCATTTTGTCCCTTCTTTCGATTTTCTGGACACCCTACAGCCCCACTGCTATGTCCGCTTCCCTTAAGTTTAAGGCACCGACTTTTGCCCACATCTTCGGAACGGATAATTTCGGACGTGATATTTTTTCCAGGGTTATGAAGGCCATAGGAACCAGTTTTCTTATCAGCGTGTTTGTTGTGTTGATCTCGGGCACGGCAGGTATACTGATAGGATCTGTTACAGGATATTTCGGCGGTATCATAGATACACTTGTCATGAGGGTAGTGGATGCCATAAACGGTTTTCCTAGTATCCTTCTGGCGCTGGTGGTGATAAGCCTTTTGGGAAAGGGCAGGGCCAATGTTGTCCTGGCTCTTGCTATAGCTTTCACACCAAGCTTTGTCCGTATTGTGAGAGGCGAGTTCATCAGACTTCGTGATGCGGATTATATTGTTCGCGCAAGACTCATGGGAGCCAAAAAGACCAGGATCCTTTTCCTGCACATTCTTCCCAATATTTTTTCCACATTCTGGGTCAGCGTGATGATCGGCTTTAATAATGCCATACTTGCAGAGTCGGGACTCAGCTATCTTGGAATAGGAGTTCAGGCACCGGATGCCACTCTGGGAAGTATGCTCAGTGATGCCCAGGGGTACCTTGGTACCGCTCCGTGGTATGCCCTGGCACCGGGACTTACCATTGTATGGATGGTGCTTTCGGCAGCCATGCTCAGTGAAGGTATTCAAAGACGCAGGAACAGTGTGAGGTAAACAGCTTGATAAAGATCGAGAATCTCACAATTGAATTTGACGGAAAAGAAGCAGTCTCAAATATTTCTCTGGAGATAAAAACCGGAGAGATCTTGGGACTTGTCGGCGAGTCTGGATCCGGAAAATCCGTAACTGCACTGACCCTTATGGGACTTCTGTCCGGTGAGGCTGTTATGAAATCCGGAAAGGTAACCGTTGGTGATACTTGCATTTTGCGGGCCGGAGAAAAACTTGACGACAAGCTCCTTCGCTCATACCGCGGAAGCCATATGAGTATGATCTTCCAGGAACCCATGACCAGCCTTAATCCCACTATGAAAGTGGGGCCCCAGGTTTCGGAGCAGCTTCTTCTTCATGCAAAGGACAGGTTCCCTGATGTGGCATCAAGAAGAAAGTGCGTTGTGGAAACTTTCGAGTCCGTGGGGCTTAAGGATGCGGATTCACTTTACGATAAATATCCACATCAACTGTCGGGAGGCATGCGCCAGAGGGTGATGATAGCAATGGCAGTAATCCTTCACCCGGAGCTCATCATCGCAGATGAGCCCACAACAGCCCTTGATGTGACAATACAGAATCAGATAGTCAGACTTTTGAAGGAGATAAACGAGCGTGAAAACAACAGCATGCTCTTTATTACCCATGATCTGAATCTTGCCAGACGTATCTGCACCAGACTTCTTGTGATGAAGGACGGAAAAATCGTGGAGAGGGGCGAGACGGAAAAAATATTTACGGAACCTCAGACGGATTATGCCAAGAAACTGATCGCAGCGGTTCCCGGCAGGGTAAAGGACCCGGGAAAAGATATAAACAACAGCACCGGAGTGAAAATACTTGAGGTGCGGGATCTTAATGTTTTTTACAAAGAACAGAGTAAAAAACTTTTCGGAGGAAAGATAAACCGTCAGGTTGTTTTCTCCGCAGGGTTTGAAATATATGAGGGCGAGACCCTGGGACTTGTGGGCGAGAGCGGCTGCGGAAAGAGCTCGCTATGTAAGGCTATCCTGGGGATAAACAATAATATCAAGGGCAGCATCGAAAACAAGACTATACGACCTCAGATGATCTTTCAGGATCCATACAGCAGTTTAAATCCCGTCAGAACCATCGGATGGCAGTTGGAAGAACCCCTCTACGCCATGGACATGCTTGAAAAGGATATCAAGACCGACAGGAAATGGCGCAGGGAGCAGGCTGTAAAAATGCTGGAAAGAGTGGGACTTGACGAGAGTTATTACGATCGTATGCCCAGCCAGTTATCGGGGGGTCAGAGACAGCGTGTCAGCATAGCACAGGCTCTCATTACAAAGCCCAAGCTCATCTTTGCCGATGAACCGGTTTCGGCTCTTGATGTTACGATACAGGATCAGGTTTTGGACCTTTTGGAGGATCTTCAACAGGAATATGGTATAGCATACTTATTCATATCCCATGATATAAATGTTATTTACAGAGTAAGTGACCGTATCATGGTGATGAAGGACGGTCACATCCTGGAGATAGGTGACAGGGACAGGGTATTTTCGGATCCTGAAAATCCCTACACAAAGGAACTTCTGGCGGAATCCTAGGCATAGCGTTTCCTGCAGGCAGTTTTCGGTAATAGAAAATACATAAGGTTTTATGTCCAATATGCCGTATACATTAAACGGAAAAGAATGTATAATTTTTCTATAGTTTCCGTTTTGTATCCGGCATTTTTTTTCGGACAAACGTGAAAGCCAAGGAGTGAGCTATGTACAGAGTAATGACTGAACAGGAAATAGCAGAGCAGTTCGACGAGGCTATTGAAAAGGAACAGTTTTATCTATGCTATCAGCCTCAGGTTAATCATCTCACCGGTAAACTGGTGGGTGCGGAGGCGCTGCTTCGCTGGAAACATCCCGAATTCGGAGTGCAGTTTCCCAGGGATTTCATACCGATCCTGGAGGAGAAGGGCCTTATATATCGCACGGACCTTCTGGTATTTGAAATGGTATGCCGGATGATAAAAAACAGCCTTGATAACGGTATTGAAATGGTGCCGGTGTCCGTGAATATGTCCAGGTACGACATTGTGGGACATGAGTATGTCGAGGATATCGAGAAGATCAGGAAAAATTACGGCGTACCCGTAAAGTATCTAAGGATCGAGATAACGGAAAGCTCAGCCATCGGCGGCAGCACCGTTATGATGTCCATCCTTGATAAGCTTCATGTATACGGATACATAGTGGAGATGGACGATTTCGGAAGCGGATATTCTTCACTGAATATATTAAAGGATCTGGAAGTTGATATCATTAAACTGGATATGAGCTTTCTCGGAGAAAACGCCAAGGGCAGGGGTGGAGTCATCATCAGCTCTATGGTGCAGATGACTAAGTGGCTCAACACTCCCATCATTGCTGAGGGTGTAGAGACGGTGGAACAGGCTGATTATATGCAGAGCCTGGGATGCCACTATATTCAGGGTTATCTTTATTCGAAACCTCTTCCCGCAGACGAATTTACAGAGTTTGTAAAGAAGATGGAAAGAGAACCCATAAAGCCCGCAATGAAGATCGTAAAGGATATGGGTGTAGGAAATTTCTGGAACCCGGATTCTTTCGAAACCCTTATATTCAATGACTTTGTGGGAGCTGCGGCAATCTTTTCATATAAGGACGGAAAAGTTGAGATCCTGCGGGTGAACAAAAAGTATCTGGAAGAAGTTGGTATGAATCTGTCGGAGAGGGAAATCCTGAATTCAAACTTTTGGGATTCACAGACCGACGAGGGTAGGAAGTCATACGAAGAGACTATTTTAAAGGCTATAGAAAGCGGCGAGGAAGAGACAAACGAACACTGGAGAGTGATAAGCTCGGAGTGCTGCGGAGATGAAAAAATCTGTGTCAGAGCTCACGTACGCTGCATAGGACAGACCGGAAATCAGTATTTGCTGTATGCCAGGATCAGAAACATCACTGCAGAAAAGCGCGGAGTGCAGGAGATAATAGACAGTGAAAAACGTTTCCGCGCCGCCAGTGAACAGGTCAATGTATATGCCTGGGAGTACATCATTGCAACGAAGGACATGCATCCCTGTTTCAGATGCATGAGGGATCTGGGATTGCCCGCTATCGTGAAGAATTATCCGGAGCCGGCTATAGATATGGGATTATTCCCACCGGATTATGCGGATATGTATCGTGATATCATGAAGAAGGTAGATGCGGGAGAAGAGATCGAGCCTGTTGTGATCCCCCTTACTGTGGGCCGCGTTCCCTTTACCATCAGATATACGGTGGAGAAGGACGAGAACGGAAAGCCCTACAAGGCATACGGCTCCGCAACGCTGGTTACTGCAAGTTGATTTCAATAAATAATTTCTTAAAAACAGATAAGAATTATCGAAAAACAATAAAAATATATTGACATTATATTTTTTGGGTGGTATCGTATCCTTGGCAGCAGGGGTACGGTACCACTTTTGCTGTAAATCATTTGAACCGGGATTCCGAAGGGAATCAAAAAGGAGATTGGTAATGAAACATGATATTTTTTCTAAATGGATCAAGGTGGTCATTATAGGTACGGCGTTGATCGGAATAGGAGCCTGCGGTTATCTGCTTCCCGAATTGGTAAGAGTTTTTAAGCGCTGGTATCCGGAACTGATACATTGGGCTCTTCCCTGGCAGATTCTTATCTACATATGCGCAGCGCCCTGCTTTGCAGCCCTGGTTGTGGGATGGCTTATAGCCGACAATATCGGAAAGGATCAAAGTTTTACCAAAAAGAATGCAGGCCTCTTTAAGCTGTTTTCACTGCTTGCTTTGGGAGATTCGGTATTTTTCGGAGTAGGTTGCATAGTATATGCGCTGCTTGGAATGAATCATCCCGGACTTTTACTGATACAGTTCCTGATAGTATTTGTAGGGCTTGCAATATTTGTATGCATGGCAGCCCTTTCGTATCTGGTAGGAAAGGCGGCAAACCTTCAGGAAGACAGTGACTTAACCATCTAAGAGGAAGTGAGCATATGAAAATAATAGTGAACGTTGATGTCATGATGGCAAAACGGAAAATATCATCCAATGAGCTTGCGGAAAGGGTTGGAATCACTCCGGCAAACCTTTCCGTGCTGAAAACGGGCAAGGCAAAGGCTATCAGATTTTCTACTCTGATGGCTATCTGTCACGAACTAAAGTGCCAGCCCGGAGACATTTTGGAATTTATAGACGATCCTGAGTAAGGGAGGAGATTATAACCAATGGATACAATAAACAATAATCAGAATCAGGCCGGGATGCAGCAGAATGTGTATCAACAGACTGTTCAGCCCCAGCCTGTGTACGGACAGCCGGTTCAACCTCAGCAGGTATATCAGCAGCCGATTCAGCCACAAATGCAGCCGGTTCAGCCCCAGCCCCGCAAGCCATTTTTAACAACCGTTGTGGAGAAGATCATGGCGGTACTTATTTTTCCTCTCAGTTATTTATACGCCTCAATGTTGTTTT
>JAEEGL013066135.1_pt1 | contig 14142 bp, 13 predicted proteins | sample 9134231 | NCBI WGS metagenome assembly JAEEGL01 (sample SAMN16246548, study PRJNA631951) | gut metagenome | biome: gut microbiome; feature: rumen; material: fiber-attached | host: Bos | place: Iran: Karaj | collected 2018-10 | reverse complement strand
GCAACTGAAAGCTGTGTCTGCCAGATTTCATTAGCATCATGCTCAACCCAACCGGGCTTTGGATAATACTGAGTGAATTCCTTCTGAGCAACAGAACACATCTCACCCTTCTCGTTGAAAAGGATACATCTGTTACTTGTGGTACCAGCATCCAGTGCCATTACGTATTTTGCCATTACAATACCCTCCTTTTTCTTGTGAAAGAAATATTATTAAAGCCCCTTCGCTTTAATGTACTTTTTACAATCCCCAAACATCAGGATTGGTGGTGGAAATAGCAAGTGCTCCTGCCTCAAGGGCATTCATAACATCTTCCTTGTCAGCAATTAACCCCCCGGCTATTATTGGAACTCTGCTGACCTTGTTGATTCTCTTGATCATCTTAGGAAGAACTATACCCGGAAGAAACTCTATTATGTCAGGTCTTACCCCGGGCATTCTCGCCTGCTTCTCAATATTCTGAAGTGCCATGCTATCCAGTATGAAGTATCTGAGAACTGTATTCAGTTCAAGCTCCTTGGCATGGGATATCAGATTGCTCTTTGTAGTAATGATGCCATCTGCCTTTGTATTGTTCTTGATAAAGTCAAGACAGACCTCTTTTGAATTGTTAAGTCCCGTGATCAGATCCACATGGACCATGGCCACCTTCCCGGCCTTCTTGATCTTTTCAACAATGCCCGGAATCGAACATATATCTCCGTATAATACAAAAATTATCTCGACATCTTCTGTAAGTGCTGTCCTTAAACCTTCATCATCCTTCACGGCAGCTATGATAGGATTCATCTCAATTCTGTCAATAAATTCACGATTTTTCATTCTATTTTGTCAAATAAAAAAAAGAGCAGGCAAAGTAAAATGAGGTTCCCCCTCATCTATACCCTTACTCTTTTCTCAAGGCTCTTCTTCAGTTTTGTAATACCAGGGTGTCGCTTTCATCATGTCCGTCAAAAACCTTTTCCCACAAACTTAAATCAACTTAATTTAACGACTGTCGGTCAGTTCTTTTCGACAAAATAATCATATCGCGCCTTTGTGCAAAATGCAATAGGTTTGTTTATATTTTTTTTATTTTTTGTACTTATTAACAAATATATTGTACACTTTTTGTGTGAAACTGATACATAAAGTGTAATTTTTGCACAAACCCTTTAAAGCATTAAAGTTTCCAACACAGCAAAATGCGCATAGACAAAAAACTCGTCCATGCGCATGAATATTAGCCAATTCAGTTCAACTGAAGATTCCCCCAGCTGTCAGAAGGGCAAAGCCCTATGTAAGTCTTTCCTCTGTTAACAGCAAGCTCTCCACCGTCCGCCTTGTAATAATGAGTAACTCCTGCTTCAGAATCTTTTTTCCAGGTAATAGGAATAGCCTTACCATTTGTAATGTAGTACCCTGATCCTGATCCAACAACGTTATAAGTCAGATAGCCGTTCTTGTCCAGCTGGTTAAAAGAAACATTCTGCAAGATAACGTTCTTAAATGTCAAAGGCTGACCATCTTCAGCATCTGTGTGTAATGAACCATACTCATAGTAATCATAGGTTCTGCTTTCAGGATTATAGGCAAGTCTGCTCTTGTTGTGAAGGAAGATGTTTCCAAGCTCAACATTATTTGCCACAAGATCGCTGGCAAGCTCTGTATCTCCACCTGCAAACTGGAAATGATTTCCGGGAGCAGCTGTATAGGTGGTAGGATAACCGGCCTTTGCAAATCTGCTTACCATCTCCTGACCAAAAGCATACTCTGTAAACTCGGTAGGCTTACCATTTTTAACCCTTGTAAATCCTCCGCTTAAGTTGGAGGCATAGGGCTGTGCCAGATAAGATTTAATATAGAATGGTCCACCGTCATGAACCAGAACTGCGTTGTATTCTCCCGAAAGCATTACATTAGTAGTTCTTGTACTTCTGATGCTTCCTGTCTGTCCCAGATTGGTCCAGTCCTTATAAATACACATAAGTCTTGTGACACGGCCGTTGGCTGTGCTGTTCATCATCTCGTAGACAATGTCCGCCTCTCCTGTGCCGTAGTGCGCAAGAGCCTTTTTCTCGTTGTCCACCATAATGGCCACAGGTCTCTGGTTTGCGATGGCATCGCTGATCTCCAGTCCTGTCAGCTCAGATGTGGCTGCCAGTGAAGAAACAGGCAAACTCACAAATGTCAGTACACTTGTTGCTAAAGCCAATACTCTTTTTAACTTCATTCTTTCTCTCCCTCATAAATAAGATATTTCTATGATCAATTCTGCAAACCCTGAAGGAAGCCCTCCACATATTTATGGTAAGTTTCCGGATCTGTAAGAATAGATTCCGCATGTCCTGCCTTTGGAATAAGGTGTATCTCTTTTAACCCCTTTGTGCGCACTGCCATATCCTCAGAATTCTTAGGAATGATCAGATTGTCTTCTGCCCCATGTATAAACAAGATAGGTATAGTATTGTCATCAAGGCTGTCTATTGGCCTCATATCCCTAAGTGAATAATGGAATCTCATTACTGCGCCAAAGTCAGCAATCTCAAAAAGAAATGTTGGAACACCTGCGCTCTTATAGCCATTCCTTAGGACATTTTCTATATCCGAAAAGCCACAGTCTGCAACCACAAAGTCCACAGCGGGTTTTTCTTTAAGGCATGTAAGGGTAGTTGCTGCTCCCAGTGATTCACCGTGAAGCCCAAGATAAGTAAGATCAGGATACCTTTCTCTTGTGTCCTCTATAAGGCACAGAAGGTCCTGGCTCTCTAAAACTCCATAGCTGGTAAAGGTCTTTTCATTAAGGCCATGGCCACGAAGGTCATAGATAATGCAGTTAAATCCAAGATCCATGTACATGGGAACATATTTAAGCGATCCCATTCTGTTGTCAGTATATCCGTGGGAAATAATGATATACTTACTGCTCTTTTGAGCCGCCTTTGGATCTGTTAACAGTTGAACGTGAAGCTCATACCCCTCGTATCCTGGTACAGTATAATCAATCTTATCAAGCCCCTCATAAAAAGAAGTATCATAGTGTTCAGACTGCCACTCAAAGGCCTCATCCAGAGTCTGCCTTTGTCCCGTCATGACAAATCCTGCCATAAAAAGAGAAAATGCAAAGAACAAGATGACCAGTATGAACAATATAATAAGAACTATCTTCATGGCTTTATTCAATGCCTCTGTTTCCTTTCATTCCAAGGTTCAACGCGCAGCACTATCATTATACCACATATTTTTATCCATTCTCGCCAACAGCCTCATAGGCGGTATAAAAGGTTTCAACCATGTCGAATCTATAGTAGGCATCGCCCTGGATGGTTGCAGCGCTTCCGGGATCAAGGCACACTTCATCGATGTTTTGTGGGATCATCCACATACAGTCAACAAGCTCTTTTCCATCAAAGAAAAGAACGTAGGCATCAACCTTAACCTTCTTGTCGGATTTATTCTCTGCAGTAAGTAGTGCTGAGCTACCTTCAATGGCGGTATAAACAGAAATATATTTGGCCATATCAGTTTCATAGGGAGTTCTCTTGGTTATGAGAAATTCATAGGCATCAGGTATCTTGCCTCCTAAGTCTCTTTTATCAAATCTTCCCTCGAAAACAAATACAGAGCCGTCCCCGACTACTTCTACGGTCTTGTCAGAAACAGCCAGTTCCTCTCCCTCTTTATCCCTTGCGATAAATCTGCACTCAAATCTGCAAAGATCACCGGTCTTATTTTGAAGAACCAGAACTGGATTACAGTTGTGATCATCTTCTCTGAAGTACTGAGCCACAAGAATAGTTCCAACAGGTAGTCCTCCATAGGAAGGCATGTCATCATCAGAAGGTGCTATGCTAACAATCCCTCCCTTGTTCTTCTCCTTGGGGTCTATACTGTCCAAACTTTCAAAAATGCCATTATTTTCTACGACATTTGTGTCATTATCTTTCTGTTCTTCTTCCTCTTTATCGACCTTTATGTCATTTTGCACAAAATAGGTCTGATCATCCTCCTGTTCAGGCAAGCTGTCGGGCTCCGTGGCTGCAAGTTCAGTTTCCTGACTAACAGTGGTCTTAGGATCAAAAGCATGAATACCGAAATTGGAATAGTTTGTGGAAAGGATCTGTTGAAAAGAACTGGCGTACATGTCACCTTTTACAGGAAGTCCAAAGCCAAAGGTATTGAGATACATAACAATGGGAAGGGCAAGTCCCGCTGTACCAATGGCAATTATCCTGACAGTATCGATAGACTTCTCTTCTTCCTTAAAAAAAAGAACTATGCCCATAATAAACGACACTAATGACGGCAAAAAGCCCACCATAAAGAAGCTCATCACAAGGCTTAGTATGGAAATGATCAAAGTTATTGTAGTTATATGCATGAAAGTTCCCCCAGGTTTCTGTGCATATTGTACAAAAGTGACAGGAAGTGAAATGTCAATACTTGTATATAATAAATTATATAATACAATATATTGTAGTTAAAAAGTGTTTTGTGTTACAAAATGAGGAGGGAAAAAAGTATGGCAAACGTTGCATGTCTTGAGGCACTGGATCTTAGTGTAATCCGCAACATTCTTCGTTCAATGATCAACGAGCACTGGTCAGTAGCTGAAGCGCTCGATGAATACGATATACCTGAAGAACTACGTGATGAATATGAAGCGCTCATTGAGCAGTGCTTTTTAGATTGAACTAATCAATAAGGTCTAATCCGACATCATAGACCTTGCCTTCTACCGCGTCCGATAGCCACTGGGCCATTGATATCCCATTTTGCGTAAACAACGTAAAATGGGGTTCACGAACGCTGGTATGTACTGTTCCACCGCTGGTCATAAGCGGTATTTTCCACTCATTCAAAAAGATGCCGAAATACGGCGTTATTTCTTTTAACTCCTGCACCATCTTCTTATTCAGCAGGAAATATTCCTCCTGTACATCAGAATCTGACGCATATTTCTTATTTACGATATCATTGTGATATGCACTGAGGAGATAATCTCTTACAGAGCTTGAATAAAGATATCTGAATCTGCTTCCATATCTGTCATAAAGATCCCTATACCAGTCCAAAGTAATATTGTCCGAATGAATAGGCTTATAGAAACTCTCCTTTGCCATCCAGATGTGCTTTGCAGTCTTTCTCCAGCCCTTATACAGAAGTAGTCCGCTGTCTGAAAGAAGTGTCACATTTCTTGCCTTTGGATAGTAATTGTCCACTATCTCTCCTGCCAGGGCAGGCACAGCAAAAGCTCCTGCTGAATTTCCTGCTATAAGCAGAGTATCAGGATTAGGGAAAAGAGCTTTTGCCACCTTCATACTCTCAAGAAAATTAACATAGCCATGGAAATGAAGCACCTCTGTGTTGCCATCCTCAGTCTTATAGGGATAATCATTGCATCCTATATGAAAATCTCCTGTGGCATAGGTTATGACCACAAAGCTCCAATCCTTAAACGGATTCTTGTCGCCGGAGATATCAGTGATGCCAACATTTATGTTCATGATCTGGGTGAAGGGTCTTAGATTATTCCAATAGAAATTAGGCTGGCCGGCTGCAACCTTTCCCCCTGTAACAGGTCTGGCAGCTGTGTACTCATTCCAGGCAACTCCGCCCCCGGAAAGGAATACGCAGAGTTTCTCAGGATCAGCCAGCTTAACATAGATATAGTATTCAGAACCATCCCCCGAAAGTCCCCTATCCAATGGAACCTTGTACCATACCATTTTCTCAGGGTCCTTTGGAAGGTCCGGCGCCATAAGCCTGTTCTCAATTGCTTTGCCGATGGAATTCTCAACAAAGTCTCCGGCCTTGGATGCGAAAACAATACCTCTTTTTAAGTTGTTCTTGTTCAGCTTATTCTTAAGATTCATAGATTAAACATCTTCTCCGAGGCATTTTTAAGATCACGGAACCTGAATATAACAAGAGCAGTTATAAGTATCATGTAGAACATAATGCTGCACACTGCCGGCCATGGGAAGGTATTCTCCCCATTTCTGATAAAGATGATCTGAAGAAGCACCATCACAAAATCAAATACAATGTACAGAATATATTCATCAAGACGCAGTCTAAGTATCAGCGCAGTAACAATAGTCACGATAGCCAGGCCAATAAGGGTCATGGGTATCATCCAGCGTATGCTCCAGCCGTGAAAATGGGTCATCTTATCGATGTAGTAGTCCACAACTATGGCAACCAAAACCTCAAAGGTTATGACCTTTATCAGATTGTTTCGAAGGTACATTGTGGCAATGATATCGATCCAGGCCACCAGAATTCCCAGCATAACAGGGCCGATAAAAGAAAATTCCCCTTTGGTCATGATATTGATTGTTCCAAAAACGATCTCAGAAGCTATGAACAAAAAGGTGCAAACCTTCAAAAAGGTTATTGATGTGATCTTTCTCTTCCCAAGTACAGGGAAAGAAGGATTCTCATCCCCTTCAGTCTCGTATAGAAGTCCCTGGCAAAGCGGGCAGCACTCTTTTCTTCCTCGAATCTTAACATTACATTTCTTACAGTATTGCATCACTTATCCTCGTATAAATCGTAGTCATTAGTACCAAGCTCAATCTCCAGTCCCTCTTCAGTAAGGCACCTGAAGAAGTTCAACATGGTCTTGTGTGTCTTATAGGGTGAAACCTCTCCGAATACCATCTTGTCCTTAAAGGTACATACGCACACCTGCTGAGATGAAGCGGTCATGAATGCCCCAAATCTGTCGATGTAGTCCTCCACCTCTTTTGGCATCTTGATAAGGCCAAGGTTCGACATTGAGGTTGTAACTCCCCTCTTAGCTGCACTGTCAAATCTGCCTATAGTGAAGTCTTTGATGGGCAGTGGCACCATCTTAATAGCCAGATTGTGCTCCAAAGCCGAGTAAGAGTTCATTGTCTTTTCAATATTCTCCGGAGCAAGCTTTTCCTTAAAGTCAGCAGCTACCTGATCTGTTATGCTGTTAATCTCTCCGGTATATTTTGCAGGATCATAATCAATATTGATAACACCAAAGAAATTCCTGGCAGTTCCGCTCTTATAAAACTGGCGAAGATTAACAGGAACACTGACCACCACATGCTTCTTTCTCTGATGACGGTTCATTCCCTGTATTACTGCCTTGATGTACAAAGCAACACAAAGCACGCCAACTGTAGTGTTATACTTGTGGGCCAGTTCCAGGAATTTAGAAGCAGACACAGTACCCTCAAGAAGATGAGGTAAAAGATTATCATCCAGCTCTCCGCTTACCTGATAAGCCTTTACAGATCTCATTTCATGGAGCTGTTTTAAGCCCTTTTGCTTGCTGTAATTATCTGTGAAAGCATCGACATTCTTCTCCTCAACGGAAAAGTCATCAGAAGGCTTAATATCTTCACTTAAGTTGTATCTGATCTGCAGATACCTTGTGATGAGGTTCTTAAAGAACATGAAGGCTCCCGTGCCATCAGCCAGCACGTGGAACATCTCAAGATTTATCCTCTTTTTGAAATAATTTACCCTGTAAAGAAGCGCCTTTTTTCCCTTTATGTACAGTGGCATACAGGCAGGTGAATGTTCCTCCTCCACCACAGCTTTCAGGTCGCTATCCTCCAAATAGTACCAGAAAATTCCCCTGTGAAGGACACAGTTAAAGAAGGGATACTCCTCAATGGTCTCATCCAGTGCCCTTTGAAGAATCTCCTTGTTGACGTCTTCCTTCAGCTCGCAGGTAATCCTGAATACTCTTGTATTTGCGCCTTTTGCAGTCGACGGTACGATCTTGGCAGCATTGTCCAGCTCGTACCAGTTAGCTCTTTTTTCCATCAGCTCCTATATCCTTAGTTTAGTATCAGAGTTTTTCAAGTCTCTCTGTGACTATATCCATGTTGCCTTTGCTCATCCTGTAAATAACATCCTCAAGAGAGATGAATTTCTTGTTGCGGATGAACTTAAGGTATTTAGTGGTAAAGCGCATCTTGATGCCCTTATGCTCTATTCCTGAATTGGCCTTCTCCTGTATGGTAGCACAGGTATCAGCCGGGTCGTGAGCCATGCTCTTATTAAGGATACACAAAAGTGTTCCTGCTGTGCGAACAAAGCCCTCACAGTTGGGATCATCAGATACATCTATAGATTGAAGCGCCCCAATGGACCACTTCTTAAGCGTATGGTAAATTCCATACTCGCAGTCCAGCTCTACAACCTTGTCATTGACGCCATCGTACAGCCACACTTCGTTCCCCTTTACGAACATATCTCTAACCTGGAACAGGCTTCCTTCAAACGGAAAAGAGATACCGGCGCTCTCGCACCCTGTCAGAAGAATATTGGCATTCACTTCTGAAACGATATCCTCCGGCTCAGGAACGTCTTCCTTCATGGTGAAGTTCGGCTCCTTGGCTTCATGGTCATAATTTGTCTCAAATTCCTTGGAAGGATCCATTTCTTCAAAGAAAGATTCCTCTTCCTTTGCCTCAGCGTCTTTTTTTGCTTCTTCCTTTCCTTCAAGGCGAGGGCTTTCATCGTGACGGATCCTGTAGCTTCCAAAGCCAGGAGTCTGGACTGTAAATCTGTCTGTATTACACTCCTCAAAAGGTCCTGCAACCGGATATCTTCCGCGCTTCCTGCCAAAGTAATCTGTATCAAATATAATGGCGCTGCCATCAGGATTTTCAAATCTCTGTTCAGGTTCAAAGGCAACTCCCAAAGACTCAGTGTTTACAGGAAGTGTAAAGTTTCTTGGAAGATACTCATAGAGATTGGTGTGAAGAGTATATCTTCCGTCCTCCTCATCAAGGTAAAGACTGATCTTGTGATCCTGATCCACGTGAGCAGCCACCTCATAGTCGCTGGCTCTCGCTCCGTTGTAGAAGGCATTTCCGCCGGTGTAAACAGGCAGATGATCATAGTACATATCTGTAGATCCAGCCTCTTTTATTGCGCCCTTCTTAAACCTTGAGAAATACTCTGAAGGTGTCGGGAAGTGATTATATACACTGGTACCACAGATGAAGTTATTCATGTCCATGGTATCGGAGTTTTGAGATACACAGAAATCCAGAAGATCCTGTCTAACTTTCTTTTGAACAAAGATGTTATTGTAGAATCTTGCATCTCCGTGAAGTATGGTCATAAATCCGGCAATCTTCGTGGAATGAGGAACATGGTATGGTGTAAACCTCTGTGTAGGGAACTTTTTTGTTCCGTCATCTGTTCCTAATCCAACATAAGTAAATGAACCAGCTATCAGATTGTGCACAAAGGCAAGGCCCTGAGTGCTGAGTCTGCAGGCAATATCTGAAAGCAAGAGGTTATGGTCTATCAGTGTAGGGCCATGGGAAACCTCAATAAAGATATCCTCACCAAGGGACAGTCCGTCTTCAATTACAGTTCCCTCCGGAGGAACATTATCATGAAACAGGTTCTGGCTTACCCTGGTGCCCTGAGCCTGCCAGTCAAGCCAAAGACCTCTTGTACAGTGGTCAATGTGGTTGCGCCTAATTATTGTATCAATGGCAGCATGAAGCTTGATTCCACCAATCTCTGCTCCCGCCAGATTATGCTTGTTGTTAATGTTATGGATATGATTATCCTCTATGATGGAGAAAGCGCCTCCAAGATGCCCTACAATTCCTGTCTGTCCGCAGTCATGGATATCGCAGCGTCTTACAATATGGGATCCAACAGTTTCTTTATCCCAGCCTTCATTTACAGCCTGGCAGATAGCATCACGCTCAGTCTGGGATCCAATCTTCACATAGTTTGTGGACCATTTATTGTTGTTACCCTTCTGGTAATACTTTCCAAGGGAAATACCACAGCACTTTGATTCATAGATGTCACAGTCTTCAATGATCCATCCCTTAGCCCAGTGAGGTCCTATCATTCCCTCCTGAAGAGCTGTTGGTGGTGCCCACTGCGTTGCAGCGCATCTTACTGTAAATCCGCATAAGGTGATATAGTTCAGCCCTGTCTTTTCAGGATAGAAGCATGCCTTTCTGACAGAGAATTCCACATTCTCCTCATTGGGGTCCTTACCCTGGAAATTGGCATAGATCACAGTACTACCGTCCTCCTGGGCAGTGTACCATACATACTGAGAAAAATCTGCATCCCAGGACCTTCTGTCCTTTTGTGGATGCATGCAAAGAGAAAGGTCAAATACCTCGTACATTGACCTGCCGTCTAAATATATATCTCCTGTGTGTGGATTTTTATCGGATGTCCAGAACCAGTCACCATGGACCTCATCCGTATAGGGATTGTAATCCCCAAAGAAGCTGTTTGGAATTCGAATGCGCCAAACATTTTCAAAGGCTTCCCAGCCACTAAGGCGCTCTGCGCCCGTAATAACTGCTTCGCCTCTTGAAGTGCTGACATATTTAATTCTGTCAGACTCTGTGCCTGAATTTACAGGTTTTACCCATTCTCTGTATATACCGGGAGCCACCAACACGGTATCGCCTGCCTGTGCTATAAGAGCAGCTTCCTGTATTGTCTTAAAAGGATGCTCAACTGAACCGTCGCCACTTCGAAGAACGTTACCTGACACATAAATCTGCATACTTTTCCCCCTCCAATCTGTTATACTATAGTATACCACGTTTTTGGAGGAGTAGTTTTATGGCAAGAATGAAATTCATATATGCAATCGCGATTCTGGCAGGCTTTATCCTTACAGGTGTCATTATAAGCCTTGTAAGTTCTATGTTTTAACCCATAGCCAGTTTCTTATTCTGGTAAAGATCTGAATCTGCTCTTGCTATGAATGCCTGAATAGATACCGGTGCCTGGTAGTCGTACTGAGCGATTCCAATGCTGACAGTTACATCGTAGGGAGCAGCCTCATTCTCAGTTGCTCTTCTGATATTATTTCTGATCTGATCTGCAAGCCATGTGGCTTCTGCCTTATAGGCCATCTCAGCAACTATAACAAATTCATCGCCGCCATATCTTGAAACAAACATCCTGCTTCTGGGGCCCCCCTGGCAGGCTTCTTTAATTGCAGTGGAAACTCTGACAAGTGCCCTGTCGCCCTCAGAATGTCCGTAGGCTTCATTGATATTGCGCATTCTGTCCACATCAACCATCAGGAGGAATAGACTCATTCCCGGCTCTTCATTCTTCATCTTCTGAATAAGATATCTGTACATCTGATTCCTGTTGTTGGTCTGAGTCAAAGGATCAATGGAGATCAGATTATCAATGGTTGTGGTGTAAACATAAAAGACCGCCAGTACTCCGCCATAGCAAAGGAAAGGTATTCTCCAGTAAATAGCCTGTAAAATACCAAGCAAAATAGGCGCTGCAGGGAAAATAGCGATCATGAGATAGATACCTCTTTCAGCATATCTGTCCTTGTTGAAGTATCTTGAAAAAGCCTTTATTGAAGCCGCGATCATGTAACCAAAGGGAACTATTATGAGAAGAACATAAAACCTTCCGTTTACAAGAGTGCCACTCTCATCCACATAAAATACCAGTCCTGTCCAGTTGGCAGAAATGCAGAGAAAAGCAGCAATAACTACAGGAATAGCCAAAAGATACCGGTTTCTCATCTGTTCAATGAACTTATCTCTTTGTATTACCTCAGAGACCACAAACCAGTAATATGCAGAAAAGCTTATTAAAACATAAGTACAGGTATTTGCCAGATAGATCAGTGAAACCGACTGCCCAAACATGCCTCCGTCCACCAGTCCCCAAAAAATCTCAGCGGCATAATAGAACATAAGAATGATTATCATATTTCCCAGATAAATCTGAGAAGCCTGCTTATTTACACTCTTTACGATTTTAAAAAGAATAACAGCCAGGAGCAGAATGCAAAAGAAATTTGCCTGGCAATAATAAAATACATACCCCAAACCAATAGCCTCCAAATTCTACGTGAGAATAATTTTACCCTTATCACGAACCGCTTGCAATAGCTTTTAATGCCTCAAATTCAGAATCGTAGACTCCTCCCATGGCTTCTACTTCCTCCCAGGTGTACCAGGACCCGGAAAGCTGTACTCCCCTGATAGAAATATCCGTTGCAATGACCATAAAAGGCTTGTGATTAACCACAATGTAACAGGTTCTGTTCAGTCCAAAAGGCGTGACAAAAACATGGCCTGTATCTATGAGGTGATTGAGCTGATCAAGCGTTAAATTTTTATTTAGTGGTACTGTTTTCAGCATAAAGCACTTCCTTTTTAGGCAATATAAAAGCCAAACAGTATACAAATTTATTATACTATCTGGCTTTTTGAGTGTAAATTCGTTTATATTTATTTAATAAAAGGTTCAGATGTTGTAGTTTCTTTCTCCGAAAATTCCTGTTCCTACTCTTACAAAGGTAGCTCCTTCCTCAATTGCAACCTGGTAATCTCCTGTCATTCCCATTGAAAGTGTATCCATATTAACTCCCGGGATCTTCATGGCGTTAATGCTGTTCATCAGCTCTTTTAACCCCTTGAAATAAACCCTGTTACTCTCAGGATCCTCTGTGTAAGGAGCAATGGTCATAAGGCCTCTGATATTGAGATGAGGAAGAGTGCTTATCTCTTTGACAAATTCTGGGGCATCATCCGGGGATAAGCCAAACTTACTGTCCTCATGAGCCATATTAACCTCAATAAGTACATCTATCTTCTCATCAGTCTTTGAAAACTGCTTCTCTATCTCATCTGCCAGCTTTTTGTTGTCCACAGAATGGATCATGCAGACTCTGCCGGGAAGATACTTAACCTTGTTAGCCTGAAGATGACCTATCATATGCCAGGATAAGGGTTCCTTGATCTCCTCTGTCTTATCCTTGATCTCCTGGACCTTATTCTCTCCAAATACAGTAATTCCGCAGTCCATGGCCTGTCTGATATCGCTAACGGGCTTTGTCTTACTTACTGCAATAAGAGTTACTTCGCTTCTATCTCTGCCGGCTTTTTTGCAGGCGTCCTGTATATTCTTCTCAACAAGTTCCAAGTTTTCTTTGATCATAACCCATCTCCCATGCTAGATTTTTTTTCATGTGTAGTATATCATAATCATAGGGTTGTGCAACGGGGGTAAAAGCCTATGCTTATCAATGAAGTTGCAAATGGTTCCGCAATTAAGATACATGCCGTAATTAATGGACACAACGTTGTCCTTTTGACTTCGGCTATTTTTGGTGTGTCCGGAGGTCTGCTTGTAAGGCCCATGGAATACTTCGGCAAGTATATGGAGATCTTAGAGCCCTCAAATTGTGAGATCCGCAATAAACGCGACGGAAGAGTCTACAAATTTGTATCAACCACCATCACTCCCGTAAAGACCCGTTACGGTAATTTCCACCTGATCAAAAGTGCATCAATGCTTGAGCCTGAGAACGAGAGAAAGGCCGAAAGATTCCATATCGAAAAGCTTGGTCTTATGTCTATCAATGGTAACAGCCTTGATCTTAAGAACTGCATCGTTCACGACGTTTCCATGAGAGGCATTTCCCTTATTATAGATGACAACACCAAGATCAATATCGGAGACCATATAGACGTAATGTTCAGATATGGAGCCATGCTCCACAACTATGAACTGTCTACTGTTGCTGTCAGATTCTTTACGGTGCAGGATAAAAAAGCTGTCGGCTGCACCATATCCAATATAAATGTTGACCTTATTACACTTCTTGTTTCCATGAAGAAAGAGCTTGCGAACCTTGATAATGTGCCTGAGACAGATCTTAATCCGGAAATTTCTCAGGATCAGCAGGTGCTTGAGGTCGAGGAGGATATTGCAGCAGCAGTACCGGAAAGGCCCTCTTCCATTACTATTCCTGCCAAAGGAACAAGTGAAAACAACCCAAAGACCTTGAGAGAACAAAGAAAAGAAGAAAAAATGGCCCAGCAGGCCAAAGACATAGCCAACCTGCTGGACCTCAAAGATATCTAAGTAAAAAGCCGCCCCAACACCAGGGACGGCTTTTATTATCTATCAGAAGCGGATCTGCTTCTCTACCATTCTTACGAATTCAACATTATTTCTGGTCTTGGAGAACAGGTTAATGCACTGATCTACCGCATCGTCAGCCTTCATGCCGTTAAAGCCCTTTCTAAGGCTATTGATTGCTGCCAGCTCTTCGCCTGAAAGAAGAAGATCTTCTCTTCTGGTGCTGGACTTAGGAATATTGATAGCAGGGAAGATTCTCTTTTCCTG
>JAEEGL011000208.1_pt1 | contig 14142 bp, 16 predicted proteins | sample 9134231 | NCBI WGS metagenome assembly JAEEGL01 (sample SAMN16246548, study PRJNA631951) | gut metagenome | biome: gut microbiome; feature: rumen; material: fiber-attached | host: Bos | place: Iran: Karaj | collected 2018-10 | reverse complement strand
TATAGAAAGGAAATAATATGGAAAAACTAAATAATGAAGAATTAAAAAGAATCAACGGAGGATTATTAAAAATAGCTGCTGCTAGAGTATTGTTCCGTGTTGGTGCCGCTTTCTCATTCATTGTTGGTTTAGTAAATGGATACCAAAATCCACTACCATGTAATAGATAAGAATGAAGAAAGAAGAACTAATTAAAGTAAAAGGTGGGATTAACATATCAGCATCTTTAATAAATGCGTTTACGAGAGGAGTAAACACTTTATATAATCTAGGTGTTGCATTTGGTTCGGCTTTAAGAAGAGCATTTCGCAAAAAAATTTGTCATTAAAAAAATGAAGATGAAAATCTTCATTTTTTATTGAATATATCTAGTTTTTTTTCTTGTAAAAAAAGATATGTAGTGTTATAATCTTTAATAGTTAACGAAGGGAGGGGAAAAATTTGACTAAAGTTGTAGTACAAAATGGCAACATTGATGCAGCTCTTAAAAAGTTTAAAGTAAAAGTTGCAAAAAGTGGAGTCCCTTCAAAGCTAAAAGAAAAGAAATGCTATGATAAACCTGGAGTTAAGAGAAGAAAAGCAAAAGAAGAAATGATTAGAAATTCTCGTAAACGTAGAAGAAACGATAGATAAGGTGATTTAAATGGCATTAACAGAAACAGTTATTAAAGACATGACTGCTGCAATGAAGAATCAAAGTAAATTTGAATTGTCAGTATTACGTATGTTAAAGAGTGCTCTTCAAAGGGAAAAGATTAGCTTAAAACATGATTTATCTGACGATGAAGCAACAGCAGTTATAAAAAGACAAGTTAAACAAAGAAAAGATAGCATGTCTGAATATGAAAAATATGGCAAAACTGAAGAAGTTGAAAACTTGAAGCAAGAAATTGATATTTTATCAAAATACCTTCCTGAAGAGTTAAGCGAAGAACAAATTAACAAAGTTCTTGATGAAATCTTCGATGAGTTAAAACCAGAAAGCATGAAAGACATGGGTCGTGTAATGAAAGAAGCAACATCTCGTTTAGGAGCTGGAGCTGATGGTTCTTTGGTAAGTAAACTTGTAAGAGAAAGACTAAGCTAATTAAGATGATGTGAATCATCTTTTTTTGTGCCTAGATGGTTTGAAAAACAGTAGTATTATTGCTATAATAAAAACATAAATAAACATGTTTAGGAGGCCTAAAATGAAACCAATAGTATCAGTAATTGTACCAGCTTATAATGCTCAAGAAACAATTGAAAAATGTTTAGATAGTTTATTAGGTCAAACACTAAAGGAAATCGAAGTAATAGTCATTAATGATAAAAGTAAAGACAATACTTTAGATATCTTAAAAAAATATAAAGATAAAATAGTTTTAATAGACAATAAAGAAAACCTAGGACCAGCAGGATCACGTAACAAAGGATTAGATATAGCTAAAGGAAAATATATTGGCTTTGTCGATTCAGATGATTATGTTGATACAACAATGTTTGAAAAAATGGCTAAAGAAATGGACAAAGGTGTCGATTTAGTTTGCTGTGGAAGATATAATGTTAGAGGCAATAAATTAGAACCAATTATTAATATTACAAAAGAAACTGATGCTCATAAATTTTCATCAACCTCAAACTATAATTGCGACAAATTATTTAAAAAAGAGATAATAGATAAATATAATTTAAGATTACCAAAAGAATACTCTTATGCTGAAGATTTTGCTTTTGGTATTCGTTATAAATACTATGCAAAAAAAATGGCTATCATTGAAGAACCATTATATTATTACTTAATAGATAGTGAAGGTTCTATAACCAATAGCTTTAAAGAAAACATCTTAGATATTATAAATGTTTTAAAGGATATGGTTGTCTTCTTTAAAGAGCAAAATGCCTTTGAAAAATACGAAAAAGAATTAGTTACCCTTTGTGCTGGGTTTTATGTAAGAAGAACTAGAGAATTCTATAAATTTGATAATGTTCCATTACAAAAAAGATATGTAAAAGAGTTTTTAGACTTCTTTAAAGCAACTTTCAAAAATTATAAGAATGCTGTTAATGGTTTTAAAACAAAATACTATCGTTTTTATCGATCATCATATCCAATGATGTTAGTTTATATTCAAATTCAACAAATAAGAAGAAAACTAAAAAACAAATAAAATAGGAGGTATCTATGGAAAAATTTAAATTTTCAGTAATAATACCAGTATATAATGTTGAGAACTACTTAGAAGAAACAATCAATAGTGTAATAGATCAAACCATTGGTTTTGAAAATAACATTGAACTTGTTTTAATAAATGATGGATCTCCTGATAAAAGTGAAGAAATATGCCTAAAATTTAAAAAAAAATATCCAAACAATGTCATTTACTATAAGCAAAAGAATAGTGGTGTTTCTTCAGCCCGTAATAAAGGAATTGAATTAGCAACTGGTGAATTCTGCACTATGCTAGACAGTGATGATAAATGGTCAGTAGATTCTTTTGTTGAAGTTAATAAAGCAACAATTCAAAATCCAACCATAAATATCTTTAGTTGTAAAATGGTTTTTTTTGATAAAAAGAGTGGTAATCATCCACTAAATTATAAATACAAAGTAGATAAAGTAGTAAACATCTTAGAAGACTACGACTATCCGCAATTAAGCTCTAGTTCGATATTTGTTAGAACAGAAGTATTAAAAAAATATAAATATAATTCCGAGATAAAATATTCTGAAGATAATCGTCTAATAAATGAAATAATCTTTGATGAGCAACAAATGATGATGCTTTCAAAACCAATCTATTATTATCGTAAGCGTACATCTGATGATTCAGCAATTAATACAAGTACGCTAAAAGAAGATTGGTACACTATAACTCCTGATAAAACTTATAATTATTTATTTGCTTTATCAGAAAAGAAATTTGGTCGTGTTATTGAATATATCCAAAATGTTATAGCCTACGAATTAACATGGCGTATTGCTCTTAATCCTAAATATGAAATTTCTGATAATGTTCAAAAAAAATATGAAACATTAATAAATAGATTAATAGAAAAGATAGATGATCAAATAATTGTTAAGCAAAAATTCATGGATTATGCAACCATCGCATATATTTTAAAAGTAAAACATCATCTAAAAGAAGAACATCTAGAATTTAAAAATAATAAACTAGTCTTAGCAGAAAAAGAATTTAATAAAAATGTCTTAGAAGTTTTCCAAATTGATGAGACTTATGTAAGAGATAATCAAATTCTTGCTTTTGGTAAATTAGATCGTCGTTTCATTAGAGAAGATGAACTAAAAGCTAAAGTAAATAATAAAGAAATAAAGATTGAGTATTATGATTTAACAATTGATTTCAATGAAAAGACATTTGATAATAAAACATTACATGATTTTATTGGTGTAAAACTTGTTATTGATTTAAAAGAATACTTTGAATTATCATTCTATTATAAAGATACGATAATTGTTCCATTCTTTAGAAAAGAAAGTTTCTTAACTAGAGAATTACCATTTTCTTATCATCATATTGGTAATAATACTTTAGTAATAAAAAATGAACATCTATATTACCAAAAAAGAAGTCTTCTTAATTCTTTTAAATATGAACTTCAAAATGATTTGTTCTTGTTTAAAAAACATCAATTTAAACCACTACTAGCTAGATTAAGCATCAAGTTTAGAAGAATGTTTAAAACTAAAGAAATCTGGTTTATATCCGATCGTGTTAATAAAGCTGATGATAATGGTGAACATTTCTTCAAATATATGGTTGAAAATCATCATGATAAAAAAATATATTTTGTTTTAGCTAAAGATAGTGTCGATTATGAACGTTTAGCTAAAATAGGTAAAGTTATTGACCCTAATACAAATAAATATAAACTATTATTTGGTAGCGTTGATTATATAGTATCATCTCAAGCCGAGAACTACGTTTTCAATCCTTTAGGAACCGGAAGTGAATGTATAAGAGATCAATACGATTTTAAATATATCTTCTTGCAACATGGTATTATCAAAGACGATTTAAGTCCTTGGTTAAATGTTAATACCAAAAGAATGGATATGTTTGTAACCAGTGCCGAAAAAGAATATGATTCATTATTAAAATATAAATATTATTATGGAAAAGATGTTGTTAAACTAACTGGATTACCTCGTTATGATACTTTAGTATCAAAGCAAGAAAAATATCCAGTAGAAAACAAAATAATGTTATCTTTGACCTGGCGTACAGGATTAGCAAATGTCATTGATAAAGAAACAGGTATTAGAGGATACAATCCTGATTTTAAAAATTCTGATTACTTCAAATTTTTGAATAAACTAATGAATGATCAAAGATTATTAAAAGTCTTAGAAGAAAAGAAATACAAAATAAGATTTATTCCTCATCCTAATGTTTTAACTCAACTAAAAGATTTTACTTTTAATGATTATGTTGAAATTGAAAAGGGTAGTATAAACTATCAAAAAGAATTCTGTACTAATAAAATTCTTATAACTGACTATTCAAGTGTCTTTTTTGATTTTTGCTACTTAAAAAAACCTGTTATTTATTATCAAAGTGACCGTGACGAATTCTTTAAAGAACAATTATATGATAAAGGTTATTTTGAATATGAAAAAGATGGTTTTGGACCAGTATTTGAAGACTATGAAAAATTCCTAAAAGGTTTAATAGAGATTATTAATAATGATGGAAAATTAGAAGAAAAATACTTAAAAAGAATCAATGAATTTTATAAATACAACGATACAAATAATTGCGAAAGAGTATATAAAGAAATAATAAATTTAAAAAAATCCTAAAAAAGAGTTATAGCAAATAGCTCTTTTTCTGTTAACTAAATGTCCTAATACTTTAAAAAGGACTAAAAGAATGGTAAAATATTGAAGAAGGTGAGCAAATGAAAAGATTTTTTACAAACATGAAAAAGTACAACAAATATGCAATTAGATCTGCTAAAGCGGAATTAAAAAGCGAAGTAGCTGATTCATATTTAAATTGGTTATGGTGGATTATTGAACCGTTCTGCTTTATGGTTATTTATACTTTTGTTTTTGGTGTCGTATTCCAAAATAAAACACCATATTTTGCATCCTTTGTAATGCTTGGTCAAGCATGTTGGGATTTCTTTAACCGAATGGTTAGCGGTAGTGTTAAATTAATAATAAATAATCGTGATTTGGTAACTAAGGTTTATATTCCAAAATATATCTTGTTATATTCTAAATCACTAACATATTTGTTTAAGATGACAATATCTTTAGGATTGGCTTTTGGGTTAATGGCCTTTCAACATGTACCTTTAACATGGAATTTCTTACTAATAATTCCACTATTAATAGTACTATATATTATTTCATTTAGTATTGGTTTAATTCTAATGCATCATGGAGTAACATTTAATGATTTAAGCAACTTAACAAATATTGTTTTAAGAATGGTATTCTACTTATCTGGTATTTTCTATAACATTGAAGAAAGATTACCAGGTAAGGCTGGTTTTTTCCTATTAAGATTAAATCCAATTGCTTTCATTATGAACGAAGCAAGAAAAGCATGTATCTTTGGAATTACACCTAACTTTAAGGTCCTTGGAATATGGCTTTTAGTAGGATTAACCCTATCAATTTATGGTATCTTAAAAATTCATAAATACGAAAATAGTTATGCGAAGGTGATATAATGGCAAAAGAAGAAAAAGAAAAAAATATCGCAGTATCAGTTAAAAATCTCCACATAACATACCGTGGTTTAAAGAAAACTTCAATTAGAGCATCATGGCAACATTTAGGAGATAAAGTTGAATTATTCCATGCCTTAAAAGGTGTGTCTTTTGATATTGAAGAAGGAAAGATTCTGGGAATAATTGGTAAGAATGGTTCTGGAAAATCAACAATGCTAAGAGCAATCGCTGGTATTTTTTCACCAGATAAAGGCTCAATTAATCTTCACAATCATTCAATATCTTTACTATCAATTGGTGTTGGATTTAATCCTAAATTAACTGGACGAGAAAACATTTATTTATCAGGTATGCTTCTAGGTTTCTCTGAAGAAGAAATAGCTAAAAAAGAAAAAGAGATTATTGATTTTGCTGATATCGGTGATTTCATTAAAAAACCAGTAAAAACATATTCTTCAGGTATGTATTCTAAATTAGCTTTTGCTATTACAGCAATCCTAGAAACTGATATCATGTTAATCGATGAAGTATTATCAGTAGGTGATGCTAACTTCAAAGTTAAAAGTTATAACAAAATGAAAGAACTAATCTCTGATGAAAAGAGAACTGTTATCATTGTGTCTCATAACTTGGATACAATAATCGACCTATGTGATCAAGCATTATGGTTGAATGATGGAAAAGTTATGGATATAGGAGATCCGAAAGAAATAGTTGGAAAATACGAAGAATTCATGAAACAACAATAGAAAGTTGGATGTTTATGCAAGTGATTTTATATTTAATAAGAATTCATTTTATTATAATGTACTTTTTTATTAAACTATTCACTCGTCAAAGAAGAAGAGTTTATTTGCTAAGTAGGCAATTTGATAAACCCTCAATTAATTATCAAATGATAATTGATGAATTAAAAAAGGCAAAAATTGATTATAAAGTAAAATGTAAAAAAGTCGAAAAAAGTATTAATGATAGTATGCGTACGCAAGGTCATTACTCAAATACTTCAGGCTTGATTAAGAGATTACTTGGCAAGTTTAAAGCTAGTATTTCTTATTATTTTAGTTTAATTGGTCAAATGGTAGATATTGCTAAATCCAAAGTAATAATTGTCGATGGTTATAATCTACCAGTTAGTTTATTAAATCATAAAAAAGGTACTAAAGTTATTCAACAATGGCATGCCCTAGGAGCTATTAAAAAATTTGGGTACCAATCAATAGGCAAAGTAGATGGTATTAATCCTAAAGTAGCAAAAATCTTAAAAATGCATGCAGGATACGATTATGTAATCTCAGGTAGTGAAGGCATGAATAAATACTTTGCTGAAGCATTTAATGTGCCAGAAGAAAAAGTGTTGGCAATTGGAACTCCAAGTATTGAGTTCCTAAAAAAAGTAGATCCTAAAGTAACTAAAGAAATCTACAAAAAATATCCGGCGATGAAAGAAAAAATAAATGTCTTATATTCACCAACATTTAGAAATGAAAAAAACTACAATTATCAAGAATTAATTGATAATACTGATTTTAAAAAAGTTAATTTAATAATTACCAATCATTTTAAAGTAGAAGAGAAAGCTAAAGATCAAAGAATTATTGCTATCGATAGTAGTGAGTTTTCTACTTTTGATATCTTAAAAGTGGTTGATTATGTTATAACTGATTATTCAGCTTTAATGATTGATGCCGCTGTAATCAATAAAAAAATCTTATTATATGTCTATGACTTTGAACAATATGATAAAAACAATGGTGTCAATTTAGATTTATTAAATGATTTCTCTACTATAACATATAAAGATGCCGATAAATTAATGAATATTATTAATAAGGATAAATATGATAAAGTTGCTTACAAAAGATTCCAAGAGTTATATACTCCTCATATTGACAAAACCTCAACTGAAGCAACTATGGATTTAATAAAGAGGTGTTTAGATGAATAGAATCGACGCAACCAAAATTAAATTCTTGAAGAAAGTGTAACCCATGGAAAGAAATATAAATATAGATTTTTTAAGAGGATTTGCTGCATTGTGGATTGTACTAGTTCATACATGTTTCCATAGTGGGGATATATATGTGCCAGTATTGGTAAGACAGATTGTTCTAATAATTGATGTCCCTTTATTTGTATTCTTAGCTGGATACACTTTTCACTATACTAAAACGGTAGAAAAGAATATGAAAGGACTATTAAAAATATATCTATACTATTGCGTGTTTGTAACAGTATTTTTTATCATAACAGCAATCGTTGATAAAAACCAAATAACTATATCTAATATTGTAAGTGCTTTATTTTTTAAATTTACTCCAATACAACCTTTGATCTCATTTAGATATTCAGTATGGTTTTTGCCTATGTTTTTTATTGTTTCTATTCTTGGAAGTTTAATAATAACTCATAGTAACTTTAATAGAAATCATGTGTTTATTGTTTTTGTAATGTATGGCATATTTGCTTACTATATAAAAAATGAGAATTTATCAAAGTTTACATTATATCTATTCTTCTATTGCTTAGGATATTATAGTTATGATAACCCATTATCAATTAAGAAGTTTATTATCTACTTAGCAATAATATTAGGATTAAATATTTTATTTAAATATTTTGGACCTTATGGATTTAGAAAAATGCAAATAGCAAAATTTGATTATGCTTTGACGTATTTAATCTATTCAATGATAAGCGTTACAATAGCATGGTTTATTAATACGAGAATTAAATTTAAAAATCGTTTTATTTCTTTTGTAGGAAAAAATTCATTATTACTATATCTATGTCAAGGATTTAGTTCGAGCAGTCTATATGAGATAGCACCAAAAGTAAAAGTTGCTTGGAACTTGAAATTGGTATGTAGGTTTGGCATAAACATATCTATTTGTCTAGTATTATTCCTTGCTTCTTACGGCGTATTTAAACTATTAAATAAACCGATTCAGAAAATAATTACTTGTTAATTAAAAGAATTCAAGGTGAATTCTTTTTTTGTGTTATAATAAATTAAGTACAGTCTTCTATAAAAAACCACTTTTTTCATTAAAGTAGACATATATGGTATAATTAGAGAAGAAGACATGTATAGAGGTGTAACATGAAAAAAATAAGAGCTTTTATTTCGGATTTGTGTAAAAAGAGCAAATTTATTAGAATTATAGCAAGAAAACTTTTATTTATTGCTGAAAGAATTAAATACAGTAAATATTATTTTAAATATAAATTAGATGACAAAGTTGTATTATTTGAAGCCTTTAATGGCCGTAACTATACTTGTAGCCCAAAAGCTATTTATGAAAAAATGATTACAATGAAAGAGTTCAAAGATTACAAAATGGTTTGGGCATTCATTGAACCAGAAAAACATGAAGTAGCAGATTTTAAAAATCTTGAAATTGTTAAATCAAAAAGTAAAGACTATTATAAATACTGTAGTATGGCTAAATATTGGATTGTTAATTCGCTAATGGAAGAGGGAATAAAAAAGAAAAAAGGTCAACTATACGTTCAGTGTTGGCATGGGACTCCACTTAAGAAATTAAGATGTGATATTGAAGTTAATGGAGCATCTTTAAATACAGCTAAAGAAATAAGAAAAAGAAACGATATTGATGCTAAAAGATTTGATTACTTTATTTCACCATCTGCATATTGCACAGAAAAATTTACTTCAGCTTTCAATTTGAAAAATTTGGGATTAGAAAATATTATTATTGAAGAAGGATATCCTCGTAATGATTTCTTATTTAATAAAACTCAAAAAGACATTGATGCAATAAAAGATAAGTTAGGTGTACCAAAGAATAAAAGAGTTATCTTCTATATGCCAACATTTAGAGATAACCAACATACATCTGGTGTTGGATATACATATAACTTAGCAATTGATTTTGATAGCCTAAAAGAAAAGTTTGGTAAAGACTATGTTATATTATTCAGTAGTCACTATTTTGTAACAAATAGTATCGATTTAAATAAATACAAAGGCTTTGTCTTTAATGTAGCAAGATATGACGAAATAAATGAATTATATCTAATAGCTGATATCATTATGACAGATTATTCTAGTATCTTCTTTGATTATGCTAACCTAAAAAAACCAATTATTTACTATATGTATGACTTTGATGATTATAAGAATAATCTAAGAGATTTCTATATTTCTTTAGATGAACTACCAGGACCTATTGCCAAGACTCAAGAGGAAGTAGAAGATATCATCAAAAACATTGATAAATATAGTAAAGAATATAAAGAAAAGTATAAAAAGTTTAATGCTAAGTATAATTACTTAGATGATGGGGATGCTAGTAGTAGAGTAATTAACGTAATATTTAAAGATGTCTTAAATAAAAAAGGAGAGAAATAAGATGGCAGAAAAGAAAAAAGAACCAGTAGTAGTTCTAACATACGGAACATATGACCTACTAACAGCAGGACATGTTGAACACTTTAGAGATGCTAAGGCAATGGGAGATTATTTAATTGTCGGGGTTTCTACTGATGAGTTCAACGCAATTAAACACAAATCTTCATATTTAACATATCCTGAAAGAAAATTTGTAGTTGAATCAATAAGATATGTTGATAAAGTTATTCCTGAAGAGCATTGGGAACAAAAACCAGATGATATAAAAAAATACAATGTATCAATCGTTGCCATGGGTAGTGATTGGGAAGGCGATGAAAGATTTGAAAAACTACGTGAGTATTGTGATGTAAGATATACTCATCGTAGTGGTAAATACTCATCTACCGATTTTAGAAAACATGTAGATGAATATACTAAAAATATTGAAGAAGAGAAATAAATCTCTTCTTTTACTTTCAAAAAAGTACTATTCATAGTAAAATATAAGTGGGAAGTTATATAGTCGAAAAGAGATGATTGAATGAAAAATCTATCACCAGTATATGATACCTTTTATCACGCAATGGCGGCTATATGGCCAATGCTTTTATTGTTTGTCGTAATCTTAATTGTAATGCGACTAGCAAAACTAATAATAAACAAAGAAAAGTTTAATTTTCATAAAGATTTCTTTGCTTTATTATTTATAATCTACATGTTGATGCTTTATTATTTACTATTAAGTACTGATAATGCCTCAGCTTATGGTACAAATTTTATACCTTTTAAAGAAATGACTAGGTATGCCTTTGGATCAAAGGGATTCTTTTATAACGTAGTAGGCAATATTGCTTTATTTATTCCTTTTGGTTTCTTTGTATCATACTATATAAAAGCAAAAAAAACTCACCAAATATGTATCATAGCTTTAATTACCAGTTTAACGGCTGAATTAATCCAATATAAGATCGGACGAGCATTTGATGTAGATGATCTAATATTAAACATGGTAGGGGCTATAATTGGGTTCCTAGCGTACTTAGGTGTTCATATTACCAAAGATAAACTACCAAAGAAGTTTAGAACCGATATTTTTTATGATATACTTGCATTTTTAATCCTAATAACTATAATAGTGGTGTTCTATTTTATGTGGAGGAATCGATAAATGGAGAGAAGTTATACAATAGTAGATAACGATTTATATAAACCTTATGATTATTTATATGAAGTATTAGATCATACTCTAGAACATGAAAAGGTAAAAAACGCTATATTTTCAGTCATCTTTGTTGGTGATGATGAGATTCATCGTATTAACAAAGAATATAGAGGAATTGACAGAATAACAGATGTTATATCTTTTGCGTTTGAAGATAGTAAAGATTTAGAGTATAATGATATAAGACTGCTTGGTGATATATATATTTGTATACCACAAATGAAAAGACAAGCAATTGATTATGGTCATTCTGAAAAAAGGGAATTATCTTTCCTAGCTGTACATGGTTTATTACATTTACTAGGATATGATCATATGAAAGAAGAAGATGAAAAAGTAATGTTTGGATTACAGGAGTTGATATTAAATGAAAAAAACATCAAAAGATAAAGTAAAAGAAATAACTAAAGCAAACGGTGAATTCGACCGTGATGCAATTAAAAAACATGGATTTGCCAGATTCTTAAGAAGCTGGAGTTATTCAATGGATGGCTTAATCTATGCCTATCGTTATGAACAAAGTATGTTAATTCATGTTATTGTTACAATAGCTGTTATTATAACTAATATTGTGTTAAAAGTTAGCGCTATGCATTGGTTAATAACAATGTTAGCAATTGGTATGGTTTTAGCAGCAGAATTAATAAACACAGCTATTGAAGCAGTAGTAGATATGGTAACATTAGAAATTCATCCATTAGCAAAAATAGCTAAAGACTGTGGTAGTGCCGCAACTTTCGTTTTATCAATGATGGCAGCAGTTATGGGCTTAGTAGTATATATTCCATATATTATTAAATTATTTGGTAATTAGTATGAAGAGTGGATTTGTAAGTCTTATTGGACGACCTAATGTAGGTAAATCAACTTTACTTAATACTTTAATTAATCAAAAGATTGCCATAACATCTAATAAACCACAAACTACTCGTAATATAATTCAAGGAATCTATAATGAAGATGGTTATCAAATCGTATTCGTAGATACTCCTGGAATTCATAAACCATTAAATAGATTAGGAAAAGTTTTAAATAAAGAAGCCGAAAGTTTCACTAAAGATGTTGATATTATTTTATTAATAGTTGACGCTAAAGAAGGAATTGGTGCTGGAGATCGTAAAATTATATCTTCTCTAGAAAACACTGATTCTAAAGTTATCTTAGTAATCAATAAAATAGATAAGATGACTAAAAATGAAATTTTTGAAACTATCAATGATTACAAAGATTTATATGACTTTACAGAAATTGTTCCAATTTCTGCAATGACTAAAGATAATGTAATGACTCTACTAGAAGTAATTAAAAAGTATTTAACTGATACAATTCGTTACTTTGATAATGATGCCATTACCACAAGTACAGTAAGTTTCTTGTGTAGTGAATTTGTTCGTGAAAAAATATTCCGTTTAACAGAAGAAGAAATTCCTCATAGTATAACTTGTATCACTTCCTTATTTGAAGAAAAAGCAAGTATTGTAAATATAACAGTTGATATAATCGTTGATCGTGATTCCATTAAAAAGATTATAATTGGTAAACAAGGTCAATTATTAAAAACAATTGGAACTGAAGCTAGAAAAGATATTGAAAACTTACTAGGTAAAAAAGTATATCTAGAATTATATGTTAAAACAATCAAAAACTGGCGCGATAAAGAAAAATACCTAAAAGAATTAGGTTTCAACGAAAAAGATATTATTGGTTAATAAAAGCTCATTACTTCCCATAATGAGCTTTTTATATTACAATAATAAATGAAGTGATTAAAATGATAGCAAAATATGAAGGAATTATTTTAACTGATACACCGTACGGTGAAAACTCTAAAATAGTAAATATCTTTACTAGAGAAAAAGGCCTTATCGGTGTCATGTGTAATAGTGTTAAAAGTATTAAGAATCCTTTAAGAACTAAAGTCTTAAAATTTACTTATGGTACTTTTCACATCAATTACAACGAAAAAAAGTTATCTCATCTAGTTGATGTCGACATCATTGATAGTCTAAAAGAAATAAGAACTGATATTGAAAAAATAAGCTATCTTAATTACATAGCCGATTTAACATATCAAGTAATTAAACAAAATAGTGATGAAGAAATTTATGATATCTTTATCAATACTATTTTAAAAATAAATGAAGGTAAAAATCCAGCCATTTTAACAAATATATTAGAATTAAAACTTCTAGATTATCTAGGAGTAGGATTAAACTTAGATTCTTGTATAAAATGTGGTAATAAGCATAATATCGTAACATTAGATCCTGACGAAGGAGGCTATATTTGTCAAAATTGCTATACCAATGAAAAAATCTTAAGTCCTAAAGCAATTAAATTAATTAGAATGTATTACTTAATTGATATCAAGACCATTAGTGATATCAATATCAAAAGAGATGTAGCTGATGAAATCAATTATTTCTTAGATAAATACTACGAAAGATATACAGGTCTTTATTTAAAGAGTAAAGACTTCTTAAAGAAAATCGCCAAACTATAATTGACATTAAAAATTAATTTTCTATAATTAGTTCATACAAGTTATGAAGGGCTTGGCAACCTGGAGCTATATAAATAAAGGTGATTTCTTCTAGAAATAAATAGGATGGAACCGCGGGTATAACTCGTTCCTATATTTATCTAGAAGTTTTTTTATTTTCATCACATAAGAAGGGAAGTATAAATATGGAAAAAATAACAATGGATGACATCGTTAAGTATTGCAAACAATATGGTTTCATTTTTCAAGGAAGTGAAATCTACGGTGGTTTATCAAACACTTGGGATTACGGACCATTAGGAAGAGAATTAAAAGAAAATGTTCGTCGTGCATGGTGGAAAAAATTCATTCAAGAAAATCCTGATAACTATGGAT
>JAEEGL010169033.1_pt1 | contig 14142 bp, 10 predicted proteins | sample 9134231 | NCBI WGS metagenome assembly JAEEGL01 (sample SAMN16246548, study PRJNA631951) | gut metagenome | biome: gut microbiome; feature: rumen; material: fiber-attached | host: Bos | place: Iran: Karaj | collected 2018-10 | reverse complement strand
GGTGGTGGACATGCAGGGGTTGAGGCAGCGGCTGCTGCTGCACGTTTAGGTGCAGAAAGTGTCCTTGTTACGATGCGTCTTGAAGATATCGGTGCAATGTCTTGTAACCCGTCTATTGGTGGACTTGGTAAGGGGCATTTAGTGCGGGAGGTTGATGCGCTTGGCGGATTAATGGGGCGTGCAATCGATCTTGGTGGTATTCAATATCGAACCTTAAACGCTAGTAAAGGTGCAGCAGTAAGGGCTTCAAGAGCGCAAGCAGATAGAGAGCTTTATAAGAAGGAGCTTTTAGGACTTTTAAGACAACAGCAAAATTTAGAGATCGTTATTGATGAAGTTGTTGGATTACTAACGGATGCAGGAAAGGTTACAGGTGTTGAATTAGCTTCTGGTAAAACGATAGCTGCAAAAGCGGTTGTGTTAACTGCTGGTACCTTTATGTGTGGTTTAATGCATACAGGTGAAGTTAAAACCGTTGGTGGAAGGTATGGTGGAAGTGCAGCAGAAAAACTTAGCGCATCACTTAAAAGCTTAGGGCTTCCACTTGGAAGGTTAAAAACAGGCACACCAGCAAGGCTTAAAGCGTCAACGATTAATTTTGATATTTTACAAGAACAAAAAGGCGACAACCCTCCAAGACCATTTTCAATGTTAACAAAAGAGATAACCAGACCACAGGTTAGCTGTTATTTAACATCAACTAACCTTAAGGTTCATGAGATTATAAAGCGTAATCGAGAGAGAAGCCCTTTATTTAATGGACAGATTAAGTCAGGTGGTCCGCGTTACTGTCCATCAATAGAAGATAAGGTTTATCGTTTTGCAGATAAGGAACAGCACACCGTTTTTCTTGAACCAGAGGGATACGACAGTGATGTTATCTATCCAAATGGAATTTCGACAAGCTTGCCAGCTGATGTGCAGGATGAATTTATTCATGTCATTAAGGGGCTTGAGAATGTTGAAATCATTCGTTATGGCTATGCAGTAGAATATGATTATTTAGATCCTACACACCTTCGCTCAACCTTAGAGTCAAAAGATTTAGAAGGTTTCTTTTTAGCAGGTCAAGTTAATGGAACATCGGGTTACGAAGAAGCAGCCGCACAGGGCCTTTTAGCCGGCGCTAATGCAGCCCTAAAAGTTTTGGGAAGAAAATCGCTTATAATCTCACGTTCTGAAGGCTATCTTGGTGTTATGGTTGATGACTTAGCCGTTAAGGGTGTTGATGAGCCCTACCGTATGTTTACTTCCCGTGCAGAATATAGGCTTCTTTTAAGGGAAGATAATACCCCATTTAGGCTTTGTCCTAAGGCAATCGAAGTAGGCCTCTTAGGCGAAAAACAAAAAGAGATCTTTTATAAATTAAAGAATGAATATGAAGAAACTAAGGAATTCTTAAAGGAGACAAAGGTAAAAGCCTCTCCAGAAACAGATGAGTGGCTTGCTACACAAAATTCTATGCCACTAAAGAATTCTGTATCGATTGCAGAATTGGTAAAACGTCCAGAACTTAGCCTTGAAAGCATAGTTAAACGTGAGCTTCCAGAAAAGAAGATCGCTGATAACGTTTTAGTTGGGCTTGAAACAGAGCTAAAGTTTGAGGGGTATATTAAGAGGCAGGAGGATGAGATTTCAAAGCTTGTTAAAGCAGAGGAAACAGTAATCCCTGATGATTTTTCCTACGACAATATCAGCGGTTTAAGAATTGAGTTTATTCAAAAATTGAATCGTGTTAGACCGCACTCCCTTGGACAGGCTGCTAGAATACCGGGTCTTACACCTGGGGCCATATCTATTTTGGCGATTCAACTAGAGAGAAATAAGAGAGGAAAAAAGGAGCACTAGCCTAGAGAATAATAACTCCTCATTAGTAACCGTTCACACTCTGGGAAGAGGGGGATTTGACAGATTTTGATTGACTTCCCCCCCCCAATCCGTCAAATTTAACCGGCTCTTTAGGGGAAGTGAACGGTTCCCCTCATTAATACTAAGCTATATAGTCTTCTATTTTGCTAATATTTTTGATTAGCAGGATATAAAAGTTATAATTAGGACGGTACTTTTTTAAGGTAGTATAGTATGACAGAACCTATTGTCTTTAATAGCAGACGTGAACCAGGGAGCTTTCCAGAGCCAAATTTTATGGGGAAAAGTATTCTAAAGGGAGGCTTGTCCTCGCAGTATTTAACGCAACTTTATACTGATGTTCAAAGTACTATACGAAAAATAGATCCAGAACTTGCAAAAAATTATGAACACGATGGTGTCCAAATCATGTTTGTTGATAAGCCACATACTTTGGAAATGATACTTCCAAAGGAGAATACGATTGGTGGTCAAGCAATGCATAGAATCTGTTGGGAACGATATGGTGCGCTATCTCCAGTAATGTCTCAGCAGGCTCGAGAAAAATGTTTCCCCTTTGTTGTTTTAATTCCAGAAGGATACAGTTCGTACATGGTAAATATTACAAACCTTAACTGCGATCCTTTGGCGCAGGAAAAACAACCAGTAAAACCGCTTGGGGCATACGTTATAATTGGCACTGAACAAATGAGAGTCATTCCTGGTATGTTTAAAAAAGATGAACATAGTCAAGATATGTTTAAATATGTAACCATGTTAGCGATGGTTGTTCGTGAAGGGTATCGTTTAGGGGATGAATCTTGTGTCTTAAGTGACAGGAAAATTACGAAAGGTGATTTACAAGATATCATAGATGGATCTTGTACTGCGCAAAGAGATGCCAATATTTGTTCTAACGAAATAAGATTTTTGGAGAATTACAAAAAATCCTGTGACCCAAATAAGGATGCTTCTTTGATATCTGCTTTAAGCTTTGTGATTAGGATGGAAAGGTGCGCACTGTCTGATTTTACAAGTCAGATTCCAGTACAGGAAGCAGAAAGATTTGACGGTCTAAAAATGCCTCCTACTGAGTAAGTGATCGTCAATTAAAACTGAATTTAGACCACCTTTGGGTAATATCAACGTGTTTTATAGTAGATGTGCGCGGTTTTGTGTTTTAAGTACCTTCATTAACCGTTACACGAGGATTATATCTGTTGTAAAAAATTCGCTACTGTAGAGAGTTAAAAACAATTCAAAAAATAGCTGTATCTTCCTGACGCATCCTTTTTTTATTGATGGTTAGACTTTAATTTGAAATATCTTTAAGTATTTTCAATATATTACGTCTCGATTATAGCTGCTAGGCGAAGGAAGTTAAGTTTTCTAAAGATTTTTCCGAGTTGCATATTGGATTATTATCTGTCTAAGGAAGCAAAATTTGAATGAAGAAACTTTCTATCTTAAAAAGAATCTTTGTAAATCTTGTCTTTCTGTTTTCCTTTTTGTTTTTCGCTTGTCACTTCTATGAACATGTAAATGAATTGAAACATAGTGTGAAGGCTTTGGTTACAGAGATTAATATCTCACCTAATTATTATGAAGCTTCCGCTCCTGGAATATGTGCTGAAGGGGGCTTTGAAAAAGAACTATATCAAACTGAATTCTATCACCTTGCTTTAGCAGCTAAATATAACAGACTTTGGAAAGAATATAGAGCTGAATTAAATGAGAACTATGAATCGCGTTCTGACTTGAATGCTGCTATAACGAATTATGATTGTCACTATGAAATTATTAAAGTAGGTCAGACAATAAATGTAACTCTTAGTGAAGGTGGAAAAACTTTACGTCCTTCGTCCTTCGACTTCAAATTTCCTACGGTAATATTACTTATGTTTAGTTTTATGTTTGTAGGTATCTTTGCCTTGTTATACGAAGAGTCGGGTGTATTATTCAATAATGATATCTTTATCTCACCTATAAAATCCCTTCCTCCTAAAAAGGAACTTCCTTTCTTCGCGTACATAAGGAATGCAAAATTAAATGATATAGACTTAAAGTTAGGCTATGGTGGTGGTAGAATTCTTGCTATATGTCTCTTAATAATAAGTTCAATTGTATGGCTACCAGTAATCTTGGCATCTGTGACTATCCAATTCCTCTTTTTTGAGGGGCCTTGGGAGAATTTTATGTCTAGTCCTTTTGATATTATGTCTATAATAGGACAGGGGTGCTTATTTTTGTTTTTAGGGTGTTTGCCTATTTTAACATATGTAATTGCTTTTAAGCCATTACGAGTAAGTAAAAAATATGGAGTTGTGTGGAAAGGATATTTTCGTCCATCAAAGATAAATGTAATTGCAAAAATTGAAGATATCAAAGAGATTGAGCTATTCAGTAAGAATTCATACTTCCGCAGTTGTATAACAGCAGACTTTATCTTAAAAGATGGTAGCAAAATCCACTTTGCAAGTTTTAGGGGGGCAAAAGGGATTGATGCCTTTAAGGAATATGTTGAATCTTTGTCTATTCCAGTTATTACACCTGCTATATCGCTGGGTGAAAAGTATTTAAGCGAATATAAGGACAAGGTTTGGCGAGGAGTTTCTAAAAAAATAGGTCATTTTGATAAAATAAAAATAGCAGGAGATTATCTTGTTCTTGATTATAGTTTTTTTACTAAATTGATATATTACATCTTCCCCTTTCTGTTCCTTGTGTATTGTTATTATGCCCTATCTTCAAGAATCTCTACTGTCTTTTGTGTAGTGGTTTGTATCTATGCTGTCTTACTTGGGGTAGAGTGGATAAGTTTATCTCCTAAAAAATTCAACTTGTCCAAATCGGTTTATGGCTATAGAGCCATCTTAAATCTCTTTGGTTACATAGAAATCAGTTTCGACCAAATTGATTTTCTCTATCTTTTATGTGTTCATGGGCACAAAGGACGCCCATCCCTTATTCAACTAAATCTGTTCTGTAAAGAAAGGGAGCCAATAAATCTTTTAACTACTCTTTCATACAAGAAAGCCTTTAGGTTGGCTAATGAACTTGCAAAGGGGATTAATAAGCCGTTGTTTGTTGATCCATATTTGGAGAAAAAATGAAACAGATTGGAAAGATCCTAAAGATATTTTTTATGTTTGTAATTGAGCTGGTTCTTCTAGCTATTTGTATAATAGCTCTCTTGAACTGTTTTCCAGGGCTTCTTCTTAATGTTAATGGTGAATTAATAAACGGCGAAATAGTTGGTGTTTCATATCGTGAAAGCAATCAAATAATTGATGAAAGAAGTTGGGGGAAGTATTCAGTTACAACAAAATATAAGGCTAATGTTGGAGAAATTAATTATACATATCAATGTAAAGGTAAGACTTACAAAAAGAATAAAACTATTTTATTTAAGAGAGATGAGGCTTTATCTTTTGAGGAGAAATATCATAAGGGTGCAGCTATCCCATTAAAGATTAATCCTAATAATTGTTCCTTAGTTGTTTCAGAGCCTAATCAGGTAGGGCTACATTTTGGTCCAATAGTTTTATTAGCCTTTTCCTCTTTAATTTTTTTGCTTTGTGGTTACCAACTTCTAATAGAACTAAGAATTTGTAAAGAAAAAGATCGTTCAAAGATAGATGAAAAAATAGGGCTCATAGCAGGCAGCATATTGCTAGTGCTGATTTCGCCTCTGCTTTTGTTGTTTATTTTATTCGAGCGTAAGTCATTTAAGATAGTATTCTGGTTAATAACTGGCTTATTACCAGCAATTTTTAGTTACTACGTTATTAAAGAGGGTGTTGTTCAAGAATTTCGTCATAAGAATTGGGATGATGTTACAGGAACAGTAATAAGCAGTTCATTAGAAAAAATAAATAAGACAACCTATGTAAGTGACGGAAGACGTTCTCGTAAAGAGGTTTATGTTTATAATGGAACAGTAAATTACAATTATGTTTGCCAAGGGATTGCACACAGCAAAGTTCATAATGAAAGTGCAAATGAAGAAACACTAAATCAATTTAAGGAAAAATATTATGAAGGAGCCACCATAGAGTTAAAGGTTAATCCTGAGGATTGTTCTGAAGTTGTGGTGTACGACACATTGAGACGCATAATATTAATAGCTATTTTAATAATTGTAACAGCTATCTCTTTGGTCTGTTTTGTTTTCTGCTGCCTTTACAAGTTGCCTAAATCTTTATCTGAATAGGCGACATCGAGGGTACTCAATTATTTGATGTAATGTATTGGTTTTATTGTTGCACCCCTACGGGGTGCGATTAATTCTCGATTCTCTAATGGGGTTCCCTTCGGTCACCCCATCCTAGTAACGCTCACTGCGTTCGCTTGATATGTCCCTACGGGACAATGGTTGATTTAGGCCTTCTCCTGTTTTGACCAGCGAATTGCAAAATTTGAGTGTCCTCGATTGTTCCTACGGGGTGCGAAGGAGGGGACGAACGAGGATGGTCAACTATGGGATGCAATTTAACGTAATGTCCCGTAGGGACATGTTAAGTGAGCCGAAGGCGAACGTGACGCCGATGGGGTGACCGCAGGGAACCCCATTAAACGAGCGCACCATCACCCGCACCCCCTAGGGGTGCAACAATTGCAAAATTTGAGTGTCCTCGATTGTTTATTATCGTCCAAATACTATCTTGCTCTTCCGGTAGTTTTTCTTTTATAGAGAAGAAAATCTTTTAATTTACTGTTGTGGTGGTTTTTTCTTAAAAGGGGCTGGTATGCAAAACTCACTTTCTGGCAATGCACGGGTTAATAAGGCGCCATTTCTTGCTGCTTTTTTTACATTACTCTTTATCGTCGCAGCACTTTGTTTTTACGGCAGTTATGTAATTATTGAAGCGGGGACGGTTGGTGTAATTTTAAGGCTTGGTGCTGCCAAGAGTGAGCCCATTTATGAAGGATTTCACTTTAAGATTCCTTTTGTTGATGATGTTGTAAAGTTGGATATCAGGTTGCGTAACACAAGGGCTGATGCGGCTTCAGCCTCAAAGGATTTGCAAACAGTTGTAACCCAGGTTGCTGTTCAATACTCAATCAGTGACTCAATGGCAACACAGATCTATAAGAAGATTGGCAATACCAACTCTGTAGCAGATAAGATTATTCAGCCTGCTATTATGGAATCCGTAAAAGCGGTTACCGCTCAATATACAGCAGAAGAGATCGTAACGCAGCGTGCTAGGGTAAAGGGTGAAATTCAAAGCGCAATCAGTAACTATATTGATACAACGTTGGATAATAAGGAGCTGAAGGGCGCCGTTAATATCGCCAACGTTGCTATTACCGACTTTAAATTTTCTGCCGAATTCGACAGGGCAATTGAGATGAAAGTCCGTGCAGAACAGGAAGCCTTGCAGGCAAAGAATGAAAAGATAAGGCGGGTTACGCAGGCAGAAGCCAGCGCAGCAGAGAAAAAATTGGCTGCGGAAGCGGATGCTTATCAAATCGAAGTTGCATCAAAAGCCCGTGCTGATGCGATTAAGCGTGAAGCTGATGCATTAAAAGATAACAAAGAGTTGATTCAACTTCGACTTGCAGAGAAGTGGGATGGAAAGCTGCCATACCTAAGTGCAGGTAAGGATTTTATGCCACTTCTTAATTTGCCGGCAGACAAGGGTAACTAATGGCTTCAGTAATAAAATCATTGTTTTTCGATCGATTTCTAAAGCATCCCATTCTTGATGGATTGATGAGCCTGCTGTGCGGTGTGTTTTTAATCTCAGGTTTTATCAATACTGTTTATATTCCGATGACTTGGGAAAAGGTGCCGGCTGTCGTTGTAAATAGATCTATAATGTACATGGGAGAAAAAAGCACATATAGCAGATCAAGAACGACTACATATAAGGTTTATAACGGAACAGTTGACTACAAGTATTTATATGAAGGAGAAGAGTTTGAAAGAACTACAACTATTGAATTAAGAAGTGAGGGGATAGAAGATTTTGAGAAGCGCTATTTTCAAGGAGCAACAATTACCATCAAGGTAGCCCCTCACAACAGATCCACAGCTATAGTTGATATTAATTTATTTTTCCATTTTGTTTTGCCATTATTGCTTGTTTTTGGTGGATGTTGTTTTATTTATAACGGATTGAAGAAAAAAGGTTATAATAACAAATCCTGGATATAGTGTGTTCAGGAATGGTTGGAGATCATCAATAAAATCCCAACAATATGATATCAGAAAAGTGTTCAAAATTAAGGTTTAAACGTGAATGATTCTTAAAATTTATTATTAATTTCATTGGGTTATGTTTTGATTACAGCCCCCTTATAAATGTTTTGATACCCAGACCGATGGGAATCCCATCGTTAGGGTACACAAAGGTGTGAACGGTTTTATACACCGTGAATCGTTAAGTTTTCTTAAAAAAATACCGACTGCCAATCTGTTGAAGTGTGGACTTATTTGCCAGATAGGGGAGCTGTATTCAAATGGAAAAACCTTCCGTCAAGAAAAGAGTTTTAGCTGTTATTGTTTGTTTGTATCTCTTGATGAATACAATCTTTATTATTTACACGAATATAAAGTACATTGTTCCAGTCAGGGTGGATGGGCAGATAACAGAATTAAGTGTCTATCCTAAAGATACTGAAGCTGCAGACCTATGCGATGAAAAATATTTTCTGAGTGATAGTTTTCAAGAGGAAAAAACAGAGTCCCGGCAAACAGCGTGGTATCATCTTGCTTTTACAGCCAAATATAATCAACTCGATCAAGAGCATATTGCAAACTATAATGAGGATTTTGAGTCTCGTCATTCGCGACGCTGTGTAATGAACTTAGGGGGTGTTGAGGAGAAGGAAAAGGTTTCTTTAGTCATTGATAGGAAAGATAAATCAGCAATACGGTATGTCGACACAATATCAAATAATATGATGTTTTTGCCCGTCCCCTATTTATATATCATTATATTATTTTTGGTCCTGCTTTGGGGATATAAGACACTTTTTTACAAGGATGTTTTTCTTTCTCCAATTATGTACGTCAAACAAAAAACAAAGCCTGCACCAGCTCCTTTTCAGAACGCGACCATAAAGAAATCAGTAATGTCTTTAGGGTATGGGAAGTCTGTTTCCTCCTTGTTAATTTTCTTTTTTGTATTTTCATTAATTGGCATTTTTTTCATGACATGCAGCGTTCTTCAAGGGATCGGCTTGATAGAATTTGTACCTATTGAAATTGATGGCCTATTGTTGTTTCTTTGTATATGGGGGGTATTATTTTACAATTTCGTTTTCTTTTTTATGGTATATCTTTTCACCCCGCTTCGCTTAAGTAAAAAAGAGGGTGTCGTTTGGAAAAGCTATTTTCGACCTTCCAAGAAAAATATCATTGCAAAAATTGAAGATATCAAAGGGCTTGAGTTTATTAATCAACATTCACTTTTTTTCTGTCGAACGTCAGCGAATTTTATTCTTAAAGATGGCCAGAGAATACACCTTGCAAATTTTAGGACCGCCAATAAAACTGTTGCCGCATTAAAAGAGGTTGCAGCCTATTTGGAAGTACCGGTAAGTACACCGATGTCGTCGTTTGAAGATAACACAGCACAGAAAGATTCAAATTGGCAAACCATTCGTAGGAATATAGGTTATTTTGAAAAAATAACAGAGCGTGGTGAAAATCTCGTTTTAGATTATAGTTTGGCCTTTAAGATAGTATTTTACACTTTATTCTCTTTAGGAATCGCCTATCTCTATTACGTCTTTTGCGTATATCCATCGGATATTAACTGTTTATGGTGTGCAATTATTTCCTTATTCTGTCTTCTCTCTTTTTATCAATTTTTTGGTGTTTTATGCCCTAAAAAGTTTAACTTGGTAAAATCGTTTTACAGTCATAGACCAATTTTTAATCTTTTTGGTTTCTCGCCGATAAGTCTTAGTAAAATAGACTTTCTTCAGCTTATATGTATTCATGGTCATAAAAAACAGCTGTCAATCATACAGTTAAATATTGTTTATGATGGGGAAAAACGAATTAATCTTTTAACAACAGTTTCCTATAAGAAAGCCCTTAGGTTGGCTGATGAACTTGCAAAGAGGATTAATAAGCCATTATTTGTAGATCCTTATTTAGTGGAAAAATGAAAATAGGAAAAATATTAAAGCTTCTTTTTAGAATGATTGAGGTATTATGAATAGCAGATAAGGTTGAGGAGTACCCTTAGTGATTGATAAAAATCGATAAATATAGCTTTTAATGTGATAGGTTTATTCTAATGAAAGAAGAGGAAAAGAAAAGACTAACTACTTTAGAAAAAATATCTTTAATACTGCTTTCTGCATATATACTGTTTACACTATATCCAATGGTAGCAAGAAGCTTTTATCTTGCTTCAATTGATACTACAAATGGCGTAGTTATTAGTAGCTCTGTTACCAATACTGGGAAGATAGAAGAGAAAAAGATACGTAGAGGAAAAGTTGATACATACATAAAATATGAAGTACACAAAGGGGAGGTAAGTTATAGATATACGTGCCAAGGTAGGGAAATTAATAAAACTGAAACGGTTAAACTTGATAAAAACGAAGCCTTAGTATTTAAGGAACGCTATCAAAAAGATGCTATTATCCCATTAAAAGTTAACCAAGAAGACTGCTCCGTCCTTGAGCCAGGACCTAGTTTTTTAGTGATGTTAATGACATTGATAGGTGTGCTAGGTATTGTTTTGGTGGCGTGTTGGAAACCAAAGAAGAAAAAGAAATATACAAAGAAACGCTTCAAGCTAATAAGAAAAATTGGAAAATTTATATTTAAGATTCTTTTTTTCCCATTTATCGTAATCGGTGAAACGGTTGTTTGGATTTGTGCGCCTGGTCCTGTGCATTATTTAGTTGGTGGTGTGCTACCAATGGTTCTAAGTTACTTTTTGTTTGGTGATTTTGTTTCTAAAGAATTCGAACAAAGAAATTGGAGTGTTGTAACGGGGCAAGTTGTAAGTAGCTCTTTAGAAAAAACTGAAAAGACAACTTTTATAAAAGATGATTTAGTCTCTCAAAGGGAAGAGTATCTATATAAAAGCGCCGTAAATTATAGTTACAGCTGCCAAGGTAAAACGTATAGTAAAAATATTAATGCGCATATTGCCGAGAGCGCTTTAAGTGACTTTAGAAAAAAATATGCTAAAGAAGCCTCCCTGCAATTAAAGGTAAATCCTGCAGATTGTTCTAAGGTTGTCTTAAACAAGGAATTTAGCTTTATTTATACAGTTGCACTCTTGGTATCATTAGCCATTATTGCCATACCATGTTTTGTTTATTTTTGCCTTATAAAACTGCCAAGAGCTATTTTTGAACAGAAAAATTTTTATAAGCCAGTTTTTCTTGAAGAAATTTTTAAGGATGCTCAGATAGAAAATATCAGTCCTGATTTAATTAACAACAATAGCGATTACTTTTTTGTTAAGGGTACAGGAAAGAAAAAAAGGTCTAACAAAAAAAGAAGTATTAGCTATAAGGAGGTATTAAAGAAAGCCAAAACTAATATAGATATCGAAGATGAATTTGAAAAAGAATTAAATAAAGAAAGAGAGAATGACGGTTATGTTACATCAAATGGATTTATTGAATTAACACCAGAAGAGAAGCTTTTTTGGACTGAGATTCCAACTAAAGAATTTTATGAAGGTTATGAATTAAAAGAAAGAGATGGTTGCTTATCAGTAAATTTAAAAAATAAAGAGGCTTTAAGAGATAATCTTAAAAAAATGTTCTTTGCTCTTATTATTACTGCATTTGTGGTAGAGCTCGTAATGGGCATGCCGCTACACTATTTCATATTTATCATTGCTGGCGTCTTTATCTTATCTTTTATGGCCTATGTAGTTACTATGATATTTTGCTTTTTATCTAAAGTATTTGGTGAACGCACTCTAAAACAGTTCGATAAACAGTCTGGTTATTTCTTTGAAGGAAAGGATAGACCAAGTTTGTATGAAGAAAATAGTGAGGCTATTAGGTTATCATCAATAAAAGCACTTCAGGTATTAGAGCTTAAGAAAGAGTCTGGTTATCAATTAAATTTGGTCCTAAATGATGATAGTAGAGTCCATCTCGTAAGCTCTAAGAAGCTAATTGAGGTACTAAAGGTCGCAGATAAGCTTGTTGGATTCTTAAGGCTTCCAGTTATGATTAATAAGGGAATCAGCAAATATAATTTTCAGTAAGTTATGTGCACGAGATTATTAAGTCGAAGCTTTTTGCGCCAAAATGAGATTATTAAAGAGGCGATAAAGAAAAAATTTGCTGTAATATCAACAGATTATTTTATTAAGGCATTCCATGATAAAAGTTTTAGATCATATCTTTGTGATAATAATTTTTGCTTATCCGGTTTCTAAAGAAAAAATCGTCATTTGATCAATAAATAGTTTACAATGTAAACTATTTGTAGTAGCATAATAGATATTGGAGGTGATTATGGCAACGGTACCGACTCAAGTTCGTATTGATTCAACTGTAAAAGAACAGGCAAGCGCATTGTTTTCAACTCTTGGAATGGATTTGTCCAGTGCAGTTAATATCTTTTTGCGTCAATGTATCCTTCTTGGTGGACTTCCTTTTAAGGTTGAGGTTCCGCACTATAATCAGGAAACGTTAGAGGCAATGGCAGAGGCAAGGCGGATTTCAAGGGATCCCAATGTTAAAGGGTATTCTAGTATTGAAGAATTAAATGCAGCGTTGGAAGAGGATTGATGTATACCATTAAGTTTACCTCCGCTTATAAAAAGGGATATAAGCGAATGAAAAAGAGGGGTGCAGATTTGTCCCTTTTAAGTGATGTTATCGAAACGCTACGGCAAGGAAAACAGCTAGATAGAAAATTTCAAGATCACCTACTAGTAGGTGAGTACATTGGATATCATGAATGTCATATTCAGCCAAATTGGCTCCTAATTTATTTAATTGAAGATGACGTTTTAACACTAACTTTAGTTAAGACAGGTACACACTCTGATTTGTTTGATATGTAGATCATTATTTATGCAAAGATTTTAACGTTTCACAAACGACTCTAGGGCTTGTGACAAGGCAGGATGTGATACCAAGCTCTCTTGCAGCATCAACGTTTTCCTCTAGGTCATCGAAGTATAAAACACGGTTTGGATCTGTTCCTAAATCTTTTAGAACGTAACGATAAATCTCTGGGTCTGGCTTTGCCATGTGAAGATCTGAGGATACATAAACAGCATCAAAGTATTTAAGAACGTCTTTGTAACGAATGGGCCAGATCTCGTTATGGATTACATTGGTATTAGTTAGAGCAGCTATTTTTACCTTTCCTACAAGCTTTTTTATCTCTTCTGCAACGTCTGGATAGGCGTCTTCGTAAAGGCTGTTAAAACCTGTAAGAAAATCTTCATAGGATATATTAATATTTAGATCTGAAATAATACGGTTGTAATATTCTTCTGGTGAAATATTGCCTTTCTCAAATTCAACGTTAGTTGTGCTGCTTCTAAAATTTTCAAAGTATGGGGCAACGTTAAAACCTAAAACCTTTTCCCAATACTTAAAGGAAAGTGAAAAATTTGCGCCAAAAACAACGTTTCCGAGATCAAAGATTATGGTGTCGAAATTTTGTAACATATTTTTTGTCTTTAATACCCCCCTATGGGTCAAGGCCATAGGTGGGTAAGAGTAGTTACCTACTTTTCACAATTTGGACAGTCTTTACAGTTGCACTCTGTCCCAGTGCACGTTGTGCAGTCACACTTCTGACAATCGCAGTTGATGAAAGAAGTGGTGTTAAGCACTAAGATTAAAGTTAACATGTATTTTAACATATGGACCTCTCATGCTTGACGGGTTTAAACGCTCCTTCATGGTTAAACTAATTTTTAACTAATCTTGAGCGATAGGGGGATGATATAAGATATTATTTTGTTTGCATATAATTAGTTTGTAATCATTCATACACTTTGTTGTATATCACATTGCTGTTTTTCTATTATTGCAAGGTCAAGAGTCGAGGTATGATAAAGGCGGTTACGAAAAATTACCAATCCATTAAGGTAGCAGGATCAACAATCTGAGGGTGTGGGATAAGTGCCGTAATGGAGCGAATCTTCCGTTTTAAGGTTGACGGAATAAAAGGTTTGCAACACAAGAAAACGCTTTTCGTCCGAAAGGACGGGAAAGGACAGGTGGGCACAATGGATATTGCGCACTACAAAGCTATGGAACGTCTGGGAAATGATATCATTCAGAACCTGGCTAGAGATGGGGACGAGTATCAGTTCCATATCATTT
>JAEEGL012375637.1_pt1 | contig 14143 bp, 12 predicted proteins | sample 9134231 | NCBI WGS metagenome assembly JAEEGL01 (sample SAMN16246548, study PRJNA631951) | gut metagenome | biome: gut microbiome; feature: rumen; material: fiber-attached | host: Bos | place: Iran: Karaj | collected 2018-10 | reverse complement strand
CGGCTGCTTTTCTGCGATCGTCACAACCGCTCTGACTTCGTGCAAGCGCTCGTCAATCGCGGGTTCCTGTAGCATGGCAGCCGTTACTCAAATCGAAGATTTGGACGGCTGCTTTTTCTGCGATCGTCACAACCGCTCTGACTTCGCGCAAGCGCTCGTCAATCGCGGGTTCCTGTAGCATGGCAGCCGTTACCCAAATCGAAGATTTGGACGGCTGCTCAGCACCACATACCGTAGCGGCCGCAGCCGCCGAGGCAGCAGTTCAGAAGCATATTAGCAGCGCAGCAGGTCAGGCAGGGATTGGAGCAGATGGCCGTGCGGAAATCGTAACCTTTGCTCTGGGCGCGGCGGTATGTCTGCCGGCCGGCTTCGATCATGTTCAGCAGCGCCTGATAATCCGCATCACCGGGCGACATCCGGACCGCGGCCCGTGCATGATCCAGCGCGGAGATCCGGTTGCCGAGCCCCAGATCCGCCTTCGCATACAAAGCATGCCAGTCCGCGTCATGCGTCGGGATCCGGTTCAGAAGGCTGATCGCATCGTTGTAGCGGTTGGCGAGCACATGGCTTTCCGCGGTCTTCAGCTCCGGGTTGGCGTAGGCCCGGGTACGGTACTGTGTTTGCTGCTGGGACTGCGCACCGCCGAAGAAAGCGGAGAAGGGATCAAAACCAAAGCCGAAATCCCCGAAGGGGTTTCCGTTCTGGCCGCTCTGACCGCTCTGGCCATTGTATCCGCTGCCCCGGCCGTAGTAACCTCCCTGACTGAAGGGATTCCCGTAAGCGCCATAACCGCCGTAACCGGAGGAACCGCCGTAACCCGCAGAACCGAATTGATCGGCTGAAGGATCGCGGCCGGTCTTTTTGATCTGCAAGGCGCGGGTATAGGCATCGTTTACTTCCCGCATCTTCTGCTCAGCGACCTTGTCGCCCGGGTTCAGGTCCGGATGGTATTTTTTTGCCAGCTTACGGTAAGCAGCCTTGATCTCATCTTCCGTGGCAGAGGAATTCACACCCAGAACAGTAAAAGGATCATTTGGCATGGGCTTCCTCCTTTCTCTTTGCTTTCTCCGTGATCAGCGTATAGCGCTGCCAGACGCCGCTGTAGAGGATGTTCCTCAGGATATCCAGGTCCTGCTCCAGGGGCAGAACCTCAAAGTATTCGACAGCCTCCGCGATCAGGAGTTCCAGCGTCTCCCGGCAGAAGTCCTCATAGTCCGCTCTGTCCCGGTACCGGGTCAGCGGATTGAAACGGCCTTTTTTCCGATCGGCATCGAAATCCTCCCAGGCATCCATCCAGTAGATGAAACGGCCGAGGCCGGCCCCGAGGGACCGCAGGACGCCTGACCAGGGATCCTCCGGAAACGGGACGAAAACGGACCCGAGCATCTCCCCGGAAAGATTGCAGAGCATGTCCGGAACAGGATCCGGTCTTTTCTCCTCCTCCCAGAGCGACGAAAGGGCTTTTTCGACGTCTTCGGTCTGCAGCGGCCAGTCCTTCCGAAGCTTTTCCAGCGGTTTTCTGAAAAGGGATTCACCTGCTTTTCCCCGGAGGGACCGGTCATCCATTCGCTGGTCCACGCACTTGTAGTAGAACAGCAGGGCGTTCATATCCGCGGCAAAATCGATCATCGGGGAGGAGAGAAAGGTGTGCTGCTTCACCGGATGGACACTGCAGCGCGAAGCGAAAGAATCAGTTTCCGGTTCATAGAGTGAGGAGAGCAGCATGGCCAGGAAAGTCATGTCGTTGCTGAGGGAGATGCGCCGAGCCTGGCCATGGCGCTTCAGCAGCGCATGACAGACGCCGCAGTAGAAGGAACGGTAGCGCTGCTTCTGCTCATCCGACAGAACGGAGAGCACCGGAGCGATATAACCGAACATGGACAGCCTCCTCAGGCGTCGTATGCGCCGTCATCATTTCCGCCTTCCGGGGCGGAGGTGTAGGTGCCGACAGAGCGAAGGATCCGGTCAATATCTTCCGAAGCGGTACGGATCCGCTGCTCGTTTCCGTCCTTCAGGGCATCCTCCAGCGCGGCGATGGAAGCATCGAGGCGCGACCGGTCTTCATCCTTCAGCTTTTTCCTTGTCTTGCGAGCCTGGTTCAGCAGGCTTTCCGCCGCGTCACGCGTCTGCTGCGTCTGTTTGCGCTGGCGATCTTCCGCCGCGTAACGCTGTGCATCACGGATGGCCCGGTCGATCTCCTCCCGGCTCATGTTGCCGGAACCGGAGATCGTGATATCCTGGGTGCTGTTGGTCCCCAGATCCTTCGCGGTGACATGGACGATCCCGTTGGTATCGATGGAGAAGGTCACTTCGATCTGCGGAATCCCGCGAAGGGCGCGGCGGATCCCGTTGAGACGGAATTTGCCGAGGGACTTGTTGGCGGAAGCGATCTCCCTCTCTCCCTGGAGGACGTTGATCTCTACACTGGTCTGGAAATTGGCCGCGGTGGTGAAGACCTGGGAGTGCTGACAGGGCAGGGGGGTGTTCCGGTCGATGATCTTCGCGAAAACATCCCCCAGGGTCTCAATTCCCAGGGACAGGGGTGTCACGTCGATCAGGACGATGGAATTGATCGCCCCGGAGAGCACGCCGCCCTGCAGGCAGGCGCCCATGGCGACGCATTCATCCGGGTTGATGTCCCGGGAAGGCTCCTTGCCGGTCAGCTTCCGAACCTCGTCCTGAACCGCAGGGATGCGGGTGGAGCCGCCGACGAGCAGCACCCGGTTGAGTGCCGACGCGCTGATCCCGGCATCCTGGAGCGCCTGCTGGACCGGACCTTTTGTGGCAGTAACCAGGTGGGCGGTCAATTCGTTGAAGCGGACACGGGTCAGCGTGGCTTCCAGATGCATGGGCCCGGAAGGTCCCTGGGCGAGAAAAGGCAGGTTAATCATCGTCTCTGAGGAAGCGGAAAGCTCGATCTTGGCCTTCTCGGCTGCCTCAGACAGACGCTGCATGGCCATGGGATCTTTAGAGAGATCCAGCTTATGCTCCTCTCTGAATCGCTCCAGCAGCCAGCCGACGATGCACTGGTCAAAGTCATCCCCGCCGAGGTGATTGTTGCCGGCCGTGGCGAGGACCTCAATCGTATCACTGTTGATATCCAGGATACTGACATCAAAGGTGCCGCCGCCCAGGTCGTAGACCATCACCTTGCAGGGCTGTCCCTTGTCAAAACCGTATGCCAGGGCGGCAGAGGTCGGCTCGTTGATGATCCGCAGGACGTTGAGGCCGGCAATCAGCCCGGCGTCCTTAGTCGCCTGACGCTGCGCGTCGGAAAAATATGCCGGGACCGTGATCACCGCATCGGTGACCGGTTCCCCGATATAGCTTTCCGCATCGGCCTTGAGCTTCTGCAGAATCATGGCAGAGATTTCCTGGGGTGTATACTGCTTGCCGTCAACGCTGAAGCGGGCATCCGATCCCATATCGCGCTTGACGGACGAAAAGGTCCGGGATGCGTTGGTGACAGCCTGGCGCTTGGCAGCGGTCCCGACGAGGCGCTCACCTGATTTGGTGAACGCCACGACGGACGGCGTCGTCCGGCTGCCTTCGGCATTCGGTATTACAACGGCATGGCCGTTTTCCATAAAAGCGACGCAGGAATTCGTGGTTCCCAGGTCGATCCCGATCATTCTGGACATACAATCAGCCTCCCGAAAGTACAGATTACCACGGTTACTATAACTCCCATAGTTCAAGAACAGAAGAACAGAATGTGAAAAGCAGGTGAAAGATTGAAATTCGGGTGCCTGAATGATAAGATGGAGCGGAGAAAGATCCTTCGCGCTGTTCAGGGTGACACCAGTGAAAGATCCCTCACGCTGTTCAGGATGACATGGAGATTCCCGGCCAGCGGAATGCTTTAAAACAGGAGTGAGGCAAGTTATGGAAAGACCCAATGCATGGAAAACCTATAACAAAACGGAACTGAAGAAGGTAGAAGCCCTTGCAGCTGAATACCGCACCTTTATTGACAACGGAAAGACCGAGCGTGAATGCGCCGAACTGTCAGTCGCAGCACTGGAAAAGGCCGGATACGTTTCCCTCGATCGGGTGATCGCAGCGAAAAAGGCGCTGAAACCAGGAGACAAAGTCTATCTGAACCAAATGGGCAAGGCGGTTCTGACCTTCCTGATCGGCAAAAAGCCGCTGGCAGAAGGAATGAACATCGTCGGTGCGCATATCGACAGCCCCCGGCTGGACCTGAAGCAGAATCCCCTGTATGAAGACGGCGACTTTGCGCTGGCCGATACCCATTACTACGGCGGGATCAAGAAATACCAGTGGGTCGCCCGGGCGCTGGCTCTGCACGGAGTTGTCGTGAAGAAGGACGGAACGACCGTCCGCATCACCATCGGTGAGAAGGATACGGATCCCGTGGTCGGTGTGAGCGATCTGCTTCCGCACCTGGCACAGGACCAGATGGGCAAAAAAATGAGCGAAGCGATCACCGGAGAGGATCTTGACATCATCCTGGGCGGAAAGCCGCTGAAAGATGAGGAGAAGGAACCGGTTAAGGCCTGCCTGCTGAAGATACTGAAAGATGAATACGGCATTGAGGAAGAGGACCTGATCTCGGCGGAGATTGAAGCCGTGCCCGCAGGCAAATCAAGGGACTTCGGGCTGGATCGCAGCATGATCATCGGCTACGGCCATGACGACCGCGTGTGCGCGTTCGCAGAACTGAAGGCGGTTCTGGAGCTGACCGGTATTCCGGCCTATACCTGCTGCGGCATGCTGGTGGATAAGGAAGAGATCGGCAGCGTCGGTGCGACCGGCATGCGGAGCAACTACCTGGAGGATGCTGTGGCAGAGATCCTGGAGCTGCAGGGTGCCTACAGCGAGCTGAATGTACGCCGCGCGCTGCGCAACAGCCGGATGCTCTCCTGTGACGTCAGCGCAGGCTTTGATCCCATGTATGCAGGCGCTTTTGAGAAAAAGAATGCCGCCTGGCTGGGCAGGGGCGTGTGCTTCAACAAGTTCACCGGCAGCCGTGGAAAGAGCGGATCCAACGACGCAAACGCGGAATATATGGCGAAACTGCGCCGGATTATGGACGAGAACAAGGTCTGCTGGCAGACAGCCGAGCTGGGCAAGGTGGACCAGGGCGGCGGCGGAACGATCGCCTATATCTGTGCGCTGTACGGCATGGAAGTCATTGACAGCGGCGTGGCGGTGCTGAATATGCACGCACCGATGGAGATCATCTCCAAGGCGGACCTGTATGAATCCGTGAAGGCATACAAAGCATTCATGCAGAAAGCAGAGTAACAGATACGTTGCCGGCTGGATTTCCAGCCGGCGTTTTTTTCGGATCTAGGGGGGATCAGGCATGAAAACGGGAGAAACGGTCACGGCCTGCGGGAAGGCATACCGTCTGATCCGGCTGTTGGGGCACGGAAAGGGCGGGTATTCCTGGCTGGCCGAAGCAGACGACCGGGAGGTCGTCCTGAAGCAGATACATCACGAGCCCTGCGACTACTATACTTTCGGAAACAAGATCGAAGCGGAATGCCGGGATTATGAAAGACTGAAAAACGCCGGAATCCGAATCCCGGAAATGATCACAGCAGACAGGGAATCGGAACGGATCGTTAAGGAATACATCGCTGGCGAGACAGTTTTTGACCGGGTCAAGAGCGGACGATCCGCCGAAGCGTTTTTCGGGCAGGTCCGCGAGATGGCGGAACGCGCAGAGGCAGCCGGGCTGAACATCGACTATTTCCCGACCAACTTCGTGATTCGGGACGGACTGCTCTGGTATATCGATTATGAATGCAACGAATATATGGACCAATGGAGCTTTGAGAACTGGGGGATCCGGTACTGGTCGCGGACCCAGGAATTCGAAGCCTGCCTGAAGGAACAGAAGCAGCGCTTTCAGGAACCGATTTCCTGATTTCTGCATCTTGATCGCGGTTTTATGCATCCTGGTCGTTTTGCCATGGACAAACCCGTGATGGACGGAATAGAATGACTCACGCAAGAGCGCAGAAGAAGGGACTCGATGAACGATGAAAGCAACCGGTAAGAAGGAAATCACAGCAGGCGCGGTACTGCTGCTGGGCTTTATTCTGTGGACGGTTCTGATCCGGAAGGTGGATGTACAGCCGGCCGGGGTCAACGGAACGGATATCGGATTTGCAACCGTCAATGTATGGTTTCACCGGCTGACAGGTGTACACCTGTGGCTCTATACGATCACGGACTGGCTTGGACTGGTTCCGATCGTCGTCTGCATCTGCTTCGGCATGCTTGGGCTCAAACAGCTGATCCAACGGAAGAGCCTGATGAAAGTGGACGCGGATATCCTGCTGCTGGGAGCCTATTACATCCTGGTCATCCTGGGGTACCTGATTTTTGAGATGATCCCGATCAATTACCGGCCGATCCTCATCGACGGCGTGATGGAAGCTTCCTATCCTTCATCGACGACGTTACTGGTGCTGAGCGTGATGCCGACGCTTTGGTTCCAGACAGAAAGAAGGACGGAAAAACCCTCCGCCCGGCGTGCTGTGATCGCTTTTGTGGTGCTATTCTCGGCATTCATGGTGATCGGCCGCCTGACGGCCGGGGTTCACTGGCTGACGGACATCATCGGCGCAGCACTCCTGAGCGCCGGACTGTACCTGATCTATCGTGGCTGTGTGATCCTGAGCGATACGAAAAGGAATGAAGAAAAATCATTCCGGTGATCCCTGCCTGAGCACGGATACGGCGGCGTTCATCGCCACCGGGACCGGCAGAGAAGCGAGCTGATCCAAAGCAATAAACTCATATCCTGCAGGCGCGGAGGCGGAAGCTTCCGCGCTCATTGTATAGAGCTGCATCTGCCAGATCCGGTGGGTAAAAACATGACGGGCGGGGCCGACGGCCCTGAGATCCGTACAGGAAAGTTGCAGCATCCGCCGCACATGCTGCAGGAGCGTATCGTCGGAAAAAGTGCCTTCCAGCATGGGGAAACACCACAATCCGTTCAGGAGCGTTTCGGTCCGCTGCCTCATGAGCACCCGACCGCCGGAACGGATCAGAAGGACCGTATAGGGGATCACCTTCTGGGGCTTTGCTTTCGGGAGGATCGGCAGATCGGCGGCATCACCGGCGCGGGATGCATCGCAGAAGGCAGAGAGGGGACAACGGCCGCAGTCCGGCGTACCGGGAACGCAGACGGTCGCACCCAGATCCATGACTGCCTGATTATAGTCCCCGGGACGCTCTGCAGGGACCAGGGAAGCAGCAAGGCTTTCGATGCGGCGGCGCGTATTTGGTTCCAGCGCGTCCGTTCGGATGCCGAAGATCCGGGAAAGAACGCGGATCACGTTTCCATCCACCGCAGGTACCGGTATATCATAGGCAATGGAAGCAATAGCTCCCGCCGTATACGGACCAATCCCGCTGATCTTCCGCATTTTGTCCGGATCCTGAGGCAGGATTCCGCCGTATTCCAGAACCACCTGCTGCGCTCCTTTCCAGAGATTCCGGGCACGCGAGTAATACCCGAGCCCTTCCCAGGCTTTCAGCACATCCTCCTCCGGGGCAGCGGCCAGGGAAGCCAGGTCGGGAAAACGGGACAGAAAACGCTCGTAATAAGAAAGGACCGTTTCCACCCGGGTCTGCTGAAGCATCGCCTCACTGACCCAGGTGCGATAGGCATCGTGAAAACCGCGCCAGGGCAGGTCCCGGGCACATCGGTCATACCAGGCAAGAAGGGCGGAAGAGATCTGTTCCACGATACACCTCAAAAACAGTTTTTGTTCATCCCAAGATAGCACAGATCCGGAGACTGTGCAAACGAGACGTGCTGCCTGCGGCCCTGCGGTATTCTCAATACCGGTAGTTTGCTGTATAATAAACAAAATACTATCCGGTGACGGAAGAACAGCGATCGCGACAGGACGGAGGAGAAGAAGTGCTGCGGGAACTCAAAGACAGGATCAGTATCCGGAATATCAGGCAGAATCTGCTCCTGATCTTATCTTCCTTTGCCTTCATGGGACTGAACCTGCAGCGGGATCTCCAGAAGATCATTGCGCTGCCGGTTGCGCTCCTGTTTATCATGCTGTTCTTTTCCCAGATATCCGGTATCAGTGGAAAACTCAGGAAGGTACCGGCCGGTATAAAAGCCTACTCGGCTTTTTCGGCCGCGGGGACCTGTTTCTATGCGGCACAAAGCTTTATCGGCAGGACGGTGAACGCCCTGGCTTCCCGGCAGACCACGCTGATCCTGACGATCCTTGCTGTTGCGGCAGCGCTGCTGTCCCTTGCGGCCGTCTACGCACTGACATCCCTCCTGCTGGATCATGTGAACCAGGTGTTGAGACCGCTGCTCCGCGGACTGACGCGCATGGAGATCGCAGTCTGCGCCCTGATCACAGCGGCCCTGGTGGGATACGCGGTCTATGCCTTTGCAAGCAGCAGCGCCTTCTGGGATTCCGGTGCAAGCTATGAGGTGATCTATACCAGCGACTCCCCGAGTATGATCGAGCCGAACGTTTTCCTGTGGCTTTACCATCCGGAGAACGACCTGCGCCAGCCACTCTTTGCCGTGTTCTCGGCACCGCTGATTGCGCCGGCTTACCTGCTGGCTCTCCCGTTTTCCGGACTGAGCCGGATGATCACCCCGCTGCTGATGAACCTGTTCCAGATCGCCCTGCTGGTGACGGCCAACCTGATGCTGACCGGATTGCTCCGGCTGAACAGGAGAAGCAGGATCTGCTTCATGCTGATCACCGCAGTAACTTATTCCACGCTGCTGTTCTCCGTAATGATCGAACAATACATCATCGCGTATTTCTGGCTTGTTTTTGCGGCATACTCCTATACTGCAAAAGGGAAGGTGTCCCTGATCGCTGTCTCGGCTGCCGGCGGCACCCTGATGACAAGCCTGGTATCAATGCCGCTTGCGTACCATGCTGATACTGACGGAAAGGGAATCCGGCCATTCCTGGAAAAGATGATCCGGGCTGCCACCGGATTCCTGACGATGTTCTTTGCTTTCGGCCGGCTGGATACGCTGCTGGGCTTTTCAAAGAAAGCCGGTATCCTTGCTTCCTTTGCCGGCGGAGGGAATCTGACGGGCCGGATTAACCAGTACCTGTCTTTTATCACTTCCTGCTTTGCCGCACCGGATGCGGCGGCGGACACTGTTACCTACGGGTATCCTTCCTGGCAGCTGACCGGACAGAACATCCTGAACACGGATTATGTCGGTCTGATCCTACTGCTTCTCTGTGCCTTGAGCTTCATCATCCACAGGAAAGAAAGGGCGGTCCGGATCGCAGGTGCCTGGGCAGGGTTTTCCATGCTTCTGCTGCTGATCGTCGGCTGGGGCGCCCCGGAAAACGGCATGATTCTTTATACGCTGTATTTCGGCTGGGCTTTCCTGGTGCTGCTCTTCCGGCTGGCCGATGGCCTTGCTGCGAAAACGAAGCTCCCTTTCTTGACTCCGCTGGTGAGCTGTACTATAGTAGCCTTGCTTGGCTGGCTGAATCTCTGCGGGATCGGGAAACTGCTCGCTTTCGCGATCACCAACTATCCTGTTTAACAGTGGGAGATGAAGATGAAGTACTATTTACAGGAGATGCGTGTCCATCACTATATCAAGAATCTGCTTGTCTTTGCTCCGCTGGTATGCAGCGGTCAGTTTCTGAACCCGGACAAGCTGCTTCCGTCGATCTATGCATTTCTGAGCTTCTGCTTTATCTCATCCGCCGTATATTTTATCAATGATATCCGCGATATTGAAAAGGACCGGAATCATCCGACCAAATGCAACCGGCCAATCGCTGCCGGACATATTTCCGTGCGGGCGGCGATCTGCTTTACGCTCGCACTGATCGCCCTGGCGATCCTGTTCAACTGCCTGTGCTTCCATCCGTTCGCAACGGTACTTCTGGTCCTGTATTTCCTGCTGAACCTCGGTTACAGCTTCGGTATGAAGAACATTCCGCTGCTGGACGTCACGATCCTTGCGGCCGGTTTCCTGATCCGCGCACTGTACGGCTCCGTCGTGACCGGCATTGAAATGTCAGACTGGCTGTATCTGGTAATCCTTTCCGCGGCTTTCTACCTGGGCCTCGGAAAGCGCAGGAACGAACTGAAACGACAGGGAAACGACGAGACACGCGAAGTGATCGGCAAATACTCGTTTTCATTCCTTGACAGCAACATGTATATCTGCATGGCTCTGGTCTTTGTCTTCTATGCACTATGGACCATGGATGCGAAGACGATCGAGGCCTATCACGGCAGCCGGCTGATCTGGACAGTACCGGTTGTCATGCTGATCTTCATGAAATACAGCATGACGGTGGAGGGCAACTCCGACGGTGACCCGGTGGAAGTTCTGATCCATGACAAGGTGCTGCTAGGACTCTGCGCACTGTACCTGGTACTGATGACCGTGCTCCTGTACGTGATCAGGTGATGCAATGAACGTATATGATTTTGACGGGACCATCTACGACGGCGACAGCTCGGTCGACTTCTGGCTGTACAGCATTCGTGAAAAGCCTTCGATCTTTCTGAAGTGCCTGCCGGAGCTCTTTTGCGGCGCACTCCTGTACGGGCTGAAACGGATCCCGAAAGAAAAATGGAAGGAACACTTTTTCTCATTCCTGAGGTATCTCCCGGCGGATGATACGCGTGTCACCCGTTTCTGGGAGCAGCATACCGGAAAAATCAAAAAATGGTACCTGGATCAGAAGCAGGAGAGCGACGTCATCATCTCCGCATCTCCCGTTTTTTTGCTCGGACCGGTGAGCAGAAAGCTCGGAGTTGCTCTGATTGCCACGGAGGTGGATCCGGCATCGGGACGATTCGGCGGGCCGAACTGCTCCGGCAGCGAAAAAGTCCGGCGCTTCCGCAGGGAATACCCGGACGCTTTTATCGATGAGTTTTATACGGACTCAAAAAAGGACCTCCCGCTGGCATCCATTGCCGGGAAGGCCTACTTTGTCCGAAAGAATACGATCCGGGAGATGAAAACGGAGTAAACCGCGCGACGCTCAGATCCAGTATCGGGTGAGCAGCGTGACGGTACCAAGCAGATAACAGATGGCCCCCCAGCAGACGACAACCCATGCGAGCTTATTCTTCAAAGCCGAAACGAGCTTCGGCTTTTTTTGGTTGAGGCTGCTGTTTGCAAAAGTCAGCATGAACGGCAGAAAACAAGGAATCAGATACCGGCCCTGGAATCCATACGAATGATCTCCTCCGATGATGCCTCCGTTTGCCTTCGGCGCATGACTGATATACTGAAGGGTACAGAGAATGCTGTACACCAGGATCGTGGCGATCAGTCCGGGAAGCCGTTTCCGCCTGTGCCCGGAAGAAGGGAAGGAACAGCATTCAAAGACTGCTACACCAAGCAGAACGATCCACCCGACGACCGTCCAGATCCTCGGGAAATGCAGATCCAGCCAGCCGTAGCAGCCCCAGAAGCCGATGATCAGGGAAACGGCATCCACCCAAAGGGTTTTGAGGAGGATGCCGGGCAGGGCAAAAGGATGTGCCAGCAGCCAGTCGCGCTGTTCAACCGTATAACCGACTGCGCCTCCGGCAGGAACCAGGTAGGGAACAGAAGCAAGCACCAGGCCGATCAATGCAGCGAGAAGGATCACGAACCTGCGCTGCATTCTCCTGTGAGCATCCGTTCCAAGCGCGTTTCGCGGAAGAAGGAGGAACAGGAGCATCAGGCATGCATAAGGGGCTTTGATCCCACACAGGAACAACGCACAGAGAACCAGCCTGGTATACTCCGCGACCGGAACCTCTTCAATCCGGTTTTCCGACAGGGACAGGACCGAAGCGAACATATAAAAGGAAACAGGAATCAAAATGGCGTCGTAATTGAGGGTGGCAGCCAGGAACAGGGTCATGGGCATCGTCGCCAGGAGAAAAAGGGTTTTCCTGAAAGGCTGCTCCTTCCGGAGGGATGCGAAGGTGACCAGGACAAAAACAATCCAGTTGGCTATACGCCCCAGCAGCAGCTGAATGTAGGGACTGGAAAGCAGGGGGATGCCGAAGAGGGAGCCGACGGCGGAACCGAGAGCCATCCCCAGGGCGGAGAAAAGATAACCGAAGGAGAAAATCCGGCCTTCGACAGTTATCATGTCCCCGGTCGGCTGATAGGCCGCACTCTGCCGGAACAAGTCAGTCCATGAACATTTGCCGTGATTTGCGATCCCGATCAGTCGGACGGGATACTCGTCCATCAAAGGAGTGAATCCGGCAGGGAGTGACAGTTTGCCCTCAGCCCAGTATTCCCCTGAAAAAGCCTGCCCGTGGCCGATCGCCCAGACGTTCTGGAAATGAGTCAGCTCATCCGGCGAGTCATAGGGAGGGATCAGAAGGACCAGGATCAGACCCATGAGGAGTATAAAGCAAAAAAGGAACTTTTCTTTTTGCCGAAAAGATCCTGGCCCTTTTGCTTTCTGTGCTGTCATGGCTGCACCTCCGGGAATGCCTGCATCGCTGAAACCGCGAAAAGTATAGCATGGATACCCGTATCTGTCCACAAAACCGTGCGCTGCGAATCCGGTCAAACCCAAAGAAATGAAGACACCGGAGGTTTAAAACATTAAAAGACGAAGAAAAATGGAGAAAATATAAGAAAAAGACAGAGATATAGAGTAAACTACTGAATATCACCAACAGAAAAACTTGCTTTCAATATATAAAAGCATTATATTACTTTCTGGTTGTTAGCACTCAACAAGAACGAGTGCTAAAACAACACAGAAATGACAGGAGGAACCAATTCATGACCGTGAAGCCGTTGGGTGACCGCGTTGTCATCAAGAACTGCGAAGCAGAAGAAACCACCAAATCCGGCCTGATCCTGACCAGCGCCGCTAAAGAAAAGCCCCAGATGGCGATCGTGATCGCTGTCGGTCCCGGGGGAAATGTGGACGGGAAGGAGATCACCATGCACGTGAAGGCGGGCGAAAAGGTGATCTACTCCAAATATGCCGGCACAGAAGTGAAGGTTGACGGCGAAGAACTGATCATTGTCCGCCAGAGCGATATCCTGGCAATCGTCGAATAACAGTAAAGAAGGAGAATGAGAACTATGGCTAAAAAGATTCAGTATGGCGAAGAAGCCCGCCGCAGCCTGGAAAAAGGCGTGAACGCGCTGGCTGATACCGTAAAGATCACCCTTGGACCGAAGGGCCGCAACGTAGTGCTGGACAAGAAATACGGTGCTCCGCTGATCACCAATGACGGCGTGACCATCGCCAAGGAGATTGAGCTGGAAGATCCCTTTGAAAATATGGGTGCCCAGTTGGTGAAGGAAGTTTCCACCAAGACCAACGACGTCGCCGGAGACGGAACCACCACCGCCACCCTGCTGGCCCAGGCCATCATCCGTGAAGGACTGCGGAACCTGGCTGCCGGCGCGAATCCGATGATCCTGAAGAAGGGCATCGAAGCCGGTACCGAAGCGGCTGTTGCTGGCCTGAAGGAACAGAGCCAGCCCATCAACGGCAAGCAGGCGATCGCCCAGGTCGCTGCCAACTCCGCCGCGGATGAGACCATCGGACAGCTGATCTCCGACGCGATGGAGACTGTCGGCGCCGACGGCGTGATCACCGTTGAAGAGAGCAAGACCATGACTACCGGCATGACCACCGTGGAAGGCATGCAGTTTGACCGCGGTTACTCTTCCGCCTACATGGTCACTGATACCGAAAAGATGGAAGCCGTACTGGACGATCCGCTGATTCTGATCACCGACAAGAAGATCAGCGCCATCCAGGAAGTCCTGCCTGTGCTGGAGCAGGTCGTGCAGACCGGCAAGAAGCTGCTGATCATTGCCGAGGATGTGGAAGGCGAAGCCCTTGCGACCCTGGTTGTCAACAAGCTGCGCGGCACCTTCACCTGCGTTGCTGTCAAGGCCCCCGGCTTTGGCGATCGCCGCCAGGAAATGCTCCGTGACATCGCGATCCTGACCGGCGGGCAGGTCATCAGTGAGGAACTGGGCCTGGAGCTCAAGGAAGCTACGGTTGACATGCTGGGCCGTGCCCATCAGGTGAAGGTGGACAAGGAAAACACCACAATCATCGACGGTGCCGGTGACAAGGCTGAGATCGAAGCCCGCGTGCAGCAGATCAAGACCCAGATCGCCGATACCACCATCGAT
>JAEEGL012163542.1_pt1 | contig 14143 bp, 9 predicted proteins | sample 9134231 | NCBI WGS metagenome assembly JAEEGL01 (sample SAMN16246548, study PRJNA631951) | gut metagenome | biome: gut microbiome; feature: rumen; material: fiber-attached | host: Bos | place: Iran: Karaj | collected 2018-10 | reverse complement strand
CTCCCGAGGAGCAGGGCTACCGCTTCACCGGCTGGCAGAAGGACGACGGCGACGATACCGTTTACCAGAACAATTCGGAAGTCACCATCACCAATACCCTCACCACGCTGCGTGCGCAGGTGCAGCAGGGCTATTGGCTGACCTTCGAGGAGAACCCCGGCGGAAGCTTCAAGGGCGCTACCTATAACGCTCCCATTTTCTGCCCCTACGGCAACATCCCCTCGAATGCAAGGCCCACCCCCAATCCCGAGCTCGCGGGCTATGATTTCGGCGGCTGGTACACCACCTATGCCAACGGCACCTGGTCCAACCAGTTCAGCTTCACCGGAACGATCTCCCAGGATACCACGGTCTACGCCAAGTGGACCCTGAAGGCCTCCGTTCCCTATACCCTGATCGTCTGGAAGCAGAGCATCAACGACGATAAGAACGCAGCTGTCAACGACAGGACCTACGACTTCGCGTTCTCCACCACGCTGAACGCCGCGCCGAACACCGCGATCTCTTCGCTGAATCTGAACTATTATATGACTCTGCATGCGAAGGAATCCGGCGGCAGTGAATACTACATCAATGCCAATACCAACGGCAGCGGCACCTGGTACACCTTCTACGGCTTCAAGTTCGGCCGCGGCCCGGTCTCGTCCGATTCCAGTGTAACGACCGTTCTTGCCAACGGCACCACCGTTGTCAACCTGTATTGGGATCGCGAGCTGGTCACGTTCAACTTCTATACCCAGGGCGGTTATACGACGACCACGACCTGGACTTCCGGCAATACCTACGTCATCGGTCCCGACGGCAACTATGCTGCAGTATCAAGGTATTCCGTATCCGGCGGTTATGCGTATTATTATCCGATCTCCTCGATGAGCTATATGGATAATACCGACACAGCTAACCAGAGCTTTGACAATACCCACTATTTCTTCACCTACAATAATACCAATATCTGGGTTTGGTGGAACGGCTCCAACTGGCAGTACAAGGATGCTGATAATTATTATAGCGGTACCTTTACCAGCAGCATATTCTCCAACTACGGTCTGAACTACTGGATGGGTTCTTCTTCCAACAACGATTTGAGCGGTCTTACGGGCTATACCTTCTATAAGCAGACTTCGTCTTCGAGCTACACTCTGGCCAAGACCTATACCGGTCTTTATGAGCAGCCGCTCGCAAAGTACGGCTACGTATGGACGAATGATTACCGCTGGTTTGTCGGCAGCGCGAATTCCTCCACGTTCATCAGTATCACCGATTCCTTTGTGAAGTGGAACAACAGCAACGGATGGACCACCAATTTCTACGGCGGTACGAATCCTTCCGGCGCTAAGATCTATCACTACCTCCAGAATATCGACGAGAGCTATCCCTCTACGCCCAACTTCCAGGTAAACTGCAACACGACCGACGGTATGGTCTTCCGTACGTTCACCGGATTCTCTTCCAGTGAATACCGCATCAAGCTGCCGTCCGGCACGACCACTTACTACACCACGACCGATTACACCATCACCGGTCAGGACTCCGACGGCGACGATCTGGTATCCGTCAACAACTGGGGCAGCGCAAAGACTTCCTCCAACGGTTATACCGAGTGGATCCCCGACGGCACGCTGGTCAAGTTCGGCGATTTCACCCCCGAAGATACCAGCCACCTCAAGCCCCTCGGCGGTCTGATCGAGTTCCGTTACGCCCGCAACAAGTACCGCATCCACTACATGGTCGGTAAATATGCGGACGGCAACGGCAACGCCGTAGACGGCCCGATGTCCGGTCAGCTCAAGCAGTCCCCGACGATCTACTACGAGGCTTCCATCGATTCCTACAAGGTCGGCGGCGCCAACTACTACGATCCGATCGCCGCGGGCGATTTCACGGATGAAAGCTTCATCTTCGCCGGCTGGTACGTCGACCCCGACTGCACCACCGCCTATAATTTCACCGGCAAGACCATGCCTCTTAACGGCGTAACGGTTTATGCCAAGTTCATCAAGCGCCAGTACCGCGTGTTCCTTGAGCCCAACCTCCCCGCCGACCCCAATTTCCAGGTCAAGTGGGCGGAATCGAGCCAGGATATGAACTTCCGCGTGGATTACCTCGGCCAGATCTCCGACGGTCAGCCCATCGAAGCCAGCGACGTGAACGGACACTACGTCCTTGTCGGCTGGTACATTGACGAGGCCTGCACGGAGCCCTACAATTTCGATACGCGCCTGACGGACGCCATCGCCGAGGATTACACCGACAAGCTCCCCGAGGACGTGAACCGTCCCTGGATCGATAAGAAGGTCACCATCTACGCCAAGTGGCGTAAGGTCCTTCCCGGCGCAAACGGCATCACCGTCTTGTATGACGCCATCGAGCAGGCCGGCGTGACCGGACATACCGGCACGTTTGCAGAGATAGACGGCACTCCCACCAATTGGGAGGATCCGCTCCGCTACATGGATAAGGCGACCGCTTATGCCCGCACCGCCTCCACTCCGGATGACGGTAAGAACTGGCAGTTCCTCGGCTGGCAGCTCCTCGATAAGAACGGCGACCCGGTCGTAGGCAAGTTCTATTATCCCGGTCAGCCCTTCGAAGTCGACGCTCAGTACGCCGTCGAAAGCACCGTCCGTCTCAGCCCTGTCTACGGCGAGAAGGGTACGAAGAGCGGCAGCATCGATACCAAGGCCGGCGAGACCTGGGTCGAGTACACCGCTTCCACCATCGATACCAGCAAGACCTACCTGATCGGCTTTGAGGTCGGCGGCACGGTTTACCTTATGGTGAACTATAATGAGTCGCAGTCCGGCAATGCTCGGTATTACAAAATGGAAGGCAGCAACTATCTTGGCTACACTGCGCCTGCCACGCTCAGCGGCGGCAAGATCGTTGGCGTCACCGGCAATGCGACCGACCTCCAGTATTGCTCCTGGACATTCTCTAGCACGACCGGTGGTACCATTACCAGTGTTCAAGATTCTAACAGGAAGCTGTATGGATGGACCTCCAGTAATAATTATACCGACCTGTATCCGAAAACTGAAGGTTCAACTTGGGTATGGAATTCAACAGCCCATACCTTGACGACCGGTTCCGGTTCAAAGTATGCTTCTTATTACAATTACGATTCCGGCAATCAGATGAAGGTTGTCACCAGCACCGGAACTGGCACGAACACCACTGTTAAGCTCTACGTTCAGGACAGCAGCGGCTCCGGTTCCTCCGAGACCGTCGACTTCAAGAAGGTCACGACTCCCGTCGTCGGCGTTCCCTACGTCATCGTTTCCGATGCGGCAGATGCTTACGCTCTTTCGAAGGATCATACTCCTAATTCATTTAATGCAGACGGGGCTGATTCAGGTAATGCAAGCAAGAGCTGGCTGCTTGCCGTTGTTGTAACAAAAACCGGCGATACTATCGCCGTTCCCGCAGATTCTGTCAACGATGTAACTTGGGTCGCCGGCGGAAATGCTACCAATGGCTATACGTGGCGTAATGTTGCAAATGGCGAGTATCTTGACCTTACTGATTATGACGACGGTTACCTTACCACATCGTCGACGGCTTTAGCCTGGTTGTATGACGGTAACAATCGTTTTAATAACCAGGTTGAGGCTAGTGGCTTCTATTACCTATACCTAGACACAAGAAATACCGGTTATTACGACTATTCAGTTGCAAAAGAAGGTTCTGCCGACGCTATCAGCATCTACGCCCGTGCTTATAACCTCACAGTCACCTACGTGATGGCAGACGGCACCACCGCTCCCGCTGCGCATAACTCGCAGGTCGCTCAGGGCGAAAGCTACAGTGTCACCGTTCCGTCCATCACCGGCTACACGCCGAGCCAGACGACCGTATCCGGCACCATGGGCACTTCGGACGTTGAGGTCACCGTCACCTACACGAAGAACGCTGCTGTCACCTACACCGTAACCTTCCAGGATTGGGACGGCACGGTGCTGAAGACTCAGACCGTCACCGAGGGCCAGGCGGCGACCGCTCCCGCGGATCCCTCCCGCGCCGGCTACACCTTCACCGGTTGGGACGTCGACTTCTCGAACGTCACCTCCAACCTCACGGTCACCGCTCAGTACGAGCAGAACTCCTCGCAGGGCGAAGGCCACTGGGAGTGGAAGCCCGTCACCACCATCATCCCTGACGAGCCTTACCTGATCGGCTTCGTGGTGAACGGAGTAACGTATCTCGCCGTCAACTACAACGAGACTGCGACAAACCACTACTATTATAGTGTCAGCAGCAACTACTTTGGTTATACCGCGGTCGCCACGATCGAGAACGATCTGGTCGTAGGCTGCACCGGCAATGCCACCAACCTCGATTACTGCACGTGGAATTTCTCCGACTCCACCGGCGGCATTATCACGAGCGGAATGGACTCCTCCTATTATCTGCGTACTTACTCAACTACGACGTACCATGACCTGTATCCGGGCACTGCGACCGCCAATACCACCGGTTGGGTATGGGACGCGACTAATAAGACGCTGACCAGGACAATTGACGGAACGACGATGTACGCTCAGTACTCTTCGGTAAACAATACCGGCAACTATATGGGCATGTACTCGGATACTGAAGGCGAATACGTCCAGCTCTACCACAAGGAGTGGGTCGAGGAGCAGGTTACTGTAATGCACACCGTTAAGTTCATCGATGGCTATACCGACAGCATCATTCATGCCTATGAAGTCGAGGACGGCGGCGCGATGCCCGCGACTCCCGCCACTCCCGACCACAGCGCTGACAACTACTACTTCGTCCGCTGGAATCCCGATCCCGCTAACTACACCACGGTCACCGAGGATCTGACGTTCACCGCGTATTATGAGTTCCAGCAGACCGGTTACTACCTCGTCACCTTCAAGGATTGGAACGGCCGCGTGCTCAGCACCCAGACCGTTGCCGAAGGCGATCCCGCATCGGCGCCCGCTGATCCCAGCCGTCCCGGTTACAACTTCACCGGTTGGGATAAGGACTTCTCCAGCATTACTTCGAACCTCGTTGTTTACGCAACCTATTCGAAGACCGTTTCCAAGGCCTACACCGTAACGCTTCAGGCGACTTACGGCCCGAGGGTCACTCAGGAGAAGACCCATATCACCTGGCATTCCAATAACGGTTCGGGCGAGTATAAGAACTCCAAGGATGTTATCATGAACGAGGATATCCCCGTCGAGCATCCCGAAGGAACTGCTCCGTCCGGCGCAAAAGTCTCTTGGACTGACGGCGGCGACCTTGTTTGGGAGGATCACGTATTCCTCGGCTGGGCAAGGGTCGCGATCGGTAACAAGGAGGCTGGTATTTATCCCGAATTCGATCCCGAGAATCCCGCATACGTTGCAGAGCGTACCTACGGCGAGAGCGATCTCTTCCTGAAGTACGTCTCCCCCACCGGAAGCGAGACTCAGGGCAAGTTCCTTGCTCAGAATCCCTCCACCGGAAACTGGGTTGAAGTTGAAAACGTTGCAGCAGACGAGCTGATGCCTTACCACGGCATGTACGCCGTCTGGGGAACCGTATTCTACGTATATCACTCCGGTACCGGTGTTGTCGAGAAACGCGTCATTACCAAGGATGACGGCGCTTACAACCTGACCCAGAATATCGACAATGCTTATCTCTACGGCGGTTACTACAAGGCCTATGCCGGCGTTTCCACCGGTTACGACTCCAAGGCGCTTGACTGGGACGACATCCTCGTTGTCCGCAGCGCGGACGGCTCGATCGATACCTCCGCTTCCAAGTGGTATCAGACTGATAATGACGATGGCGTAGGCGCTGTTAAGTACGACGGTGCCAACGCGACCTGGGTATACGATCAGGCTTACAAGACCACCGACGAGAACGCCGAGACCGGTCTTGCGATCACTCCCGTAGCGGGCACCACCTACTACATCAAGGAAGTCCCCGCGGCTAAGTACCTCAGGCCTTACCTGCACTACACCTACTACCTTGAAAGCGGCAGCATCTCCACCGCGTGGCTGATCTCCGACGTTGACGACCTCAACTATCAGCAGACCGGCTTCAGGATCGTTTCCGCTAATAAGAAGGCAGAAGATGTAGTTTCCAGCCTTACCGTACAGACCACTCATGGAGGAAGCTCCATCAAGCTGACTCCGAAGAGGGTATTCGGCGCCAAGGGTTACCTCTCCTACCTGACCGTTATCAACCGCGGCAGCAACGGCGAACCCGTTGTCAATCTGCTCAGCGACAACAGCGCTGTCATGCAGTATTGGGTAACTCCCGACGGTCTGTTCGTATCCGGTACGGTATCCCGCGAGTACACCGGCCTTGGTAATGTATCCGATATCGGCTTCACTCCTACCGAGGGAAGCTCGACCATCGAAGTATTCAGAGGCAATAACTGAAAGAGGTGAATACTATGAGTAAGAAATCTTTCATCCTCCCCACTATTCTGACCGCCGGCAGCGGCGGTGAAGGAACCGTCATCGGCGGCGGTACCGGCCAGGGCGGATCGGATGCTGTTCCCTGCAGCTATGAAACCTGGCTGACCACCCCATGGGCAAGCGACATTCTCACTGATGGTGTGATCAATGAAAGCGATTATGCAACTTGGTGGGAATCCAACGGCTTCTCCAAGGCTGACTGGGAAGAGTTGAATCCCGGTTTGGATTGGGAGGATTACTTCGATTAATAATTCAATCCACAGTACTACAACTGCAATGCGCGGGGCAAACGCCCCGCGCATTCTTTTTATCATTTTTGCTTGACAAGGGTTCATATGCGTGTATAATAAAATAGATGAAGAAGGTCTATCAAGTTGAATATGCGGGGCATCTTATCAGGTACTCCTTCATGTTTCCGGGCACGATGTATAACTTTCGGAACTACATCCGTCCGGCAGAGGGCGATCAATACGATATCCGCGTGACTCCCGAGCTGGTCGAGATCGGTAAGGAATTGCTTCCCGAGGATTCATCCGACGCATACGTGGAGTACCGCCTCATGATCGAGCGCACCGCTCTGGAGCTCCTGCGATGGGATTGCTGCATATTCCACTCCGCCGCATTCGTTTTTGAAGGGCGCGCATGGCTGCTCGCCGCCCCGAGCGGTACGGGCAAGACGACCCAGTTTTTGAACTGGCAGCGCCTGCACCCCGGGGAGATCAGAATGATCTGCGGCGATATGCCCGTATTGGAGCCGCTTCCCGACGGTTCGATCCGGGTACATTCGACCTCATGGTGCGGCAAGGAGACCATCGGAAGCCGTGAATTGACCGCTCCGCTTTCCGGTGTTATCCTGCTTGAACAGGGCTCTGAAAACACGATCGGGCCCATGCAGCCTGCAGACGCCATACTGCCGTTTTTCGAGCAGTTCATTGTTCGCCCCGAAACCGAGGCTCAGATATCGGCGCTTTCAAGGCTGATGGACCGGCTGCTTGAGTTCCCCGTTTATAAATTCGTAAATCTCGGCGATGACGGCTCGACCGAACTGCTGAGAGAGTGCATCATGCGTTTTAACGGCGCGAAGGGAGGCTGCGATGGCTCGCTATAATGTCAGACCGGGCGTCGTGCTGACGTCCATCTGCGGCGAATCGATACTCGTTGCAGCCAAATCCGTGCTCGAATACTGTCCGTACGTTACTCAGCTTAACGAGACTTCCGCCTTTTTGTGGAAGCTGCTCGCAGCCGGCGCGGACGATAACGAGCTGATCGACTCAGTAAAGGAAGAATATGAGATAGACGACGAGGCGTTCGTCCGCCGCGCTATCGAGGACTTTATAAAACAGATGCTGGATCTGAACTACTTGCTCCCTGTCGAGCAGAAAGGAAAACATGAAGAATAAGAATCTTGCTATCATACTTGCCGCAGCGGTGTTTTTGCTGATTGCGGCCATGGTATTCTGGAGGCTCGCCTCCGACAAGCCTGCGCAGCAGGCCGGTGACGATCCCGTAAACACTTCCGAGCAGGCCGGCGATCCCGAGAAGACGTCTGATCCCGAGATAACTCCCGATCCCGACGCGACGCCCGATCCCGACGCGACTCCCGGCCCCGATACGACTCCCGATCCCGACGCGACTCCCGATCCCGACGCGACCGGGGAGCCCGGAGGAGCTTCCGCTATCGACGATGGCGGCGATATCATAATCACCATACCCGACGATCAGGGCTCCGGCGGCCTGTGATATTGAACTGTGACTGTAACGGAAGAACTATTTCTTGACGCGCTCCGCTGTGCGCTGCATAACGAGCAGGTATCGTGGGCGAAGCCGATCTCCGGCACGGAGCGGCTTCGCCTTTTTCAGCTTGCGTCCGATCACAATCTTCTTCCGGTAATAGTGCAGGCTGTTTATCTTTCCCCCGCCCTCTCGGGTTCGGAGAGGCATTTAAACTCCATTAAACGCATGGCGCGAAACCTGACGGTTGCTCAGGCCTCGCAGACCGCGGAATTCCTATTGCTTTACGGCTTTCTAGCGGAGCGCGGGCTTCGGCCGATCATCACGAAAGGCATAATGTGCCGCAGGCTGTATCCGTACCCCGATCAGCGCGTATCCGTCGACGAGGATATGCTCATCGATCCAAATCTTATGCCGGAGTATCACAGAGCTATGCTGGAACGCGGCTTTGAGCTCGTTGAGCCCGATTGTTCCGTCGAGTCCGATCATGAGATCGCCTACTCCCACCCGGATTCGCATTTATACATTGAGATCCATAAGACCTTTTTCCCCCCCGATTCGAGCGCTTACGGAAGCTGCAACGCAGTTCTGGAAGGCGCGCCGGAGCGCTGCGAAGAGGTCGTTATCGAAGGCGTGCCTATGCTGACCCCGGCGCCGACCGATCATCTGCTATATTTGATCCTTCACGCCTACAAGCATTTTCTCCATGGCGGAGTCGGCATCAGGCAGACGGCCGATATCTGCATGTTCGCGGAGCATTACGCCGACAGGATCGACCGTGCGCGCATAGAAAGCGCCTGTAATGAGCTGCATATCTCGAAGTTCGTCGGGGCGCTGTTCAGGATAGGCGAAAGGCGCCTCGGTTTTGACGGCTTCGGGCTTTTTGAGTTGATCGACGTCGACGAATCGCCGCTCCTTAGCGACATCCTTTCCGGCGGTCTGTACGGAGCAAAGGACGTCAACCGTCTTCATTCGAGCACGCTCACCCTTGAGGCCGTCGCCGCCGACCGCGCGGGCAAAAAGCGCAAGGGCGCGCTGCATTCGGTGTTCCTCCCGGCAAAAGCGCTGAGCGGAAGATACCGCTACCTTAAAAAGGCCCCCTGGCTGCTTCCTGCAGCTTGGACGCAGCGGATATGGAATTATGCGGTAAAACGCGATAAGGACGCTGTGAGGCCCTCAGAGAGCCTTAAAATAGGCAGGGAGCGCATAGAGCTCCTCAAAACGTACGATATCATTGAAAGGTGATCCCATGCAGAAAAAAAGCTGCCCTGCCGGCATTATCGCCGGGATACTCTCCATCATAGTGCTCGCGGCTTTCGCGCTGATACTGATCATCCCCGCCTCGCGCGAGGTATTCAAGACCCTCTCCGACGAGCACCCGTACATAATGGGCTTTATTAAATTCGCGCTGCTCGCGACCGTGGGCGAGGTGCTCGCCCTCACCATCCGCAGAAGGATCCCGAGCATGCCTTACTATATCTGCTGGCGCATGCTCATATGGGGCCTCATCGGCGTTGCCATCACGTTTATGATGAAGACCTACTCCATGGGAGTCGCGGGGCTGATGGAAGCGGGGCTTCTGCCCGGCAGGGGCCAAGGGTTCTGGAACAAGCTGTTAAAGGCCTTCTACACGGCCGCGGTGATGAACCTGACCTTCGGGCCGACATTCATGGCGACGCATAAATGCACGGACAAGTACCTTGAATTGAGGCACGGCGGCGTTAAGAAGCCCGGCTTGAAGGGCGTTGTAAACGGCGTCGACTGGCATGGGTTCGTGAGCTTCACGCTGTTCAAGACCATCCCGCTGTTCTGGATCCCCGCGCACACGCTGACTTTCATGCTGCCCGAAGCGTATCAGGTGATGATGGCTGCGGCGCTCTCGATCGCGCTCGGGATAATACTGAGCCTTAAAAAATGAGCATAATTAAAGGAAGGGGAGGGTACAGGCCATCCTCTTTTTTCATACACAGAAAGTTTTTTGAATTTTTGAAAGAACGATGCAAGGTTTTTTGCGTTTTTCTGTCTTATAAGGTGAAGGGACCTTCAAACAGACCCAATGGAGGAGCTTATGACCGATGAACAAATAATTGAGCTGTACTTTTCGAGGGACGAGGCAGCGATAAGAGAGACCGACCTGAAATACGGCGGTTACTGCTTTTCGATAGCCGAAAACATCCTTGCGGACAGGCGCGATTCGGAGGAGTGCGTGAACTCGGCGTGGTTTGCGGCGTGGAACGCCATGCCTCCAAAGAGACCGAACGTGCTCAAGCTGTTCCTCGCAAGGATCACCCGAGGGATCGCGTTCAACCGTTACGATGAGCGCGCAGCGAAAAAGCGCGGCGGCAGCGAGATGAGCCTCGTTCTCGATGAGCTTTCGGAAGTCGTGGGCGAAGGCGATGCGGCGGATGAAGCCGAGCTTGAAGACCTCAAATCCGCCGTCGCGCGGTTTGTCAGGACGCTCCCAGAACGTGAAAGAGACGTGCTCGTAAGGCGCTGCTTCTACACCGAATCCATCAGCTCCATCGCCGCTCGGTACGGCATATCCGGCTCCGGCGTTATGAGCGCCCTTTCACGGGCAAGAAAAAAACTCAAAAACTATCTTATGAAAGAAGGTTTTATAGATGAACGCAAATGACCTTTACAAGAGCTTTGATGCTGTCGACGATGATACACTCACAAAGAGCGAGGCAAAGAGTACTCGCGGAAGAGGGCTTGTTAAGTGGCTCTACGCCGCCGCCGCGGTGCTGGTGCTTGGTTTCGGTATTTTCGCCATAAACCGCTATGTTAAGAGTCCGGGAGGCGCGCATCAAGCATTATTCCCCACAGCAAAACCCACGGAAGCAGTCGCGACGATCGAACCCACGCAGCCTGTTCAGACGGTAACTTGCAGCATCCTTGAAGTAATGAACGCTCAGTTTGCCGAAAGCCCTTTCACTCACAAGAACGATATTCGCGAAACGACGATCGTAAGCGTTGATGCAACTAAACGGAACAGCATCAGAACCGTCGAGTTCATGGGCAGTCAGTATACGGTCGCTTATAAGCAGACGATCAAGTATCTGTTCGGTAATACGACGGTCGATCAGTTCTCGGTAGTTGGTAACGACTCCGATAGCCTGCTGCTGCTTTCAGACGGAACAGTCTATGCGGCGCTTGTTTCTCCTGTTATAACGCTCGATATCGACGAACACGCGGAAAAGGAGATCGTTCGTGCGGCAGTCGAGGCGGCGCTCAACGATGTTATAGACTTTTCAGTATTCGAGTTCTGCGATATCGATTGTTCCGTTGAGGATACGACCGGCGGTTTCGGATTGTACCGTTTCCTGTGGTACAACAAAAAGCATGGGATCATGACCGGTGAAACGGTTCAGATCAGCGTTGCGCAGAGTGGAGAAGTCGGTTCGATCTGGATGAAGAACACGGTCGATCTGGGGCTTGACGCTCTGACCGATGATTTCAGCATCGAAGACTATTCCGACGCGATAGGAGAAAAGCTCCGCGAGATCTACGGCGACGCGATTACCGGCTATGAGGTTATGTGGGCAAGCCTCACGAATTACGAAGGCAAGCCCTGCATTGACTGCACCATCGGCGTGAGCGGCGAAACGTGGTCCGAAGCCTGCGAGCTTGCGATAGTCATTGGCGGCTGACCGAATATTATCCGGCGGCTCGTTTCACCGTGCCGCCGTTTATTATGCTCCGAAACTACGTCTTCGAGGCTGTAGGAGTACATTCAAGGAAGGGGGAGAGTATTATACTCTCCCCCTTCCTTTTTATTTGCGTCAGTTATCCGCTCTGTTATAGCCGTTCTTCATGGTCTTCTGGGATTCGAGAAGGACGCTGTTAAGGGTCTTTGTCGATTCCGCCTTAGCCATTTCGGCAAGCTCGTCGTTCGCCTTTTCGCAGAGGGAGATATCGCCCGTCTCGGCGATCTTCGCATCGTACTCCTTTACGATTCGGCGTCCCTTCGACGCGACGGAAAGCTGATATCTTTCAATGAACTGCGCGCAGGTGTTGTAGCTGTGATCCGCGAGCGCGCCGATGAGGCAGCTTGCCCAATAGAAATTCTCGGTCGAAACGTCGAGCGTGACGTTCGAGAGGTACGCGGGCATTTTGTGCACGTTGGGATAGACGGGCAGAAGCGCATCGAACGTGGTGGAGCCGAAGCATATCCACTCGATACCGCGGATCGCTTCGGGAACGCCGCTCCTTATCTGGCAGACGGAGGTTACGCCGGTGCGGTTGATGCCTATGGAGCGGTACTTGCCGCGCACTCCGGTATCCTGGTTGAGATAGGGGTTGTACGGCGTGCCCTGGTAGTTGGAGGAGAGCATGTACTTTACGTCCTCCACGGCGAGCTTTCTTTCGGGCACGAACGACCAGGGGATATTATCGCTCTCGGGGCCGAACTCGGCGTTCTCCCCCTCCCACCTGTGGGTCGTTGGGGTCAGGAACCTTCCCATGAACCAGGCGCGCGGGGTGTTGTAGATATGATCCTGATCGGAATGAGAGCCGAATACCTTTCTGGGATCGAACTCGCCGTTCTGATTGCAGTCAAGGCGGTTCTCCTCTATGAATTCCTTAAGATCCGCGGAGCACAGGTGCGCCTTCTTTTTGCCGAACGCATCCGCAAGGTCAAAGCAGTCCATGCCGAACTGGTTGGGCATTATAACGACTCTGTCGTCCGGCACGCGCTTGGCCATCCAATGATGGCCGCCGATGGTCTCCATCCACCAGACTTCGTTCTCATCGTTGAAGGCGACGCCGTTCGATTCGTAAGTCCCGTACTTTTCAAGAAGCTCCGCCAGGCGTAATACGCCCTCTCTCGCGGTCTTTATGTAGGGCAGTACGAGGACGAGGATATCCTCCTCGCCTATTCCGCCGGGAGTATCCTTTTCGCCGCGTTTCTTTGCCTTTTTATAGACGACCAGCGGATCCGCCGCGAGCACACGGGGGTTGGTGGTGATGGTCTCCGTCGCAGTCATGCCGACGTTGGCGGAGTTGATGCCCGTCGCGGCCCAGATGCCGTCCTTCGGATCGACGCTGGGACAGGCGGTATAGCGCATGGGATCGTCCGGAAGCTCGATCTCGACGTGGGAAATGACCGACTTATACTTTTTCTTCTGATCCTTCGGCTCAACAACTATGAGCTTTTTGGTATCGAAATGTCCGTCGTCCGTGCGGGAGATCATGGTCGAGTTATCGTTCGAGGCCTTCTTGCCTACGAGTACTGTGGTGCAGGGCATGATAAACTTCCTTTCTTCATCGATATGACGAACGCGGCCCAAAGGCCGCGTTCGATATTTGTTATTAAGTTATTCCTCTTCCTCGGGAAGGTTGGCGTTGTGGTAGACGTTCTGCACGTCGTCATCGTCATCGAACATATCAAGGAGCCTCTGCACCTTCATGACCTGTTCGGGGTCGGTCACGTCGACGGTGGTCTGGGGGATCATCTCGACCTCGCCGGAGAGTATGTTGAGACCCATGCCCTCGAGCGCCTCGCGAACGGCGTAATAATCGTTCGGTGCGGTGTAGACCTCAAAGCAGTCTTCCTGGGGAACGAAATCCTCCGCGCCGGCGTCGAGCGCCGACATCATGAGCTCGTCCTCGTCGGTCTCGGAAGTGCGCTCTATAACGATGACGCCCTTCTTGTCGAACATATAGGAAACGCAGCCGGTGTTGCCCATGCCGTTGCCGTACTTATCGAAGATATGCCTGAGCTCAGCGGCAGTGCGGTTCTTGTTATCGGTAACGACGTCTACGATGAGAGCTATGCCGGCGGGACCGTAACCCTCGTAAGAGCCTTCCTCGTAGTTGACGCCGGCGCCCTCGCCGACCGCCTTCTTGATGGAACGATTGATGTTGTCGTTGGGCATGTTCGCCGCCTTCGCCTTGGCGATGACGTCGCGCAGCTTGGAGTTGTTGGCGGGATCGCCGCCGCCCTCCTTGACGGCTATCGCTATCTCACGGCCGATCTTGGTGAAGAT
>JAEEGL011672988.1_pt1 | contig 14143 bp, 8 predicted proteins | sample 9134231 | NCBI WGS metagenome assembly JAEEGL01 (sample SAMN16246548, study PRJNA631951) | gut metagenome | biome: gut microbiome; feature: rumen; material: fiber-attached | host: Bos | place: Iran: Karaj | collected 2018-10 | reverse complement strand
GTCAGGGGCGTTCATATGAGGATTTTAAGCGGTATATGGAGGGCAAGTCCGATACCAGAGTATTTGAGATGGATACGGTGCAGGGAAAGAAGGGCACAAAGAAAGTAATGCTTACCATACTCTTCAGAAAGAACTCCGTTATGCTCATCCTCCTTATGCCGGACTGTACCGCAGATTCTGTGATCTATTGGTTCAATTTTCTCGAAGTGAACCTTGGGACGGATGCTTTTCATAAGCTCTTCGAGATCTGTTTAACGGACAATGGCAGCGAATTCAAGCGGGTCGATGACCTGGAGCTCTCCCCGGACGGCACGACAAGGACGAGCGTCTACTACTGCGATCCGATGATGTCCGGGCAGAAGGGACGACTTGAGAAGAACCATGAATATATCCGGTATGTGATCCCTAAAGGAACCCCTCTGACCTCTTATACGCAAGATGATATGACTGTACTCATGAATCATATCAACAGCACCAAGAGGCCTGGGCTTAATGACCGTTCGCCTTACGAGCTTATATCTGAAAACGATTCAGAGATGCATCTTCTCATGAAGATACTGGGATTGCATAAGATTCCGGCGGATGAAGTCAATCTGACGCAAAGTCTGCTGGGTAAGTAAAACTCATTTAAGGAACATCTTTTTGGGCTTTATGGCATGCAAAAATCCATAAATCGTGATACAGACAGGTCGCGTTAACTTTTTCAACAAAGTCGTGAGTTGTCTTTTTAGTGTGCGGACATTTCCCGGCGGTTTTTCCACGATCCGCTATTTCAGGGCATTTTTCGGAATGGAAAAAGACCTGATCGAGGTATTTTTCAGGTCTTTTCGTGATAAACCCCCAAAAGGGTCGCGTTGACTATTTCATTCAAGCATGAGAAGTTGTAAAGCTTAAAAGGTGCCAAAGATAACCGTCCCCTTTGGCACTCAGTATTCCAGAATGCCGAAGTAATTGCCAATGGCCTCCAGCCTTTTCTTTAAGGTACCGTTATCATTAGTATCAGTGACTTCCGAGAGGAAGTCCTTTTTCTTTTTCCTGCTGTATCGGAGCTTTACTGTTTTTTCAAAGCCATTATTATATCTGAAGCCGATCTTTGCGCCCTTGAGTTTCCCCTTTTCCGCATCAAAGGCACCAGGATTCACAGAGTACTTATTGTCATTTCCCTTTCCGTCAGAATAAACGGGATCGGAATCTCCGGATGCAATGAAAAGGGGATAAATGGGGATAATAAGCTGCCTTTCATCAAACCCTGCTGAATCCAGTTCACCGTCGGTGACACGACTTCCCTTATCGGCTTTCAGTTTCTTAACCATGGAAGCTATCCTTTTATTTAAAGCTTTTCCGAGGGTACGGTTTAACTCCTTATCTTCAAGGGTTATTTCAGTGATATAGGTAGTGCCCCGGAGGCCTTTTACGTCTTCCGTGAGCTTTCCCATATGATCAAAGGTGGTATATTTATTATTGGCAATCTTCACATTCTTTACTGCAGCTTCTGTCCAGCCGTCACTGCCGGTTATCCCGTGTTTATTATCTGCCGGAGGAGCTGATGCAAAATCACCCTTCTTTTCACAGTAGAATACCTGAACCCTGATATCGGGGCTGGTACTTTTACTGCCCCTTGCCTTTGTATTAAATACGTGCTTTCTGCCGTCATAGCGGAGAGCCTTATTTATTCTGAGCTTTACCCAGTACTCCTGCCCTGTGGTCTTTCCACTCCCCTTCAGTGCGGAATCAAAGGATACGGTGCTCTTCATATTTACCCTGGTGTCAATAGCGTCATCGATCTTAGACAGTATTTCATTTTTTGACACAGTCGACGTTTTGGGATCGTTAAGAACCTCAAGCTCCTTTTCGCTGAGGAGCTCGCTTAAGGCCTTTCCGGCACCGGTATCATCAGGTTCCCGTATCCCCCTTATCTCAACCTTCATATCCCTTGAGGAGTCTTCAATAAAACGCAGATTAATACCACTTAAGATTCGGCTGTTGGGGTCATCTGCCTTATCGCCTTCCCCATATAGCGGCAGGAAGAGACCATTCTCATGACCTTCGATATTTTCAAATAATATGTCGAAATTCTTTTTGTTATAAAAAGGAATGACATGAACCGGGTAAGTTTCCTTAAAATCCAGGGTAAAATCTTTACTTGCGACCCTGTCCCCGGGGTCTCCGCTGTTATTTACTTTTCCCTCCGGAAAAAGCGGCATAATTCCCGGACGGTGATTTGGAACATTTACTCTATTTTCTACATTCACCTTATATCTTTCATGTATGTCATTATCAATATGCCAGATGACAATGCCATTGCCATCGATTTCTTTCCCATTCCTCTGCTTACCCTCATACCACAGCAGCCCTTCATCAATACCTTCCGCCTGCCTGTTTTCCAGAAGATAATACTCATTTTCTCTTTCCGTAGGGATAAGGAGAGAATGAAATCCCTTTGATGATTCCTGGCTTGACAAAGTATATGTGCCGTCCACTTCAACGATTTCCGGCTTTATCCAACCCAGATAATATCTGCACCACACATCAAATGCCGTGGCTTTATCATTTCCGTTTCTGTCAACCGCATAGACTCCCTGGTCCATCACGCTTAAGAGTTCAATGAAATAGCCTTTCCAGAAATAATCATCAGGATAGGGATTCTTTAAATCATAAAATTCAGTATCATAGAGGTCCGGAAGCCCCAGATAATGACCGAGCTCATGGAAGAAAACCCCCGGATACGCCTGTTTTGCAGCTTCGGATCTGTATTTATTCATTTCGGCTATAGCAATATAATCGTCGATCTCTACGCCGTCCGCATAAGTCTGCGCATAATACTTTAGATAATAACGATGCGGTATGATAAGTGTATCCATCGGGACGCCTTCCGGATACATTGCTGCTGAATATCCAGCGACTATGAAGCTCACGGCAAGCTCGTTAGTATCTATTTTCCCGTTTCCGTTTTTATCATAATGTGAGAAATCAATAAAAGGATCAGCCAGTCCCACCGCGGCAGACAGACTCCTATACTGATCAGGCGAGTAACCTGTCCAGTCGCGGTGAGCACTGTTCAAGGTTACATGAATGATCCCGTCATTCTTTTCATCAAACCCGGGAGTTCCGTTACGGATCTCACAACTCTCCTCTGCAGGTACAAAGGTAAACTTATGATCCGACATTTCATAATAGTAATCCTGTAAGCTCCCTTTTGTTTCATAAAGCTTATCTGACCAGGTAAAATCCGTCCTGTATCCGATGTTATTATAGCTGATAACAATTGTGACAAGGGGGAGAGTTGCTGTCTCTTCCCCGAAAGAATCAAGATGAGCATCTCCCTCTGCTCCCATAATGCTCTCCGGGGTAACAGGGTCAGGAAGCTCCCGGTCCGGCAGCGGCTCGTATTCCTTTCCTGACAGTTCATAATACTGTTTCTTTACATCATCATCGGCAAGCTCCGATGCACTGACCCTGCTCCCCGCACTGTTTTCACTTAAAGCAGAAAGAGTGAGTCCCTCCTCTGTTTTTATGACATAGAGAAAATCTCCGTTATCATCCCGGTACAGAAGATCATTTTCATCATCGGTAAAGTAATTATAGAATTCATCCCCCCGGAAAATAACGGTTATGGTACTGCCGTCACTCTGAGTGTGTTCCCAGGGCGTACTGTCCACCGGCACAGCAAATACCTTTACCCCCGAGATCAGCACGAGGATAAGGACCAATGATATCAGTATGCTGTTTTTCTTTAATGCTCCGGTCTTCATATCAGTATCTTATCATAAACAGATGCCAATGGGGACGGTTCCTTTTTTTAGAAAATACCAACCAAACATATCATTTGCAGGTTTCGTAATTCAGTTGAAGTTTACAAATATTGATACTTCCAGAGTATTGTTAATAATATTTTAATGTATACAATCTGAGGTTTTGTGATATACTTATTTTACTCATAAATGGAATCAGATAATTTCATTGGGTATTTCATCACGGAAGATGATTTTAGGAAGAGAGGTATGAGTATGGATTCTATTTCAACCTTAGGCAGCAGTTCATATTACAGCGGGTACAGCGGGTATATCAATTCCTCGGACATTTCCATAGAGGAGAAGGCCGTTGCCCAGGCAGGCGGTTTTAAGGCAGGAGCAGAGAATGTCAGGGAAGGACAGTCTCTCCTGAAAATATCTGACGGAGCCGCTTCCCAGATCACGGACTATCTGCAGTCCATCAGAGAGCTGGCCATAAGTGCTGCAAACGGCACCAGATCCGCCAGTGACAAAGCCGACATCCAGAGCCAGATCGATAATTATAAAAAGGGTATCAATGACATTGCCGCAACAACCAAATACAATGAGACTTATCTCATGAACGGCGATAACGAGAATATCGATATCGTAAGTGACGGATCCAAGACCACCATTCCCGTATCAGGTTCCAATTCCCTTGTCAAATCTCTGGGAATTGAGGATTTCGATGTCAGGGGAAGTTTTGATCTTGATAAGATCGACAACGCGATAAAGAAGGTGAGTGACCAGAGAGCCCTTAACGGTGCCCAGTCCAACGCACTTTCTGCCCAGGAAGCTTATAACCAGACTGCCATCCAGAATACCATCGGTTCCAGTTCCATAAAGGATGAGCTTCAGGAGATAATCGAGCAGAATAACAAGAACAAGCAGGGACAGCTTCTGGATAATGTAAGGATGATGATGCAGAAGAGGGATGAGGAACAGATGAAGCAGTCCACTACCAATCTCTTTGTATAGTAAATTTGAACTGTAATACAGATCAAACCTGAAAAGGACGGGTGCAGCCCGTCCTTTTATTTATGTTATTTTCAATCCGAAAGTACTTCCAGGATCGCATTCAGAAAATCATCAAATTCCTCGAATGCCGGCAGATCCGGATTGTCGGCTATGATCTTTTCCGTGGATCTGAAGAGGAACCCGGCTCTGCTTGCGCGTATCATCTTCAGGTCATTAAAGGAATCCCCCGCTGCGATCGTCTCAAACCCTATGGATTGCAGCGCCTTTACCGTAGCAAGTTTGGAATCCTTTACCCTCATCTTATAACCTGTGATCTCGCCCGAAGGAGCTACTTCAAGGGTATTACAGAAAAGAGTGGGATAATTAAGTTTCTTTATCAGAGGAGCCGCAAACTGGGTGAAAGTATCACTGAGTATCAGAACCTGCACCCTCTCCCTTAGCTTATCGAGAAAGTCTCTTGCTCCGGGAAGGGGATCGATGCCCTCTATGGTGTCCTGGATCTCCTTTAAGCCCAGTCCATGCTCTTTAAGGATATCCAGACGGTATCTCATCAGTTTATCGTAATCGGGCTCATCCCGGGTGGTTTTCCTTAACTCCGGTATCCCGCTTTTCTCTGCAAAGGCTATCCATATCTCGGGAACCAGAACTCCTTCCATATCCAAACAAACTATATCCATATTTTTCCTTTCCCTGATTATTTCTTTTTCCTGTCATGACAGGCCAAGGGCATAAAGAAAGTCTGCCGACGCGCGATCGGCAGACTTCCTGAAAGAACAACCCAAATTATTTCTTCTTTCCGTTTACAAGATCCTTCAGAGCCTTACCAGCCTTAAACTTAGGTGACTTGGAAGCTGCTATCTTGATCTCTTTTCCAGTCTGGGGATTGCGTCCCTTCCTTGCAGCCCTCTTAGCTACTTCGAAAGTTCCGAAGCCGATAAGCTGGATCTTTCCGCCCTTCTTAAGCTCCTTTCCGATAACATCGGTGAAAGCCTTAATGGTAGCATCGGTGTCTTTCTTTGATAACTTGGTCTGCTTTGCAACTGCTTCAATTAATTCTGTCTTGTTCATAGGTTCCTCCAATCCTAATGATTAACTGACTTGCAATCATATTATAACAGAATAATCCGCTAAAAACCATATTTTTTCAAGTATTTGTATAAAAAATATCAGGAAATACTTGATCTTCTGATGGCATCCCGGACGGGAAGCACCCTGGACGGGCTTACCGAGAGTTCATCAACTCCCATTTCCAGGAAAGTTTCGGTAAGCGTGGTGTCTGCAGCCAGTTCACCGCATATCCCGACCCAGATACCCTTTTCATGCCCGTTTTTCACCGTCATTTCTATGGCCTTAAGCACAGCAGGGTGGTGGGTATCATTAAACCTGTCCAGTTTTGCATTCTGACGGTCTATGGCAAGGGTGTACTGGGTCAGGTCATTTGTGCCAATGGAGAAAAATTCCACCTCAGAAGCCAGCTCGGAACTTAACAGCACTGCTGCCGGTGTCTCCACCATTATTCCCAGTTCCGCCTCTCCGTATTCCACTCCCTCTTCCTTTAACTCTGCCTTCACTTCCTCCGTTATCTTTTTTATCTCCCGTACTTCGTGAACGGAGATGATCATCGGGAACATTATGGCTATATTTCCAAAGGCTGCCGCCCTGTACAAAGCCCTCAACTGGGTTTTGAAGATATCAGTACGGTCAAGGCAGATCCTTATGGCCCTGTAGCCCAGGGCAGGATTTTCTTCCCTGTCAAGTCCGAAATAATCGCAGCTCTTGTCCGCTCCTATATCCAGGGTGCGGATAATTACCTTCTTTCCCTCCATCTTTTCCGCCACGGTACGGTAAGCCTTAAACTGCTGCTCTTCCGTAGGGAAGTCCGTGTTCTCAAGATAAAGGAATTCGCTGCGGAAAAGCCCTATACCGCCGGCGTCATTATTCAGGACATCATCAATATCACTGACGGATCCGATATTTGCAAAAAGATTTATTGTCCTGCCGCCCTTCGTCCTGTTTTCCTTACCCTTAAGTTCCTCTAAAAGCTTTTTCTTTTCCTGCTCTTTGGAAAGCAGCTCCCTATAGTGCTTAAGTGTCTGCTCATCCGGTTCTATGATCAGTTTTCCGGAAAAACCATCCACAATAGCATCCTTTCCCTCCAGATCCTCTGAATAATCAACACTTATCAGTGCCGGAATATTCATTGTCCTGGCCAGTATGGAGGTATGTGAATTGGCCGAACCGAACCTGGTGACAAAGGACAGTATCTTCGATTTATCAAGCTGTACAGTCTCGGAGGGAGCCAGATCCTCTGCCAGAAGGATCACCGGAACATCAGAGGAAACGCTTGCATCTTCTCCCCCTGACAGTATCTTTATCACGCGGCTGCTGACATCCTTTACGTCAGAAGCCCTTGCCTGCATATATTCATCATCCATTGATGAAAACATCTCGGCAAAATCCAGGGCAGTCTGATGGACAGCGTACTCTGCATTAAGGGAATCATCCTTTATCATACCCTCTACGGACTCCAGATAATCGTCATCCTCCAGCATCATCTGGTGAACTTCAAATACAGCGGCATTCTCTTCACCCACTTCATCAACCGCCTTGTCATAGAGTTCCTGCAGTTCTTCCTTTGCCTTTTCTACAGCCTCTTCGAAACGGGAGAATTCCTGCTCCGGATCACTAACTAATGTATCCTTTATCTCCGCAGCAGCCTTCCGGTAAACAGCTATGGGGCCTATGGCAATACCGCTGAATACAGCCTTTCCGATGATTTCCCGCATATATTTCCTCCTTTACTGTATCTCCTTCTCATGGAGTTCCTGGATATCATCCAGTGCAGAGAGCATAGGCTTTATTTCCTTACCGAGCAGTTTCCTGTCCACATAGTTCTTCGTGATACTCATCACCACACCGCTTAAGGAAAGAACACCGATAAGGTTAGGGATCGCCATCATTCCGTTAAAGGTATCCGAAAGATCCCACGCCAGACTCAAGTCCATTGTAGCGCCTATTACGATAAAAATCACGAAAATTATCTGATAAAATTTCATGGCAGCTGTCCCGAAGAGATATTCAAAGCCCTTGCTGCCGTACTGGCTCCAGCCCAGTACCGTTGAGAAAGCAAAGAAAAGAATGGCAATGGCGATAAATGCTCCTCCGGCCTTTCCGAATACCGTGGAGAAGGCATCTGCAACGAGAGCCGTAGAAACCTGGTTTGAAAGTACTTCTCCGGTATTTAAGTCCACAAGTCCGCTGGAAAGTACCGCAAAGGCTGTAAGGGTACATACCACAATGGTATCCGCAAATACTTCGAAAATCCCCCACATTCCCTGAATGACAGGCTCCCTGACATTTGAACTGGAGTGCACCATTACAGATGATCCCAGACCCGCTTCATTTGAGAAAACACCTCTCTTCATTCCCCACTGAACGGCCAGGGCAACACCACTTCCGACGATACCGCCTCCTACTGCCTTCATCCCGAAAGCGCCTTTTATTATAGAAGTTAAAACCGCACCTGCCTTGTCTATATTGACTATAAACACTATGAATGCACCGATAAGATATATCACTGCCATAAAAGGCACCAGACGTTCAGTAACCGATGCGATCCTCTTTAACCCGCCTACAATAACAAGTCCCGCAAGCACCATAAGTATAATGCCCGTTACCAGGAAAGGCACACCGAAAGCAGAATTCATATTGGCCGCAATGGAATTGATCTGGCTCATATTCCCTATTCCAAAAGATGCCAGCACGCAGAATACACTGAACAGTACGGCAAGTATCGCCCCTATCTGCCTGCATCCGGGCTTTGAGCCGAGACCGTCTTTCAGATAATACATGGCTCCGCCGCACCACTCATCTCTGTCGTTTCTCCTTCTGTAATAGATTCCCAGAACATTTTCAGAGAAGTTTGTCATCATTCCGAAAAATGCCACTATCCACATCCAGAATATGGCCCCCGGTCCTCCGGAAACTATAGCTGCGGCAACACCGGCTATATTACCGGTGCCTATGGTGGCGGCAAGAGCTGTACACAGACTCTGGAACTGGGATATCTGCATATCATCCTTATCAGTATGGGCAGTTACATTTTCGTCCCTGAAGATCCCGCCGATGGTATTTTTTACCCAATGCTTAAAGTGGCTTATCTGGAATACCTTTGTGAGTATGGTCATAAGTATTCCCGTGCCCACCAGAAGGATCAGCATGGGAAGACCCCATACGAAACCGTTCACAGCGGAATTGACGCTTTCGATAACAGAGATGATGTTATTCATACTTCTTTACTCTCCTTCATAATTAAACCATGTCTAAAATTTGAAAAATTATATCAGACATCCGTGTTGTTTACAATGAAAAAGGCGTAACGGTGCCAAACCGAAACGCCTTTGTTTCTCTTAGGATTATCAGTACTTACGGGATCACCAGCCTGATGTGCCGTGACCTGCATAGTGGTTAAGGAGTGCGTCCCAGTTTGCCTGTATTGTGGCATCGTCCGCATTCTTAACGGTCTTCCAGTACTTATAGATCTCTGCGCAGCCCTTGGCATCAACTCCATGAAGGCTTACTGCCCATCCGGGTAATCCGGTGGATACTGCTGCGGGAGCTGCCTGTGCTGCCGCCTGAGTAGCCGCCTGTGCTGCTGCCTGTACTGCTGCATTTGCTGCGGGTGCTGCTGCCTGTGCTGCTGCATTTGCCGCAGGCGCTGCTGCCTGTACTGCTGCATTTGCCGCAGGTGCTGCTGCCTGTACTGCCGCGTTTACTGCAGGTGCTGCTGCCTGTACCGCTGCTCCTGCTTTTGCCGCTGCTGCCTGCTGAGCCTGTAATAATGCCATATACGCAGCTGTATTAGCTGCTGCCGAAGGCTGGGCTGCAGCCTGAGCCGTACTGGGGGAAGCCGCAGTAGTGGCAGATACTGCCGGTGCAGGAAGGCTTGCCTTCTTTGCCTTTATCGCTTCCTCTCCGGCACTGTTGGGAAGATAAACAGCGGTATATGTGGTATTCTGGGTAACATTCTTCAGTGACTTGTCAAAACCACAGAAGGTATGTCCTTCATAAAGAGGCACCTGAGGAGGTGTCACATCAGAACCTGCAGGCACATACTGACCTGTAGAACTGCCTCCGCAGATAAAATTAACAAATACAAGGGGTTTTGTCTCATCTGCCATGACAGGAACAGCCGTTGTCAGAACACAGACTGCAGCAAGTATTCCTGCCAAAAGTTTTTTCATTCCGTTTCTCAATTTTTTCATCTCCATTTCCGCTACGGGTTTCCCGTAAAGTTTGTTTTCGTTTTGCGAACAACATTATAGTGATAAAGAATAGTCTAGTCAAATGGGAAAAATGCCCGCTCTTGTGCTATTTGATCGTGATCCGTTCAAATGTTTATGCAATGTGCTCATTTATTCATTTCAACAATAATTTTTATTGTAAATATTGTCAGAATATGGGATAATTTTGAAATAATCAGTTGCTGACCCTGCACGGGGTACAATTATTTTTTTATTGGGGGACATAAATACGATGCAATGGAATGGGATCGAAAAAAAAATAAGCCTCATCAGGGTTGTATGTGCGCTTTTGTTTTCATTTATGCTTCTGATCAATTCCACGATATCTGTATTTGGTGCGGTGTCCAATGATACGAATGTATCCGGGACTGCAAGACCTTCCGTGAACGGTGCCCTTCATGTTGAAGGATCATCTCTTAAGGATAAGGACGGCAGGAATGTTGTATTAAAGGGTGTCAGCACCCACGGACTTACCTGGTATCCTGATTTTGTCAGTGAAGAAAAATTCCAATATCTCTCTACAGACTGGGATTGTAACTTCATAAGACTTGCCGCCTACTCTTCTGAATATGTAAACGGCTACAAAGAAGAAACCCTGAACCTGGTTAAAAAAGGTGTGGATGCTGCGATCGCGTCGGATATGTATGTTCTTGTGGACTGGCATGTCTTAAGTGAACAGGATCCAAATGTTTACCTGGATCAGGCAAAAGAATTCTTTGAGATCATAACATCAGCCTATCCCGAATGTCCGAATATAATATATGAGATCTGTAACGAACCAAACGGTGAAACAACCTGGACAGATGTTACAAAATTCGCGGATCAGGTGATCCCTGTAGTAAGAGCGAACAGTCCTTCTTCTGTTATCTTAGTGGGAACCCCGGTCTTCGACCGGAGCCTTACTCCTGCAATGAGATCCCCTCTTGATTTTGAGAATGTAATGTATGTCCTGCATTTCTATACGGCAACCCATAAAGATGATCTGTTCGCGGAGTTGGAAGCAGCCATAGACGGCGGTCTGCCTGTGTTTATTTCCGAATGCGGCCTGTCTGAGGCCTCGGGTGACGGGAAACCGGATTATGTTTCTGCTTCCAGGTGGTTTTCCTATCTCAGGGAACATGATATCAGTTTTGCGGTTTGGAGTTTTTCAAATAAAGATGAGTTATCTGCTCTGATCAAGGCTGATTATGATCCCGCAACCCCTCTCAAAACCGATGATCTCACAGGCCCTGGAACATGGGTACGTTCTCTTATTCTAGGAGAGGATCCGTTAACGATACCCGAACCCACGGAGATAAAAGCAAACGCAGATCCGTTCAGCATGCTTATCCGCAATCTGCCTCCTGCTGCGATGAAGCCCGTAAAAGCCTGGCCGAAGGTAGCAGGGTATGTTGCCATAGGTCTTCTTATCTTCCTTTTCCTGCTGTGGATCAATGTAAAATTTGAAAGAAGGCGGTACACAGCCTTTGATGAAATTTCCGGAGGGACCAGGGAACTGACCGATAAAGAGCGGATCAAGTCCAAATTACGTATGATCGCCCTTGTTGTAAGCATATTTTTTACCGTACTCTATCTTGCCTGGCGAATACTTTTCTCTGTTCCTGTAGAATCAGGAGTGCTCCCCATAGTTGCAAATCTTTTGCTTCTTTTTGTGGAGATACTCGGATTTACCGAGTCACTGGTCCTTTATAAGAACCTGATGGGAATGAAAAGGTTTTCACTCCCCGTAATTGAAGAAAATGAATATCCTGATGTGGATATTTTCGTAGCGACCTACAATGAACCGGAAGATCTTTTGATGAGGACCATAAACGGCTGTAAACACCTCATCTATCCCGACAAATCAAAGGTTCATATCTGGCTGTGCGATGACAACAGAAGACCGTCAATGAGAAAACTCGCAGAAGAAATGGGGGTCGGATATTTTGACCGCCCGGATAATAAAGGTGCAAAAGCCGGGAATCTCAATCACGCCATGGATAATACAAATTCGCCATACATAGTAACCCTTGACGCGGATATGATCCCCATGAGCCATTTTCTGATGAACACCATACCTTACTTTGTTGATTCAAATAAAAGGAGTGCAGAGAAGGGTAAAAATGCACGTCTGGGACTTTTGCAGACCCCGCAGTGCTTCTATGAGCCCGACGTGTTCCAGTATGCCCTTTATTCCGAGAAAACCGCTCCAAATGAGCAGGATTTCTTCTATCGTACGGTTGAGGTTGCAAAAACCTCTTCAAACAGTGTTATCTATGGCGGCTCCAATACCGTCATTTCCAGGGAAGCTCTGGATGCCATAGGAGGATTTTATACCAAATCCATTACAGAGGATTTTGCCACCGGTATGCTTATCGAGGCGGCCGGATATGTGAGTCTGGCACTCCCCGAACCTATGGCAAGCGGAACCACACCGAATACCTATAAAGAACATATACAGCAAAGAAGGCGTTGGGGACGGGGCGTTATCGCCACCTCAAAGCAGCTTAGATTGTTCCATCAAAAGGGACTTTCTATCACACAGAAACTCAGTTATTACAGTTCGATCATATACTGGTATTCACCGTTGAAATGCCTGCTTTATCTCATTTCCCCCCTGCTCTTTGCGGTGTTTACCATCCCTGTATTCAAATGCGGATGGCTGGATCTCGTGATTTACTGGCTCCCGATGTTCATCATGCAGGATCTGACTTTGAGGGCATTCAGTGATAATGCCGTATCCCTTAAATGGAGCGGAATCTATGAAATGGGCGTAATGCCACATCTTATAATACCTTTAATTAAGGAAACCTTCGGTATTACCGCCTCTGTTTTTGAAGTGACAGATAAATCCGGCAAAAAAGTAAAAGGTGACGCCGACAAAGCTATGAATATTCCCTTTTACGTTTTTATCGCTCTTTCAGTTGCCGGTATCATTCGTTCAATATACATACTTGTAATAACACATGCATTCGGAATAATAGTACTTTTATTCTGGCTGATACGTAACCTGTATTTCCTTATTATGGCGCTGTTCCTGGTAGACGGACGTGACGGAGAGAGCGGTAATGTCAAGGTAATCGATGCGGAACTGGCATCACTTCAGAAAGCAGATGCTCCCGAGGATTCTCCGGTTGCATACGGAGTCACCACCCTTATGACAGAGAATACTGTAAAGATCTTTATTGACGAGCCCATAGACCTTAATGTTGGGGACAGGGTTAAGATTTGTATTGAAAAGGATCCCTATAAGGCTGAAATGATAGGCGTGCTTACAGATGAACGTATTCCAAGATCCGGCGGTTCTCCTGTTTATTCCGCTGTAATTACAGATCCGTTAGATTCCTTCCCTGAATACCTTCAGATCCTTTATGACCGTATACCTACACTTCCCCAGACCCTGCAAAGGGATCACGGGATCATAGTATACATGCTTATAAATATTGCCCATCGGATACTGGAATCAACCAGAAGAAAGTGACAAAATAAAGGAAAAGATACTTCCATAACAAAAAAATTCTGCTGAAGCGAAAAAAACACTTGCAAAATAGAAAAAGCTATAATATAATTGCTTTTGCGTTGTGTGCAGAACACTTTGTGTATAGCGTATAAGCGCTTCTAGCTCAGTTGGTAGAGCACCTGACTCTTAATCAGGGTGTCCAGGGTTCGAGTCCCTGGAGGCGCACTCGGGGCACTGGTTTTGTGGACGTAAGAGCCATGGGGTCGGTGCTTTATTTTTTCGAAGCGTGGCAAAACATCCAGTGGATGTTTTGCGGGCACGTTTACGAGCGCCAAGCGCGAGTGTGCCCCGGAAGTTTGCAAAACGTGCCAGTGGCACGTTTTGAACGGCGTTTATCCGTGCCTTGCACGGATGCCGTCGGTGAGAGCGCTGCGGGTATGTTTGTGAACATAACTTCTGTTGGGGTTGCAAATTTAATATCGTCGAAGCGTGGCTCAGTTTGGTAGAGCGCTGCGTTCGGGACGCAGAGGTCGCAAGTTCAAATCTTGTCGCTTCGATCCACTGTTTACGAGGGTTTCAGGGTTTTCTGAGACCCTTGTTTCATCCAGAATTCTACCTTTTTTCTACCCATTTCCGTTTATTCCCTGATTAAT
>JAEEGL010124231.1_pt1 | contig 14143 bp, 8 predicted proteins | sample 9134231 | NCBI WGS metagenome assembly JAEEGL01 (sample SAMN16246548, study PRJNA631951) | gut metagenome | biome: gut microbiome; feature: rumen; material: fiber-attached | host: Bos | place: Iran: Karaj | collected 2018-10 | reverse complement strand
TCCACTCCTTCGATTCCCATTCCTTCTATATTACAATATCCAATTTTTTTCATATTCGGCATGGAAAAAAACTGACTCTTTGCAGCGGAACGCAAGGTATGACATCCTGCATCTCCCCAGTTAGCGGCATCTTTTGCAGCACCGCATCCAACACTATCTAAAACAATGACAATTGCTCTTTTCATAGTCCTAACTCCTTTATATTTATTTTGAGCCAAGTGACGCCAGATTGCATACGCAAAATGCCGCCAAATTGCTGATAAGTAAATTATGTCAAATTACAGGCAAGCTTGCAATTGCCAAATTTACTTTTCATCTACTTAGCTCGTAAAAACAAATAAAAAGACGCCATCCGAAATGGATGGCGCCATAAAAATCTGATTAGTTATATTTACGCTTTCTAGCTGCCTCAGATTTCTTTTTACGCTTTACGCTTGGTTTCTCATAATGCTCACGCTTACGGATTTCCTGCTGGATACCGGCCTTAGCGCAGTTTCTTTTGAAACGACGTAATGCTGAATCTAAGGATTCATTCTCTTTTACGATAACACTTGACATACTTCTTTTTCCCTCCCTCCAGTTTTAAATTTTCATCCAAACTGAGGTCCAGATTTATAGTTGTGACATCGTCACACGAGGAATATGATAACATAATTTTACAAAAAGTCAATCGTTAAATTCCTGCATCCATAATTCCATAGGCATTTCAAAAGTCATATTTTTTAACCCTGTTTCCGCTTCCCACTCACTGACAAACATCCACTCTTCATATTTGGGCTGACGATTAAATCTGGCTTTCACCTGTCTTACCCCTTTCTCAATAAGATCCACTTCAATGGTGAGAATGGACTTAGAATCCTTTTGAGGATCGGCAGATCGAAGAAAGCAAATCATACTTTCTCCGTTTAAGATTTTCTGTTCATAGGTCAACACACAATTCTTCTGTTGCTTTGCTTCTTCCACCAGATCCCCATGAGACTTTGCCGTTATAATTTTATATTTATCTCCCTCATACTCATACTTTTTACTTTCTTCAATCGCACTTTTCCACGCTTTCTTTTCCATTAATTCGGAAAAACTGCCTGCCACAGACAAAAGTTCCACCGTCTTTGAAGCTAAATGTTTCGGATACTTATCCATTTTAGGTGCTTCAATAAAATCCTGTAGGAATAAGGCTTGCCCCCATTGATACAAGAACAGATTCATCTGATTTTCATATCCCTGACGTTTGGATTCCGTAAACAGGTAGGTCAAAAAGGACGGTCCCGACAGATTATACACAGAGTCCTCAAACTCACCGTCCTTTATTACATCATACACGTTTTTAGGTGTTTTTTTACTAAGAATCATTGCCATTTGTTTTAAGGACAAGACGTCTCTGATTCCGCTATCATAGTACATTTCGATTCCTCGTTTTGCCAAATCAATTCCATAGATATGGCTAATTAAAGCAAAGGACGCAAAACTCTGAAAAATCAGTGAATCCGTGGATGTAAGATTCGGTATTCGTTCAGACAGAACCTCTTTTTTCGTCACATTTCCCCTTTTTGCCAAATAAGACAGCATCCAGCAATACAATGTGTGATGCAAATCATAATTCAAAGTCTGAAGCCATTCATAATCCATGTCCCAGGACCAATGGTTCCAATAAACGCTGCTAAAATCTAAAGAGTATCCCTTGTATAGTTTTAACTGCCTCATTTCTCCGCCATCCGCAAAAGTATCCACGTTTAAAAAAGTCTCATTTAAGTTTTCCTGCATCGGTGCATAAGCTCCACCAATCACAGGTCGCAGTTGTTCATCCCATTCCTCATACCATTCCCATCTTTTTTCCCCGATAGTATTTGGCACACGCAAATGAAAAGAAGACAAAAAGAAGTCTCCGGTTTTTATCATTCGAATGCGTTTCAAAAAAGCCTGTTCATCCATAATGCAACCATACAAACGATTACAATACTCCCGTGTTCCCTTAATCTTGTCCAGCCAATTGACATTGCTTAATTTCAGTATCCCCGATCTGCCAAGTCCTTTGAAAAAATCCACAAGCAAGCTCTTATTTAGAATCCTCTTTTTCCCGTTGGCTTCAATATAGAACTGGCTCTGACTGATTAGAATTACCAAGGTTGCTTCTTTTTTACTTTCCTTAGATTTTCGTTGGATTGCAAAATCACAACCGCTTTCCATTATCACCCGATACTCATAATCGCTTTTTTTCTTTTGGACTTTGGAGGAAAGAATGGCTTCCTCCAATTCCTCCTTGTCCAAAATATAATTCTTAACTATTGCTTCTTTTTTCATCATCCGTTTCTCCAACTAGCTATCCTACTTTAAAAATTCCGATGCCTGTTCTGCCTTCCTGCTGCTCGTAGGTGTCTTTCATTTTGTTCAATGCATTTTTCACGTCTTCGGCTGTAATTCGTCTTGCCTCATACATAGACAGTTTTTTCTTTTTCCCTTTACTGATACGAAGGGCTGCAAAAGAAGCCGCGTTATCCAAAAGATTTCTAGCCTCTCTTCCGTTGCCGAAATTTTTGTCCCTCATTCGCTTTTCAAAGAACTCTATGATTTCCCCTTCTACAGACTCATCCAAAACATATCCTTTGTTATCTGCCAGACGATTCAAGATTTCTACCATCTGCTTCGGAGTATAAGGGTCAAAGCGAACTGTCATATTGATCCTGCTTCTAATGCCGGGATTGGAATCTAAGAACTGCCGCATTAGGTTATTCTTATCTTCCAGGTCCTTTCCACCGTAGCCCGCAAAGATAATAAGCTTATCCATGGCATGTTCTTCCATCTCTATCAAAAGCTGGGCTACAGCTTCCTGGCTGAAGGTATCCTCCCCAAATCCGTCATTGGCGGTCAGAGAATAACATTCATCAATCAGAATTATGTCATTTTCTTCTATAAGGCTGTGCACTTTCGGCGAAGTATGTCCGACGAATTTGCCCTTCAGCATTGATCCGTTTATAGAAATAAACCGATTTCCCGATAATAGCCCCTTTTCCATCAAGAGATTCCCGCATAGTTTTGCCCAAGAGGTTTTTGCAGTACCCGGAGGTCCAATCAGAAGTACGGTATTATGAAAGTCTCCGGCAGGAAGTCCCAACTCTTTTCTCTTTTTTTGATACTCCAGAACCGCTGCCAAGCGATTTATTTCTTCCTTTTGTTCCTCCAAGCCTACTAACTCTCTTTCTACAGACTTTTCCGCTTCTTTCTTAGTTTCGTCCTTCGTTCCGAACAACTTTTCAAATCTGGTTAAAGTCTCAAAGTCCTTTTCCTGCAGCTCAGATCCGGGCATTTTCCCCTTTGTACAATAACGCACCACCATATCCAGAAGTCGTATTTTTTCGTATATGGAAATCTGCATGATTTTATTCAATATCTTTGTTATTGAGCATTTTTTAGCCAGTGAAAAGCCATAGGATTCCACAATATCGGAAAATGCAGCTTTATAAAACTTCTTCTTATCCCCATCACTTTGGTCAATGTTGATACACTCTGCTAGGCAACAAAGCATAAGCATGTTAAACTCTTCTTCCAAAGCCTTTTCCGTGCTCATCATATCATCGCAAAACATTGTGTTCAGTCTGGTATCTGCCTCCGGGACAATGTACAAAAGGTAAATGCGTTTGTTATGTTTAAACCGTTTTAGGCCACGAAGCAACAGATTGTCATCATCCAAAATATCATTGGAAGAACAATAAAAGATATCCCTTTTTATTTCTCGTTCCACAATTACGGACTCTTTGCAAAGTCCGTACCAATATGGCGGTTGCTCACTAGGTTTTACCATACCAAGCATTAAGGCATTGCTTGAGCCAAATCCCATGTTGCTTTGTTGAACAATTGCATCATATGAAATCACAGGGATTCTCCAGGGGTTCTCCTCCCAACCTCCCGTAGAGAATTCACTTCCATCATAGCTTGGGAGAGGGCCATCATCTTCATCAAAATTTTCATCCTCATAATCCTCATCATATGCCTCATCCAATTCATCTGTTGCAGAGAAGGAAATGGCTTTTTGGGCAAGTCCAGGAGCATATCCTTCATCATCTTTGGAACGATATTCTCCCTCTTTTTTGTTATACTCACCCGCCAAATAGGAAATTGCCATCATACCCTCTTCCCGACTGGCAGCTCGAATCAGGATGTATTGAGAATCCTCTCCTTCCAGATGTTTCAACACTTCCGTATACTGCTTTGCTCCGGCAGTGATATCGCTTTTTAATTCCTCCATTCCAACAACAGGCACCTCTAAATAGGTTACCTCCTGACCAAATCCTGAATTTAAAAACCCTGAATGAATGGTTGGTTTGATTTTTGAAAACTTCATGTTTCTGCCTCCTGTTTCATTTACTGAAGACAGATTATCATGAGTCAGGTTATTAAAATCATAAAATTTTGGGATTATTGATTTATTATTTTCTTTTTCTGTGATAGGATGAAACTATAGATTTAGAAGGAGAATTCTTATGAATGAGACAAAAGAATCTTACAGTTTTTCCGATAGTTTTACGGATGCCATGATCATTTTGGTCTTAAAAAATCATTCAAAAAAAGAGGCACCTTTAAATGCTGCCGGCATCAGCAAACTATTATCTCTTACATATAATTGCAAAGGTAATGAAAACACTGTAAAAACCCACATGGACAAATTAGCTGAATATTTTACGGATTCCACATTCGGTTTTATGATTCAACAGGCCTTTGGGGGCTGTATCTGCCGGATTGTAACCACGGATATCGGTAGTCGCGGTTCAAAAAAGCCCCATGCCAGTTACTATTTTGAACCACTTTTGACAGTCTCCGATATTTCCATGATTCAGGGTGCATTGGAAAGTTCTATGTTTCTGACGGATCACGAAAAAGCTTTTCTAACGGAAAGAGAAGGTTTTTTAGGAACGCCTACCGCATATATTTCCTCTCCGTCTTTAATACCTCGGCCAAAAACCATGTCCTTTTCCGACCGCGAAAAACATCCTGTAGCAAAAACGGCGTGGATGCTGGAAACCGTATCCATTCTCCACACCGCCATTCAAAAAAAGCAAATGCTTTCTCTGATTTATGCACGCTATGATTTACCTAAGAATCTCCCTTCAAAAAAAGGAGATTCAAACCTATCCGTCCGTCCCATTCTTACACCTGTAAATAGCGATCATCCCTACACCATAAATCCCTACGCATTGCTTTGGAACGAAGGGGAATACTATTTACTGGCCACACACGAAGGACACGATAACCCGGTACATTTTCGTGTGGACCGAATCTTCTCAGTGGAGCCCGTTGCAAAAAAAGACAAACACGGTCAGATTCTTTTTGAGAATAATGATCCGCGTCTGTCTCCTCTTTACAAAAAGCGCTCTCCCATACCGGCCGGATTAAAAGAATTCTTTACCGATACAGGTGTATTTAAGGCTACTAAATATACCGGCAGATATCCAAAAATGAATATCTACGACGGATCCGTAAATCTGATTAACGTATCCTTTGAATGTACCAACCTGACGCTTCCGTTACTGCGGGATAGTTTTGACCCATCCATGCTTTCCATTTCTCTTTCCAAAAGAAAACATTCCAAAGAAGAGTCTTTGGATTTGCACGGAAACCCGCTTACTTTTTACATTGCACAAGTTCATAATGTGGAATACGAAAACATCCGTCGCTATGCTCTGCAATACGCTTCTCTTTTCACCGTTACAAGTCCGAAGGAACTGACCGAAGATGTTAAAGCAGAACTGAAAAAATGTTACGAAAGAATCTGATCAACCACACCATATTCCACTGCCTCCGAAGCTTGCATATAGTGATCTCGATCCGTATCTCTTGCCACTTCATCCAAGGACTTTTTGGTGTTTTCTGTTAAGATCTGATTTAAAGTGTTCTTCACCTGCCGAATGTGTTCAGCCGTAATCAAAAGATCCGTTGCCTGGCCTTCCATCCCACCGGAAGGCTGATGGATCATCACCTCGCCGTGTTTTAAAATACCGCGCTTCCCTTTGGCGCCGCCGGAAAGAATCACAGCTCCCATACTGGCCGCTATTCCCACGCAAACGGTGACCACATCCGGCTTAATATATTGCATCGTATCGTAAATTGCCAAACCTGCACTGACAGAACCTCCGGGGCTATTGATATACATATAAATATCCTCATCGCTTTCCCCCGCCAGATGTAAAAGCTGAGCAACAACCGTGGCCGCCATTTCATCATTAATGACTCCCACCAAATGAATCACACGATCCTTTAAGTTTTTTGAAAAAATATCGGAAATCACATTTCCTTCTACAACACTAGGATTAATTACCATATCTCGTTTTCCTCCTCTCAAAACAAATCCTATTTTAAACACGCAAAAAGAATATCATGAGGGAGGATTATGTAATCACAAAATTTTGGGATAAACGCAAAAGATTTGATGGAACAAAGCCTTTTTATTTTAATACAAATCGTAAAGTTCTGTGGTAATCTGTTCCTTTGGGATTTTAAACACTCTGCTCATTGCAATTTTATACAGTGTCAACTGACCGTCATATTTTGTCTTGTGTTCCTCAAATTCTTCATCCGTCATGTTTCCCTTAGAATCAGACTTGTAATCGATAATATGTAACCTATCATCTTCCGTAAACAACATCAAATCCACGGAGCCGTTGACATAAACTTTTTGTGAATCATCGATGGCAATCTTTTTCTTTTCCAAATAAGGTGCCAAAGCCACATAGTCCTTGTCCAATTCCTTTTTATCCGTATAATAAGAAAACTCATATTCCGTTTCATATCGTTTGGTTTGCGAAAGCAATTCTAAAATATGCTCATTTTCAGTAAAGTTTTCCAATACCTCTTTCAAATACTTACGGAAGGAAGCCACCTCTGCTTCCCAATTTTCTTCGTAACGATGGCGAATATCCTCCATGTTTTCCGTAATGGCACATGTAATAATCCTTGGAATCAAGTCCGTCACTTTCGCGTCTACTTTTTTGGCTTTACGAACATGATCATATTCCGGACTCATCATATAATCCATCAACAGTTCAAAAGCACGATGCATAACGGTACCGAAAATATTTCCGTAAGGTCTGCTTTCCTCCGGTTTTGGTTCCTCCACAGAATTCTCCTCTGCAGGATTTACCTCTGTCTCAGCAACCTTTACACCTGCCACATCATCTTCATTCTTTTTATTCTTTTCCTCATACTCCAATCCACTGGGTGTCAAAGAAATCAGGCAAGGTAATATCTGCTCCTTTGAAACAGATACTTCCACCTGCTTCTTATCAAACTTTCGTATATTGGAAGTATTGGATTTCAAATCCTCCACCCTGGGAATACTGTTCAACACAGTGGTCACATTACTGATACCTTTATCTTCAGAAACCTGAGAATCCACATTTTGCATATAGTCTACCTGTCCACCCATTTTTTTCTGTGTAAAAGGCATAAAAATCATAGCTTCCTCTGCTCGAGTGGTAATTACATACAACTGACGAAGTTTTTCTGCTTCATCCTCTTCTTTTCCTTCCTCTTCAATGGTAGCAGGCATCATATCCTTTATATAATAATCATATTCCCAATCCTGAATCTCCCGCTTTGTAAGATCTTCATTTTCATCTTTGGTCTTGATATAATCCTCTGCTTCCGGAGGATTCATGGAACACCGGTCTGCCAAAATCACGATTTTGGCTTCCAGCCCCTTACACTTATGCATATTCATGATGCGAACCGCATTCGTATCCTCATTCAAGGAAATATCATATTCCTGTTTTCCACTGACATAGGAAGCGATTCTATGATAAAAACAACTAGGCGAAGCAGCGTCATCCTCTACAGTGATTCGTTCTACCATTTGATATAGTTTTCTCCGTACAGATACCAGATCGTTATCCGCCATTTCCATATCTTTCGGCAGCAACATAGGAATCCTCTTCAAAAGAAAACCTGCCAGTTGACGACCATCCATCCCTTTGGTCTCTTCATCCCATTGGTCCAAAATCAATTTTGCTTTTTCCCGTTCAGAAGGATTGGTACACGCTTTTTGCACAAGAGATTCATAGGCACCTTCCATTCGCAGGTTTCTGTCTCCGTCTTTTGCCAGATATCGATATAACAGTCTGTAGCGATCCAAGACCTGGTACTGTGCAAGGGGAATGTTTCCGGAAACCGAATAAGGGATTTTCGCATAACGAAGAGCCTCCTCTAACTTTGGAAACTGTGTAGTTTTCCATGTAAGAATCATAATGTCTTTATAGGTTACCGGTCCGCAATCGGTTTTGATTTTCCCATTGGTCATCGCCTTTATCAAGCGTGCAATGCCTAAAAACTCACCTTCCACATCCTCATAACTCTCATCCATGGCATAGACTCCGCGAAGCACGTTTTTCTCCGGTGTTTTGATGGTAGCTTTTGCAGGATTTGGTTCCATATCATGATATTTTGGATCGTAAAATCTGTCTCTATAAGTATCATTTACCCATTTTAAGATATTTGCATTGGATCGATAGTTTCGATTCAATTCATATACTTCCGCATCCAAGGCTTTTTCCATATGCTCTTTTACGGCACCATACAACTTCGGCTCTGCGCCGCGGAATCGGTAAATGGACTGTTTGGGATCACCTACGATAAACACACAGCTACCTGCCTGATAAAAATACATTGCCAATTCTGCCTGAAAATGGTCCACGTCCTGAAACTCATCCACAAATACATGTTGAAATTGCTTTGCAATCTGCTTTGTCAATTCCGGATTATTCTTTAACAAATCTCTGGTTCGCTCCAAAAGCATATCATTGGTCAATCTGGATTTGTTTCTTTGAATAAAGTAATATTCCCGACACTGTTTTACTGCGTTTAGGACAATCATGGCCTTTGTACGAATGTATTTCGCCACCAGCGTTTCCACATTGACCCACTCTGTCGTGGATAAAATTGTAAAATTAATTTCTTCCACAACATCTCCTATTTTCTCTTTTTTAGGATCTTTTGTTTTTAGTCCCGGTCGTTTGGAAATGATTCCTTCTTTTTTGCTGATTGCTTTATATAAATCTGCCAACTGTCTGATGGTGCAGGTATACTCCATCACTCCGTCATTGATTTCATAGCACTTGTGAAATATTTTTCCCACATCCGAATAAATCAGTTTATCCGCTGCAAGATCCTTTCGATTATAATCCAGTCTTCTTTGCACTTCTCTAAGAATACAGGTATACAGTTCCCCAAATACTTTCTTTGCCTCAGACTTAAAATCCACTGAAGTGTCAATATCGGATTCCACAATATCAACGTCTTCGTTGCATCTGGAGAGAACCTGTGTATGCATTGCTTTTATTTCATATTTTGCAGAATACACATTTTCAAATACGATAAGCAATTCATCCAACAAATCCTGTTTCATGCCATGTTTAAACCACGCCTCAAACAGTCTGTTTCGCTCCGTTTCATTCGCGGCCTCTTCCATAACACTTTGTTCCATGGGAAGCTTTGCGCGCAACGCATTTTCTCTCAAAAGTCTGGTACAAAAACCATGAATGGTGGAAATATGCATTCTGGAAAGATTTAACAGTGCTTTGGAAAGTCTCTCTTTTTCCTCCTCCGAAAGATTCTTTGACGCATCTTTTGCACACAAGTCACTGACTTTGTTATGCACTCTTCGAACCAATTCCTCTGTGGCTTTGTTCGTAAATGTAATCACTACGATATTTTCCGGCAACACACCGCCTTTTAAAAGGCTGATGACACGTTCAATTACAAGAGATGTTTTTCCGGCTCCGGCTCCCGCCTCTATAAAAATACTCTTATCTAAATGTGAGACTATGGCCTCTCTTTTTTCATCTTCCATCATGTTTTGCATGCTCATAGTTTTGCCCCCATTAAATCAATACACATATCCGCATAATTACAATACTTACATACCCCCTTGTAATTGAGACCCCCAACTGACTCTCTGGTATTGGATTCCTCGTTTTTGTATTCGTGTTTATATAAAACTTTCACAAGCGTTTCATTTATACTGTCTGCAAATTCCGTCAAACTCTCACCGTCAATTCGAATATATTTATTCTTTTTCTCAAAAGGAAAAACATAAATAAATTCATCTACGGAAAAATCCTTTAGTTGAAGTGTATTTTCTGCATAGTCCGTTAATATCTTTTGATAAACAACATGTTGTGGCCACTTGTTTTTCTTTAGCTTTTCCTCTTGTTTTTCGTAGTTTCCGGTTTTGTAATCAATAATGCGAAAATGAATTTTTCCATCCGCATCCTTATAGCTGTCTACTCGGTCAAGTTCTCCATGAAAACAAACATCCAAATAAAGAGTCGGGTTATTATTTTCATCCTTTTCTGCCGGTATTTTCTCCGTATAAAGAACGTCCCCCTCCTGCATCCCAATTTGCATTTCGCAGGCATATACTTCCCAGGGTTTTCCCTCCGGTTGATTGTGAAGTTCTCTTTGGAGATCTTGCAATGTAGCAAGAACACCCTCCCTATACTCATGAACTTCTCTGTCAAAGACGACCTTTGACGGAACCGGTACTTCCTTTTTTAGATTCTCAACCAAAGCATAAAAAATCTCATTTAGCTTGCTTTCATTTACCGCATCCGAAACACTGTTTTTTCCAATCAGTTCCGCATCACAATATTCCTGAAATGTTCTATGGCAAAGGGTACCCTTCCTAGCCGCATCCAGCCAGGAACCGGTATCCAGTTTCAGTTCTTCATCTACATAGATTCCTCTAATCTTGTTATAGTAAAACCTTCTTGGGCACTCCAACATTTGATTTAAATTAGAGGCACTTAAGTTTTCCGGACCTGATTTTTTCGTGGAAGATGGCTTCGTCTGATTCTCTGCAAGCCCGTCTATAATCCAATCGTCGTTTGTCCCGTCGATATAATTATAGTCACTGATTTTATAGCCTCTTTCGGATTCGTCCGGCTCATTTTTTCCAAGATTCATCATCAGTCTTGTCATATAGATGGAAACCGCCAATTCCTGAGGAATCGTTTGGGTAACATCATATCCCGCATAGGACATGGTTATCTGCTTTGCTTTTGTCATACAAAGTGTCTCCGTCAGATACTGTTCTTTTTGCTCCAGCGGTGTCAAAGAGTAGATTTCAGGCAATTCCACCATTTTATTTACCACCTCTCTTTTTAGAAGCGGTGAATCTGCGGTACTGATACTGAAATTTGAATCGGACATTCCCACGATATAAAGATAATCTCGATCCGTCACATATGGTTTGCTAAACAGCATCATCCGAAGGGCAGATTCCTTTGCATCTTTATTAATTCTCATTTTATTAATAGCAGCAGATACCTCTTCCACTGCTTTTTTTACATCAACAACTCCGATGTCGTAGGTATACCGTTTCCGCAAAAGATCCATAACAGCCATATATCCTGCCCAGATCAGTCCACGTTTTTTCGCATGTGTTCCTATGGCCCCATTCATTTTTTCAAGCCAATTTTTCAACCGATCTTCCCCACCGTTTTGGAAAATATCTCGCAACTGTTCCGCCGTTTCGCGAACTTTGTTATTATAATCCTCTGCAGCAGCTTTTCTTCCCTTTGTATCAGCAAGCTGGTTGTCATATGCCACAAATCCGGCATTTCTGACTTGATATTCCAAATCCCTTACGCCACCTTCGGAAATCCAATCGCAATACTCTAAGACAAAACGAAGCATTGTGTTTTTAATCGCTTCCACTCCGGCGTCCAGGCATACCGGTATTCCTTCCTCTGCCATAATCATAAGCCCGGAGGATAATAGTTTTTGATCCATACATAAAATATCCACATCGGAAATCGGAATCTTTTTTTCACGAATATCCTTTACGATATGTCTGATTTCATTGGCCATCGTATAGGCTTTTACCACGGAAATATCGTCGTCTTTCAGTTCATATCTTTCCCTGTATATCATTGATATTTCCGTCAATTGCTCTTCTGCCGTAAATGGAAGGAACGCATCGATAAAACTCTTTTCCAAAGGCAAAAGATTCCAAGGCAAAAGTAGTCCTAAATGTTGTTTTTTGAATCGTAAAAATGCAGGTTCTTCCGGTGCTGCCTCCTCTAACATAGATATGGCTGCCAAAATCAAAGTGGTTCTGTCATAGTGACGCGTTCCCTCAGCCCCATCACCGTTTTCCAACATTTCTTCATAGTCTTTTTGAACTTCCTCTATGAGAGAAATGCTGATACTTTCTACTTCATTCGGTTGAAAATCCGATTTCTTTTTTCCCCAACGTAATTCATTGATGATTCGATAAAATTCCCCTGCCAAGGCGGTGTCTACAGCCTCCGGTGGAATCTTCTCTTTATATTTTTTTCCGCTGATAATGTTTTTTATCAGCATCTTTGCAGTATCATCATCGATGCAATCCACATCAGCGGATTCGCTTTCAAAGGATAGTTTTGCAATCACAATTTCCTTTGCCAGCATCTGCAGATTTGTAACCGTTACACCGGATACATCCATGCCATCAAATCGATTTAATCCGCGCACCCATGCACCTCCATTTTTCATGGACTCACACAGAATTAGTTTTCGTGGCTTTTCAGCCAACCAGTTTTTTATTTCCTTAGTCATTTTTAATCTTCTCTTTTTTACTTCTCCACTTTTCTTTGGCGCTCATGAGTATTAACCATTTTGCAATCACTTAATACCTTACCTTTCTTAGTTGAAAGATTCACTAGCGACTTGTTTAGTTTTGTAGCATTCGGCATATCAATAAGCATTGCACAATCATGAATTGCTGCATTTTCTATTAAATACAGGAATTCAAAATACTCCATATTTATCACGCTATACCTATAATGTGTAAAATCAGGAATTGGATCGTTTCCCGAAACATTTTTCGCATGCTGAATTATCCTTTCCTTTAGATTTCTCGCTTTTCCAACATAGAATTCATTCTTATTCATATCATATAGCATATAAATCCCCGCTTTTCCCTCAAGAGCCTCCTCGCTTTTTCCCTTTAGAATAGTTTCCCTTTTTTTCCACGCAGATATACTATTCCAATTATAAAAATCCTTCACTTTTGCATCATCTGAATTTGAATAATCACCTATTCCAATTGATTCTACCGAAAGAGTATAAACTGCATTTCTCGCGTAAGCAAAAAAAGGATCATCCACTGGTTCATATAAATGAAGATCTGTCATGGTAACTATTCCTTTTTCTGTGTCAAACTCGAAATCTATTGTCTCATGCTTATCCTCAGGTAAACGCATTCCTCTCGATTCATAAACAATTGTACTGATAAAGAGTCTCTTTACGAATTCAAGAAACGCTTTACTAAATACACAGCGAATATAAGGGGTTTTTCCCGGTACTAAATATCGCTCACCCTTATTCAACTCAACAGAAAAAATAATGCAACTATTATCTTTCAGATCATTTAATATTTCCATAGAATCCTTTGATGCATTTTTTATGACATTATCACTAACAACCAAACGATAATCCATTAAATAGTCTTCTATTTGTTTCCACTCTTTATGTATTTTTGCATCCACAGTAAATCGATGCCATTTAAAAACAGTTGTAATTCCCCGTTCCTGCATATCTAAATGAATTTTAAAAGTTGACATATTTCCTCCCTATTTTGAATACATTGTGATACTTCAAACCAACATATCCATAGTATCACATCCCCCCTCAATATGCATTTTTCTATTGGTTTAATTATTATCCCTATACTATAATAGTTCTATGGTTGAAATTAAACGCACAAAAAAAGAAACGAATAAGACCACAAAGATCTTATTCGTCATAGAATTATTTTTAACCCTGATATTAATGGGTACCATATTTTATTTTTCTTCCCAGCCGGCAGATGAATCTCAGGAATTAAGTGATGGTATAGTGTATCACGTCATTGTTCTTTTTCGTGCCGTTATACCCAGTATATCTTTCAACATTGCCAGTTTTATCGTTCGAAAAGCTGCGCATATGACCGAGTACTTACTCCTTGGATTCTTTTGGAGTCAGACCGTTGTAAACTTTAAAAAGCTTCGGGATCACATTCGAGAAATCCAAACCGGATTTCTTCGCATGTTTCTATCCTCATGGATTGTTCCGGTGTTACATGCGATTTCCGATGAGATTCATCAGTCTTACGTTCCCGGTCGCTCCTGCGAAATCC